>Ga0222648_1000086_pt1 | contig 41579 bp, 36 predicted proteins | sample AntAcemetagen335_FD_181021 | JGI IMG/M metagenome (GOLD analysis project Ga0222648, IMG submission 181021) | Saline water microbial communities from Ace Lake, Antarctica - #335 | ecosystem: Environmental > Aquatic > Non-marine Saline and Alkaline > Saline | place: Antarctica: Ace Lake... | reverse complement strand
GCAAAGGCTGAAGTAACAGGAAAACCACCCAAGCCCCCATGGTGCTTAAGCGCCGCGCTGTTTATGGTTCAGTGATTGGCGGCACAAATGCTTGTTCAGCTTGCCAGATAACTGTATGTTGCTCGTTCGAGGCTATGGGTGCGCGTTTGTCGCGCCTTGTGGTTTTTTCTATTGAATGTCGACCGTGCGTTCAAGCAGGCGACTCCTAGGCCAAGTTCGTTTTTAGACTTGAATCCACCCGGCCTATTTACAATTTAACATAATATACATTGTGGAATATTTATACCATAGGATCTAGCATCTATACAGCAGCTAAGAACGTATCGATTTGACTCTAGCTACCTCTGACACGCTCTTGTCTGAAAGGCCTAAGGCCTAAGGCGTTACCAAGTGCCTGCGGGCAAAGTCTCTATCTTGAGTAACACCTCGATTAACATCGCAATAGAGTCTGGCATGGCGCCAGCTGTGGCAAAGTCCAATGCATTGAGGCCTTGCTGGTTCTTGAGCTTGGGATCAGCACCAGATTCAAGGAGCACCGCAACATTTGGCGACGAACCATAACGTGCCGCCATCATCAGCGGTGTCGTGGCGTTGGGGCTTTCGGCGTCTATATAGGCAAAGTTGTCCAGCAACAAGGCAATCATCTCTGGCGCTTGTTCATAGGTGGCCGATGCGGCGTAATGCAACGCTGTCCAACCCGGGTGGTTCACTGCTGCTTGTGCGCTCACCAAGGATTGGACCATCTTTATTTGGCCGCGCAACACGGCCAACATCAACGGGGTTTCACCCGCATTGTTACGGGCATTGATATCCACACCGGGTTGCTTTAACAGCATGGCTGCTGTGTGTGGCGACGGTATGACGACCGCTTGGTGTAATGCGGTGTTGCCATTGGCCAGCCGACTGGTTGGGCTTGCGCCAGCATAAATCGCATTGCTCAATGCCCAATCGTCGTCTTGTTTGATAGCTGTCCAAAATTGCTGTTGCAGCCTTGTTAAGGAAACCGGCGCACTGGGGTTGACGACTGCAGGGGCCGCGACAGATGAGGACTCTGGCTCGCTGTCATCGAAGGGGCTGGGAAACACTGTTTGAGCCAGCAGATGGGTCGGAAAAGCCAAGCTGGGTATGAGTAACAAGGCGAGGAATAAGGCGAGAATTAATTGATGTATATCAACAGTTTTAAGGTGTGTATTCATGTAGTTTGACATGCAACATTAAGTTGAAATGACAGCCGTTTAAAGGTTTACGCGCTTGTCAGCTCTGTGGCTTTAGAAAACAAACGGTAAAAATTATCTGTGCTCAAGCGCCCTACTTGCTCCAGACTCAAATTCTTGGTCTGTGCCACTTGCTGGGCCACCAGTGGCACAAAAGCAGGGCTGTTTGTTTTGCCGCGGTGTGGCGCGGGTGCTAAATAAGGGCTATCGGTTTCAATCAGTAAGCGGTCATTGGGCACATAGGCCACCACATCACGGATGTCTGAGGCATTTTTAAAAGTAATGATCCCTGAGAAGGAAATATAGAAGCCAATATCCAGCGCGGCTTTGGCGACATCTAAACTCTCGGTAAAACAGTGCAGCACACCGCGTGACTGGGGCAACTCACCGGCGTTGTCATTGAAGCCTCCGAGCTCACGCAACATCGCCATGGTATCCACACTGGCGTTGCGGGTGTGTACCACCACAGGCAAGTCCACTGCCCTACCCGCGTGAATGTGCGTGGCAAACCGGTCACGTTGCCACTGCATGTCGGCAACAGAGCGCCCATTCAAGCGGTAGTAATCAAGGCCCGTTTCACCAATACCCACAATGCGGGGGTTGGCCGCCCTGGCGACCAACCACTCAAACGAAGGTTCAGCAACGCCCTCGTTATCAGGGTGTACGCCAACAGTTGCCCACAAGTTGGCATGTTGCTCGGCCAGTTGCAGCACCTCGTCGGCCTCTTCAACCCGTGTGCATATGCATACGGCCTGGTCAACATTGGCTTGGGCCATGTTGTCCAAAATAGCGTCTAAGTTGCCTTTAAGTTCGGAAAAATTGAGGTGGCAATGAGAATCAATAAACATAAGTGGTCAATGAGGCGTGGGGCTGCCAGCACGTTGGGGCTTGGCAGCAGTTGCAAAAACAATGGCGGCGTCGCACAGCCAAGCTTCAGTCTGAAGCCCAGCGTTATACGGGTGTTCAACGGTGCGTCGCCACGTTGACAAACGCAGCGCCCATTGTTCTAGCGCGCGCAAGTGAGGCAAAGTGGGTAAGTCAGCAGCAGCAAAAAAACGCGGTGTGGCCCCCACCCAAGCCGATTGCGTGTCATGGGCTACTTTTTGCAACGTGTCCAAAATCACAGCTGGCGTCCAGTCTTGCATGTGGCCCAACTGGCCCTTGGCGATAGATTTCGGCAAGCTGCTCCATTGCGCATGGGTCAGACCAAGCTCGGCCCACGTCAAGGCATCCATGGGTCGCCCACCTGCGGCTTGCAGCCACGTTGTGGCGGTTTCTGGACTGGGTGTAGGTTGCAAGGTGCTCGCCAACCACTGCTGGGAAGTCTCTGTGCTGGGCCAGCTCATGTTGTGGGTCAGGCAGCGGCTGCGAATAGTGGGCAACAGCATGTGCGAGGCTTCGCAGGCCAAGACAAACCGAACATCGCCTGGTGGTTCTTCTAGTGTTTTGAGCAGGGTGTTGGCAGACTCAACGTTGAGGCGCTGGGCGGGGTAAATCAGCACGACTTGAAAACGGCTTCTGGCCCGCGTCATTTGCGTAAACGCGACCGCTGCGCGCGCAGCGTCTACACGTATCCAGCGGCTTGGCTTGCGTGATTTTTTGTCTATCTCATCCTGCGCAGCGCTGGGCAAAGGCCAATTCAGCTCTAGCGCAACTGTTTCTGGCAATAGCACATGCAAGTCAGGATGGGCTCTGACATCGACACTGTGGCAAGAAGCGCATTGACCGCAAGCGCCAGCTGGGGTGGGCTGGTCGCACAGCCACGCTTTGGCCAAGGCATACGCTAAAGGATATTGACCCAAGCCAGGCGGACCACTCAGCAGCAATGCGTGACCGCGCTGCTGCAACAAGCTGAGCAGCTGATCTTGTAACCATGCTGGTACAGCGTTTTGACCGCTGCTGACGCTTTCTGTCATGAACTGGCGCGCTGGTCTGTGCGCATGTCTGCAGGTCTAAAGGCGGCGCTGTTGACCATGATGGCAAGCCAGCCTCGTTGCACCATTTGGTGGGTAATGTGCTGCCACACAAGGTGTTTGGTTTGGTCTGCGTTGATGCGAACGAAACGACTGGGTGATGCATCAAAGCGTGCTTGATAACCTGTGCGAACACGCTCAAAAAACGCCAGTGATTCGGCTTCAAAACGGTCAGCCTCTCGCGCATCGGCCAAACGCTTGGCTGCCACCTCTGGGGGCAAGTCGAACCACAAGGTCAGGTCTGGTTGGCGCAGTGTGGGTTGCTGTCCAGCCTGACCGGGAACAACAGGTTTGGGTTGAACCCACTCCTCTAGCAAGCTGAGTGTGGGCAAGTCAAAGCCCCGTCCAGCACCTTGGTAGGCAAAAGTAGCATCGGTAAAGCGGTCGCACAGGACCACGTCACCTCTGGCCAATGCAGGTTCGATCACGTTCACGAGGTGGTCGCGTCTGGCAGCAAAAATCAGCAAGGCCTCAGTCAACGGGTCCATCACCTCGTGCAACACCAGTTCACGCAGGCGCTCTGCCAGGGGCGTGCCTCCGGGTTCGCGTGTTTGCACAACAATGCGGCCCTGCTCACTAAACAAGTGGGCTAAACCTTCAATGTGTGTGGATTTTCCGGCACCGTCGATGCCTTCAAAGCTAATAAATAACCCGCGTTTGAGCTGACTCATGATGACCACATAGTTGTAAATACAGAACGTCTAGCTTAACGCCCAAAGATATAACGTTGCACAGCACGGTTGTGCTCAGCAAGGTTGTTGCTAAAGGCGCTTTGACCGTTGCCTTTGGCCACAAAGTACAAGGCTTTGGTTGATGCGGGTGCTATGACGGCTTGCAGTGATGCCGCACCCGGCATAGAAATAGGTGTGGGCGGCAAGCCAGCGCGCGTGTAGCTGTTGTAAGGCGTATCCTCACGCAAGTGAATGCGGCGCAGATCGCCGTCGAAGTCGTCGCCCAGGCCGTAAATCACAGTAGGGTCGGTTTGCAAACGCATGCCAATGCGCAAGCGGTTGGCAAAAACACCGGCCACGAGGGGCCTGTCCGGGGTGTGATTGGTTTCTTTTTCGACAATACTGGCCAAAATAAGCAGCTCATCGCGCGAGTTGACCGGTGTGCGCTTGTCTCGCTTGGCCCAAGCGATGTCCAATTGTTTGTCCATGAGCTTGGCGGCTTGACGCAAGACGTTTAGGTCGTCGCTGTGTTTGGGGTAGATGTAGGTATCAGGGAAAAAGCGTCCTTCCGGGTGCTGGCCTGAGCGTCCTAAAGCATCCATGATGCGCTCTGCCTGCCATGAGTCCGTGACTGGTTGCAAGTCGTTGGCCAGGGCCAGCGCTTCCCTGACTTGCTTGAAGGTCCACCCCTCAATCAGGGTGACTTTGCGCAGCGCTTGTTTCCCTTGTACCAACATATCGACCAGCTGTGTAGGCGTGATGCCAGGTGATAACTCATAGCTGCCAGCCTTGATGTCGCGTGACTTGCCAGACCACCGAAACCACTCAAATAAGACGCGCGTAGGTGTGCTCACGCCGGCTTCGTTAAGTGATCTGGCCACCGTCATGGCTGTGGCATTGGGCGGTACCCGTAAATCCAGTAGGACTTGCTCGTTTGACAAGTTCAGGTCCAGCGGTTTTTGACTCCACCACGCCACGCCAGCCACTGCAACAATGGCCGCGACGACGCTGAAAATGATTGCAAACTTGAGAAATCGAAGCATGTAAAAGTCGCCAAAATGAAAAGCTCAATTGAGCTACAAGCCACAAAAGGTGTGGTGTCAACGCATAATCATCCCATTAATCAGATTAAGGGTATCGGTATGTCCGAACAAAATTTTGCCACGTCTTCAGATACCAGCCCACTTGTTGAGCTGACGCACTGGGGCGTCATCACAGCCAGTGGCGTGGATGCCGCTAATTTTCTACACAACCAACTCTCCAATGACATTGTGTCTTTGGGCGAGGCGCAGGTCCATTTAGCTGCTTTTTGTAATGTCAAAGGACGGATGCAAGCCAGCATGGTGGCGATGCGACTGAATACACACGACATTGCGCTGGTGCTGCACAAAGATTTGCTTGAAAAAACGCTCAAGCGACTGTCTATGTTTGTCATGCGTGCCAAGTGCACGTTGGTTGATGCTTCAGACGCCTACAAGGTGTTGGGTTGTGTCAGGTCTAGCAACCACTTACCCGCTTGGCAACGCCACACCATGCAGGTCAACGGAGTGAGTAGTTCGTTATTCACATGGCCTGCGTCACACAAAGACCAAGCCTGTGTGGTGCTGTACCCGCAGCATGGGGCCTCGCACGCGCAAGCAGAAGGCGGGACAATTGCCGCTGATGCCCCAGCGCTTGCCGCTTGGCACCACGCCTACGTGGCAAGCGGCGTTACTTTGGTGAGCGAGGCGACGTTTGAGGCGTTTGTGCCGCAAATGCTCAACTATGAGTCTGTAGGTGGCGTGAACTTCAAAAAAGGCTGCTACCCCGGGCAAGAAGTCGTGGCACGCAGCCAGTTTAGAGGTGCCATCAAGCGCCGGGCCATGTTGGGCGAGTTGAACGCCGGTGAAACAGGTGGGGTTCCTGGCGCTGGCGACGAGGTGTTTGCCAACACAGCTGAGGCGCCCGATGTATTCGAGGCCTGTGGCGTCGTCGCCAGCGTTGCCACACGTGATGCTACAACCGTGTTGTGCTTCAGTGGTCAATCTGCTGCTGTACAAGCGGCTACTGAACTCAGGCTGGCTTGTTCCGAAGGCTCTCAAGGGTATGCGATGCAGCTGATTGATGTACCTTATGCATTGCTCACTGACATTTAAAGACGCCAAACCTTGGCTTCGAAATAGGTGACCCATGACCGGTAGCTTGCCATGTGCTTGGTAGCTTTTGCAATTGGTGAGTCGCATGAGCTGCCTTTGTTGGTCGCAGCGAATCGAGACGAGTCCTACCGCCGCCAGACACTTGGGCTGTCGGCATGGCGTTTGGACAACGGCGTTGATGTCTTGGCTGGTCGTGACCTGTTGGCAGGTGGCACTTGGATGGGTGTTGGACAGAATGGCCGTGTGGCGTTGCTTACCAATATCCGCCCAGTGGATCATTCAGACAAACCAGCAGCAGCAGCGCAAAGCCGTGGTGCTTTGTGCAGCAGTTGGCTGGGTGGCATGTCATGGCCGGCATGGTTAGACAGTCACTCTGGTCATGCGTTTGGCGGCTGCAATGTGGTGTTGGGCGACTTGCATCAGGGCACATGGCACTTTGCTCGCAACCAAGCCAGCACCGCTCATGCGTGGCATCCAAGCGGGTGGTACACCAGCGAACTCACACCAGGCATTTATGGCCTGTCAAATGCCGACTTGGATACACCTTGGCCTAAGTTGCTGCAGTTAAAAAACGCCATGGCTTTGCAACTTCAACTCAAACGCCAACACCGCCAGGCTGATGGGGTGGCACAGGCGGCTCATGACCTGGCCATGCGCAACAAGCTGGTAGAGGCATTGCGCGACGATACCCGTTTGGCGCAAGACCCCTTATCAAGTGTCTTCGTGCGCTGGCCGCAGGCAAGTTACGGCACAAGAAGCAGCACCTTGATGTGGGTTGAGCAGGCAGCGCCACGCACTGTGCACATGGCCGAGTGGCGCTTTGATGACAATGCCCAGCTGCTGACTCAACCCAAGCGCTTGGACATGCTCACATGCGCAATGCCGACTTCCATAAACGGCTCGCCCACCACGGAAAAACCCAACGCGTTGTAAAAGGCTTGGCTGCTGCGCTGGGCATGCAGAAACACCTCTGTGTCACCGCGCGCCAACGCCTGCGCACACAAGGCCTGCAATATACGTCCGCCTTGGCCAGTACCGCGCAACACGCGCAGCACTGCCATTCGGCCTATTTTGGCTTGGCCATTGTCGCTGGGCAGCAAGCGTCCGGTGGCCACCGCTTGCCCCAGCCCGTTGACCAGCACCGCGTGCAATGACTGCGCATCCATGGCATCCCATTCGTCTTGAGCATCAATGCCTTGCTCTTGCACGAAGACGGCAGTCCTTACCTCGCCGGCTTGTTGGCCCAATGTATCCCAACCGCCCAAGTGCAGCTGCGTTATGTCTTTGCCCGCCTCGAAGTTCTCAATCACTTGTCGCAATGCCGCCGGTATAGGTTGGCTGGTTTGTGTGCGGGGGTCGGCAAACACGTAAACCAGCTCAATGCTGGTGAGCAATGTGTCACCACGCAGGATGTGTGCGTCAAATACCAAGCTCGATGTGCCCAAACGCTTGCAATGCAAGCCAACTGTGAGCACGTCGTCGTACAAGGCCGATGCATGGTACTCGACTGTGGTTTTCTTGAGGTAAGTGTCCCCCCCTAACAATGTCATGGCCTCGTGATACGGCAGACCAAGCGCACGCCAGTATCCTGCAATGGCCGTGTCTGCGTAGGTCAGGTAGTGGGCGTTAAAGACAATGTGTTGTGAGTCAATTTCAGACCAGCGCACGCGCAGTCGTTCATGGTAACGGTATGTCATAGGTGTAGGTGTAGGCGTTGGTGTTTAGGTAAATGCGAGCTGCAGTGCTGCACCGGCTTGGGCATGGGCTATCTTGGCTTCTGGTACCGCGCGTTCCCAGTTTACAAAACCATGCACCACGCCGCGGTACACCTCAAGGTCAACGACCACACCAGCAGCGCGCAGCTTGTCGCCGTAAGCAACCCCCTCATCAAACAAAGGGTCACATTCGGCCAAACCTATCCAAGCGGGTGCCACTGCAGCATGGTCAAGCGCGTTGAGCGGCGCAAAACGCCAGTCTTCGCGCTCAGCTTTGTCGGGTATGTAGTGGTTGAAAAAGTAGGCAATGTCGGCTGCTGTCAATACATAGCCATCTGCGTACTTGGCGTGCGACTGGGTGTCTGCCTGTGCGCCACAGCCCGGGTAAATAAGCAGTTGTAAAGCCAAGTCAATGTGGGTGTCGCGCGCATGCAGGGCACAAACAGCAGCCAATGTGCCGCCTGCGCTGTCGCCACCCACAGCAATGGCGTGATGGCTGATGTGCTCGGGTGCCAGCGTGGCCACGTGCTGATGCAACCACTCCAGGCTGTCGAATGCATCTAGAACGGCTGTTGGAAAAACATGCTCTGGTGCCAGTCTGTAGTCCACAGATACCACCGCACACCCTGCGGCCAAGGCTATGTGCTGGCACAAGGCTTTGTGTGTGGCCGATGAGCCAATGGTGAAGCCACCGCCGTGAAAATACAACAACACGCCGCGGGCGTGCGCATGAGGCACCCACAGCTTCGCGTGCAGTGAATGACCATCGCGCGTGGGAATGCTGAGCGTTGTGTCTACCGCCATAGGTGGAGGGTCAATACTCAGTACCCCTGCTGCGGCGCCATAGAACAGCCTAGCCGCTTGAACAGGCATGAGGTGCATAGGTGGTCTGGCGGCTTGCGCCATGCGCGCCAATAAGTCTTTAATTTGAGGAGTCAGCATAAGAGTCGGTTGTGGGGTCATGAAGGAGACGCACCAACGCATGGCACACAGGCTAGGATACGTGAACTATCAACTTTTAACTGTCGCACCATGTGGATGCGCCTGTTTAGCCAAGCATTTGGAGCACACCACCATGGCATTCATCAAGTACATCACTGACATTGAATTTGACTTTGGCGCTGTGGCCACATTGCCTGCCAGTTGCGCTGCGCATGGCATCAGTAAACCCCTGGTGGTCACCGATGCAGGTATCAAAGCCGCTGGGTTATTGGACAAGGTATTGGCCCACTTGGGCACCTTGCCTGTCGTGGTGTTTGACCAGACCCCCAGCAACCCTACCGAGGCGGCCGTTCGCGCCGCTTCAGACCTGTATATCAGTCAAGGCTGTGACGGCATCGTGGCCTTGGGTGGCGGCTCTAGCATCGACTGCGCAAAGGGCGTGGCCATATTGGCCACGCATGGCGGCGTGTTGACCACCTATGCCACCATAGAGGGCGGTTCACCTAAAATTACCAACCAAGTGGCTCCCATTATTGCCATACCCACCACCGCCGGCACTGGCAGTGAAGTGGCACGCGGTGCGATTGTGATTGTGAATGACGGGCGCAAACTGGGGTTTCACAGCTGGTACTTGGTGCCCAAAGTCGCTATTTGCGACCCAGAACTGACTGTGGGTTTGCCGCCAATGCTCACCGCAGCAACCGGCATGGATGCCGTGGCCCACTGCATGGAGACCTTCATGGCTGCGCCGTTCAACCCCCCTGCCGATGGTATTGCCTTAGATGGGCTTACCCGCGCTTGGGCACACATTGAAGAGGCAACGAACAACGGTACCAACTTGGAGGCACGCCGTCACATGATGAGTGCGTCTATGCAAGGCGCCATGGCGTTTCAAAAGGGCTTGGGCTGCGTGCATAGTTTGAGTCACAGCTTAGGCGGCGTGTCACCTCGCCTGCACCACGGCACACTCAACGCCATGTTTTTGCCTGCCGTCATCGCTTTCAATGCCAGCAGCGAATCGGTGCAGCGTGAACAACGTTTACAACGCATGGCTCAAGCCATGGGGCTGGCTGGCGCCCACCAGTTGGGTGATGCCATCAAGGACATGAACCAGCGTTTGGGCTTGCCATCTGGTCTTGGTGCCATGGGTGTACAAACAGGCCAATTCAATGCGGTCATTGCTGGCGCGCTGGCAGACCATTGCCATGCCACCAACCCGCGAATTGCCTCTACAGACGATTACCAAGCCATGTTGCACGACAGCATGTAAGACGCAGGGGGTTACAGAGACTGCACCACATTCATGTCGGGATTGTCCAGCCACATGCTCAGTTCATCAACCAAGCGTTGGCTTTCATCGACCGCTTGTTGCCACACCTTGACACGCCCAGCAAAGTCGTCTTTGTAGGTCATGAAGTCGTGCCTGTCAGGCAGTTTGCCGCTTGGCAGCGTGCGCACCCATTCAGGCCTGGGTGCGATGACCACCATGCTGTCTAAAGCGCTTGTGGCGCCATGCCGATGTTTAAGCGTTTTGTCTAGCCAACCTGGGACTACAGCTCGCTGAAAATGCGGGTACAACACCACTTGATTCGGTGCTGTCTTGTAGTGCAGGTGCAAATGGTAGTCTGTGATGCCACCATCCCAATAGGCGCCAGTTGGGCCTCCTGGAATGTTGTGCACAGCATCGAGTGCAAACGGGATGGAGCAACTCGCTTGCAAGGCTTGAAAGAAGTTGTTGGTGTCTAAGCGGTATTGGCGTGTTGACAAGTCGTTGTGGGCAAACGGCAGCCTAGGCACCACGTGGCCAGGTTCAGACGCCGTAAAGACCACTCGCTCAATGCATGAGCCCAATGCTTTTCTGGAGACCGCATTGGCAAAAAAAGCACAGGCATAACCAAGTGGTGTGCGCAAGCTGCCTTGCTTGTTAAGCATGTGTAAGCCATGGCTGGTCATGATGTGCAGCCTGTAGCGCGGGTGCGCCAAGACCTCGTCTACGTGGCCGTCGTAAAAGGCATGCAAGCTGCGGGCAAATGCCTCGCTCACACTGGACGAACTGGGCATGCGCTTGCCAGGTGGGATGTCATAGCGCTGGCGCACATAGTCAGATTCAAGTCGCTGAAAACCAGCCATACTGTCGGGCATGCAGGCAGTGGCCATGCGCCACGCGCCAATAGATGCACCTATGAGGTCAATGGCTTGATCGGCTTGGGGAAGCCATTCGCCAAACAAAAATTGGTCAAGCCGTGTCAGCATCAAGCCCTTGGGCCCACCCGCAGCAGCTGGAATAGCGGCTACGTGGCGCGCTTGCAACCCTTCGCGCTGCAGCAAATCCCTGGCTACGGGCCCTGCATAAATAGCCAGGGCTTTGGGCGCACTGGCGCTCACGGGCGTTGGTCGGTAGAGGGTTTTTTCCACAAATTGACATCACCGTCTATGGCGTACTGGTCAATAGCTGTGAGTTCTTGCTCGGTAAAGCTCAGTTGCTGTAAAGCGCCAGCCAGCTCTGTAATTTGCTCTGGGCGACTGGCACCAATGAGCGCGGATGTGACGCGCTCGTGGCGCAACACCCAAGCCACGGCCATTTGAGCCAAGCTTTGACCGCGTGACAGTGCAATGTCATTCAGTGCCTTGATGCGTGACAAGTTGGCGTCGCTTAAATGCGCTTCTTTAAACGAGCCGCCACCGGGGCGGTTCATGCGCGCATCAGCGGGCACACCGTTCAGGTATTTGTTGGTCAACAAGCCCTGGGCCAACGGGCTAAACGCGATGCAGCCCATGCCCTCGTCTTCCAAGGTGCTGAGCAAGTCTTGTTCTACCCAGCGGTTGAGCATGCTGTAGGAGGGTTGGTGGATCAGCGGTGTCACACCCATACGCCGTAACAAGGCGGCTGCCTCGGCAGTCTTGGCCGCAGAGTAGCTAGAAATACCAACGTATAACGCTTTGCCTTGTTGAACTGCGCTGGCCAATGCACCCATGGTTTCTTCAAGCGGTGTATCGGGGTCGAAACGGTGTGAGTAAAAAATGTCCACATAGTCCAACCCCATGCGTTGCAGGCTTTGGTCTAGGCTTGCCAACAGGTACTTGCGTGAACCGCCACCTTGACCATAAGGTCCAGGCCACATGTCCCAGCCTGCTTTGCTGGAGATGATCAACTCGTCGCGGTAGGGTTTGAAGTCACGGCGCAGGTGTTCGCCAAAATTAATTTCAGCGCTACCTGCAGGTGGGCCGTAGTTGTTGGCCAGATCAAAGTGCGTGATGCCCAAGTCAAACGCTGTGCGCAGCATGTCACGCTGCGTTTGCATGGAAGTGGCATCGCCAAAGTTATGCCACAACCCCAAAGTGATGGCTGGCAAGCGCAGGCCACTGTTGCCTGTGCGTCGGTAGGCCATGCCTGCATCGTAGCGTTTGGCGTTGGGGTGGTAGGTGTCGATTTGGGTCATGGTGAGCCTTTCAGTCTGTCAATACGTCAAAAGAGGCGCTTTATTTGGGTTGCAGCTTGGCAAAGGCCTGCGCCATGGCTGAGCCTGCAACTGGTGTGCTGTGTGAGGCATGGCTGCGCTGATTCTGTTGTGGACGCTGCGCAGACCGTGGTGCCTGTTCGAACTTATTATCGCGGGGTGAGTCCCGCTTGGTCGTCGCAGGCGCGTCGAGCTTCATGGTCAGGCTGATGCGTTTGCGCAGCGCATCAACTTCCACCACGCGCACTTTTACAATGTCGCCGGTCTTGACCACTTCATGGGCGTCTTTGACAAATCGGTTGCTGAGTTGGCTAACGTGCACCAACCCGTCTTGGTGCACACCGATGTCTACGAACGCACCAAATGCAGCCACATTGCTGACCGTGCCCTCAAGCTCCATGCCTTCGCGCAAGTCTTTGATGTCTTCTACGCCGTCGTTGAACCTGGCCACAGCAAAGTCAGGCCGAGGATCGCGCCCAGGTTTTTCCAACTCCAGAAAAATATCTGAAACGGTGACATCGCCAAACTGCGGCGTCACAAACAGCTTGATCGGCATGGCTTTCAACAACTCAGGCTTGCCCATTAAGGCCTCAATAGGCTTGTTGGCATGGACCATGATGCGTTGCACCACGTCGTAGGTCTCTGGGTGCACACCGGTCATATCAAGTGGGTTGTCACCGCCGCGAATACGCAAAAAACCAGCGCTTTGCTCGTAGGTTTTAGCACCCAAACCACTCACTTCCAGCAGCTGCTGACGACTTGTGAATGCACCGTTGCTGTCGCGCCAACGCACCACAGCTTTGGCCACAGCACTGGACAAGCCCGATACACGAGACAACAACGGAATGCTGGCGGTGTTCAAGTCAACGCCGACGGCGTTCACGCAATCTTCTACAACTGTGTTGAGTTGTTTGGCGAGGTCGTTTTGGTTCACATCATGCTGGTATTGGCCTACACCAATGGACTTGGGATCTATCTTCACCAACTCTGCCAATGGGTCTTGAACACGTCTTGCAATGCTGGCTGCGCCGCGCAAGGTCACGTCTACATCTGGCATTTCTTGGCTGGCAAACTCACTGGCGCTGTAAACAGACGCACCAGACTCGCTCACCACCAATTTTTGTGGTGTAACCAGACCGTCTTGCTTGGCCAACAATTGAATAAGATCACCTGCGAGCTTATCGGTTTCACGGCTGGCGGTGCCATTGCCGATCGCGATCAGTGCAACCTTGTGCTTGATGCTGAGTTGCGTCAATGTGTGCAAGGCACCGTCCCAGTCGCGTTTGGGTTCGTGTGGATAAACAGTGGCGGTATCCACCAATTTGCCTGTGGCATCAACCACGGCCACCTTCACACCTGTGCGGATACCAGGGTCTAGGCCCATCACAGCTTTGCTGCCAGCAGGTGCTGCCAACAACAAGTCGCGCATGTTGTCACCAAAAACTTTGATGGCTACTTGCTCCGCGGATTCGCGCAAGCGTGTAAACAGGTCGCGCTCTACCGACAAGCTCAGCTTCACGCGCCATGTCCAAGACACGCATTTGCGCAGCAAGTCATCGCTTGCTCGTCCGCTGTGTCGCCAGCCAATTGCTTGGGCGATCATGCCTTCTGCCAGGCTGTGGGGCTTTGCAGAGGTGGCATGAAGGTTGTCTGCTGCTGGGTCTTCTGGCACCACAAGCTTGACATCCAACATATTGAGACTACGCCCTCTAAATACGGCCAGTGCGCGGTGTGACGGCACACGCCAAATGGGCTCGTCATAGTCAAAATAGTCTTGGAACTTGGCCGTATCTGCATGCTTTTCATCTTGTCCGGTGGCCAGTTTGCTGTGAAACAAGCCCTCGGTCCACAACCACTCCCGCATGCGCTGAACCAAGGCGGCGTTTTCTGCCCAGCGCTCACTCAAAATATCACGCACGCCATCCAACACCGCTTGCGTGGTGGTGAAATCTTCGCCCGCCTCACCTTTTTCGCTTCGCACGAATACCAGCGCTTGGGCTAGCGGGTCTAAATCTGGATTGGCCAGCAACGCATCAGCCAAAGGTTCTATACCAAACTCTTTGGCAATTTGCCCTTTGGTGCGGCGTTTGGGCTTAAAGGGCAAGTACAAGTCTTCGAGTTCTTGTTTGGTCGCGGCGCCGGCAATGGCACTGGCCAAAGCTGGGCTCAGCTTGCCTTGCTCTTCAATGCTACTGAGGACTACCAGGCGTCTGGCTATGAGCTCCCTGACGTAACTTAAACGGGCCTCTAGCTCGCGCAATTGAATGTCGTCTAGTCCGTCTGTCACTTCTTTGCGGTAGCGGGCTATAAATGGCACGGTTGCGCCACTGTCTAACAAATCAATAGCAGCTTGTGCTTGCTGCGGGCGAATTCGTATTTCCTGCGCCAATTGCGCTGCGATATCGGTCATGTGTTGGCTTGGCAGCCCTGTTACAGGCTGTCTGGTTGGGTGGTAAGTGATGGCTTTTATGGCTGAGTCCAGCAGTTTGCCATAGGCCTTGAGGTCAAACCCTAGGATAATTTTTTTCGCGGGTTGCGACTTGTTGTAATTAATAACCTAGTACTATTAAAATAATATAAATATTATGTTTTGAGTACTTTATGAACAACGACAAGCGCAGCGTTTCTCGCTATTTGTATATTGCAGCAGTTGCCATTATCAGTTTGGCCGCCTATGTATGGGCCGTCAGCAGCATGGCCAATCACCAGCAAAGCCCTTATGCTTTAGACAAGGTTAGCGAAACGCCCATACCCAAGTGGGATTTTTTTAGCTTGTGGAATGACTCGCTGGCCAGCAGTTGCAATACGGTTGCAAAACAACTGGGTATGAAGCCGCAAGCTTGTCGCACCGCCATAGTCAACAAACGCATGGAGTGTTACAAGCACGTTGGGGCTCAAGCGCCTGATCAGGTGGGCGACACCGGCTTGGCTGACGACCTGTCACGCAAGTACATGCAGTGCGTCACACCTTACCAGTATTGCCAAGCACTCAGTACCACCCGCACACCCCTGTTGGCGTTGTGCAGTGCTGGCGCACGTGACGGCGTGCGCAGCGCTTATAGGGGTATGGCACAGCAAGCCAGCTGATCAGCCTTCTGATCGGCGTAAAGCTTCTCGAAGTTGGCTACCCACAACAGGGCGCAACTCAAACGGATCAGGCGGCTGTTGACCAGCCACCAATGCTGTGAACCTCGCTTCGACACTGGCCAATGCCTGCGGGTGGCTGTAGATGTAGAACTGGTCATCCCTAACCGCATCAAATACCTTGAGAGCGATATCTGCCGCGCTGACACGTCCGGAGCTGACGGCTTTTTCTGACATCGCCTGTCCAATGAGCTGGCTTTGTGTCGCTGTACCGGCTTTTAATTCAGCAGGTCTGTTGCGATGGCTTTGACTGATACCAGTTGGTACAAAGTACGGACACAACACACTGGCACTGATTTGATCGGTGACCAGGTGTAAATCTTGGTACAAGGTCTCAGTCAACGCAACAACAGCGTGTTTGGATACGTTGTAGATCCCCATGTTTGGGGCCGTTAACAAGCCAGCCATTGAGGCGGTGTTGACAATATGCCCCTGGTAGTTTGGATCGGCTTTGGCCGCGGCCAGCATCATGGGCGTAAACAAACGCACGCCATGAACCACACCCATCAAGTTCACACCCAACACCCATTGCCAATCCGCTGCGGTATTTTCCCAAATGAGGCCACCAGCGCCAACACCCGCGTTGTTGAATACAACATGTGGTGCGCCAAACTTCGCCAACACATCCGCCGCCATGTGCGCCATCGCGGACTCGTCCGACACATCAATCACCCGGCTCAAGACCTGCGCGCCAGTGGCGGCTATTTCTGCCTCCGCGGCTTGTAATGCATCGGCTTGCACGTCTAGCAACACCAAGTTCATACCTTTGGCCGCACCAATACGTGCACACGCCAAACCAAAGCCAGAGCCAGCACCAGTGAGTACGGCCGTTTTACCTTCAAAGTTATGCATACGGTTGTCTCTGTTGTTGAAAAAAACTCACAGTTGAAATTGAGAATGCATCCCGAATTTCAACAATTAGCTATCAGCTATCAGCTATTAATCTTGACAAGTTGTTTGCCAAAGTTTTTACCCTTCAACAAGCCCAAAAAGGCTTCAGGGGCAGCAGCCAACCCATCAGCTACTGTCTCGCGGTACTTGAGTTTGCCGCTCGCCACCATGGTGCCCAGTTCTTGCAGCGCAGGTGGCCACAACTCCATGTGCTCGCTCACGATAAAGCCTTGTATCTTGATACGGTTGACCAAGATGAGAGATGGGTTTTGCATAGGCAAGGGCTCACCGTTGTAGCCGGCAATCATCCCGCACACAGCGATACGCGCAAAGGCATTGGTACGCAGCAAGACAGCGTCCAAAATAGGACCGCCAACACTTTCGAAATAGCAATCCACACCATCAGGTGTCACTTCTTTCAGCGCTCGGTATAGGGATTTTGGATCTGTGTGGGCCTTGTAATCTACATAGGCATCAAAGCCAGCTTCGTTGACCAGAAAATCACATTTATCTTGCCCACCAGCGATACCTACCACGCGACAACCGCGCGCCTTGGCCAATTGTCCGACGGCCGTTCCTACCGCGCCGCTTGCTGCACTGACCACAACTGTCTCGCCTGCTTTTGGCTCGCAAATATGATGCAAGCCGACCCAGGCCGTGACTCCCGGCATACCTACAGGGCCTAAATAGGCACTCAATGGAATCAGCTCGGTACTGACTTTGCGCAGCATGCCGGGCGTATTGCCATTGACAACGCTGTATGTTTGCCAGCCACCCATGCCAACCACGGTGTCGCCAACTTGAAACTTGGGGTGCATGCTGGCCTCAACGACGCCAACGGTTCCACCGATCATGACTTCGTCTAGAGGCTGAGGTTGGGCGTAGCTTTTGCCCGCATTCATGCGTCCACGCATGTAGGGGTCTAGGCTCAAAAAATGGTGTTTAACCAATACGTCGCCGTCTTTAAGGGCTGGGGTGTCCGATGTTGTCAGTTCAAAGTTGTCTACAGAAGGCTCGCCTTCGGGACGACTTTTTAAAACGATTTGTTGGTTGCTTGGCATGGTGATGTCTCCTAGGGGTAAACCAAAGCCCTGAGGCACATGGTTTGAAAATGTAGAAAGTAACAGGCAGTTGTTGGACTTGTAACTAGTTTTTATTGAGTTTGTGCACCTTGCCTGTGGCTGATGCCAGACGCGGTATGAACTTAAAGGTGCCGCTGGCGTGGATACACAAGCGGCCCTTTGAGTCAAATACCTTGGCGTCTGTAAATGCCATGGTGGCGGTGCGGTGCAGCAGCGTGGCAACCGCTTCTAAGCGACCAATAGCTGGTTGCATAAAACTGGTCTTCATTTCAATCGTTACGCACCCCATGTCAGGCTCCACACTGCGCGCAGCGTGTGCCATGGCCACATCCATTAATGTCATGCTGGCCCCACCGTGTGTGACGTCAAAGGAATTGAGGTGCTCTGGTGCAGGCGTGTAAGCAAGGCGGGCTTGACCATCGGCCATTTCAAGCAGCTCAAAGCCCAGCAATTCCACAAAGGGGATACGTACAGAAAAATCCATTAAACGCCCTAGCCTCCAACCAATGCGCTGACACCACCGTCAACGGCCAGCCATTGGCCAGTGATGTGCTTGCCGGCGTCGCTGGCGTACAGCAAGCACAAGCCTTTTAAGTCTTCATCATCACCTAAACGTTGTAATGGAGCGCCCGCCTTGAGTCGATCTTCTCCCATGGTTTCAAGCAATCCCTTGGTCATTTTGCTGGGGAAAAAACCTGGGCAAATGGCGTTCACCGTGATGCCGTAATGCCCCCACTCGCCTGCCAGCGCGCGCGTGAAGTTCAGCACCGCACCTTTAGAGGTGTTGTAGGCAATGGTTTTCATGTCGACTGGGTTGCCACCTAGGCCTGCAATAGACGCCACATTGATAATGCGCCCTGATTTGTTGTCAATCATGCATTTTTTGGCGACCAACTGGCTGAGCAAGAAGTAGCCACGCACGTTGAGGTTCATGATCTTGTCCCACGCCTCAAGGGGGTGGTCCTCTGCAGGTGCACCCCATGCTGCGCCAGCATTATTGACCAAAATATCAATGTTGCCCATGCGCTGTAAGGTTTCATCAACCACGTGTGCGATGCTGACTGGGTCGGCGCAGTCGCCGGCTACCCACCGCGCGTCAATACCGCGCGACTGCAGGTGGGCAACGCCCTCTTCTAGCTCGGCTGATTTACGAGCGGTGATCATGATTTTGGCGCCAGCTTCACCCAAGGCTTCGGCCATTTGCAAACCTAAGCCGCGTGAGCCGCCAGTGACAAGGGCGTTTTTGCCCTCTAAATTAAACAGTTGTTGAATGCTTCTTGTCATCGCAATGTCTCCTACAAAGTTAGTGGGGGGTTAAAAGGTGTAATCCATGCAATGGCGCGAGGCCACTGCTTGCTTCATAAATACTTTGACCGGTCCGTGGTCCGGGTGTTGTTGGTAGGCATCCAACGCGTCTTGCGATATGAATGCGCTATTCAGGACCAAATCACAGGTACAAGCCGCGTTGTCAGAGCCTAGAGCCACTTCAAACTGCTCAATGCCGGCCACCAAATTCGCACACCGATCTAGCAACGCCACAGCCTGTGACAAGTTGTCGGCTTTGCTGCCCGTTGCGGTGTGGTCTTTAAATGACCAAAAAACGATGTGTTTTATCATGGGTTGGCTGTTCTTTAAAACGCTTCAATGGCCATATCAGCACATGTTGAGTCACGGGTTTGAGCCACGTGCAACCACGCAGCTGTCTTTGGCAACTCGTACCTAAAAAAGTAGGCACACGACGCCAAGCGCCCGGTGTTTGCAGCGCTGGACGCGACACTTGCCGTCATGGCAACATCCAACCACATCCAAGCCAACACCACATGACCAAAGGCCTGCATGTAAGGCACCGCATTTGCTAACGCTTCACGTGCATTGGGTGGGCCGTCAAAAGTCCAGATAGCTTGCGTGGCTTGAGCCAGCGTATCGGTGTGCGTGTGAAGCTGGTCTGCGTACATTGCTAGATGCGGGTGACTCTTGGCCGCTGTTGCTGTGGCTTGTATCCGCTCAACCAACAACACTAAAGCCTTGCCGTTGTTCATGGTGACTTTGCGTCCCAACAAGTCCATCGCTTGCACACCATGTGTGCCTTCATGAATCATGTTCAAGCGGTTGTCACGCCAGTATTGCTCGACTGGAAAGTCACGTGTGTAACCGTAGCCACCGAGTACTTGAATGGCCAAGGAGTTGGCCTCAAGGCACCACTCGCTAGGCCAGCTTTTAACAATGGGTGTGAGGACCTCAAGCAACAGGTGAGCTTGCTTGCCATCATCGCTGTCGCCATCGCTTGTTTTGAGTGTGTCGACCAACCGTGCGCAGTACAAAGCCAACGCAAGGGCGCCTTCACTGTAACTTTTTTGGGCCAGCAACATGCGCTTGACGTCTGCGTGCTCAATGATGGCCACTGGCGGGGCACTTGTGTCTTTGCCAGCGCCGCCAATGTGGCGGCCTTGGGGCCTATTTTTAGCGTAGTCTAAACTGGCTTGATAGCCGGCGTATCCCAGCATAGTGGCGGCCATGCCAATACCAATACGCGCCTCGTTCATCATGTGCATCATGCACTTGAGGCCTTCGCCAGGCTTGCCAACAAGATAGCCAACAGCGCCGGCTTTACCGTCAACTGGGTACTTTCCTTCGCCAAAATTGAGCAAGGTGTTGGTGGTGCCGCGCCAACCACACTTGTGATTCAAGCCTGCCAATGCCACATCGTTGCGTACACCAGTCAACTCGCCAGCCTCGTTCACCAGGTGTTTGGGAACAATGAACAGAGAAATGCCTCTGGTACCCGGTACCAGTTGCCCGTTGACATCGGGAATTTTGGCCAGCACCAAGTGAATAATGTTGTCGGTTAGCTCGTGCTCACCGCTGGATATCCACATCTTGTTGCCGTGTAAACGGTAGCGCGCGCCCAAGGCCTCGGTGTCACAATCTGCGCCATCTGGTACCGCACGCGTCAAGATGTCGCTCAGACTTGAGCCAGCCTGCGGCTCTGACAGGCACATGGTGCCGCTGAACCGGCCACTGAGCTCATGTCTTGCAAAGACGTCTTTTTGTGTGTCGGTGCCGTGCGCCATCAGCAAGTTGGCGTTGCCAACTGTGAGTAAGCCGCTGCCCATGCTCACAGAAGCAGCCGCAAAGAACGCATTGGCCGCCGACTCTATGGTGTGCGGCAGTTGCATACCGCCCCACTCGTAGTCTTGACTCGCTGCCAACATACCCGACTCGGCATAGGCGGCGTTGGCATCGTGCGTGGCTTGTGGCAAGTGCACACGCTCACCATCAAAATGGGGCTCCTGCGTGTCGACAAGGCGGTTGAACGGTGCAAATTTCTCACGCGCAATGCGCTCGCATGTATCAAGTACCGCATCAAAGGTTTCGCGGTTGTGGTCTTCAAAGCGCGCCAGCGTATTGAGGTTCTCGACTTTCAACCAGTCGTACAACAAGAAGTTGAGCGTGTTGCGCAAGGCCATGTGCAGCGATTCCTTTTCAGCGGTAGCGGTGTATGTTGACGGTGGTACGGCTTATAAAACCTCAAATACACCAGCGGCGCCCATACCGCCACCAATACACATGGTCACGCACACCCGCTTTGCACCGCGGCGTTTGCCTTCAATCAGGGCGTGGCCTGTTAGTCGCTGACCGCTCACACCGTAAGGGTGGCCCAAGGCTATGGAGCCGCCGTTGACGTTGAGTCTGTCGGCCGGTATGCCCAAGCGGTCACGGCAGTACAACACTTGCACGGCAAAGGCTTCGTTGAGTTCCCACAAGTCAATGTCATCAACTGTTAAGCCTAATTTTTTCAACACCTTAGGCACCGCAAAAACAGGTCCAATGCCCATTTCATCTGGCTCACAACCAGCGACAGCAAAGCCTAAAAAGCGACCCAGTGGTTGCAGCCCTTTTTGACTCACTAATTTTTCGTTCATGATCACGCAAGCACCCGCACCGTCAGAAAACTGACTGGCGTTACCGGCTGTTATGACGCCACTTGGTAGCGCGGAACGGATACCAGAAATGCCGTCTTTGGTGGTGCCGTCGCGAATACCTTCGTCGTGTTCAACCGTTACCTGTTTGGTCATCAGACCCCGCTTTTTATCAGCCACACCCATGGTCACGGTAATGGGGGCTATTTCATCGGCAAACAAACCTGCTGCGCGTGCCGCAAACGCGAGTTGCTGGCTGCTGGCGCCGTATTCATCCATGGCGTCGCGCGATATGTTGTAGCGCTTGGCCACTTGCTCAGCGGTTTGCAGCATGCTCCAGTAAATTTCTGGTTTTTGCTTGGCCAAGCTGAGGTCGTTGATCATGTGCAAATTCATCTCTTGTTGCACACAAGAAATACTTTCCACGCCACCAGCCACAAAGGTGTCTGCCTCGCCGGCAATCACGCGCTGCGCAGCCAAGGCAATGGTTTGCAAACCAGATGAGCAAAAACGGTTGACCGTCATGCCGGAGACCTCAACAGGACAGCCAGCCTTGATGGCAATTTGACGGGCGATGTTCGCGCCTGTGGCTCCTTCGGGGTTGGCGCAACCCATGATGACATCTTCAACTTCGCCGGCCTCGATGCCGGCACGGGCAATAGCTTGAGCCACGGCGTGTCCACCCAAGGTGGCTCCGTGGGTCATGTTGAAAGAGCCCTTCCAGCTTTTGGCCAAAGGCGTGCGTGCAGTAGAAACAATCAATGCGGATGTCATAGCTTTAATCCTTGTTCAATCAGTGCGGCGCTCTGGCCGCAATTCAAATTAATATGTGCAATAAGTCAGTGTTCGGACAGAGGGCTGAGCCTTACCCGCGGTGCCAGCCTTGGCCTTAACCGGTAAACGTTTTGCCCTCAGCAACCAATCGCGCAAGCAGCGGTGCGGGTTGCCAAAATGTGGCGTCGTCTTGGGGGTTGGCGGCAAACTGTTGCATGCGTTGTGCCACGTTGAACAAGCCATACTCGTCCGCGTAGCGCATCGGGCCCCCGCGCCACAGCGGAAAGCCATAACCTGTGAGGTAGACCATGTCTATGTCACTTGCTTTGCTGGCAATGCCTTCTTCCAAAATATGCGCAGCCTCGTTGATCAGGGAGAACACCAAGCGGTGCACGATTTCTTCATCGCCAATCTTGCGTGTTGGTGTGCCTAGCTTGGCACGGTGCTCGGACACCATGTCTTCAACCAATTTGCTTGGAATAGCTTTGCGCTGGCCTGGCGCATAGTCGTACCAGCCGGCACCCGTTTTTTGACCATAGCGTCCCAACTCGCACAACAGATCTGCTGTTTTGCTGTAAGTGATGTCTGGCTTGTCGATGGCGCGTCGCTTGCGAATCGCCCAACCAATGTCGTTGCCAGCCAAGTCACCCATGCGGAATGGACCCATGGCAAAGCCAAACTTCTCTACGGCCTTGTCAACTTGGGCAGGTGTACAGCCTTCATCTAACAAGAAGCCAGCTTGTCGGCTGTATTGCTCAATCATTCGGTTGCCAATAAAGCCGTCGCACACGCCAGACACCACAGATGTCTTTTTGATGCGCTTACCCAGGGCCATAACGGTTGCCAACACGTCTTTCGCAGTTGCTTTACCACGCACCACTTCCAGCAATTTCATCACGTTGGCGGGACTGAAAAAATGTGTGCCAATGACATCTTGCGGGCGCTTGGTAAAGGCCGCAATTTGGTCGACATCTAAAGTCGAGGTGTTGGACGCCAAAATAGCGCCAGGCTTCATCACCGCGTCGAGTTGCTTGAAAACCGCCTCTTTGACATTCATTTCTTCAAACACCGCTTCAATCACCATGTCTGCGTCTTTGAGGTCGTCGTAGGTCAGCGTGGTAGACAACAGCCCCATGCGCTGGTCCAACACTTCTTGGCTTAGTTTGCCTTTTTTGACTTGCGATTCGTAATTTTTAAGAATGGTGGCCACGCCACGGTCCAAGGCCTCTTGCTTGGTCTCGAGCATGACAACGGGCATACCGGCATTCAGGAAATTCATACTGATACCACCGCCCATGGTGCCAGCACCAATCACAGCAATTTGCTTGATCTCCCGCTTGGGTGTGTCAGCGGGTACATCTGGAATCTTGCTGGCAGCACGGTCAGCCATAAACACATGGCGCAAGGCGCGGCTTTCTGCTGTCCACATGAGGTTGATGAACAGGTCACGTTCAAAGGCCATGCCGTCTTCAAACTTGCGTTTGGTCGCGGCTTGTACTGCATCCAAACACTTCTCTGGTGCTGGGAAGTTTTTAGCCATGCCGCGCACCATGTTGCGGGCAAATTGGAAATAGGCATCCCCATCTGGGTGTTTGCACTTGAGGTCACGCACCAACGGCATTGGACGGACATCGGCCATGCCAGTGGCAAAGGCCTTGGCCTCCTCTAGCAAGCTGTCAGCACTGGCTGCCATTTTGTTAAAGAGTTGTTGACCTGGGATAGCGGCCAACATGTCACTGCTGACTGTGTCGCCACTGACGATCATGTTCAATGCTGCTTCAACGCCAATAACGCGCGGCAAACGTTGCGTACCACCTGCACCTGGCAACAAACCCAGCTTGACTTCAGGCAACGCCACTTTGCAGTTTGGCGCGGCAACGCGGTAATGGCATCCCAATGCCAACTCCAAACCGCCACCCATGCACACAGAGTGGACGGCAGCGACCACAGGCTTGTTGGACTGTTCCAACAGCTTGATAACGCTGAGCAAGTTTGGCTCAGCCATGGCCTTGGGTGAGCCAAATTCACGGATATCAGCGCCGCCTGAAAAGGCTTTTCCTGCACCAGTAATGACAATGGCGGTAATGGCCTTATCGGCATTGGCCTGTTCCATGGCCGCGGCAATGCCTTGGCGCGTAGACAAACCCAAGCCATTAACAGGCGGGTTATCTAGGGTAATTACGGCGATGTTGCCGCTGGCTTGGTAATGCGCAGTCATGAGGCCTCCGGTAAATGTTTAAACAATTGGCTTATAAAAAAGAAAAAAGAACGCTCGTTCGATTTTGATCAATGGTAGCGCTAAATTGTGTGACGCTTGTCTCAGTTGGGACAAACTAATGCGGCACCAGCTTGTGTCACGTCACTGGCGAGCATGCACGGCCCGCCGTGCTTGCAGGGTGATGTAAGCGCTCATAAGAGGCACCAACCACAAGGCCGAGCGCAGCGACGTAACGTGGGCCAACCAACCGAGCAGTGGGGGCGCGATCAACATGCCCATAGTGCCCATAAACGCCACAGTCGCGAGAGCCTGTCCGCCACTGCCAGCGTCTATCTGACCCGCACAGCGCATCAAAACTGGCACTGCCAACGCCATGCCGCAACCGACAACAGCGTAGGCTGGCAAGACCACCCATACATTAGGAGCCACCAAGCTGGTAGCCATACCTAAGGCGCCTAGACTGCCGCTGAGTTGCAACACCCGAACATTTCCTAGGGCATCAATGACGGGGTCGCCAAACAAGCGAACCACCACCATGGCAAAGGAAAACGCGGCGAAAGCCATGGGGGCCTGCGACAAGCTGACGCCAACAATGTCACGCATGAACAAACCGCTCCAATCGCTCACTGCGCCCTCTACCATATAGGCGCCAACCACCATAGAGCCGACCAACAACACGGGTGCTTTCAGTTGCAGTCTGGGCGCACGTCTGGGGGTGTCGACGTCGCTGTCTTCTTGCAACAAAGCGCTGCTGTTGAACCACAAGCCACAAGCGCACAACAAGCCCACCAGAGCCATAAAAGTCCAGGGCGGAACATGCCAGTTCAATGCCAGACCAACGCCCAATGCACCTAACAAAGCACCCACACTCCAGCACGCATGAAAACGTGCCATGAGCGAGCGTTGCATGTGGCGTTCTTGAACAACAGCTTGTGCGTTGATCGCTACATCCATGGCGGCAGCAGGAATACCAACGGCAAATAAGCTGGCCGATAACCACCACAAATTAGGCGCAACCGCAATGACAGGTAAACAACAAGCCATGCTTATGCCGCTGACAATGGTCAACTGAGCGCTACCAACTCTGGCCAACAAGTGTCTTACCAAGGGGAACGTTAACAAGCCGCCAATGCCGGCACACAACAGCGCCAAACCCACTTGGTCATGGCTTAGGGCTCGGGTATCACGCATCCAAGGGATCAGTCCCAACCAAGTACCAAACATCACACCCAGCGCCCCAAAAGCGGCGCGTAGCGTCCAAATAGCGTGCGTCATAAACAAGTTACAAAAAAATACAACACCTGAATCGGGGGTGTTTGACGATGATACCGCCGGAGCAAGTCAGCAGATGTAAGCGAACACGAGCGATGGGCGCAGACAGCTCTCAACCATTCACCTCAAGCCACATGTGTCTCACATCGGCGCGATCACGCAGTTGGTCTGGCGTGCCCTCAAAGGCAATGCGTCCGTGGCCCATAACGGCCACGCGGTCAGAAATACGCATCGCAATGGTGAGTTTTTGCTCAATCAGCAACACACTCACACCCTTACTTTTAAGCATAGTGAGGTAGTCTGCAACTTGGGCCACCACCAGAGGTGCCAAGCCCTCGGTTGGCTCATCAATGATGATGAGGTCTGGATCACCCATTAGGCTGCGACACAGCGTCAGCATTTGCTGCTCGCCACCGGACAACACACCTGCTTCGGTGTTAGCGCGTTCTCGGAGCTTGGGAAACAGTTGGTACATGTCTTCAAACGACCAACGTGGCTGGCGGTTGCTTGTTTGCTGACCCAGCATTAAGTTTTGCGCAACTGTCAGCTTTGGGAAAATATCGCGAGACTCTGGTACGTAGGCTATGCCTGCCCGTGCCATTTTGAAAGGCGGGTCACCCAACACATTGACCCCACGCCACTGCACGGCGCCAGTGGCTTGTACAAGCCCCATGATGGCCTTGGCCAGTGTCGAGCGACCAGACCCGTTGCGTCCCAGCAGTGCCACAATTTCACCTTTGGCAATGGACAGGTTCACGCCGTGCAAGATGTGACTCTTGTCGTAAAACGCGTGTAAGTTGCTGATGATCATGCGCCGTCCTGCACCTCTACCACCCCACCCAAATAGGCTTCTTGCACACACGGGTTGTTGTTGACGTTGTTGGGTGTATCGAATGCGACCACTTCCCCGTAAACCACCACTGCAATCCGGTCTGCCAACTCAAATACCACCCCCATGTCGTGCTCTACAGTCAACACAGTTTTACCCTCCGTGACGAGTCGAATCATGCGTACAAAACGGCTGGTTTCTTCAGCGCTCATACCTGATGTGGGCTCATCCAACAAAATAACGTTGGCACCGCAAGCAATGGTGATACCCACTTCAAGAGAGCGCTGCTCCGCGTAGGTCAGGTTCATGGCCAACACGCCGCGTTTGGCCTGCAAACCCAGCATATGCAGCAACTCACAGGCTTTTTGGTTGGCATCGGTTAAGCCAGACAAGGCGCGCCAAAAGTTGTAGCGGTAACCCAGCGACCACAACATGGCGCAGCGCAGATTTTCATACACGCTGAGCTTGGGGAAAATATTGGTGATTTGGAAACTCCGCGATAAGCCCAAACGGTTGATCTCAAACGGTCGCAAACCAACAATGGACTGGCCATGCAGCAATATATCGCCCGCGCTTGGCCTACAGCGCCCGCTTATGAGGTTGAATAGGGTCGATTTGCCCGCGCCATTTGGGCCAATGATGGCCACCCGTTCACCGCTTTGAACATCCAAATCAATGCCGCGAATAATTTCGGTTGAACCAAAGTTTTTACGTACATTGCGCAGTTGTAACGCTGCTTGTGTCATTGCGCAGCTTTCTGTGTGCGTTCAATAAACACCTGAACTTGATGCCAATCGGCCATAAAGCGACGTCTTTCCCGCTCAAACAAAACCATGCCTACGACAGCCAACACGCCAGCTTGTGCCCAGGGCAAGGCGCTAGCCGTGTCCCATGCTGTTGCGTACATGCGCAGCACTGGGTCTAGACCTGCGTTGAGCTGGCGGTGGTACATCATCTCCACCACCACGGTTATGCCAACGAAACCAGGCAATGAACCCAGTACCAAACGCAGGTAGGACTTGATCAAATAACGCATAAAGCCCTCTTGCCACACACGCACGTTGTGCAACAAGATACCGGCAACACCCCCTGGTGCAAACATCACCATGCATACAAAAATAAGGCCTAGGTACAGCAACCAAGCACTGGTGAGCTCCGACAACAATACCAGTGCCAACACCATCAATACAGCGCCCAACACAGGGCCGAAAAACACAGTCGCACCACCTACGAACGTAAACAACAGGTAAGCGCCTGATCGGTGCAAACTGACCACTTCAGCTGTCACCATTTCGAAATTTAAGGCTGACAGACCGCCTGAAATACCCGCAAAAAACCCAGCAAAAATAAAAGCAATGTAGCGGACCATTTGCGAATCAAAGCCCACGAACTCAACCCGCTCTGGGTTGTCGCGTGTGGCATTGAGCATCCGCCCGAGTGGTGTGCAAGTGAAGCCGTACATCAACGCTGTGCACACAAAAGTGTAAGCAGCTATGAGGTAATACAGCTGAATTTGAGGCCCATAACTGATGCCAAAGGTTGTGACATTGGTGACGCGGTTGCCACTGATGCCACCCTCGCCACCAAAAAAAACCGGGAACATCAAAGACATGGCCCACACCAATTCGCCCACACCAAGTGTGATCATGGCAAATGGCGTGGCCGCTTTTTTGGTGGTCACCCAACCCAACAGTACAGCCACCAGGGCCGCCCCTAAGCCGCCCGCGACAGGAATGAGGCTCACAGGCAACCACCACTGGCCATCACTCACAAGGTTAAGGGTATGAATGGCGAGGAACCCACCCATGCCAGAGTAAACGGCATGGCCAAAACTGAGCATGCCACCTTGTCCCAGCAGCATGTTGAAGCTGAGACACACGATGATGGCAATGCCCATTTGCGACAGCAGCGTGCGTGACAAAGAACTGTCAAACACTGTAGGGGCCAGCAGCAACACCAAGGCAAACAGCCACCACACACCGTACCGTTTCATAGCGCTCATCCTTCGCGCTGACCCATCAAGCCACGCGGCCTGACAACCAACATGACAACCAGCAGCAGGTACGGCAATATGGGCGCAACTTCACTCAACTTTAGACGCCAAAACACATAGCCCAATGCATCGGGGGACAGCGTGTGACCGAAGTTGCCCAGCAGGCTGACAACTGAGCCATCAATTGAGATTGCAAATGTTTGTACGAGGCCAATCAAAATGGAGGCGAAAAAAGCGCCCACCAGAGAGCCCAAACCACCCACCACCACCACCACAAATACGATACTGCCAACAGTTGCGGCCATGCCAGGCTCGGTGACGAAAGCGTTACCGCCAATGACACCTGCCAAACCAGCGAGTGCGGCACCCCCGCCGAATACGACCATAAACACGCGTGGTACGTTGTGGCCCAGGGATTGCACCATGTCCGGGTGCGTCAGAGCAGCTTGAATCACCAAGCCCATGCGGGTTTTTGTCAGAAGTTGCCAAATGGTCAGCAACATCACAATGGCCACACCCATCATGAAGCCACGGTACAGCGGAAATTGAATGCCGTACAAGGTGAACAATGGGCCATCCAACATATCGGGTACTCGGTAGTCCACAGAGCTGCGGCCCCAAATAAGTTGCACCAGCTCCACAATGATGTAACTCAAACCAAAGGTAACCAACAATTCGGGCACGTGGCCCATGTGGTGGACACGGCGCAGAACCCACTTTTCAAACAACGCGCCAGCAATGCCAACGCCTATGGGGGCTAGGAGCAGAGCCGGCCAAAAGCCTATGAGAGCTGAAATGCTGTAAGCAAAATAAGCACCCAGCATGTAAAAGCTTGCATGGGCAAAGTTGATGACCCCCATCATGCTAAAAATAAGTGTCAAACCCGAACTCAGCATGAACAGCAACAAGCCATAGCTGAGCCCATTCAGCAAAGAAATGGCAAAAAATTCCATGTGTGACCCACTGGTGAACACGTTGAGGGCGGCAAAAAAGAACACATTGCGCTGTACAACGCATGGGCAGTCGAGAGCGCTTTACGAGCCGTGCTGCCTGTGAATTGGACGGGCTATGTATGCGAGGTTACGCACACCAGTTGCCATACACCAACTGTCAGTCTTGCCATAAGATTGAACATTGGTTGAAAGTGTAGCTTGTTTTTTTTGAAAGCTTGGTGCGTCAATGCCTGTAAAAGACGAGGCTTACGAGCCATATGTTTGGCCACAGCGCGTTGGGGAAACGTGCACCATGAGCTGGTAAATGGGTGTACTCAGGTCCTTAGCGATGCTGGAACAACAACTACATCAATGCCACTGTTGTCGAATGAGGTAAGCGTTTCCTAGTCCATCTTGGTCAGACTGCGTGGGGCTAGCCACAGGCCAGCAGGCCTGTGGCAGCGGACAGTGCCCAGCGTTAGTCTTGCGGCAGCTTGTAGTCTATAAGTTGCACGCGCAAAGCCATTTTTTGCATTTTACCGGTTGCGCCCAAAGGAATGGCGTCAACAAACACCACATCATCTGGAATTTGCCATTTGGCAATCTTGCCTTCAAAAAAGGCCAGTACTTCTTCCTTAGACACTTCAGTGCCTGGCTTTTTCACAACCACAACAATGGGGCGCTCGTCCCACTTGACATGGGCCATGCCAATACAAGCGGCCATAGACACACACGGGTGCGCCATGGCAATGTTCTCCACATCAATGGAGCTAATCCATTCACCGCCCGACTTGATCACGTCTTTGGATCTATCGGTTATTTGCATAAAGCCCTGTGCATCAATGGTGGCCACATCGCCAGTTGGGAACCAGCCATCTACCAACGGCGGTGGTGCCTCAGACTTGTAGTAGGTATCAATAACCCATGGACCCTTCACCAGCAAATCACCATAGCTTTTGCCGTCCCAGGGCTGCTCAATGCCGTGTTCATTGACAATTTTCATGTCAACGCCAAACACGGCACGGCCTTGCTTAAGAAGCTTGGTTCGGTCGCCATCTTTAGTGCCACCACTTTCTTTAATGACGCCTACTGTGCCCAAAGGTGACATTTCAGTCATGCCCCAAGCGTGAATGACGCGCACGTCGTAATTTTGCTCAAAACTGTCAAACATAGCGGGAGGGCAAGCCGAGCCGCCAATGACTGTGCGCTTGAGCGTTGAGAACTTGAGGCTGTTTTGTTGCATGTGTCCCAGCAGCATTTGCCACACAGTGGGCACACCTGCCGCCATGGTGACGCCTTCGGCCTCTATCAGCTTGTAAATGGACTCGCCATCCATAGCTGGGCCTGGAAAAACCAACTTGCTGCCGACAGCTGCTGCGGTGTAAGGAATGCCCCAGGCATTGACGTGGAACATGGGCACCACAGGCAATAAAGAGTCTCTGGAGCATAGATTCAAGGCATCTGGGAAAGCCGCGGCAAATGCGTGCAACATGGTCGAGCGGTGGCTGTACAGCGCAGCCTTGGGGTTACCCGTTGTACCACTGGTGTAGCACATACTAGAGGCGGTATTTTCGTCAAATTCATCCCATTCGTAGTGCTCGCTGTGACCTGCAATCCAAGTCTCATAGGCCCGCACGTTGGGGGCGCAGTCCAAAGCCTGTGCCGGCGTTTCGTCGCTGAGTGCAATCCAATGCTGCACAGTAGGACACTGGGCTTGTACAGCTTTAATCAGCGGCGCAAAGCTTGTGTCGAAACACACCACCGTGTCTTGTGCATGGTTGATGATCCAAGCCAGTTGTTGCGGTACCAACCGTGGGTTCAACGTGTGCAACACGCGCTGGCTTCCACTCACACCAAAGTACAGTTCCAGATGGCGGTAGCCATTCCAAGCCAGAGTTGCTACGCGCGCACCTGCTGGAATGTTGTCGGCGTCCAGAGCATGGGCCACTTGCTTGGCGCGTCTGGCAATGGTGGCCCAGTTGCTGCGGTGAATGTCGCCCTCAACACGACGCGACACAATCTCAGTATCGCCATGATGGCGCTGCGCATGCTCCAGCAACATATGAATCAATAAACCTTGTGACTGCATCAAACCCAACATGGCAACGTTTCCTTGTAAAAGACATATAACAACCCATTACATGCTACCTTGCCACAGGCCGTTTGTAATGAGCACAAACACGCAGGCCTGTCACACTGCGGACAAATGCCACTCGAGGCCCAAGCCCTTTGCGATGCCAGGCGCGCGCGCAAAGATTAGGCAAGCACAATATTAAGATGTCCGGAATGTTTGAAAACCCATTACACACAGATTTCTTGAGCCAACTTGGCCACGACAGCGGCATTGGCTTCACAACGACCTGTTCAGCAACACCTTTGCAAGCGCCTCATGTAGCCGTCTTCAACAACAGCTTGCTGCAGCAATGGGGACTGCCATTCAGTGACGCGCAGTCAGAGCCTGGCGTCGTCGCCAGTGTATTGGGCGGCAACGTGCCATGGCCAGACACGGCAGTCACAAGCACCGCCAGTGTGTACAGCGGTCACCAGTTTGGTGTGTGGGCAGGCCAACTCGGTGACGGCCGTGCATTGATGCTGGGTGAACTGTTGACTCTGGATGGGCACGTTGAGGTACAGCTAAAGGGTGCAGGCCCAACACCTTATTCACGGGGCGGAGATGGTCGCGCCGTGCTGCGCAGCAGCATCCGTGAATACTTGTGCAGCGAGGCCATGCATGGCTTGGGAATACCAACGACCAGGGCCTTGGCGCTGGTCGCATCTCCCACCACGGTCAGGCGAGAGGTGTTAGAAACCACTGCGGTTGTGACCCGTACGGCCCCTAGTTTTTTACGCTTTGGGCATGTGGAGCACTTTGCGCACCACGGCGATCACGAGGCATTGCGCACCTTGGTAGACGCCTTGGTTGAACGCTATTTTCCTGAGCTAGGCGGTCTTGTCGGTGACCAGCGCATCGTGGGCCTACTAGGCAGCGTTGCACAACGCACTGCCACACTGATGGCGCAGTGGCAGTCCGTAGGTTTTTGCCACGGGGTCATGAACACCGACAACATGAGTCTGATCGGCCTGACGTTAGACTATGGTCCATTCCAGTTTCTAGACGCCTACATTCCCACACATATTTGCAACCACTCTGACAGTGGTGGCCGTTATGCCTTTAACCAGCAACCACAAATAGCCTACTGGAATTTGCACGCCCTGGCACAAGCTTTGGCCCCATTGATGGACAACAACACGCAAGCGGCGGGACAGTTGCAACAAGCACTTGCCCCTTACCCCACCCAGTTTTCAACGCATTACACATTGTTACTAACCAGCAAACTGGGCCTGGCTGCAGCAAATACACATCCTGAGGATGCCGACTTGATCAACGATTGGATGAGCTTACTTGCCCGCCAGGGAGTTGATCACACATTGGCTTGGCGCAATTTGGCAGCTACCAGCCAAGACGCAGCCCCCAAACCGAATGACAATCCCCCTGCTGCATTAAGTATGTTGTTCAACGACTTGCCCTCACTGCACATGTGGTGGGCACGCTACATTGAACGTTTGCAGCTGTTGAGTGAGCCAGAACAGTTGAGCTGGGGCCATCGTATCAAGGCCACCAATCCCAAGTTTGTGCTGCGCAACCACCTGGCTCAAGATGCCATAATCGCGGCGCAGTCAGGCGACTGGTCAGTTTTTAATTCCTTAAAGACTGTGTTGGATACGCCCTTTGAAGAGCACCACACCTTCAACGAGTGGGCCAGCGTACCACCGGCTTGGGCCGCAGATTTATCACTGAGCTGCTCGTCATAAATCACGCTCTCTTAATCCATTGATTCACAGTAGATAATTCCTCTATGCGCTTACTTTTAGACTTCTTTCCTATCGCCCTGTTTGTCGTGGCCTACAAATTAGGTGATATTTACACAGCCACCGCTGCCCTGATGGCTGCCACGGCTATACAAACCGCCCTGCTCTACAAAATTGACGGCAAAGTGGCCACGGTTCAAAAAGCCACATTGGGCTTGATTGTGGTGTTCGGTACTTTGACCTTGGTCTTACAAGACCAGCGCTTTATACAGTGGAAGCCCACCGTGTTGTACGGGGCATTGGCCGTCGTCTTGGCAGTGGCCTTGTTGGTCTACAAGCGCAACTTGCTGCAACTGATGTTAGGTACACAACTTAAATTGCCCACCAATGTGTGGCGCAACTTGGCCTTAATATGGGCAGCGTACTTTGTTGCCATGGGCGTGCTGAATGCATTTGTAACCATGTATTACTCGCTAGACCAATGGGTAGAGTTTAAAATTTGGGGCTACGCTTTTCCAATCATATTTATAGTGGGCCAAGGCCTTTATATTGCTAAGCACCTGCGCGAAGACCCGCCCAATACAGACCAGGAGCCCTCATGAACGAGGCATTGCCCATCACCGCTGATGCCATTCGTCAGTCATTACGAAACCATTTGGCTGCTGAACCGCTCGAAGTTATAGACGAAAGCGCCTCTCACGCCGGCCATGCAGGTGCCAACGATGTAGGCTGGGGCACGCACTTCCGAGTGCGCTTGCACAGCCCCCAATTTATCGGCCAATCGCGTGTTGCCCAACATCGGCTTGTGTATGGGGCGTTGCAACCCTTTGTGGATGCAGGCTTACACGCTTTGGCCATCGAAATCTCGCCACCACCGCGTTGATGCCAACCGTCAACCGTGAATTCCTTTTAACCAATCACCCCCATTGTCTTGATATGTCTAAATTGAAGTTGTTGCTCCCATTCTCGCGCGTGTTGTGCACGTCTAGCGTTGTTGTCGCCTGCGTTATTGCCAGTCCCGTTTGGGCACAAAACATTGCTATCGTGAACGGCAAGCCCGTACCCAGTGCCCGCGTACAGATCATGGAGCGTCAAATGGCCGCCTCAGGCCAGCCAGTAACTGAGCAGGTATTGGCCCAAATACGCGACGAAGTCATCAACCGTGAGGTGCTGCTGCAAGCCGCGACGGCGTTGGGACTAAACACCACACAAACCTATCAGGATCAAATGAGCTTGGCGCGTGAAAGCATTTTGATTCGCGCTTTGCTGGCCGATTTTGAAGCCAAAAACCCCATCACTGACGCCATGGTGGCAGCTGAATACAAGCGTATTGCCGAGAGCGATATGGCCCAAGAGCACCGTGCAAGTCACATATTGGTTGAAACGCTGGCGCAGGCCAACGACGTGGTAGACGAACTGGCCAAAGGGGGCGACTTTGCGACCCTGGCCAAAAAGCTCTCTAAGGACCCAGGATCAGGCGCACAAGGTGGTGACTTAGGCTGGGCCAATGCCAGTGGCTACGTGCCAGAATTTGGTGCGGCCATGGTCGCACTACAGGTCAACGAAACCAGCAAACCCGTGCAAACCCAGTTTGGTTTTCATGTGATTCGCTTGATTGAAACCCGCAAGAGAGACCTACCGCCGTTAGAGCAGGTGCGTGACCAAGTGGCAGATCAACTCAAAACAACGCGGTTGAATACTTTCCAAAACGACTTGCGAGCCAAGGCCACTATTCAGTAAGCGGCTAGCAGCAATTTGACCAGTGCTTGTGGCTGATCAACCATAGGGTCGTGTCCACAAGCCATTTCAAAACGACGCCACGACTTGTCAAAGTCTGTGGCGTTTTTTGTTGTCTGTGCGAACATGGCCGCTTGAACCCGCTCGCGGCTTATCTGTAGCGATGGCAAGGCCGGACTGACGCAGTCAATGTAGGTTTTTGGCAAGGCCGCCAAGACCTCGTCTTGTATATCAACTTTGTCTTGGTACACGCCAAACGGTTGCGGTGTTTGGCGGCGGTTAACCCACTCTCTATCAGCCCCAAACAAGCCAAACACGCTGGCATCTGGTGGCGGTAAAAACACCCCACCCCCAGCAGTTCTGGCTTCTTTGATGCGCAATGCCATCACTTGCGGGTCTTGAAGGCTGGCCCAACTCTCGCCGTTATATGGAACGTGCGCGTCAAGATAAATCAGCGATTGCACAACATTGGGCATGAGCGTGGTCAGGTCGTAAGCCGCTTGCGTGATGACCATACCGGCGTAGCTGTGGCCAACCAACACCACACGTTGCCATTCGTTGGCCACCACTGTCGACACCACGTCTTGTACGTGTGTGGCCAAACGGATACCAGCACTTAAACAGTGGGCTCGCTCCCCAACACCAGTGAGGCACACAGCATGGTTGGCAACGCCAGCTTGGGTCAGCAAAGGCTGCACGCGCTGCCAACACCAAGCGCCATGCCAAGCGCCGTGTACCAACACGAACACAATGTTATTGCTCATTTTTTGAACCAGTTGTGTAAATGCACTGTAGTCACTCAGATGTTGTAGAAAGCTGACTTTCAGTACGGGATGTGTGAGGGGCCCTACAAAGACACTATTAAGACTGCTAGAAGGGTATTACCCCAACCAATTTCTTGCATTTGTCCACAAGTCTGCCCACGGGCTGGCTGCGCTGATATCGCCGTCTGTCCAGCTCATTTGAACGTTTCTAAACACGCGCTCTGGGTGCGGCATCATGGCGGTGAAGCGGCCATCTGGGGTTGTGACTGCCGTCAAGCCACCTTGGCTGCCATTGGGGTTTGCCGGGTATTGCTCTGTAGCTAGACCACTGTTATCCACAAAACGCATGGCTGCCACTACAGTGTCAGCTTGCCCGCGGTGCTCAAAATTTGCAAAGCCTTCGCCGTGTGCCACAGCTATGGGCAAACGCGCACCTTGCAGGCTGCTTAAAAACACACTGGGCGATGGCAGCACCTCGACCATGCTGAGGCGTGCTTCAAACCGCTGGCTCTGGTTGGTTGTGAAACGGGGCCATGCTTGCGCACCAGGAATCATTGGGGCCAATTCGGCAAACATCTGGCAGCCGTTGCACACGCCCAAGCCAAAGGTCGTGTCGCGTTGGAAAAACTGTTGGAACTGCGCGGCCAATGCCTCATTGAACACAATGCTTCGTGCCCAGCCAATGCCCGCACCCAACGTGTCGCCGTAGCTAAAACCACCACATGCCACCAACCCTTGGAAGTCAACGAGTCTGGCACGTCCAGCTTGCAAGTCGCTCATGTGAACATCAACCGCTTCAAAGCCGCCCATGTCAACGCTGTAAGCCATCTCAACATGTGAGTTCACGCCCTGCTCGCGCAAAACTGCCACGCGGGGACGCTTGGTATGAACGGCAGGGGCTGAAACCGTTTTTGTTGAGCGCTGGGCAGGTACAAACACATGCAAACCAGGGTCATTGGACAAGCCAATACCGGCGTGTTCTGTATCAGCACCTTGCGGGTTATCGCGCAAACGGCATATTTGCCAACTCACGCTGTCCCATAAGGCGTGAAGATCTGGCAGCGAGGCATCAAAAATAGATTGTGTGTCGCGCCAAACTTGCACACGGCCTTTACCGACTGGCATGGCAGCAGTGTCTGGTCGTGTTTTACCCACCACGTGGCTGCACGCAGACAAGCCATGCTGACGCAATATTGCAAATGCTTGGTCGCGGTGATGCGTTGCCACTTGCAACACCACGCCCAACTCCTCGTTAAACAGGGCTTTAATGGATTGTTCTTGACGACGCGCGCTGACTTGCTGCGCCCAGTTTTTGCTGTCACCAACATCCATTTTGCTGTCGCCGATACCGTCGCCTTCCAGCAGCAGCATGTCAATGTTGAGCGCTACACCCACGTTGCCAGCAAATGCCATCTCACACACGGTTGCCAGCAGGCCGCCATCGCTGCGGTCGTGGTAAGCCATCAGCAAGCCCTCGTCACGCATGGCGTTGACAGCATGAACGGTCGCAACCAGGTCGTTTGCATCGTCTAGATCTGGCGTGATGTCCCCGGTTTGGTTGAGAACTTGGGCCAGCATGCTGGCACCCATGCGCATACGGCCACGGCCTAGGTCTACCAGCAACAGGCTGGTATCGACTTCATCGCGGTTGAGTTGTGGCGTTAGCGTTGAGCGTACGTCATCTATTGAGGCAAAGGCCGTCACAATTAAACTAACGGGGGAGACCACCTTGTGGTCTTGTTGCTTGTCGTCTTGCCACTGTGTGCGCATAGACAAGCTGTCCTTACCAACAGGAATGGATACATTCAAGGCGGGACACAAGGCCATGCCAACCGCCTGCACGGTGTGGTACAGGGCAGCGTCTTCATAGGCTTCGCCACAAGCGGCCATCCAATTGGCCGAGAGTTTGATTTTTTTGAGATCTATGGGTGCAGCCAGTGCATTGAGAACCGCTTCAGCCACAGCCATGCGACCGCTTGCAGGCGCATTAAGTGAGGCAATTGGGCTGCGCTCGCCCAAGGCCATAACCTCGCCTGCAAAGCCTGTGAAATCAGCAAGGGTCACGGCACAGTCGGCCACTGGCACTTGCCACGGCCCAACCATTTGATCTCTATGTGTCAAGCCACCAACAGTTCTGTCACCAATTGTGATGAGGAAACGCTTGGAAGCAACAGACGGTGCGCCCAAGACAGCAATGACAGCTTGCTCTAACTGGATGTCATCTAGCACCATAGGGCTGAAACTGCGCGTGATACTGCTCACGTCCCGCGACAACCGTGGCATGGTGCCCAGCAACACATCCATGGGCAGATCTACAGCGCGCCCAGCAAGCGGTGATGCCGTTGTTGGTGTGTCTGTGCCGACCATCGGCAGGCGCTCGTCGGCCACCACCAGTTGGCGGTGTTCAGTGGCCACACCCACTACGGCAGCAGGACAGCGCTCACGCTGTGCCATGGCTTGCAATACGGCCCAAGACTGCGGCGCTATGGCCAAGACATAACGTTCCTGGCTCTCGTTACACCACATCTCCTTGGCCGCCATGCCAGACTCCTCTAGTGGAATGGCTGATAAGTCAAAAAATGCGCCCCGCCCTGCGTCATTGGTGAGTTCAGGAAAAGCGTTGGACAAACCGCCAGCGCCTACATCGTGAATAGCCAAAATGGGATTGGCTTGGCCCATGCGCCAGCAGTGGTTGATCACTTCTTGTGCTCGGCGTTCAATCTCTGGGTTGCCGCGCTGCACAGAGTCAAAGTCAAGCGCTGCATTGTTGCTGCCACTGGCCATAGAGCTTGCTGCCCCACCACCCATGCCAATACGCATACCGGGGCCGCCAATTTGTACCAGCAAAGTACCAGCAGGGAATTGGATTTTGTGTGTCAAGGCTTGGTCAATAACGCCTAGTCCACCCGCAATCATGATGGGCTTATGAAAGCCACGGTGTACCGTGTCTTGTTCACTTGTCACCAGTTGCTCGTAACTGCGAAAATAGCCCGTTAAATTGGGCCGCCCAAATTCGTTGTTAAACGCCGCAGCGCCAAGCGGGCCCTGCAACATGATGTCCAACGCGCTGGCCATGTGCTGTGGTGGTTGAGGCAAATCACCCATACCCACAGACGGGACCACGGCGCAATCAAGGTTGGGCCACCGCAAGGCCGAAACTGTAAAGCCTGTAAGGCCAGCTTTGGGCGCAGAGCCACGACCGGTTGCACCCTCGTCGCGTATTTCTCCGCCAGCACCCGTTGCCGCACCTTCAAAAGGACTAATGGCTGTGGGGTGATTGTGTGTTTCAACCTTCATCAGGACATGGCGCACGGCGTCTGTGTGCTTGTATGTACTGGGCTGGGCGGCTTGCTCTGGCGCAAAAGCACTGACTGCATGGCCTTGCATCACGGCGGCGTTGTCTGAATAAGCCACCACAGTGTGATTCGGTTGAAGCCGGTGGGTATTGCGAATCATGTCAAACAAGGTGCTGTCTTGTTGTTTACCGTCTATGGTGAATTGAGAGTTGAATATTTTGTGTCGACAGTGCTCACTGTTGGCCTGGGCAAACATCATCAACTCCACATCAGTGGGGTTTCGAGCCAAGCGCACATACGCAGCTTGAAGGTAATCGACCTCAGCGGCTGACAAAGCCAAACCATACATGGTGTTGGCTTGCTCAAGTGCCGCCTGTCCATTGCCCAATACATCAATAACAGCCATAGGCATGCTGTCTTTAATGGCAAATAGCTGGGCCACACCATCTTGTGTGTCCAAGACGGTTTGCGTCATGCGGTCGTGCAGCAAAGCCAACACGGCTTCACGGTGCTCGACGGTGAGCTTGGTTGCGTGCTTGAACACCAAGCGCCAATGCGTGACTCTTTCTAAACGCAGCAGGTCAATGCCGCAGTTGCGAGCGATGTCAGTGGCTTTAGATGCCCATGCTGACAAGGTTCCCAAACGGGGGCACACCCACACATCCATCGTGTGCTTGGCATGCTGCATGTCTGATACCACGCCAGTTGTGGGAAGCAGCAGCGCTTGCAGTTTGTCGGTATCGCTGGCGACAACGCCACTGGCAACAAACTGATGAACAGCTTGAAACGATTGAACACCGGGCTGTAGGGATTTGAGTTGAGCGAGCAGCTGTAGCTGAGAGAAGTTACTCAAAGCGTTAGAGCCTTGAAAGTAGCGCAATGGCGTGGTCACTGTTTGGCCTTGATGTACACGACCAGGTCCAAGGCTGCTAGCGCCTTTTGCTGATTCGCATGTGCGCCGCACAAGCGGCTTTAAAATTTCAATGTATTTTAAGTCAAGCCGACGCCGCCAAAGCGCTTCACAGGTGAAACATGCCATTTTTGCCCGCTATAGCGTTGCGCATGTAGAGCTGCAACAACAGGGCTTGAAACGTGGGTGTAATGAGGCCAGGTTCTTGGGCCAACATGCGCTTGAGCACGTCGGTTGTTATTTCAAGGCAAGTTACATCGCCTTTGGCTACAGCAGATGCACTGCGCACCCCGCCCGATAAGATAGCTTGCTCGCCAAATGAGTCACCCGTTGTGAGTTCAGCAATGTTGGTGCCGGTGTCAGGGTCGACCATTTTGACGCTGCCCTGCTGAATCATGTAAAAGCGCTCTGCAATGTCGCCTTTATTGAACAGCACTTGGCCGTCGGTGTAGTTACCTTGAGGAAATTTAACTGCTGTCATTTCAGAGCCGCCGGAAATTCTCTAATATGCAATATGCGCGCTATGGTGCTGCGGCAAATGCCCTTCAAGCCGCTGTTGGCCTTGGATACACCACGCACTGCGGCATCGATTGGAATCATTCTGGTGTTGACTGCCGTTTGGGCTTTTACTGCGCAACTCGCTTGTATACCCAGCAAGCCTTCAGACAAGCCAATCACAGCGCCAGGGCCCACTGTGTAGGTACCCTCTGGGTGAATGATTTCAACAGTTCCCGAGACAACGACATGCGCTGTAGCAACCAACTCGTCCTTGTGCATCAAGACGCTACCCGAGTCGAATACGGCTGTTGTGAGATTCGGGTTAGCCATCAGTTGAAACAGCAATCGCTCGTCACTGCTCAGGTTTAAGTTCGCGTAGTATTCGGCTGAATGGCTGCGCCCACTTTCACTGAACGAAATCGAGCTAAACCTACTTGTATCGATTGAAAAAAGAATATCGCTCAAAATATAAATCTTTAAATTGAAAAGTTATTTAAACTATCTTAATCAAATTCAAATGACTGCACAAACATTAGATCAAGGTTTCACATCTTTACACACATTGTGATCATTAACATGTAAAAAAGGCGGATTTGTCGAAGACGTTTAATTAGGCTCTGCCTGCGCATGAAACAATACATCCACATATGACCAACCCAGTGTAACGAGCCCAACACAAAACGCGAATCAAAAAGGCTCAATCATGGCCAAAGAACTCACAATAAACATGGCTCAGTTGAGCCATGCTTTGAACGAACTACATGAATCGTGGCGCAGCCAGACTTGGGCTGGTCTGCCTACAGTCGTTGGCAATTGTTTAAGTACCTTGGGCTACACACGCACTTGGGCGCAACAGCAACGCGGCGTGGTAAGACGCTTCATGAACGCACTGCATACCTTGGCCGAAGATGTTGAATGCATAGGCTTAGACATGCAAGAGCGCGGGGTAGAACCGGCTTACCACCACCGCAAACATATGGCACAAGTGGTCACCTGCATGACAGCGCTCTTGTTGGCCAGACGTAACAACAACACATTGAACAACCAACAAATGTGTCAAGAGTTGTCACTGGTTGTGTGTGCCTTAGGCCACGATGTGCTGCACGATGGACGGCGCAACAAGTCGCGGCGGGAAGCTGAAATTCGATCAGCGAGTTATGTCACGTCCATGATGAAGGTGGCCGGTCTTGGCACCTACTGGCGCACCCGTGTAGCCACCATCATAGAGCTGACTGACCCTATTGACAGCGTCAGCAATCACGCTGTGCACGCTAACAACCGTGACCTAAAAGACTTGATGGTGTGCTGCGTTCTAACCAATGAGGCAGATATCTTAGCCAGCACATTACCAGACTTGGGTGCTGGGCTGACCGAAGAGCTGGCAGCAGAGTGGGATCAATA
>Ga0222648_1000084_pt1 | contig 42412 bp, 35 predicted proteins | sample AntAcemetagen335_FD_181021 | JGI IMG/M metagenome (GOLD analysis project Ga0222648, IMG submission 181021) | Saline water microbial communities from Ace Lake, Antarctica - #335 | ecosystem: Environmental > Aquatic > Non-marine Saline and Alkaline > Saline | place: Antarctica: Ace Lake... | reverse complement strand
TGGTACCTCCAGGGTGAAAAGTTTGCGGATCAGACCCGGGTGGGTCCTACTCACCGTGATCGAGGGCCCTTTGGTGCCTTTTTCCACCTTCGTGACGTACACCCGAATCCTGGCGCCATGGTCATAGACCTCTGTGGGGACCTGCTCTTCCGGGGGGAGGATTGCTTCGACCTCACCCAGGTTCACGTGAATCATGCGAGGGTTGGGGCCCTGTTGGATGATACCGGAGACAATATCGCCTTCTTTACCCCGATATTCGCCCAAAATTCGATCGTCACCAATGTCGCGCAGGCGCTGGTTGATGACCTGTTTGGCGGCGTGTGCGGCGATACGACCAAAATCATCGGGGGTATCGGCCTCTTCGCCCACTTTTTCGCCATCATCGTTGAGGATGGGGAGGAACAATGTCACGTGCCCCGTTTTTTTGTCGAGCTCGACACGCTCGCGTGGCGCGTCAAGATCGAGGCGCTGACCTCGGTTATCCGCCAAACCCATGTGCTTTTCATACGCAACAAGAATTGCCTGTTCAATAATGGACACGAGATCATCGAAGGGAATCTCCCGCTCAGATTCCATCAGCTTGAGCACGCTCATATCGATGTCCATGACGGCCCTCCTATTTGATTGTGTACACCGGGTGTATTGCTACACACAGTACAAGGGGTCTAGCGTTTCCTCTACCCGCCAGGTGAAACTAGGTCGTTTGGAGCTTCTCGAGGGCGTCGGCGAGCGACATTGCTGTGCGCTCCCCACTGCGACGGTTCCAGTACTCCACCTCACCTGTCGCAGCGCCACGGCCCACAATGACGATGTGGGGTACCCCCAAAATCTCGGCGTCTGCGAACTTCACCCCCGGGGAAAGCTTGGGCCGGTCATCAAAAAGTACGTCTTTACCGGCTTTTTCAAGAGAGTCACAGAATGCTTCCGCAACCTCAAAAATGACCTCATCTTTGCCCGCCGCAACAACGTGGACATCAAAGGGCGATACGGCTTCGGGCCACACTAAGCCTTTTTCGTCGTTGTTTGCCTCGGCAATGACGGCCACCAATCGGGTGACACCAATGCCGTAGGACCCCATCGTTACGGTGACAAGTGAACCGTTTTCATCGAGAACTTTAAGACCCAATGCTTCGGCATATTTGCGCCCCAGCTGAAAAACGTGCCCGATTTCCATGCCCCGGGCACTTTCAATCGGGCCTGAACCATCCGGAGCCTCATCCCCATCCATCACCTGGGCAATATCTACGACACCATCAGCGTGGAAGTCTCTCCCCATCACCAAGTTGAACACGTGTTTTTCGTGGTGGTTGGCGCCCGTTACCCACGCTGTGCCGGTCACCACGCGGGGATCAACATAAAAACTCAACCCCGTGGCGGACTCTGAACCCAAGACCGGCCCGGCGGAGGACCACGGGCCAATGTAGCCCTTAACCAGTGCCGGATTTTTAGCAAAGTCTGCCTCGCTCGCCTGCTCAATGGCGGCCGGTGCGAAGGCAACTTCTGCCCGCTTCAGGTCAACATCCCTGTTTCCAGGAATTCCCACCACCACAATTTCGCGGGTTTCATCGGGGTGGGTCAGCGCAAGAACCACGTTCTTCAGGGTGTCCTCAGCGCGCCACTCCCCCGAATCTTTGGGGTGTTCTGCGTTTGCGAGGGCCACCAGCGTGCCAATCGTGGGGGTGTTGGGGGAATCAAACACCACGGGGACACCTTCGGGAACGGGTAGCGCGGGGGGCGCGGTAGTCACGAACGCTTCCACATTGGCCGCATAACCACCCGAGGTTTTCACGAACGTGTCTTCGCCAATATCGGTGGGGTGCAGGAACTCTTCACTCCGCGAGCCCCCCATTGCGCCAGCATCCGCTTTCACAATGACATATTCGAGGCCTAGCCTCTGGAAAATTCGCTCGTAAGCATCGCGCTGAGCCTGGTAGCTCAGCTCCAGACCTTCATCGGTGTAGTCGAAGGAGTAGGCATCCTTCATCGAAAACTCTCGGCCCCGCAACAGCCCTGCCCGAGGTCGTGCCTCGTCGCGGTACTTGTCTTGGATTTGGTAGATCATCAGCGGGAGATCTTTATAACTGGAATACAAGTCCTTCACCGTGAGGGTGAAAACCTCTTCGTGGGTGGGGGCGAGAAGGTATTCGGAGCCTTTACGGTCGGTGAGGCGGAAAATTCCGTCGCCATATTCTTCCCAACGCCCCGTTATTTCATAAGGCTCCTTGGGGAGCAGGGCAGGAAAATGAACGTGCTGCGCACCCGCGCGTTGCATCTCTTCGTGCACGATTGCTTCGATATTTTGGCGAACGCGCAAACCCATCGGCAGCCACGCAAAAATTCCAGGAGCCTGCCGCCGGATGTATCCGGCTCTCACGAGCCACTTGTGGCTGGCAACTTCCGCTTCAGCGGGGTCTTCGCGCAGTGTTCGGACAAAGAGTTTGCTGAGGCGTGTAGGCACCGCTCTAGACTACTGGTCCGTTATGCCGTGACGACCTCGGGTGTGCCACTGGGAGCGTTCGGCATTGCTGCCGCAAGTCGGTTGGCCTCTTCAATGAGTGTCGCCACAATCTCTGATTCAGGGACCGTCTTGATGACTTCACCTTTCACAAAGATTTGACCTTTTCCATTTCCACTGGCGACGCCCAAATCAGCTTCCCGCGCCTCACCGGGACCATTCACGACACATCCCATGACCGCCACACGAAGGGGAACGGTCATTCCCTCAAGCCCCTTGGTGACGTCTTCCGCGAGGGTGTAGACGTCGACTTGGGCTCGCCCACAACTGGGGCAGGACACAATTTCAAGCTTCCGCTCACGAAGGTTCAAGGATTCCAAAATCTTCAACCCCACCTTCACTTCTTCCACCGGTGGCGCGGAAAGCGAAACACGAATCGTGTCGCCAATTCCTTCACCCAACAAAATAGCAAACCCTACCGATGATTTGATGGTGCCCTGGAATGCGGGCCCCGCCTCGGTCACCCCCAAGTGGAGGGGCCAGTCACCCCGCTCCGCAAGCTGACGGTATGCCTTCACCATCACAATGGGGTCATTGTGCTTCACCGAAATTTTGAAGTCATGAAAATCATGTTCTTCGAACAAACTGGCTTCCCAAACTGCGCTTTCCACGAGGGCTTCCGCCGTGGGTTTGCCATATTTTTGCAACAATCGTGGATCCAAGGATCCCGCATTCACACCGATGCGCAGACTGACACCCGCATCTTTGGCGGCTTTCGCAATTTCGCCCACCCGGTCATCAAATTTTCGGATATTCCCAGGATTCACCCGCACTGCCCCACACCCGGCATCGATAGCTTGAAACACATATTTGGGTTGGAAGTGGATGTCGGCGATCACCGGAATTTGGCTTTTCTTCGCGATGATGGACAATGCTTCCGCATCATCAGAGGTGGGGACCGCAACCCGAACCACGTCGCACCCGGTAGCGGTGAGCTCAGCAATCTGCTGCAAGGTTCCGTTGATATCAGTGGTCTGCGTGGTCGTCATCGACTGGACACTCACACGGGCGTCCCCGCCAACCTTCACTTTTCCCACACTGATTTGGCGGGTCTTCCGCCGGGGGGCAAGCGTTTCGGGAGCCTTCGGCATTCCTAGGTTGATAGCTGGCACTCTGTGGCACCCTTTCCTTCGTGCGTGTCCCGACGGGAATTATCGCTCTTCTATCTTAACTCCTGGGCTTCAGCAGAGCTCACAGGGACTGGGACAGGTCAGGAAAAAAGTCGTATCGGGTTCACGATGTCGGCATACATCAACAACAAGCTCATTCCGCCAAGAATCGCGATGACCACGAGGGTGAGGGGAACCAATCGCGACGCATCCACCGGGCCCGGATCTGGCTTCCCTAAGGCGTGGAAGATTTTTCGCCGCGCCGAGTCAACAAGGGCAACCGCGACGTGGCCGCCATCCAGGGGAAGCAAAGGAACAAGGTTGAACACAAAAAGTGCGACATTCAGAGAGGCGAGAATTCCAATCAGGCTCGCCACCCGGTCTCGAATTTCTAAGGAATCTACCGTGGCAATTTCCCCGGCAATACGCCCCACCCCCACGACGCTGATCGGCCCGTTGGGATCGCGCTCCTCAGGACCAAAAGCTGCCTGGGCAGTGTCGACGAGACGTTGGGGCAACGTGGCAATCACGCGTCCAACGCCTACCGTGTTGTCCCACACTGCCGGTAACACGGTGCCAAAGGATTGGCGTTGGTTCTCCACTGCCGAGCTAATCCCGACAAAACCGACATATTCCACCAGAGGATTATTCGCAGAATCCAGAAGAATCTCACCCTGCTCGTCAAAGGCGTAGCGTTCGGTCAACAACGGCGTCAGGGTGACCGAAAGAATGTTCTCGCCGCGTTCCAGAGTGATCTCGAGCGGTTGGCCCGGAGAGAGTCGAATTTTTTCTGTCAACTCAAACCAGGTGTCAACCGCGAGCCCCTCCACCGCCACAATCTGGTCTCCGGGCAAAATCCCTGCCACGGCTCCGGGTGCTGCAGGGTCGCTGGGCAAACATTCGGTGCGCGTCTCGGTGGCTGCCAAAACGCATTCCGAGACCGAGTCCACTTTCAAACTTAACGCGGGGACACCAAAGCCAACCAGCACAACGGCATAGAGCACAATGGCGATGAGCAGGTTCATGAAGGGGCCCCCCATCATGATGGTGATGCGGGGCAGCAGGGGCAGTCGGTAGAAGCTGCGTTGCTCGATGTCGGGGGGAATTGCGCCATCCGCCACCTGGTCTTCGCCCACTACCTTGTCCAGAAAACCGGTGGTCGAAACGTTGGCGCCACCGCCTTCGCCCTTCTGGGGATACATTCCCGCCATCGCGACGTATCCCCCCAGCGGGATAGCTTTAATTCCGACTTCGGTTTCACCCCGCATGCGCGAAAATAGTGTCGGACCAAAGCCAATCATGAACTGGGAAATGTAGACGCCAAATTTTTTGGCCGGGTAATAGTGACCCCATTCATGAAGCGCAATGGAGACGATGAGCCCCAGCGCAATGACGAGAACCCCGAGGGCGAAAGCTATAGCTGTTTCCACGGCGTCACTCTAACCCTCGGGCCTGACACAGCCTTGGTCATGGCCGAGAATCGAGACGGGAGGCGATGTAGTGATCCGCTAATGCTCGCGCCCACTCCTCCGCGCCGAGAACCCCCTCAAGGGTCATCGGCTCTGGGCTGTGTGCTGCTACTACCGTGTCAATGACCTCCGTAATCCCTAAGAACGTCAGCTCACCACGATGAAACGCAGCAACAGCTTGTTCGTTGGCGGCGTTGAACACCGCAGGATATGTCGCCCCTGCCACACCCACCGCTTTTGCCAAAGCCACTGCCGGAAAGGCAACCTCATCCAGTGGCTCAAAGCTCCAGTGGTGGGAGCGGGTCCAATCGATTCCAGGTGTGACATCTGGAATTCGGTCGGGCCAGCTGAGACCCCACGCAATCGGCAAGCGCATATCCGGTGGCGAAGCCTGCGCCATGGTGGACCCGTCATGGAATTCGACCATGGAGTGCACCACCGATTGTGGGTGCACAGTCACCTCGATAGCGTCAAACGGGATATCAAACAGCAGGTGGGCCTCGATCACTTCGAGGCCTTTATTGACGAGCGTCGCCGAGTTTGTGGTGACCACAAGCCCCATGTCCCAGGTGGGGTGCGCCAGCGCTTCTGCCGGGGTTACCTGGGTGAGTGATTCGCGGGTTCGACCGCGGAAGGGTCCACCGCTGGCGGTGACAATGAGCTTTGCAACCTCCGAGTGCGTTCCCGCCATCAACGATTGCGCTAAGGCGGAATGTTCCGAATCCACGGGCACGATTTGGTGGGGGCGGGTAACGGCCTCCGTGACCAGGGCTCCCCCCACAATGAGGCTTTCCTTATTGGCAAGCGCCAGCGTGGCCCCCGATTGTAGGGTCGCAAGGGTGGGTGCGAGCCCTCGGGACCCGGTAATACCGTTGAGGACAACATCACAGACCGTATCTCGCACGAGTTCTGCCGCTTCCACAGCGCCCCGAGCGATGCGGTCTTCGGGCACACCGAGAGCTTTGGCTTGGCGTTTAGCGCCTTCCATATCGGTTCCCACCCCCAGCCCGACCACGTCGAACAGGTCAGGGTTGCGGGAGATGACCTCAATCGCTTGGGTCCCGATGGAGCCTGTGGAGCCCAGCAGAATGACTTTACGCATGAAGTGGAGCCAGGGCGCTCACGGTGCGGTCAATCGTGCACTGGCCAACAACGCGGGTTCCCACATACAGCACAGCACTCTGCCCCGGGGAGACACCCAGTAGCGGGGCGTCCATCCGGATGATGAGCTCACCGTCGCTGATTCGGGCTCGAGCGGGGACAGGGTCGGAATGTGCTCGCACCTGAACATGACAGGCAAACTCTTCGCACCCAAAATCGTCGCCCGGTGCGGCGTTGGCATAGCCTGATTCCACCGGGTTTGGCCCTGCAAAAGACATCTGGGAGCCGGCGAGTTCACTCAGCGCCAATGCTTCTTTGGGACCCACCACCACTTCATTTGTTTTGGGTCGAATCTCCAACACAAATCGGGGTTTCCCATCCGCAGCGGGATACCCCAGTGCTAAACCTTTGCGCTGACCCACGGTGAAGGCGTGAGCACCCTGGTGGGAGCCGACCACGTCACCTGCGGTGTCCAGAACGGCGCCTTTTTCTGCCCCAACACGCTCCGCCAGCCATCCTCTCGTGTCACCATCGGGGATGAAACAAATGTCATGGCTGTCAGGTTTTTCAGCAACAAAAAAACCTCTGCTGGCGGCTTCCGCACGCACCTCATCCTTAGAGGGTGTCGCGCCGAGAGGGAAATAACAGTGCTCCAATTGTTCGGTGGTCAGCACCCCCAAAACATAGGACTGGTCTTTCGCCCAGGTTGCGGCGCGATGGAGTTCCTTCCCACCGGGGCCCTCTGTGACGGCGGCGTAATGCCCGGTGGCGATGGCATCAAATCCGAGCGCTAAACCCCGCTCCATTACGGCATCAAATTTGATGTGCTGGTTACAACGCATACACGGGTTGGGGGTGCGCCCCTCGCTGTATTCGTCAATAAAGTCTTGCACCACATCCTGCGCAAAACGTTCCGAAAAGTCCCACACGTAGAACGGGATCCCCAGCATGTCCGCCACCCGCCTGGCATCCATGGAATCTTCAATCGTGCAACATCCTCGTGAGCCGGTGCGGAGCGTCCCGGGAGCGCGAGACAACGCAAGGTGAACCCCCACAACTTCGTGTCCCGCTTCGACGGCGCGTGCGGTCGCGACGGCGCTGTCCACCCCGCCACTCATCGCTGCCAGAACTTTCACTCCCACAGTCTAAGCACGGTGGCTGAATCTAACGTCGTGCTTTCATCGCAAGGCCAGCTTTTGTGGCGCGCTCCACCACATCCGGGAAAACCGAGATCACCCGCTCAACATCCTCGGCAGTGGTGGTGTAGCTGAGCGTCAAACGAATCGCCCCCCACGCCTCCTCGGCGGGCACACCCATAGCGAGCAGCACGTGCGAGGGTTCGGCGACGCCCGCTTGGCAGGCTGAGCCGGTAGAGGCATGAATACCGTGTTCATCCAACAAATACAGCAACACATCCCCCGTGCACCCCGGCACCGTCAGGTGAAGGTTGCCCGGCAGGCGTTCATCGTGGGATCCCCGGACCACGCACTGAGGTGCAACGGCTAAGAGCCCCTCCCAGAGCCGATCTCGCAAGGCCATAAGACGGTCTTGCCCTTGTTCGCGATCGAGGGCTCTGACTTCCAACGCGGTGGCAAACGCTATCGCCCCCGCAGCATCCATGGTGCCCGAGCGGGAACGCTGCTGGTTCCCCCCGTGGTGCAGCGCCTGCATGTCTTTCGCGGTTCGAGAGATCAAGAGTGCCCCGGTGCCCACCGGCCCGCCCACCTTGTGGGCGGAGAGACTCATCAAATCTGCTCCGAGTTCACGAAAGTTCACGCTGTGATAACCGAAAGCGGACACCGCATCAACATGTACGGGGACGTTCTTAGCCTTGCTGAGCGCCACAATACTTTCCACCGGTTGGCGCGAACCTACCTCGTTGTTGGCGAGCAATGTGGTCACCACGGTGATGTCTCCCGCGCTGAGAACATGCTCGAGGGAGGAAACATCCATCACGGCATCGCTGTTCACGACAACCTCGCGCCAGTGGGTTCCCTCCTGCTCCCGCAACCAATTAATGGCATCAAGGGTGGCGTGATGTTCGGCAAGGGTCGCAGCGATTGCTGTGTGTGACGCGGGACCGTGGGTTCGATGATGGGCCCACACACTGCCCTTCAGTGCAGTGTTGATAGCTTCGGTGCCGCCGGAGGTGAACACCACCTCCACAGGGTGGGCTCCCACGAGGGCAGCGACCCGCTCTCGAGCACCCTCCAGCAGAGCCCTCGCCGATCGACCACCCTGATGCAGGGCGCTCGGATTCCCGACAACCTCCAGCGCCTCCAGGTAGGCCTCCCTCACCGCCAGCGGCATAGGGCTTGTGGCCTGGTGATCAAGATAGATGCCCATGACTTAGAACATCAACGACGTGAGGGTGTTTCTCGCTTTTTTCACATCCTCATTCTGTGCTCCAGCGATGATGAAATAGGAGAGCAAACGCTGGCGTAACCGTTCTTTGTCGGCATCCTCCGCCCCGGGATACAGGCCCAAAAGACGCACACAGGCGTCGCTCACGTGGCCGCCAGAGATATCCAAATCTGCGACCAGTAATGCCGCGCTGATATCGCTGGGTTTTTGCGCCGCTTCGGCGCGAGCCTCGTCAAGGGCGACCCCCTGGATTCGCTCCAGCAACTCCACATTTGCCAAACCTGCGGTGGCATCATCATCGGCAGGGTTCTCGTGGAGGGCCCGTTCATACGCGGATTTGGCACCGGGGATATCCCCGTTGCTCAGTGCGTCAAACGCTTCCTGGTGCAACGGAGGAAGCGGGGGCTCCTCCGGGTTATTTTCCGCAACACTCTCCGGCGGGGGCATCACCCCGGTGACCCCGTTCTTGTGAGCCAATTCCAGTACCTGATCCAACACCGGTGTGATCTCCGCTTCGGGGGGGATGCCCTGGAAAAGCGGAATCGGTTGGCCGCCGACAAGAGCGGCGACCACGGGATACCCCTGAACTTGAAGGGCCCGCAGTAACTCTGGGGCGCGCTCAGCCTGAACCGTTCCCAGGACCAGCTTCCCTTGGTATTTTTCGATGAGTCCCGCCAGTTGAGGCGCCGCGCCACCACCATAAATTTCTAGGATGACCGGGATGGTTTTGGAGAGCTCAACAAGCCCTCCCACACTGGCGTCGTCCGCTTCGCGCACGTAAGCGCTGGTCGCCCCGGAAGCGGGGGCCGGAGGGGCGAGATTTTTATTCACGAGGCTGGAGAGATCAACAGCTCCGCCCATCGACGGACCGGGGAAAGCATTACTCATTGATTACCTCTCTCGCAGCTACCAGGTTATAGGTGTAACCCAAAACCCGAATGCCCTCTTCGGAGCCAACCGGGGGCACATAAAAAAGTATTTGTGCCTCCGAATCAACATCAAACCCTTTTCGTGACTGGGAGAGTGACGTGAGCGCTCGAATCCCGATACTCGAGTTCACAGCTGCGCCCGATTGAATGGGCGCCACCCGCTCCACCTGACGCAGTGTGCCGAGCACTATTGCGCCCGCGTTGGTGGTAGAAAACGCCACAATCTCGCGGTCTGTTGTCTCCGTTGTCCAACTCACTTCCACCGTTGCCCCAAACGATTCTTGCCGAAGCTCCAACGCTTCAGGGCCCATCTGGGAATACAGAGTGTCGGTGGCGAGAGAGAACTCCCCCGCGTGAGGGCTTGCCGACCCGTTGTTGGCGACATCGGCGTAGTGAACCAGCAAATCCCGTGGGGTCACCCGGATAAGTTTTGAATCCCCGCCCAACCGGGCTGCACCAATACTTGCCGCCGGCAAAGCAGGGAGCTCAACCTGCGGGTTCAAGACCACGGCGTAGGTCAATTTGTACTGAGAGCGCGGGTCCTCTTGGCGCAACACCACACCCAACGAGGGCGAATCAAGGTCTTGCTCATCCTGAATGATTCCAAAAACACTCCGCGGCCACCCCGCGGTTTGCTGCGGAACAACGAGGCGAATCGGTGTCGACGGGATCGGCATCAACCGTCCGGCTTCCGAATCGGCGCGCGTCACAGTGTAGGAAACTCTCCGCGCCGACAGTGTCGGCTCTGTCACACGGGGATCAAGAAGATTCACCGAAAGCTCACCGTCGGCAGCTTGAATTTGGGTTGCCACCCGAGCCATGATGTTGGCGAATTGGATTTCTGTGACCGCGGGGTTTGGGGCCACGACGCTGGTTTGCGGGGTTTCCTCGATGACTGTTTCCATCGGCGGGGTGCACGCCCCCAACCCCAAGATCAGACTACCGGCGAAGGGTACGGCGATGAAAGGTGCTGCTCTGCGTCCATGTTTCTTCGGCGCGGAAGGTTGAGGTCTTTTCTCAGGACGCGCTTTGGGTCGGCGGGGTGGGCGAACGTACCGGGTTCGTGTGCGCCGGGGACCCCGCCGCTTCCGCCACGTCACGAAAGCGTTCACAGAAACCCCGAGGCCTGCAATCAGGGTCAGCACACCGATAATCAAGGCTGCCAAAATCCAGGGAGCCTCCGTCGCGCCGGGCCACGACACAGTAATGGTGTGGGGGGCTGGCAGGACACCATCGGACATCAACAAAACAGTGATGTCTTCGGTGCCGGCTAGGGAGAAGGAAATCTCTTGTTCCCCGGAGAACTCGGCAAACCACAGGTCTGAACCTTCAGGGTCCGGGAGAAAAGTTTCCCCCGATCGTGGCAGCAGCACGAGGGAATCGGTGAGCGCGTCGTAGCTAACTTTTGTATGTCGCCCGGGGGCTAACCATGCCATAACGTCCAACGTTTTGCCGTACGCAGCAAAAACCCGGTCAGTGCTTGCTTTGACAACTCCCCCACCCTCAGGGTTTGGCACAAAACCTTCGACGCTGCCGGTTACCGTGATGGTTTGTCGCCCAGGGTAAGCGACCAGGCTGGAACCGGAAATAATAGTGGCCGGGGCTTGAGTGTCAGTGACGATGGTGCGCTCAATAGTTTCCGGGTCGCTCAGAACTGTTCGCTCAGCAATCCCCACCGCCAAACTCAGAGTAGAGATAGCGAGGAGCACAATGGCAACGATGAGTCGCACCGCTTACTCCTTCCCGTGGGCAACCGGCATGTCCCGGCATGTGACAACTCCTTAGGGTAACCGATGGAGCCAGGCGAACACCCTTGGCGGACGACTAGGCTGTTCAGAGTTTCACCCCTGTAGGAACACAGAAAGAAATCCCTGTTTCATGGCACAAAACGACACCGAGTTTCCCACCGAGTTGCGTGGTTACAAGCGCTCCGAAGTGGACGCCGCAGTTTCGGCTCTCCGTGGCGATCTCATTCAGGCCGCCAAAGAACGTCAGGGGGCCCTGGAAGAAGTAACAGAGTTGAAAAACCAGCTTGCCAGCCTTGGTGGCGGGGATGCTGCCGTCACCTACGCAAGTTTGGGCGCCAGACTCGAGTCGATTTTGCGCATCGCGGAGGAGCAGTCAACCTCGCTCATCGGTCAGGCTGACATCAACGCCGAAAAGATGATTGCTCTGGCAAAACTTGAAGCTCACACCGTGGTTGAAACGGCGGCCCGCGAAGCGGAGCGGCTCTCGCAGGATGCCAGCAACGAGTCCGCCACGATGCTCGATGGCGCCCGGTCTGAGTCCGAAAAACTTATCCACAACGCGACCACCGAAGCGGAGAGGGTGCGCCACGAGGCACTCGATGAAGCTGCCACCATTCGTGGCGCTGTGGCAACGGAAAGCGCGAAAGCGCGCACCAGCGCTCGGCGTGAAACTGCAGCGCTCCGGGCCGAATCCAAAAGAGCAATCGCGGAAGCCACTGTCGTGGCAGAGCGCGAAAGGAATGCGGCAAAGGCTGCGCTGGCCGAACTAGAACAAGACATCGCGGCGGAACGCGCGAGCCATGAACTGACTCTCAAAGCCATCACCCAAGAAGCAGAGCTTGCGAAAACCACGATGGAAAAAAACATTGCGGAAACCACGGCTCGCCTGGCATTGCAGAATGAAAACCAGGCGGAAGCGCTAGCACGGAAAGCCTCAGAAGCACGGGCCGACCTCGAAGTCGAACTGTCCGCGAGGCGCTCCGAGGCTGAAAAGGACCTTTTGGAGTCCCACCAAAAGGCCGTCGAGATGAACGATCGATATCTCGCAGTGTCCACCACTCAACTAGCAGAACTGAAATCACGGGTTGCAGAGCTTCGCCAAGACCACAAGAAAATTATTGCCGCCATTGACGCCTCCAACACGTCAGGGAAAACCGCAGCTGCGAAGGAAGCGGCAAACACCATCGCCAGCGCCCACAAGAGAGCCACCGAGATGGTTCATGCCGCTGAGAAGGAGGCAATGGAACGCGTTGCCGCTGCAGAAGCCAGGCTTATCGAGCTCTCTGCCGAGCGGGACACGATTGCCTCTTACGTAGAGTCACTTCGCACGATTGTCGGCGGAGTAATCGCGAGCGAGAAGAAAAAAGCAAAAGCTACGAGTCGAAACTCGTCGGCAGTGGGTAAGTAGGAGGGTTGAGCCGCATCGCGATCTGGTCGAGCACCCATTTCGTATGTTTTTCCCCCACCCACAGATGTTTGGCCCCTTCTGCAGCCACCACCTCAATCCCTGGCGCCGGCGCAAACCCTACGCGGGCCTGCTCGGGGGTCAAAAATTCGTCAAATTCGGGAACTAAAGCCGCCATCGGAATTGTCGCATCCGACCAGGTAGCAAGGTCGGCTGGGGTGGTGCGGTGCAACGGAGGTGACAGAAGTATGACACCAGAAATTCGGTCCGCCAGCGGCCGAGCGTGTTTCAGGATGACTTCCGTGCCAAAAGACCACCCGATGAGCCACGGGGTCGGAAGACCCTCAGCGTGAACAAAATCAAGAGCCGCCACCAAATCTAAACCTTCGCTAACCCCTTCCCCAAAGGTGCCCCCGGAGGTTCCCCGGGGAGAGGACACTCCCCGAAAGTTGAAACGGAGCACCGCAATGTCGGCGAGTGCTGGCAACCGCCAAGATGCTTTACGAATCACGTGGGAGTCCATGAATCCCCCCGCCGTGGGGAGAGGATGAAGAAAGAGAGCGGTTGCCATGGGCCTATGGTCGTGTGGCAGAGCTAACTCCCCGACAAGTTCGTAACCATCACTGGTGATGAAGCTCACATCGCGCCGGTTCGCCGGCAAGACTGTGGTGGAAGTAATGACACTCATCACGCGATTTTCCAACAGTGGTTATGCCAGTGACGCCGATCCGCAACACCGTGAGATTCCCCCATGATGCCATCGCTACGCCATGCCACAAGGTGAGCGGCCCCCAAAGCTATGGTGAGGTTGCACCCCGGACAGGTGTAGGTCTTTTGGGCATTGCGTTCGCTAATCGGCTGCACCGTGTACACCTCACCACGTTTAGATTCGGTACGGCGGTACCTGGTCCGCAGTCGTTCCACATCCAGTGGTTCACCCTCATCACGGCGCCGATTACTCCGGGGCACGATCTAGTACCACCCACGTTGTTCCGAATGCTCCCAGGCGCCACAGGGTGAACCATATCGAGCACTGATGTACCCGAGTCCCCAGCGGATTTGAGTTTCAGGGTTGGTGGCCCAATCGGAACCGGCGCTCGCCATTTTGTTTCCGGGGAGGGACTGTGGAATGCCATAGGCGCCTGAGCTGGGGTTTTGCGCCAGATGATTCCAACCCGACTCTCGCGACCATAGTGCTACCAAACAACGGAATTCGCCCTCTTCCCAACCATTCCCGGATACCAAATCAAACGCTATTGCTTGTGCGCCACCAGGGTCACCTCGACCATAGGCAGGAAGAGAACCCCATCCCGCCGTCACACTCACACCCTCACGTTCCACGCCAAAACCTGCACCGGTGGCCACCACAGAGTCTGAAGCCTGGGGGGCTGGCTGATACCAGGCTGCAGCCCCGGGGTGTGGCCCGACCAAGGGAACCGCCACAAACCCTGCCACCGCGAGAATTGCAAACAGCGAACGAAGAGGTAGCGAAGCAAAGCTTCGTACCTTCGCTAGGCGGTGTTTTGCGTGGTGCGGGGACATCAGTGCAGTCTAAAGGAGGGGCCTGAGGGAGGGATTAGCGGACCGCTAACATTACGGAGATTGTCTCATCCAACAGGAAGTCCACCTGTTTTTCGTCGTAACCACCCAGCTGCGTTCGGAAACTTTGTCGCCTCACTGCGGCAACCGACAGGGATTCATCTTGCTGAAAGTAACGAGAAATTTGACCGCACATCACGTCAACATCACCGGCGTGATACCCAGGTTGCAACATTCCTGAGTGTCGGAACTTCTGCTTCGCGGGTCTCGCCACCCGGTCCAAAATCTCTTGAGCACGCTCACGTACAGTGTTGAAGTAAATTTCCTCGCCATGAATCTCAGTTTGAGCGAGTCGTTCTTTGTCCGCAAAAGCCTCTTCGAGGCGCCACAGAGCCTCATCCACCGATTTGGTGGAGTAACCATCCTTTGACACCAGCGGGAAAACTTTGCTCCGAATGTCCCGAGACACAAGGTCATCCCCACCGCCTTCGAAGGCGCGTCTGGCGCGATCGAGGAACTCGTCAACAATCTCGGGGTCGTATCCCGACATTCCTTTTTCGGCACGCACAAAGGGGCTATCCACGCCCCCTAGTCTGCCAGCGCTGGCGCTCAAAACGGTGAGGACAACCGGTTATCCAAAAATCTGGAACAGAACAAAAAGTACCGCCATCGAGGGCAACACCGAGTCCAGACGGTCCAGGAAGCCACCGTGACCGGGCAACCAAGAGGAAATGTCTTTGATTCCTAGGTCACGCTTGATCAGTGACTCCACTAAATCACCGAGCGTTGCCGATCCCAACAAAAGTGCGCCCATCAGTAACGCCACCCACACCGGTTGGTTCAGCACCAGCGTCCCCAGTAGACCTGCGGCTAACAGTGCCGCAACAGCGGACCCTGCGAAACCTTCCCAGGTTTTCTTGGGGGAGATTTTCGGTGCAAGAGGAGTTTTCCCAAAACTCAAACCGGACACATAGGCGCCGACGTCGACACTGACGACAATGACGACCCCCGAAAAGACCCACCATAGGCCACCCTCCGCGGTGTGAACAGCAAGGGCAAAACTCCCTAAGAACGGGATGTAGGTCAGCACCACAATCGCAACACCAATATCGGAAAGCGTCGACTGGCGCGCAGACGAATCCACAACCGCACGCGCTACCCGAATAAGGACAGCAAGAACAATGGCACCCAAGAGGGACCACAGGTGACCTTCAGGACCAAAAAAGAAAACCAACGGTGGCATGGCTGAGGCCATCAACGCCAGCGGCCACCGAGCTTTCAGGCGTCCCTTTTCCACCAGTGCACCCGCTAACTCCAGGGTGGCAAAAAGCACGAGTGCCGTGACGAACACCATGAAGAGCTCGCCGAACAGAAAAAGGCTCCCCACGAAGACCCCACCCAGAAGCAAACCAAAAGTGATGGCCAACCAGAGAGGCCTGCCCGCTTTTTTGTCGATTCGCGCATTAACTTCGCGAACCTGCTCTTCGATGTCGTGGACGGCAGCCTCGAATTGTGCCAGCGGATCACTCACAGAGTGCGGAAGTGGTCGTTTGGACCCTTTCGCGGGAGCATCGTTGTTCTGCTCAGACATTAGACCTCGAGGAGCTCGGTTTCCTTCTTTTTCAACACCTCGTCAATGTGATCGACCTGAGCTTTAGTGAGTGATTCCAACTCTTTTTCGGCGCGCGCAACTTCGTCTTCCCCCACCTCGGAGGTCATGCCGTGCAAGTCATCCATCGCTTTGCGACGTACCGAGCGGATTGCGACTTTCCCATCTTCGGCTTTTTGGCGCACAATTTTGACATATTCTTTGCGGCGCTCTTCCGTGAGCTCCGGCATGGTGACCCGAATCACTTCGCCGTCATTGGTGGGCGATGCGCCGAGGTTGGGGAAAGTCGTGATTGCTTTCTCAATTTCCTTCAGGGCAGATTTGTCGTACGGGGTGACCACGAGCGTGCGGGCCTCGATGTTTTGCAGGGCTGCCAGTTGAGCTAACGGCGTGGGCTGGCCATAATAATTAACCATGATCTTCTGGAAAAGTGCGGGGTTGGCCCTGCCCGTTCGCACCGTTTGGAAATCGTCTTGGACGACATCAATCGCTTTTGTCATCTTTTCTTTCGCTTGCGCGATTACGTCCGCAATCATTGTGTCTCCTTTTGTGGAAGTCTATCCAGGCCTACGAAACAAGCGTCCCGAGACGCTTTCCTTGGATGGCCTTGGTGATGTTGCCTGCAGGCTCCATCCCAAACACCACCATCGGCATTTTGTTATCCATACACAAGCTGAATGCGGTGGAGTCCACAACCTTGAGGCCCTGGACAAGGGCTTCCTGGTAGGTCACCTCTTCGTATTTTCGGGCCGTCGGATCCTTCTTCGGATCTGTCGAATAAACGCCATCGACGCCATTTTTTGCTACTAAAACTTCATCGGCCAAGATTTCGAGAGCACGCTGGGCCGCCACCGTGTCGGTGGAGAAGTAGGGCAGTCCCGCTCCCGCACCAAAGACGACAACGCGACCTTTCTCCAGATGGCGGATCGCACGCTGGGGAATATAGGGCTCCGCAACCTGAGTCATGGAGATTGCCGACTGAACCCGCACTTCTGCCCCGGCCTGCTCTAAAAAGTCTTGCAAAGCTAGAGCGTTCATTACGGTGCCAAGCATTCCCATGTAGTCCGCCCGCCGGCGGTCCATGCCGCGCTGGGACAACTCTGCTCCGCGGAAGAAGTTACCTCCACCGACCACAATGGCCACTTCAGCTTTCTTTGCACCTTCCGCAATCTCACGGGCAATCTGGGCAACAACGTCAGGGTTTACCCCAACTTGGCCGTCTCCGAACGCTTCTCCCGAAAGCTTCAAAAGTACCCGACGTTTTTTCTCCGCCATAGTGGCTCCTTTCGCCGCCCCTCAAGCGTAGTGGGACGAGAAAGCCTTCGGGGGCTAGGGCACGGTGTGCCCTAGCCCCCGAAGGCAACCTGAGATCTAGGAACCCACGCGGAAACGAGCAAAGCCCGTCACGCTGAGCCCAGCCTGCTCGAGAACCTGCTTGATGGACAGCTTGTTGTCCCTCGCATAGTCCTGCTCCAGAAGGGCAACCTGCTTAAAGAACGCTCCTACACGGCCCTCAACAATTTTCGGCAGCGCGGCGTCCGGTTTCCCTTCACCGCGAGAGATTTCTTCCACAATCCGTCGTTCCGCTTCAACAGCATCACTTGGAACGTCCTCGCGCGCGAGGAATTGAGGGTCCGCGAAAGAAATATGCTGCGCAATGCTCCGCGCGGTTTCCGCATCATCACCCGAGTAGGCCACCACAACACCAACCTGAGGAGGCAAATCCTTGTTGGTCTTGTGAAGGTAAATGGCGAACTTTTCGCCCTCAAGCTTGGTGACCCGGCGCAACTCGACTTTTTCGCCCAAAATTGCTGCTTGATCATCAATCATGGACCCCACAGTGCCACCATTTGCGGGTGCCTGGCGCGCAGATTCTGCGTTGTCAGCACCAGCTGCGACGACAGCACTGAGAACAGAATCCGCGAGGGAAACAAACTTTTCGTTCTTCGCGACGAAGTCTGTTTCACAGGCGAGCTCGAGGAGGTAGGCGACGCCTGCTCCCTCGTGGGCAGCAACGAGACCTTCGCTGGTGGAGCGATCGGCACGCTTTGCGTTACCTTTCGCCCCTTTCAGGCGCAAAATCTCGGTAGCTTTCTCCAAATCTCCGCCGGCTTCTTCAAGCGCGTTTTTGGTGTCCACCATTCCGGTTCCGAGCTGCTCACGCAGCCTTTTGATGTCTTCGAGTGAGACGCTAGCCATCTGTTCGTTCCTTACTTCTTCTCAGTCTTGGCAGCAGGAGCCTTGGTAGCGGGCTTCTTCTCTGCTGCTGGTTTTTTGGCAGGAGCTTTGGCCGCCGCCTTTGCAGGCTCCTTCTCAGCCGCGGGCTCTTTCTTGACAGCAGGCTCCTTCTTGGCAGCTGCTGGCTTCTTAGCGGGGGCTTTCGCTGCGGGCTTTTTCACTGCTGGTGCGTCCTCTTCTGGCGCGTCAGCAGTGGGCTCTGCCACGGGGGTTTCCGCTACCACAGCGGGTGCTGGTGCTGGATCGCCGGACTGCTCAAGAAGCTCTCGCTCCCATTCGGCAAGTGGTTCGACAGCGGAAACGTTGCCTTCTGCTTCGGGCTTCTGGTGGCGTTCAATCAAGCCTTCAGCAACAGCATCAGCCATCAGTTTTGTGAGCAAGGCGACAGAACGAATCGCATCGTCATTGCCAGGAATCGGGTAGTGAAAATCGTCGGGGTCAGCGTTGGAGTCGAGGATCCCGACAATCGGAATCCGCAACTTCTTTGCCTCATCGATGGCGAGGTGCTCGCGCAGGGGATCAATGACCCAGATTGCATCGGGGGCTTTGGTCAACGTGCGGATACCACCGAGGGATTTCTGCAGTTTCGTCAGTTCGCGCTTCTTCATCAGAAGCTCTTTCTTGGTAAAACCTTGCGTGGTGTCTTCGTAATCGACTTCTTCCAATTCCTTCATTCGACCCAAACGCTTGGACACTGTCTGGAAGTTGGTCAACAAACCACCGAGCCAACGCTCGTTCACATAAGGCTGACCCACGCGTAGGGCCTGCTCCGAAATTGCTTCCTGTGCCTGCTTTTTTGTTCCCACAAAGAGAACGGTTCCGCCTTTTGCGACGGTCTCCTTGAGGAAGGCGTAAGCCTGATCGATGTAAGCCAGCGACTGCTGCAAATCGATGATGTGAATTCCGCTGCGCTCCGTAAGGATAAAACGCTTTACTTTGGGATTCCAGCGACGAGTTTGGTGTCCAAAGTGAACACCACTGTCGAGTAGTTGTCTAATGGTGACGGCAGCCATTGCTGCACTCCTTTTGTTGTTTTCGGTTTCCCACACCGGCGGTGTGAGCCTGGTGCCGAGGCCACCACCGCACCCGGGAAACAGTGCTTCCACGGAGTGAAAGCCTGAGATTCCAGGGACCGACGGGTGTGGACCTTGATTCGACACGCGAAGTCACAGAATCAAAAATTCTGCGCACGACCAGCATAGCGCGCATCGTGCGGTATGGCGAGTGAGTTCAGTGGGCGGGAAGTGTTGCCATCACTTCAGCGAGGGCCCGAAAAGCTTGCCCTCGGTGCGAGAGCTCGTTCTTATCCGTGGGCGCCATCTCTGCTGAGGTGATGGTGAGCCCCTTCGGAATAAAAATGGGGTCATACCCAAAACCCCCTGCGCCACTCGGGCCCTCCGCCAAGGTTCCCTCCCACCGGCGTTCAATGACATATTCTCCCTGGGGAGTGACATAGGCCGCAGCGCAGACGAATTCGGCGCGACGGTCGGTGATGCCCAACATTTTGGATAACAAGAGCTCCGTGTTGTCCTCATCCTCACCGCTTGGGGAATATCGGGCGGAGTGGATTCCCGGTTCCCCGCCCAGGGCGGGGACTTCGATCCCCGAATCATCCGCAATCGCTGGTATTCCTGAGTCTTGAAACGCGGCACGCGCTTTGATGAGCGCGTTTTCGTAAAAGGATGCGCCATCTTCGACCGGCGCCTCCCCTGTTGCGGGAATCAGGTCTATCCCCACCAGCACCGGGGAAAGAATCTCGGTGAGCTCACCAATCTTGTGGGCGTTTCTGGTCCCCACCACAATTTTCATCAGCTAGTTGGTTTCCAGTGCTTCGCGCTGAATCCGGGAAAGTTCCGCCGTCCCGAGCAGAGCTAAATCGAGTAGCTGGTTGAGTTCTGAACGGTCGAAGGGTGCCCCTTCGGCGGTGCCCTGGACTTCCACAAAGGACCCCCGCCCTGTCACCACCACGTTCATGTCCGTTTCGGCGGCAACATCTTCGACGTAGGCAAGGTCTAACAGGGGAACGCCGTCAACAATTCCCACGCTAATGGCGGAAAGTGAATCGGTGATGGCCTGGGTTTTCTCGGCAACATGCCCGTGGGCTTTCGCCCAGGTCACAGCATCCACGAGGGCCACATAGGCTCCCGTGATAGCCGCCGTTCGGGTGCCACCGTCGGCCTGCAATACGTCGCAATCCAGCACAATAGTGTTTTCCCCTAAAGCATCCAGGTCAATGACCGCCCGCAAGCTCCGACCAATGAGTCGGGAAATTTCGTGGGTGCGACCCCCTATTTTGCCTTTCACTGATTCACGCCCCATCCGCTCATTCGTGGAGCGCGGCAACATCCCATATTCCGCGGTGACCCATCCTTTACCCGAGCCTTGAAGCCACCGGGGCACTCCGGGGGTGAAAGAGGCGGTAGCAAGAACCTTGGTGTTGCCAAAGTTTATGAGGGCGCTTCCTTCGGCTTGTGCACTCCAACCCCGCTCAATCCCGACGGGGCGAAGCTGATCAGGGTTTCGTGAGTCGGCGCGAGTCATGCGGTGTCCTTTGGTTGGGTGTTGTCGATAGCGGAGCGAAAATCTTCAGCTCGATGCTGGTAATCACGGTAATAACCGAAGCTTGGAGCCCCCGGCGAGAGCAGAACGTAGTCGCCCGGTTGTGCCAACATTCTGGCCCAGACAAGCGCCTCCTGCATACTCTCCACGGTGGTCAGTGTCACCTCTTCACGATGCCCCACCTCCGCAAGCGCTGTGCGGAAAAGCTCCACAAGACTCGCACCGGAGCCCGGTAACCCAATAATGTGGCGTGGCCTTGAGGCAACCACCTGATCCACGAGCGGTTGGTAGTCAACGCCACGATCAAATCCGCCCACCAGCCAGACCATTCCCGGCGATGAGCACGCCTGCAGGGCAGCAATCGCCGCCTGCGGGTTTGTGGCAAGGGAGTCGTTGATGAAGAGGAGCCCACTGGGGTCTTCGATTCGCTCCAAACGATGAGCCAGACCGTCAAATTCGGAGAATGCTGGACCAATGGCATTGTGGTCAAGCGCGCCGGTGGCCTGCGCCCCCGCGAGGGCGAGAAGCATATTGCGGTGGTTGTGAACGCCGAGGAGCCGGGAGTCTGCCGTCGAGTAGAGCCTCTTATCCCCGTGGCACAGCCACGAGTTATCACCCTCCGCTTCCAGATGCCACGGATGACCTGTGCCGACCCACTCCACCTCTAGCTCAGGAAAACGCGATGTCAGTTCGTCACGCAAGACTTCATCGTCACCGTTTGCCACCACTTTTCTTGGACCATGGGCGGCAATGCTGAGTTTGTCGGCAAAATACTGGTCAGACGACCCGTGCCAGTCCAGGTGCTCCGGGAACAATGCTGTCAGGACCACCACGTCGGGGGAAACCTCCAGGTAATGGCATTGGTAACTGGAAAGTTCTGCCACCTGTCGCTCGAGCGGATCAATTCCCTGCAAGGGAATTCCCATGTTGCCCCCCAGGCTCACGGACTCACCAGAAAGCTCCAACAAACGGTGAATCAGAGTGGTCGTGGTGGATTTACCTTTTGACCCGGTGACGCCCACCAGGGTGGCGGAGTGATCCGCCACAAACAGAGCACTGCCCGATGTCATAGGGATACCCAATTGCTGGATGAACCGATACAGGCCGCTCGTTTTGGCGATACCGGGAGACATCACCGCGAGGGTGGCGGTGGCGACAGCCTCCGGAACGGGCGTCTCTTCCCCACCGATCACGAAAAGCGGGATAGCGTCCCCCCAGGTCGTGCGAAAACGTGCGGCGTGGTCACCTTCGACCCCTTCCAGCGCCATCATCACCGGTGGCGGTGTGAAACGTTGGAGGGCCGTGGCGAGAGCTGACCCTTCGCGCCCCACCCCCACAATGAGAACCGTGTGGCGTGCCAGATCGGCTAAACCGGTAACTGCCTTAGGCAAGGATGGTGCCTAAATGCTCAAAGCGGTTTGGCATCACCAACGCAGAGTCACGATGACCCATTACTTGCTCTTCAAGATCAGGGTGGGGGTGCTGAAGCTCGGGGATTTCTTCCACCAAAACTTTCACCACTGCTGATTTTTTCCAGTCCTCTTGGCTTGCAATCCAGGTGAGCGCCACCATGGATTCTGCTTGCTCCCCAACACACTCAAAGGGCCGGTGCTGGTGCAAGCCCAATAGTGCCCGATACCCTTCGACCTGGCTGAGGTTGTCCAAAAGGTTGTCGGCAAACATCCGAGTAAGGGCACTCGAGGCCATGAACGGGGCCAAGATGAGAAAGATAAAGCGACATTTGTCGCAATCGGCGCACCAGCGTGCGTCATCAACACCGCGACGAAAAGCCCGATTGCAACTGGTAATTACGGGGTGGTATTCCCTCAGGCTAGAAAAATAACGCGCAATCTGAATCTCGCTGTAAGGGCGCAGCAACGAGAAATACGCGCCGGCGGAAAGCCCCGCCTGCGGACCCAACATGTCGTGCAGAAGGCCTTCTGCCTCCTCAGATTTGGACCACTGGTGGTTCACGTTAACGCCGTCCCAGACGAGTGTCGCCTCTGAGGCGGACGCTTCAAGGGACATGACAACAGGTCCCAAACCAATAATCCGGGCTTGTACCAGCGAGATGAGCGAATTAATCGCGGTCACCGGAACGTGACCGTTCAGGGCGCCTTCAGCATTGAGCTCCAACACCCGTTCGTCCAGGTCTCTGGTGGCCGAAATGATGGGGTGTCCCTTAATTCTCCCCACCCGATACATGACTTGGTTGGGGTTCACCGCAAATTGCACCGGGTGCATTCTGGCGGCCGCCAGGAGCTCCACCGTGACAACAGAATCTTTCCCACCGCCAATGGGTACCAGCGGGTCGCCTTCCGGGGTGACATGGGATGCGACGGGGAAAGGTGTGGCACATCCGCCCGGCACCACAATTTCTGGCTCCAGAAGTCCGGTGAGCTCGTTTCGGTACGCAAACTCCGCTAACCCGTGTGCGATGACAGCTCGAAGGTAGTCAACGCCCACTTCGGTCATGCCAGGCTGAGAAATCACATATCGGGGCGGGGCGGCCACTTTGTAATAGCTGAGCCCGATGACGGCACCGAGAATGGCGACCAGTCCTTCAACCCGGGGCCAATCAATGGCGTGACCCTCTCGCACAGGGGTAAAAGTAAGCGACTCACGGAAGGTTTCACTGTGGTGAGGGCCCCACAGTTCAAAATCAAAATCAACCCGAGTATGTGCTCGGTCTATGCGGGCAGCCAGGTAACGAAATTCGGTGAAGACGTGAATGTCGAACACCATTCCTGGCGCACCTCCTTCGTGAATGGGCAAGGGTTTACACCGTGCCGGGTGCCCCCATTCTAGAGTGCTGGCCAGCGATAGGCTTGGAGCGTGTCTACCGCGCTGCTAACGGATCATTATGAGCTCACCATGGTGGATGCGGCGAGGGCATCGCACCGAGCCGACCGCCTGGCCGTGTTTGAGGTGTTCTCCCGGTCTTTGCCTGGTGGGAAACGCTACGGAGTGGTGGCCGGAACTGCGCGACTCATCGATGCTGTAGCGCATTTTCGTTTTCACCAAAACGAACTCGAATTCCTTTCCCGGCACTCGATTGTCGGCCCCGACACCTTGGAATGGCTTGCCAACTATCGCTTTAGCGGAACCATTCGGGGGTACCGCGAAGGAGAGATTTATGTCCCCGGGTCCCCCATCCTGCAGGTGGAGGGGACTTTCGCTGAAGCCGTGCTGTTGGAAACCCTGATACTGAGCATCCTCAACTACGACTGTGCGGTGGCGAGTGCCGCCTCACGAATGGTGCAGGCTGCCGGGTCCCGCGACCTCATCGAGATGGGGGCGAGGCGCGCCCACGAGCAGGCCGCCGTTGCCGCCGCTCGGGCCGCATACCTTGCCGGGTTCTCCGCCACCAGTAACCTCGCAGCCGGTGAAGCGTATGGCATCCCCACCAAGGGCACCGCCGCACATTCTTTCACCCTGGTGCATGACAGCGAGGAAGAAGCGTTCGCGGCACAGATTGCGACGATGGGCCCTGGCACCACGTTATTGATTGATACCTATGACATGCGTCAGGGAGTGGAAAGAGCGATTGCGGTTGCCGGCACCTCCCTGGGTGCCGTGCGAATTGATTCGGGAGACCTCCCGGTGGTGGTATCTCAAGTCAGAGCCCACCTTGATGAGCTCGGGGCTAAAGACACCAAGATTGTGGTGACCAATGATCTCAACGAACACACCATCGCTGGTTTACGGGGAGCCCCCGTGGATGTTTTTGGCGTGGGGACCAGCGTTGTTACCGGGTCTGGTTTTCCGGCAGCAGGGTTGGTATACAAACTGGTGGCTCGCACCGATGACCAGGGTCACTGGATTCCCGTTGCTAAGAAGAGCTCCCATAAAGGCAATCCTGGGGGAACAAAAACTGCGTACCGAATTCTTGACTCCGGTAGTGCCCGCGAGGAGCGCCTGGTTCTCGGCACACACTCACCACCTCAGGGTGGAAGAACACTCTCACACGATTATGTTCTCTCCGGGGTGGCGCAGCATGAAGGGACCCCAGGAGAGCTGCTGGCGGCGGCCCGCCAGCACCACAGCCAGGTGATTGCTGAGCTTCCTGATACCGCATTTTCGTTGAGCCCCGGTGATCCTGCTTTCCCCGTCTCTCTCGTAGGAGAGGAATAATATAAAACTATGGCAGGCGATGAATCCGGCGGCGGAACAGATGTGCTCGATCGCGAGTTAGTAAAACTTCTCGAAGAAGAACAACTCGATGAGGGCGACCACGACCGGTATTCCCACTATGTAAAAAAAGACAAAATTGTCTCCAGCGCCATTAGTGGCAAACCGGTAATCGCACTGTGCGGCAAAAAGTGGACTCCCGGCCGCGACCCTGAGAAATTCCCGGTCTGCCCACAGTGCAAAGCAATTTATGAAAAGCTCCGCGACGAGTAGTTAGCCCAGCTCTTCCAACTGAACCTCGACGGTGTAGGAATTGCCGCCTCGCACGTACGTCATCGTGGATTGGGTTCCCCCCGGCAAATTCCGTACCTGAGCCGTTAGATCAATCCGGTTGGTAATGGGCAGACCGTTGAAACGGGTGACAATGTCGCCCGCTCGGACCCCCGCAATTTCCGCAGACCCCCCCGGTGTGACGCTATCGATGTAGGCGCCAGTCACGGTGGAGGTGGGGATGGATTGAGCGTCTGTGACGAGTGCCCCCAGAAGTCCGTGACTAGCGGAGCCCGTCGCGATGATTTCTTGCGCTACCCGGTACGCCAGGTTTCCGGGAATAGCAAAACCCAGACCAATGCTTCCGGAGCTTTGCCCGCCGGTAGAAGCAATGGCAACATTCACACCGATGAGCTTCCCGTCACGATCGAGGAGAGCCCCACCAGAGTTACCGGGGTTGATGGAAGCATCCGTCTGTACTACGGGAATGGAAATAGTTTGACCGTTGAGGGCCGAGTTGCCGGGAAGGTCAAAATCAAACTGGCCATCTTCTTCCCCGGGGGCTTGTGAGGCCCCCACGGTAATACTGCGGTTGATGGCCGAGACAATTCCGGAGGTGACGGTTCCTGGCAACCCCAGGGGGGCGCCAATGGCGATGGTTTGATCGCCCACGTTGAGGGCCGAGGAATCCCCCAAGGGCATGACCGGGAATGGCCCGTCGTTGGAAATTTTTACCACCGCAATGTCAGCGATGATGTCGCGACCCACCACGGTTCCTTCAAAGAGGCGGCCATCGGAAAGAGTGACACGAATTGCCGGTTCGTCATTTCCTAGCGACACCACGTGAGCGTTTGTGATGAGGTGGCCCTCTGCCGTAATGATGACTCCCGACCCGCTTCCGGCACCGTTGGCACCCGCTACTTCGAGGGTCACCACAGAGGGCACCGCGCCAGCGGCAACAGCGGTGATTTCACTGGCTTGAAGTGGTGCATTCACCGTGATGGTGGCGGGCGATGTTACTCCGGCTGTGACCAATCCACGAGAAGACAGGTTCCAAATTGCAAAAGCCCCACCCGCCGTGCCACCCAGCAGGCCGCCGACAAGGAGGGCTGCGGTGACAAAAACACCCAAACTTTTCGCTCTTTTTTTATCTTCCGTGATGACCTTGCTGCGCTCCCCGGCAACACTGTCAGCAACACCCTGATACACCCCGGCGGCAAAGGGAGAGCCGCGATATGCCGAAGGTGGGAAAGCTGACGATACGGGAGGGGAAGGTTCTACCGCCGGTTCACTCTCCGCAGCGGGCTGTGGTGCGGATTCGGGTGCGGATTCGGGTACAGATTCGGGTGCGGATTCGGGCTGCGAGGCCTTGCGCTGTTCTCTTCGGGAGGCTTCGGGCAGGGAGCCACCTTCGCGAGGCTCCTCGGAAGTCGTCATTCTCGGGGTTCCTTTCGACATCACGAAATGTCGCGATGGGGACGGGGTAAAAGGTGGCGGTATCTCCAGAATACCCGCCCCTACGCCTAACATCTGCCGTCAACGAGCGAACTGGGTGCACACCCCCGCTCCACAAGGACCGAAGTTACCCTCAACACGGCGAGCATTTGGGAGCCGGCATCCCGCCACACGACCCCTGGAATTGAGCGAAACGCTCCCCCGTCAAAGCGGTAGGAGGCAACGTAGCCGACCGTGAGGGAAACCTGATATGTCCCAGGCTGTGAATAAACATGGGAGGTTTCTGTCGGGGAAAACTGCGCACCACCCCAGGATTTCCCCGCAATCGAGAGCCTGGCGGTATTTCCATCACCAAAGTTCCAGACGTACTGTGAGGGTTGAAAGAGAACTTCAATCGGCCACCCGAGCAACTCACCGGCTTCCCGTGTTTCCCCGACCAGGGCATACATATTGGTGGGCACGCGGGGGATACTCCACCCCGCTGGCTCGAGGACAATGGAGGGTGAACCGGGGCTAAAGTTTCTCAAATCGCTCGCCTGAGAGGGTGGTTCAGGGGGTGTCGCCACCGCAGCAGGCGGGTCCTTCGAGGGAGATTGGGCCCGGCAGTAACCCGAAAGCTTAATTTCACATTCCGCGCTTCCAATAATGGGTTCTCGAGGCGGCGGCGGTGACCAGAATGAGGAGGGTGGAGAACTCGCTGGCGCCGAATGGCCCGGTGCGCCCTCGGAGGTCTGTGACGCTCCGACCGTAGCCCCCGTATTATCCAACTCGGTCGTGATGGTGACACATTGCCCGCTGGAGTAGGCGGACTGCGGGCATTCGCTCGCTACGGCCGGTGACAGAGGAATCACCACAACGGCGATAATCATCCCCCCGATCGCGCTGATTTTCAACATTCGTACACCCCCCACCAGGGTTCCCAACTATCAACAACAAGGGAATCTGTTGTCTCGCCGACCAACCAGGCCTGGACGGCGAGCGAATTACCCCACGTCACCCCGGGTTGGCTCAAATACTCCTCGATTTGGTCCCATTCGGAGTCATCGCCCTCAAAATCTTCGTACGCGGGATGCCATTGCCACACCACCTCCGGTGGGTCTTCATACCCTTCGGGAAACACAAAGAGGTCTGTTCCCTCGACACACATCAGTGCCCCCACTTCCACACTCGCCGTGCGGGTCAGGTGTGCGCTCTGAATAATCAGGGAATGTATGCTGGTTGCTCCCACAGAGCGCAAGCCTTCGGTCTCATAAAACTGAAACCCCGCCCTCTCGCGCACCAACCAGCTCTCACTCACTAGGGGCACTATCGCCGCGCTATCACGACCACCGTTCGCGGTAATCAGGTCGGTAGCGGCGAGGTAGCCTTCCACCACCTCTCTCGTTTCACCCTCCACCACGGAGTAAAAATCTGGCGGTAAGTCACGGGATATTCCCCGAGGTGGTGACAATACCGTGGCGGCAGGATCTTCCATTACCCGATCGGGAGTGGGAGCCTGACAGCCGGTGAGGAGCAAAGAAAGGGTGAGACCGAGAACGCGAAAGTGCACCATGGGCACAGTGTAGGAAGAGAGCGCTCCCGGACGTGCAGGTTATCCACACGCCACCGATTCGCACTGTTTGAGGAATGCTCTATCTTTAGGTAACGCGATGCCACCGAACCCTACTTTTTAGGACGAGCACTGTGACCGATAACCCGGATTACGCCACCGCCGATGTGGACCACCTGCTGACTGCCGCGGAAGATGTGTTTCTGGCGGGGGGAGTTTCAGAAAACTTCCGTGAACAAGTGTCATTACGCAGCGGTATCCCCCTCGACGTCATCACTTCTCTCTACGGTAACCCCCTAGATTTACCGGTAGCGATGCTCAATCGTGAGTTCACCCGGATGTATCAGGGGATCCTCACCAATATCGAACGGGACCCTCGCGGGGGCTTACTCTCCAGGATGTACACCTACATCTTCACCGAAGTCTACGAACGCCCGGTCTCCAGGACCCTCTACATGGTGGATCGGAGCGCCCTCCATGACCTCATGGCACATCAACATGCCAGAAACTATGTGCCAAGCACACTCATCCAGAGGGAGCTGATGGAGAACCTTCAGAAAGCAGGCATGGTGAGACACGATGCTGACCCTGAGCTGGTGTCTTCCGCGATTACGGTGATGTCTGGTGGGCTTGCCCTCACCGCTCCGCATCCAAATTTGGGCGAAATTGTGGAAAGTTTGATGGGAATGCTGGGGGCAACTTTTGACGCCGATGTCGAGGACACCACGGCTGGAAAACAGGTGTTCTATTCGTGGGCGACGTCGTTGGACACCGCCATCCGCGGAATACCGGCCCTTTAGTCGTCTTGGATAACCCGGAAACGTCGGGCTTGGGCCATCGGGTTTGCCAGGCGCACCTCATCAATGACCCGCCGGTCGACACCCACCCTGCTGGTCTCAGTCCCCTCTCCCAGCCGAAGGATTGACCTCCCCCACGGGTCAATGACCTGCGAAAACCCCACAGAATGGGGGGCCGGTTGGTCCACCGCAATCACAAAAACTTGCCCCTCAATAGCCCGTGCCTGAAGGAGGGCATCCCAGTGAGCCGCTTTGTGTTCGCCGCTCGCCCATTGTGCAGGAACGATGATTGCCGTGGCACCGGCGTCCACCAGGCGACGCGTGACCTCGGGAAAACGCAGGTCGTAGCAGGCCATCATTCCGATTCGTAAACCTTCCCAGCTAAATAACTGCGGGGAGTCAATCTTTCCCGCCAGGACAGCCTCAGACTCCCGGCCACCAAAGGCGTCGTAAAGGTGTAGCTTGTCGGCGCGGGCCACCACCTCACCCTGTGAGAGCGCAAGCATCGTATTGCGAAGTTTCACTTCACCAGGCTCTGCCCTAAGACACCCCACCACGATGGTGACCCCGGTTTCGTGGCTCAATAACCGCACCGCGGCTACCCACTCACCCTTCAGGCTTTCGCCCTGGCTATCTGCGGAAGGGCCTCCGGGTGCGAAGGAGGAAGAATATTCGGGGAAAACCACCAGGTTCGAACCTGCCGCGAGCGCACCCTGCACGACCCCGCGGATTTCTTCGAGGTTATCCCTCGGGTCACGAGCAGGCTGCCATTGGTGCAGGGTCACGACGGGCAGGGCGCTCATGGGCTCCAGCTTAGGCATAAAGCACAGAACCCCTCCGAGGAGGGGTTCTGTGGCACATGGTTGCGGGGGCAGGATTTGAACCTACGACCTCTGGGTTATGAGCCCAGCGAGCTACCGAACTGCTCCACCCCGCGGCGTGTTTCCAGCCTAACACGGTGGAGCAGGTCGATAGTTACTGATTACTGAGTATTAGCGCTCGATCGAGAGCATCGGTGAGACGAGCGTCAGCCTCTGCGGCTGCAACCAAGTCGTTTGCACGGTAGGCCGCCTCCCTCTCCAACAACGCTGCTCTGGCGTCCGCCAGTGCAGCTCGGAGCTCCGTGGAGATGACGATTCCAGAGCCTGGTTCGCCATCCTCTTCCGGCGCGGGAGCAGCGTCCGTGTCGGGCTCGGTGGCAGCATCCGCGTCGTCCGCGGGTGCCGGCTCGGTGTCGAGGACGTCACCCGCATTAGCACCGGAGTCGCCACCAAACAGCGAATCGAGAGCCTCGTTCAGGGTGTCTTCGAAGGCCGTCTTCTCGCCGAAGGACACGAGGATCTTCCGCAACAGAGGATACGAAGTGTCACCCGTGGAGCGAACGTAAACGGGCTGCACATACAGCAGACCGCCACCGACGGGCAAGGTCAGCAAGTTACCGGAAATCACTTCAGTCTGACCTTGACGCAACAGGTTCAACTGCTGGCCCACTTCGGCGTCAGAGTCAAACTGCGCTTGCACCTGACCTGGCCCGGGAACGGTGGTCTGCTTGGGCAATCTCAGCAAAGTCAGCTGACCATAATCATCGCCATAATCAGCGTTCGCGGAGAGGTAACCGTAGAGAACGTTTCTCGAAGCCTCACCGGTAGCGCGCGGGATGAAGGTTGAGTAGAGCGAGAAGGCTGGCTCTTCGCTCCCTGGCATCTGCAGCGTCAGGTAGTAGGGAGGCTGCAATCGAGGGGCTGCCGGGTTAGATATTGGGTCATTCGGAGTCACCCACTCGTCTTCGCTGGAGTAGAAGGTTCCCGCATCGGTGACATGGTAGGCACCGAGGATGTTGCGCTGAACCTTGAACAGGTCAGAGGGGTAGCGAACGTGGGCCAGCAACTGCTCCGACATTTCTGACTGGGGTGCGATGCTGGTCGGGAAAATCTTTGACCAGGCGGTCAACAGGGGGTCCTCGGTGTCCCAGGCGTAGAGCTTCACTTCACCCGAATATGCGTCCACGGTTGCTTTCACCGAGTTGCGCATGTAGTTGACGGTGTCAAACGCCAGCTGGGGGGTTGGGCGGTAGGTGTCTGCAATTGCTTCGGACACGTTCACCGGGGTCGAGTACGGGTAGTCGCTGGTGGTGGTGTAGCCATCAACAATCCAGACGACTCGACCATCCATGACGGCGGGGTAGGGGTCGTTGTCAAGCGTGAGGTACGGAGCAACTTTCTGCACCCGTTCCGCAGGGGTACGGTCGTAAAGAATCTGAGAATCGGAGGTGATGGCATCCGAAAGGATGATCTGCTCGGACTGGAACTTCAGCGCATACAGGAGCTTGGAGAACAACGAGTCGAGCTTGGGTCCGCCATCACCACTGAACGTGTATGTGGCGTTGTTTTCGTTTCCTTCGCCACCGGAGGGGAAGTCAAGCTCCAGGGGAGTTGACCCTTCCGGTCCGCCCACAATCGAGTAGGGCGGAGTGTTCTCACCAAAGTAGATTCGTGGTTCATATTCCCCCAGAGTTTCCGAAGCCGGTATACCCGACTCAATGAAACGAGGTTGGCCGTCCTCGGTGCGCTGGTTTCCATACGCAGCCACCATGCCGTAACCGTGGGTGTACACAATCGTGTTGTTGTACCAGCTTTGAGAGTTCAAACCATCAAGGTTGATTTCACGCGCAGCCAGCACGGTGTCAGTCTTTTCGCCATCGATTACATAGCGGCCAACATCCAAGTACTGCGGGAACTGGTAGTACTGACGGAACTGCTCAAGCTGAGAGAACGCATCGGTGACCAACGCGGGGTCGATGATGCGAATATTCGCGGTTGTTTCCGCGTCGGCGCGGAGGGCACCTGCGGAAGTATCGGTGGAGGCTTCATAGTTGATTTCCACCACATCGGCGATGGCATAGGCATCCCTGGTGGCTTCAATGTTTCGTTGAATAAAGTCTGCTTCTAAGGTTCGCGCGCTGGGGTCAACCTGGAAACGCTGAATGAGCGCGGGATACCCGAGACCCAACACCAGCCCGGACACAATGTAGAGCGCTGTTCCCACCACAGCGAGGCGCCAGCGCCCGATAATCGCGGTGATGAGGAAGAGGAGAGCCACCACAATGGCGATACCCGCCATGATGGCGCGGGCAGGAATAGTGGCGTTCACTTCGGTGAAACCGGCGCCAAAGGCGAGGAACCCGCCACTCTCAGACACCAGGGCCGCGTACTGCTGCAGCCAGAGGCTGAGAGCCTGAACGAGGAAGTACAACACGCCAATAATGCCCAGCTGAATGCGCATGGTCCGCGAAATCCGCAGTTCGCGACCGTTCAGCGAAATGGCACCGTAAAGGAATCCCGTGAGGACAGTACCGATCGCCGCGAGAATCAGAATCGTGGAAACAAAACCGAGAACAGCCGTGAAAACGGGAAGCTCGAAGACGTAAAAACCCACGTCAAGACCAAATTCTGGATCAACACGGCCGAAGGGTTCGCGGTTCATCCACAGCAGGAACTGTGGCCACGATCCGGAAGTCCCCAAACCCGCAAACAAGCCCAACAGCGCGGGGATTCCGAGCATTGCTACCCGACGAATGGGGTCGATTATTTGCCGGTACCGGTCGAGTTCGTTGCTGAGCTTGGCATAGACGGGACGGAAACGGTACGCAAGATTGATGGCCAACCACACGGGGATAAACATGGAGATGAAACCGATGAGGAACATGGCCACGGTTCCACTCCAGTTCGTGAGGAGAACCTCGAGGTAACCCAGCTGGTCAAACCACAAAACCTCGGTGTAGAGCGAGGCAAAAAGGAAGAAAGCACCCAGCACCACGCCGATGGCAACAACGGTGATGACGAGGGGGGCGCGTCGGGCATTGAAAAGAGTGGGTGTTGCTTGAGACACGGCGAAGGGCCCTTTCATTGGGTCTGAGATGCCTAGTCTACAAAGAAGACCTGAAGAATTACCTACTCACCTGGACAACGGGGCACCGCAGCCCCGGTACGAATCCCCGCCAACGCCTCCACCGCATCATCCAAATTCGCCACCGGAATCACCGTGAGACCCTGCGGGATATGCCCGACAATGTCGGGGCAGTTTCCTTCCGGGGCCAGAAACCATGCGGCGCCATCGTTGCTGGCTCCATAAAGTTTGTGCCGAATACCCCCGATACTCCCCACCTCGCCTTGCGCGTCAATGGTGCCGGTTCCCGCAATTACCGCCCCACCGGTGAGGTCTTCCGGGGTGAGCTTGTCGACAATACCTAGGGCAAAAATTAGGCCCGCACTGGGCCCACCCACGTTATCCAGTGCAATATCGATTTCTAGGGGAAAGTCATACCGCCCGGACACGAGGATTCCGATCATCGGAACCTGGATTTCCCCCTCCGACAAGCGGGGGATGACCTGAATATCAATCTCTTGTCCCTCCCGCTCCACCAGAACATCCAGCGGGGTGTTCACTCCCGAGACAGCAATAAGGTCGCGCAGTTGCGTCACCGTGTAGACGGGTGTGTCCGCCGCCCGGGTGATGACATCGCCCTCAAGGAGGACACCCTCACTGGGGCCACCCTCCAGTGCCTGGCTGACCACCAGCATGCTGGTGAAGGGGACGCCGGCATAACTCAGTGCCGCGGCAATCGCTTCCTGCTGAGAATTTTCCATGTCAATTTGTGCGGCCTCGCGATTTTGTTCCACGGTGACACCTGGCGGGTAGGCGATATCAACAGGGATCACCGTCCTTGTCGGGTCTAACCAGCCTGCCAGCACATCGCTCCAGCCGGGCAGGCTCTCCGGGTTACCCGAGCGGGTCACGGTGGTCAGACGCAACTCCCCTGTGGTGTCAAACACTTCCTCGCCGGCAATCGAAATGAGGTCGATTGTGGCGTCGCCCACCGTCACAGAACCCAAAGTGTCATAGGTGGGCCCAGGGTTATCAATCACATACGGCGCGGGGAACAACGACAATCCAAGGATGATGGCCCCGGTAAGGGCGAGCATCAGCCATCCCACGCGACGCGAACGACGCTGAACTCCCGGCGTGGGGTCCTCAGACTCAAAAATACTCATGACACGTCTTCCTCAAGGTCAATCGGTAAGCATAACGACACTGGGTGTGGCAAGCCCTCAGCGAAATAATGTGCCCTTTTTCCCCGCCCCCCGATACGGTGAATCCATGGTCGATAAAGACGATAATGACGCTTCGGGTTTTCCCGACGAGGACGCCATGCGCGAAGCGTTCCAACGGTTCCTCGAGGGGAACGAATCTTTTGACCCGGAAGAGCTGCTGAAAGCAGCGGGCATCGACATTAACGGCCCCCAGGTGAAAGCGATGATGCAACAACTGGGTGCCGCATTTGGAGCCGATGGTCTTCTCAAGTCAACCGCCTCCAGGGACCACACCGTCACCGTCGCCGGGGAAGGCCAGGTCGCCCTGGATCCAGCTACCCGCGCCGCGCTGGAGTCTGCGGCGAATGTGGCAAGCCTATGGCTCGGTGAGGTCACAGAAATTGCTGAACTGGGCGAAACACCAGTGATTGCCACCAGAACAGAGTGGGCGAGGCGCAGCCTACCCGTGTGGGAAGAAATTGCGGAACCCGTCGCCATCGCTATCCCCCGCGCCGTGTCAGGCCTGTTGACGAACAATGTCCCGGAGGCTCTCGCCGAAACACTGGGGTCGCTCGCAGGCCAGATGGAAAACGTGTCCAAAGGGCTTTTTCGTTTACAGCTCGCCCAAGTGGTGGGCAAGCTCGCTCAGGAGGCGCTCTCCGGCGGAGATATTGGCATCCCCTTAATTCAGGGGGCCTCAGAATACGACGTGCAGGCGATGCTGGTGGCGCAAAACATGCGGGACTTCACGAGGGACCTTGATGTCCCCCAAGAAGAAGCCGACATTTATCTCGCCGTCCGCGAAGTGGCGCATGCGCGACTCTTTCGCCACGCCAAATGGCTTCGCCTCCACCTGATCAGCGCCATCCGCGATTTTGCCGAAGGCATTCATATTGATTCCGGGGCAATGCTGAATCTTCAGGAAAACTTCGATCCCACGGACACCCAAGCGTTGCAGGAACTCTTCTCCTCTGGTGCTCTCTTGCCGGAGCACTCTGAGGAGCAGCGCAGGGCTTTGGCGCGCTTGGAGCACATGTTGGCGCTCATTGAAGGTTGGGTCGATCACGTGACCACCGAGGCAACACATCGTCTTCCGAAGGCGGGCGCACTCGCCGAGACTATTCGTCGCCGCCGCGCCAGCGGCGGACCGGCAGAACGTGCCTTCCAGACGCTGGTGGGCTTGGAACTGCGGCCACGACGCCTGAGGGAAGCGAGTGCACTTTTTGCCACCCTGGTGACAGAGCTTGGACCCGAGGCCAGAGACGCCCTCTGGCAACATCCAGACTCACTCCCCACCGAGGAGGACCTCGATAATCCGGAGATTTTCCTCGCCCGGCTCAAGGACCCACAGACCACCACAGATGACATGGATGATGCCTTGCGGGATTTGCTGGAGGGAGAAGGAAACTCTTAGGCCTGTGCATATCTGGCGCACACAACGCTCGTTCTTCGCCAGTATCCCCCTATGGCTTCTCGCGTTGTTCGGATTAATTCTCGACTCCCTATGGTGTGGCACACCCCCACGACCCTGCAGATTGGGGTGGACCCGCCCCTGGTCGTGATTGATGATCTCAGCGAGAGCGCACTGCTGCTACTGGAGGGCTTGCGAACCGGGGTGACGGTGACCGGTGCCGCCATGATCGCGAAAGAAGCAGGAATGTCAGCAGAAGAGTCCCAACGGCTGATGGCCGCCCTTGGCCCTGTGCTCCAGGAGCAGCATCCCGCTCCCCCACTTCGCCTCGAACTTGAGGGGAACAGCACGCAGCATGCAGTTTTTTCTCAACATTGGAGGGCGCTCGGCCATCACCTCCTCGAGCGAGGGGATAACGCTGAGCACCCCGCAGAAATGGTGATTCTGGCCAACTACGTTGTGGACCCAGCGCTCTATCGCCGCTGCCTCACACTGGACCGGGTTCACACCCCCGTGGTCTTTCGCGATCAATCAGTTGTCATCGGGCCCCGAATTACACCCGGTCTCGGACCGTGTCTGCACTGCCTATGGCTTAACGAAACGAAACGCTCCCCCCACCATCACGCCATGATGAGCCAACTCTGGCAACAGAGGGCCCCCAGTGACACCCCCGATATGGCGCTGATTGCCGCGTGGCAGGTGCTTTCGCTCCTGGAACAACCCCAGGTGGGTCGGTTTCTCCGGGTGGATACCCTCACCCGAGAGGTCACCGAGCACACCGAAGAATCTTCCCCTGAATGCCTCTGTCGCGACATTCAGGGCAACTAGACGCTGCCGAGAGCCTCCAAGAACCGACTCATGGACCGCAGTCCTGAACCCTCCTTCGAGCGTTCTGCCATCGAAAGAAACAACTCGCGCTGCGCGCGCGTCACCCCCACATAAAACAGACGACGTTCCTCCTCTATGGCGGCATCGGTCACCGCATAAGAAATAGGAAATGCCCCTTCTGCCAGGCCCACCATGAACACAATGGGCCACTCACGGCCTTTCGCCGAGTGAACCGTGGTGAGGGTTACCGCACCAACGCTGGGGGCGTCTCCCGCCACAGCTTTTTCGCTGAGCTCATCAGAAAACTCTGCCACTGTGGTCCCGGGTGTTTGAGAGCGGACCAGATCTCGCAACGCCACCAAATCCTCGTAGCGTGTCCGCTCCGCCCCTTCATGGTCGGGAGCTTCGGGCCCCAGCCCCACGCCAAAAAGGATGTCTTCCACCACTTTTGTCAGGGAGCCCCCGACACCGGCAACGGCCGCTCCACGGATTTCCATCACCGCACGTGCGATGTGGGGTTCATCGAAGAACGGCGTCGCACCGCGAACTCGATAACTGAGTCCTGCGGTTCGTAATGCTTTCTCCAGTAACAAAGACTGCGCACCAAAACGCATCAACACCGCAATATCGTCCGGGGATGCCCCCGCCGCAATCTTCTCCTGCACAACCCTGGCGACATAGGAAGCTTCGGCAGCGTCGTGCGCGGCAATATGCCGGTGGAGCGGCGCCCCCGACGCTGTCACCGGCTCCAAGGTCAGTGCGCCCGGTTTACCCGCCACCACGCTGTTTGCCGCGTGCACAATCTCCGGGGTTGACCGATAGTTTTTCTCCAACTTCACCACCTGAGCGCTCGGGTAGCGCAGGGGAAAATCGAGGAGGTAATGGCTACTGGCGCCCGCAAAAGTGTAGATAGTTTGACTGGCATCCCCCACCACGACAACGTCTTCACGCGGCCCAATCCACAAATCCAGTAGGCGCTGCTGCAACGGGGAAACGTCCTGATATTCATCCACAAGGAGCGAGGTGTACTGGGCGCGAACTTTTTCCAAAACCTGCGGGTGTTCCTCCATGAGCCCCACGGTAGCCAGCAGAACATCTTCAAAGTCAATCCGCGACGCTTCGTCTTTGACCTGCTCGTATCGTTCATGAATGCCCACCATGGCTTCGGCCGATATACCCCCGGGAAGACCACCGTCACGGGCTTGCCGCTTGGCCTGATACTGCTCAAAGGTGAGGCCTTGAACTTTGCGCCATTCGATTTCTGAGGCGACATCCCGCAACAAAGCAGTGTCAAGCGTGAGGTGCAGGCTTTCCAGCGCACGGGCAATTAATCGTCCCTTGGAGGGTGCGATGTCCGGCAAATGTCCACCGGTGATGGTCGGCCAGAAATGTTGCAGTTGGCGCAATGCGGCAGCGTGAAAGGTTCTGGTGGCCACACCCTGGACCCCTAGCCCTCGAAGTCGAGACCCCATTTCAGAGGCCGCTTTCGAGGTGAAGGTCAGCGCAAGAACGTGGTCCGGATCGTATGTTCCCTGGGCAATACCGTGGGCGATACGGTGCGTCAACGCCCTCGTTTTTCCTGTCCCAGCACCGGCAAGAACACACAGTGGGCCCTCCCAGCTGGTGGCCACAACACGCTGGTGTTCATCGAGCCCAGCAAGCGCGTCGGTTACCGGCACCCTTAGTCCGTCTCGTCGTTCAGCCACGCATCAATCATGGCCCTGGCAATCGAGGGGTGCCCCGGCAGGGTGATGTCAGTGTCCTCCGCTCGAATTGCCGCGCGGTCAAACCACCGCAGGTCGACAATCTCGGTGCCATCCGGTCGCAAATCGTTGCGATGGGAGGGGTCCAGTTGTGCGTGGAACCCCACCATCAGCGATGCGGGGAATGGCCATGGTTGGGAGCCCATGTAACGGGGCTTGTGAACGATAAGACCTGATTCTTCCCACACTTCACGAATGACCGCGGCTTCGAGGGATTCACCGGGCTCCACAAACCCGGCCAGTAGGGAATACCGATGGGCTTCCCAGAGTGCGTTACTGCCTAACACGATGCGGTCTTGGTCATCGGTTATGAGCATGATGACCGCAGCATCGGTCCGGGGAAACACATCACGCCCTGTTTCGGTGTCAACCCGAGTCCAGCCGGCTTGGGAGTTTGTGGTGATGGCCCCGGTCTTCGGTGAAAAAGCATGCGCATCGTGCCAATTTGCCATCGCCAGCGCTTCGATGACCAAACCCGAATCAAGGTCATCCAGAGTGTGAGCAAGTGTGCGGGCGCTCATCCAACGTGACACATCGGGTTCCATTGCTTCGCCGGCAGCGTCATCGAGCACTGCGGCAACAAACCGGGTGCCGGCAGCAATTCCTCGAAACTCTTCGATAGAAACACCGAGATATATTCGGTGGCGAAAAGACGGCAGATCTGCGGGAGTAAAAAGGGCAAGCTGGTTTGATGACCCGGGAGCGAGAAGTGCCTCTCCCCGCCAAATCACGACAACTGCGGTGGCCGGGTCTGCCCACAGGCCCTCCAGAAAACCGGGAATCTTGCGTGACACCGCATCCCGATTCACCCGAGATCGGGCGAGAGGAAGCTTGTCTGTGAGAGACATGTCCGCCCTTTCAAAGAAGTCTGAAATCAAGCCGAGAGTGCACGCTTGGTGGTGTGGCTATCCTGCCAGCCACGGGTTTCGGCGCTTACTCTGGAGTAATGGCCCACACTCCCCTTATGCTATCGGCGCTGGCGACAAGCGCGGTGCCGGGCTTTCAAGCGGTGAGTGCCCAAACACTCTCGACACCGGAGCGCGATGCTGCCCTCGTTCACGATGTCAACAACCGGCGCTGGCTCATCGAAATCTCGCAAACAGAAACTGATGACGCCCTGCATGTGAGGGAAATAGAAGCAGCACAGGCCCTCAGCGAAGGTTTACGCTCACGACTTCCTTTCCAGGTTCCCAAAGTGGAGGGAACCACCGAGGTGGGGGGTCGAGTGTTGAGTGTTGTGAGCTACCTGCCAGGAGCACACCTCACGCCCAAAAATGTTTCCCCCATTAGCGCGGCGAGCGTGGGAGTGGCGTTAGCCGCCCTTCACTCTTTGCCCGCCAGTGGGCTGGCAGATTTTGGACGGATAAGCCATTCGGCGTTGGATAGTTTGCGCGAATGCGCCGGGCTCGTTGACGCTGCCGCCGCCACCGGTGTGCTCCCCCAATCTTTGCTGCGCCGCTGGGAGACTGCCTGCGAGGACCATGGGTTATGGCAGTTCGACACGACGGTAATTCACGGCCAGGTTCACCTCACCCGGTTCCTCTTCGAAGACCACGGCGTGGTTGCTATGGACGGCTGGAGCGAGTTTCGTCGCAGTGATCCGGCGAAGGACCTTGCGTGGCTGACCACCCCGACAAACGCTAGCTTTGGCACTGCCGTTCACACGGCCTACGCGGGGGGCCGCACCGGGGCCGATCGCTGGTTGATGCAGCGCGCACGGTTTTATGCCGAACTTGATATCGCGAAGTGGTTGCTGCACGGAGTATCAACGGGTCAGGACACCATCATCCAGGACGCCACAGACATGCTCTCGGCACTGAATGACCGCGTTAGCAGCAATATGGATCACGCCTTGACGGCCCCCGTCACCCAGGTGCCACGCAGCTCCTAAGTCAGACTGCGAGCGCTGCTACTAAGTGTGCTTCGAACTCGGGGGCATCCGGCAAATTTTCGGGTGTCACGAGGTGGGATCCCTCCGCATACCAAAAGCTGGCACGAACGGCGTCCACAGGGCTGCCGCTCCACTGAGACCACGCCAGACGATAGGCGGCGAGTTGCCAGGATTTAGCTGCCCACTCTTCCAGGGTGTCCGGTAATTTGCCGGTTTTCCAATCCACAATGTGCACACCGTCCGAAGTCTCAAAAACCGCATCAATCTTGCAAATAATGAGGTGTCCCGCCATCGGTAGGTGAAGTTCAGCTTCCACAGCTATCGGGGTTGACAGCGGGAATTCTGAACTAAGAAATGCTTCTTGCCACTGCGTGATGGAAAGTTCGTCTCCCTCGTCGGTGTCCGCCGCATCCAGATCGAGGCGTGGTCCGGGGAGCGACGCATCAAAGTGGTCTTCCACAAAGCGGTGAAACAGGGTTCCCCGCAACGCCGCCCGATACGGTTTGCCAGGAACAGGCCTGGCCAAAGTTTCTCGCAGGGCCAGAGGGTCCTTCATCAGCCCTTCGAGGGAGGACGCCGGGATTCGAACCGGAAGGGTGATGGATTTTGCCAGGGAAAGGCTCGCCACCATCTCTTCTCTTACTTCTGTGAGGGCGTTGCTGCTGGCCAGGATGTCCTCGCCCGTCCTGGCGAGCGCTTCGGTGACAAGAGCTGCCGCCTGATCAACGACGATTCGCCTGGAACCCAACGGGTCACGAGGCCAGAGCGCAGCCTCCGCCACGGTGGAGGACGGTGGCTCGTCCGGGAAGGGGTTCTCCGGTAGTGCTGGGAGCACACCGGCGGCAATCAGTTCTAGGACAAAACGAGAGGGCTCCCGCACCGTTTTTTGGTGCGCCCAGTAGGACCCAGAGATGAGGAGATGTCTTTTTGCCCGGGTAATTGCGACATACATCAACCGGCGTTCTTCGGCGATTTGGTGATCTGTCATGTCCTCTTTGAACGCTTTTCTGGCCTCCTCTACTTCTTTCACAGTGTCTGCAGAACGCCAGGCAAATACGGGGAGGGAGGCTACGTCACCCCGAAACTCGTAGGGGAGCTCCCCTTCAAAAAGCCAACCCGAGGTCCCCTTCGGGGTGCCCGGGAGCTCACCCTCAACAAGGCGAGGGAGGGCCACAAGGTCCCACTCCAAACCTTTCGCACCATGAATGGTGAGCACTTGAACACACCCGGGTTGGGGTTCCTCGGGTCGCGGCGAAAGATTATCTCTTCTCTCCGCCTCTTCCAACCACTGAACAAAACCGGCAACACCTGCCTCATCGGCAAACGCAAGATAACCCGAGAGTGCCTCCATGAAGGCATTCCTGGCAGCCCTCGAAGAAGCGCGTTGCGGATGGGCTAAGAGTTCAATATCAAGCCCAAGTTCTTGCTCAATGACCACCACAAGTTCTGCTACATCCCCGAAGCGCTGCGATTGGAGTGCGGCAATGACGCGATAGGCGTCCGCTATTCGCGCAAGGCCTGTCTCCGAATACTGCTGACGCTGATGGTGGGAGGGAGGTGCGGTAGCGATGAAAAACAGGGCATCGAGCAAACCTGCGTGGTCCCCCGCGGCGAGCGACGCTTTCACACGCTTGGCCACGGTTTCTTCCCGCTCGTTGCCCTTCTCGTCGCGCGCGATTAGCCACCGCGCGGTGGCAGCAAGAGCGTGGATATCGGCGGCCCCTAGCCGCCAGCGGCCACCCGTGAGCAAACGAACAAGCTCCGTCTCAGCATGGGGGTGGGCGAGAATCCTGAGCACACACACCACATCCGCAATGGCTGGGTCCTCCAGCAAGCCGCCGATGCCCAAGACGTGGACGGGCACATCGCGCGCCATCAAAGCGTCGACAAAAACTTTTTGGTGGGCACGAGCTCGCAGTATCACCGCTGCGCTTGGCGGCGAAGAAGCAGTGGGGTTGGCGAGGTGTTCCGCGCACCATTGCGCCACCTGGTCGGCTTCCTCGCGGAGGGTGGCCGGAAAACGTATCTCTGGTCGGAGCGAATCAGCGCCGTCACGGGGTGTCAATATTCCTGCCCGGGGACCGGGGAGTTCCCGGAGCGGACCCGCAATGTGGTTTGCCGCATCCAAGACGACTGTGCCGTTGCGCCACGATGTCGACAGGGTTGCCGCGGTGACGTGTGGACCAAACACATGGTCAAAATCGACGAGGTTGGCACTGCTCGCCCCGCGCCACGCATAAATGGCCTGGTGCGGGTCCCCCACCGCCATCACGGGGTGTCCCCCAAAAATGTTGGACAACAGCGTTGTTTGGGCGACGGAAGTATCTTGATATTCATCGAGGAGGACTGCGCCGTAACGATCTCTCAGCTGAGCAGCAATCTCGGGGAAGCGATGAATCATGTCCACCCCGAAAGCGATTTGGTCCGAAAATTCCAGGACTCCCCGCAGACGCTTTGCGTGAGCAACTTCGGCGACAAGGGAAGCGAGCATCGGTAGCAGCGCCACTTTGTCGAGAGCTTTACCCACGTCGGGATAGGTGCCCCTCCCACCGGGGGGCAAATCTTTCACCTGAAGAAGATCGGTGACAAACTTCTCGAGATCTTCCGCAGGCACCGGGTTTTCTGCCAAGCGCTGAGAGAGG
>Ga0222648_1000081_pt1 | contig 43777 bp, 39 predicted proteins | sample AntAcemetagen335_FD_181021 | JGI IMG/M metagenome (GOLD analysis project Ga0222648, IMG submission 181021) | Saline water microbial communities from Ace Lake, Antarctica - #335 | ecosystem: Environmental > Aquatic > Non-marine Saline and Alkaline > Saline | place: Antarctica: Ace Lake... | reverse complement strand
TATCGCTTGCGTATTTATCGCCTTTTCGGTCATGTTGACGGCCGGTGAGTTCGGTCCAGGCCATTGGGGTCTCCGTTCAGCTGCACAACCGAACAGAATCACAACCTGCTGAACTCACTCAACTAGTTTTAAATCGGGCTCTCAGAGGCTTAGCCCCAGCAGAGGTTCTGACCTTCGACGACGTTGATGCTGTCAACCCCATCGGCAGGGGTATCGGTGACAAGGGCGACGCCAGTGTCAAAGAAATCCTTGCCGGGGGTGTTTTCAGGCAATGTACCATCGGCGGCAAAGGCGGCAATCGCCTCGATCCCGAGGGAGGCCATGCGCAGCGGGTATTGCTGCGATGTGGCACCGATCACGCCGTCGGCGACGTTCTGCACACCGGGGCAGCCACCATCGACAGAAACGATCAGCACGTCATTTTCACGGCCGATGGCGCGCAGCGCCTCGTAAGCACCGGCAGCGGCGGGTTCGTTGATCGTATAGACCACGTTGATCATCGGATCGATGGCCAGCAGGTTTTCCATCGCGCGGCGACCGCCTTCTTCGTTGCCTGCGGTCACGTCATTGCCGACGATACGCGCATCGGTTTCATCACCGATCCGGTTCGCATCGCCCAGATCAATGCCGAAGCCTTGCAAAAAGCCCTGGTTGCGCAGCACGTCCACCGATGGCTGGCTGACGGCCAGATCCAGCATCGCAATGCGTGCATCGGCAGCCGCGTCACCCAGCGAGGCAGCAGCCCATTGGCCGATCAGCTCACCCGCCAGAAAGTTGTCGGTGGCAAAAGTGGCGTTTGCTGCATCGATCGGTTCCAGCGGTGTATCCAGCGCGATCACCAAAAGACCGGCATCGCGGGCCTGCGTGACCGCGCCGACGATGGACGATGTGTCCGACGCGGTGATCAGGATACCGGATGCACCATCAGCGATGCAGGTTTCAATGGCAGCAACCTGCGTTTCATGGTCCCCATCAACGCGGCCGGCATAGGACCGCAGCGTGATGCCTGCTTGGGCGGCGGCGGCTTCGGCGCCTTCGCGCATCTTGACGAAGAACGGGTTGGTGTCGGTCTTGGTGATCAGACAGGCCGAGACCCCCTGCGCCTGGACCGATGTGGCAGCGACAGTGGTGATGGCAACAAGCGCTGTCGAGATAAGCAGTTTTTTCATGATTTCCTCCCAGAAATTTAGGGCCGTTTGCCTGCCTGCGGCGCAAGCCGGACCATCGGCGAATGACCGCAAAAGAGGCAATTCGCGTCAGCTTGTCAATTTATTAATTAACTTTATTAATTTATGAAATGGCGCTAGAAAGATCCCAAATGGCGGGCAAAGGTATGTCAGATGGATGACGGATTGGTCAGATCGCTCAGCATGGGGCTGAGCCAGAAAGGTGTCCGCGACCATAACGAGCGGCTGCTCTTGTCGTTGCTCCAACGGCACGGATCATTGCCCGCGCCGGACCTTGCGCGCCTGTCGCACCTGTCACCGCCCACGATTTCTGCGATCCTGCGCAAGCTGGAATCGGACGGGTTGTTGACGCGTGGCGATCCTTTGCGGGGCAAAGTCGGCAAACCTTCGGTTCCCATGATGCTTGACAAGAACGGCGTCTATTCCATCGGGATCAAGATCGGTCGGCGGTCTGCAAATTTTCTGCTGACGGATTTCACCGGTGGCATCCGGTTGCACCGTCACGTCACCTATACCCATCCCCTTCCGCGCGAGGTGTTCGGCTTTGTGCAGACAGGTCTCGCCGCTGCGGCCAGCGATCTGAGCCACAGCGAACTGGCCAGAATATGTGGCATCGGCATCGCGGCCCCCTTTGATCTATGGAACTGGCACGACCTGACAGGGCCGAACGCGGCAGAATTCCAATCCTGGAAGAACATCGATTTCACCGCAGAAATGGCGCGGTTTACCGATCTGCCTGTCTTTATCATCAATGATGCAACGGCGGGCTGTCAGGCCGAACACCTTTACGGGCGCGGCAAGCAGTTTCGCGACTATGCCTATTTCTTTGTGGGTGCCTTTGTCGGCGGCGGCATCGTTCTTAACAATGCGGTCTATGAGGGGCGGCTGGGCAATGCGGGCGCACTGGGGTCTTTGCGCAGCGTCGGGCCGAATGGCGAAAGCCGCCAATTGGTTGACACAGCGTCGATCCATACTTTGGAGGCGCGTTTGCGGCAGGCCGGGCATAACCCGATCACGCTTTGGAACACTCCGCAAAGCTGGACCGATCTTGCCGATCATGCGACGCCGTGGCTGGACCAGACCGCGATCGAGCTTGCAAGGGCGAGCTTGTCCACCTGCGCGGTCATCGATTTCGAGGCGATCATCATCGACGGGGCCTTTCCACCCGCCATCCGCGAAGAACTGGTCAAAAAGGTCCGTCGCGCCATCGAGACAGAGGACACGCGCGGGCTGATCCTGCCGGTGATCGAAAGCGGCAGCATCGGCAGCGATGCGCGCGCATTGGGTGCTGCGTGCAGCCCGGTCCTGTCGCAGTTCATGCTGAACAATAATTGACGGCCGGCGCCGCATTGCGGCAGTCCGATACAGTCGTGTCGTGACAATCAAACCGCGATCAATCGCCCTGAACCGGGATCGCAAAGCCGGTCTTGACGCGATCCATCACGGCGCTGGTGCGGAACCGCAGGACATTGTCTTCGGCAAAGAAATGGCGGCGGGTAAACGCCTCGTATTCGGCCATATCGCGCGCGGAAATCATCAAGATGAAATCGGCGTTTCCGGTGACGTAATAACATTGCATCACTTCAGGCGCGGCCTGCATGGCGGCTTTGAACCGGTCAAGATCGCGCTTGCGTTCATTCTGAAGCGTGACTTCGACAATCAGCATCAAGCCGCGCCCGGCACGGGCCGGATCAAGGATCGCGATCTCGGCCTCGATCAGGCCAGAGGCCCGCAGCCGCGCCACCCGTTTGCGACACGCATCCGGCGACAGCCCGACCTGGACGGACAGCTCTTCGGCGGTGGCGCGTGCGCGCGATTGCAGGGCGTTCAGAAGACGGGCGTCGAATGTATCCATGCCGACAGGGATTGCGCAACATCGGCCAAAAGAGAAGCATATTCTGATCTGTCGTCCGAAAATCGGCCCAAACAGGGCCAATTCATCCCAAATTAGCGCCAATCAGGGTCAATATTTCCGCCTAGCCAATCATGGGATGCATTAGTCTGGCCCTGTCAGGAACGGGGTGTTTATGGGTCAATATCTGAAAAATCCTTGGCGCGGGTCAGGATTGCCGGACGAAACGCTGTTTCCGCTGGCCGATGCGCGCGCTGTGGGCCAGCTGTTGGCGCGCTGTCCTGCACATGCCCCGACGCCCCTGCGTCAAGAGCCCGCATTAGCCGCCCACCTTGGGATCGGCCAGCTTTGGCTCAAGGATGAACGCGGGCGCATGGGGTTGGGCAGTTTCAAGGCACTTGGCGCCGCCTATGCCATCGCGCGCGCAGCGGCAGCGACAAACGCCCCCGACCTGCGCCATGCCTTGCAAGGCCAGGTCTATGTGACGGCCAGCGCGGGCAATCACGGGCTGTCGGTGGCCGCAGGCGCGCAGCTGTTTGGCGCAGCTGCGGTGATCTATCTGTCGCAGGCTGTGCCGGAAACCTTTGCCGCCCGCCTGCAGGCCAAGGGTGCCACGGTGGTCCGCGACGGTGCGGATTACGAGGCCAGCATGCAGGCCGCCACAGGTGCCGCTGACGCCAATGGCTGGACATTGCTGTCGGACAGTTCATGGCCCGGCTATACCGCACTGCCCCTGCAGGTGATGGAAGGGTATCTGCAACTCGCCGCCGAGGCCGCAGCCCAGATCGACCAGCCCCCGACCCATATCCTGCTGCAAGCCGGTGTCGGGGGGCTGGCGGCGGCGGTGGCGGCCCATGCCCGCCATGTCTGGGGCGACAGCCCGCAGATCATCGTGGTCGAACCCGACGCCGCCCCTGCCCTGATCGAAAGCATCCGCGCAGGCCGGCTGGTGGATACCACTGGCCCTGTGTCCAGCATGGGGCGACTGGATTGCAAGACGGCATCGATGATTGCACTGCATGGTCTGGCGCGCGATGCCGACAGCTTTGTCACAGTCTCGGAAGATACGGCGCAGCGCGCGGTCGATCTGTTGGCGGAATATCGGCTGGCGACCACCCCATCGGGTGCTGCGGGCGTTGCGGCCCTGCTTGCGGGGCTGGATCTACTGCGCGAGGCGCGTGTGATGGCCATCCTAAGCGAAGGGCCAGAGGATGGCTGAACCCATGATGATCTTTGCAGCGCAAGAATACCGTGATCGTGTGGCAAAGCTGCAGATGGGCATGGCCGCGCAGGGGCTGGATGCGCTTTTGCTGACCACAGCTGCCGACATTTTTTATGTCACCGGCTTTCTGACCCGGTTCTGGGCCAGCCCCGCACGGCCCTGGTTTGTGATCGTGCCGGTGACGGATGATCCGGTGGCGGTGATCCCGTCGATCGGCGCGGAACTGATGGGCCAGACATGGCTGCATGACATCCGCACCTGGGACGCGCCCGATCCGCGCGATGACGGGATCAGCCTGTTGGCGGCTGCCTTGGCCGATCTGATCCCGGTACAGGGCCGGATTGGCGTGCCGATGGGGCTGGAAACACATCTGCGCATGCCGCTTGCCGATTATGACCTGCTGCGCGCAAGGCTTGCACCGCGCCAGATCGTGGATGCCACCGCCTGCATCCAGCGCATCCGCGAGGTAAAATCAGAGTCCGAGATCAGCAATATCCGCGAAAGCTGTGCCATTGCGGGGCGCGCCTTTGCCCGCGTGCCAGAGTTTGCAGCCGAAGGTCAGCCCCTGTCCTCGATTTTCCGCGACTTCCAGATCGCGCTTTTGACCGAAGGGGCGGATTGGGTCAGCTATGTTGCGGGCGGTGCGGGGCCAGATGGGTACGGCGATGTGATCTCGCCCGCTGGCCCGCAGCCTTTGCGGCGCGGCGATATTCTGATGCTGGACACAGGCGCTGTCAAAAATGGCTATTTCTGCGATTTTGATCGCAATTTCGCCATTGGCCCGGCATCAGACACCGCACGGCGCGCCCATGCAGCACTTTGGCAGGCAACCGAGGACACGCTGGCCCATTTGCGCCCCGGATGGCGCGCCTGTGATGTGCATGCGGCCCTTTGCGCAGGCCTGCACAAATACGGCGCCACACCATCCGGCGGCAGGCTGGGCCATGGGCTTGGCATCACGTTGACGGAATGGCCGTCCTTGACACCGCTGGACGAAACACCCCTGCGCGAAGGCATGGTGCTGACGCTAGAACCGGGCTGTGTGACGGGTGACGGACGGATCATGGTGCATGAAGAAAACATCGTACTGCGCAAGAATGGGGCAGAGTTGCTGTCACCGCGCGCATCGCATGACTTGCCAGAGATCACCGCATGACCGCCTTTTCTTATGACCTGCAAGACGACAGCCTGCCGCGCCTTGGGCTGATCGTGCTGCAGGTCGATGAAACAATCGAACAGGATTTCCGCCATCTGTTCGCACCAGACTGCGCCAAGCTGCATATCAGCCGTATCCCTTCGGGCGCAGAGCTGACGCCCGATAGCATCGCCCAGATGGAAACCGCCTTGCCCGCTGCGGCCGGGCTGTTGCCTCACGGGCTGGATGTTGTCGGCTATGCCTGCACATCCGGGACGACCCTGATCGGCGCAGGGCGGGTGCGCGATCTGGTGATGGGGGCCGCGCAGACCCGTGCCGCGACCGACCCGCTGACTGCGGCGCTGGCGCAGTGCCGTGTTCTGGGGCTGACCAAGATCGGCATCGTCTCGCCCTATATCGCGTCGGTTGCCACGCCGATCCGCGCGGCATTCGAATCCGCTGGCATCACCGTGCCCGCCACCTTGTCCTTTGGCGAGCAAGTCGAGGCACGGGTCGCGCGCATCGCGCCCGCCTCTATCGCCAATGCCGCACGCGCACTTGCGCAGCAGGCAGAGCTTGACGGTATATTTCTGTCCTGCACCAATCTGCAGACGCGCGATATCCTTGCACCCCTTTCACTGGAATTGGGCCTGCCGGTGCTGAGTTCAAACCAATGCCTAGCCTGGCACATGGCATCGCTTTGTGGAATGCCACCGCCGTCGGGGTATGGCTGACCATGACAGCCGCACCCCGATAGGGGCGGCGCGTCCCGCCCAACCGGCGGGCCATCAGCAAAGCGCCGCAACCGGTAGGTCAGTCTTTGCCGCCAAAAGCCACATCGCGCTGATCTGGTCAGTGCAAACACGGTATGCGCTGACGCCTTGATCAGCGCGCGCCTGCAGCAGCAGGCGTGCCTGCACCAGCAGGCGTTCCGCCCTCGTCGCGCGAAAAGAACAGATCGTAAAGCACCGGCACAGCAATCAAGGTCAGCACCGAGGCAAAGGCAAGCCCGCCCATGATCGTGATGGACATCGACATGAAGAAAGCATCCCCCAACAGCGGTGCCATGCCCAGAATTGTCGTGGCCGCAGCCAAGACCACCGGGCGCAGGCGCGACACGCAGGCGGTGACAATCGCCTCGCGCAGCGCTATGCCTTCTGCGCGCACCAGATCGATTTCCTCGACCAGCACAATACCGTTCTTGATCAGCATACCCGAAAGGCTCAGAAGGCCCAGCAATGCTGTAAAGCTAAACGGAATACCCGTTGCCAAAAGCCCGATAACCACACCATTCACCGACATCGGGACCAGCAGCCAGATGATCAGCGGCTGACGCAGCGCCGAAAACAGCACGATCGAAATCAGCACCATCACGATCACGCTGACCGGCAACTGTTGGCCAAGGCTTGTCATTGCATCCATCGAACTTTCCAGCTCTCCGCCCCATGCCACGCTATAGCCGCTTGGAACCGGCATGGCTGCGACAGCGGCGCGGATCTCTTGCTGCACGGCGGCGGTGGTCAGGCCAGGGGCCACATCGGCCGACAGGGTCAGCGTCAAAACACGGTCGCGCCGGTGCAGCAATGTATTCTGAGCCTCGAATTGCAGGCCGTCTATGGCTTGCTCGATCGGGATGAATGCATTGGCACTTGTTGAAAACACAACCTGATCCATCAAGCCCAAGCCGGCAGACCGCGCCTGGCGCACCACGATGGGGATAAGCCGCTCATCTTCGCGATAGACGCCGCCGACTGTGCCCTCGGTGGCAAACAACAGCGATTGCGCGATGTCATCGCGGTCGATACCGGCGGCCTGCGCACGGTCAGTGGCATAGATCGGGGTCAGCACAAGTTCCTGCTCGCGCCAGTCACTGCGCAGATCGCGCAGGTTTGGCGACGCATCCTGCATGACGGCCTTCGCCGTCTCGGCCAGGTGGCGCAGCACCGCAGGGTCGCTGCCCGACAGGCGCAGTTGAATGGGGTCGCCGCCGCCCGGGCCAAAGGCCAACCGCTTGGTCCGGAATTCGCCTTGCGGCAGGGTCTCGCGGGCAAAAGCATCCAGATCGGCCTTCAGCGCTGGAATATCATCCAGCGTGCGGGTGCGGATGATCAGATGCCCATAGCTCGCGTTGGCGCGTTCGGCGGCATAGGTCAGCATGAACCGCGCCGCGCCGTCGCCCGCAAAAGCCGTGACCGACACGACTTCATCACGCTTGGACAGCCATTTTTGCAAATGGTCCAGATGCGCCGATGTCGTGTGGACGGACGTGCCTTGCGACAGTTTATAATGCGCGAAAAACAGCGGGGTGTTGGAATCTGGAAAGAACTGCTGCTTGACCTGGCCAAAGCCCGCATAGCACGCCATCGTCACCACAAGCAGCGCCATCACCACCAGCCAACGCGCCCGGATCGCAGCATGCAAAACCGATCCGTACAGCCGGAACAGCCGTCCGTCATAGGCATCTGCACCGCCCGCCGCCCCCTGCCTGAACAGATAATGCCCAAGCAGCGGGGTCGCTGTGATTGCAAGTATCCACGACAGCAGCAACGATATGCCGATCACCGCGAACAGCGAAAACAGGAACTCGCCCGTGGCGTCCGGGCTGAGCCCGATACCGGCAAAGGCCATGATCCCGATGACGGTCGCGCCCAGCAAGGGAATCTGCGTCTTGCGGGCCACATCCTCGGCCGCATCGCGCGACGACTTGCCGCGCTGCATCGCGATCTGCATCCCCTCGGCCACGACGATGGCATTGTCCACCAGCATGCCCATTGCAATGATCAATGCGCCCAGCGAAATGCGTTCCATCTCGATCGCAAAGATCGCCATGAAAAACAGCGTGCCAACGACAGTCAGAAACAGGGTCGTGCCGACGACCACGGCGGCACGCCAGCCCATGAACAGGGCAAGCACCAGCACAACGATCAGCACTGACAGGAACAGATTGATCAGAAAGTCGTTCGAGGCTGCCTCAACAACCAGATGCTGCTGGTAGATCGGGTGCAGCGTCACCCCATACGGCATGTCCGATTGCAGCTCTGCCAGCCGCTGATCGACCCGCGATCCAAAATCCACAATGTTTTCAGATGACGCGCCTGCAATCCCGAGGGTGAACGCGTCCTCGCCATTGTGGCGTACAATCACCGCGGGATGTTCCTCGACGCCGCGATAGACATGCGCCATATCAAACAGGCTCAGGACCTGCCCGTCTACCCCCAGCGACAGGCCTGCAATCGCCGATACACTGTCAGATCCTTCGGGGGCCTTGATCAAGATCCGCGCGCCACCGATGTCTTGGGTGCCTGCGTCCGCGACAGAGTTTGCATTTGCAATCGCCCCCGCAATCGCCAGCGGGGCCACGCCCATGTTCACGGTTCTGACTAGGTCGGGTTCGACATAGATCACCTCGGGGGGCAGACCCCTGACCTCGACATCCGCGACACCGTCAACCACCAGCATTTCACGGCGCACAAAGCTTGCCAGCTGGTGCTTTTCGGCATTGCTCAACCCTTCTGCCACCACCGCGTAATAGAGGCCGAAGACGTCGCCGAAACTGTCGTTGACCACCGGTGCGCTCACGCCTTGCGGCAGGCCACGGGCTGCATCACTGATCCGGTTACGCAGCTTGACCCAGATGGCAGGCAGCGCGTCGCCATCGTAAGTCGCGTGGATTTCAACCTCGATCAGCGATCGGCCAGGCTGATTGACCGAGCTGATCCGCGCAACCTCTGCCATTCTTTGGATTGCGGTTTCCAGCGGTTCCGACACCTCCACCGCCACCTGTTCGGCCGAGGCCCCGGGATAGTGCGTGACAATCACCGCTGTCTTGATCGTGAATGCGGGATCTTCCAGCCGCCCAAGGCTGTTGAACCCCCACAGCCCGCCCAGCAGACAGCCAATAACCAAGATCCACGTCAGCAGAGCCTTGTCGATCGCGGCGCGTGCAATATTCATGGTCACGCTCCTTAGTTGCCAAACCCGGAAAACCGCCGGACGCTTTGCCCGTTTTCCAGAACCGGCAGGCCGGCGGCTACGATCTCGACCCCGGTTTCCAACCCGCTGATTGCGACAAAACCGCCGTCATCGGCAGGCTGCACGGTGACAGATTGGCGGCGCAGCGTTCCGTTTCCATCGGGCTCTGGCAGAAACGCCAGCACATAGGCCGATCCATCCGGATCAATGCCCACGGCCGATGCTGGCAGAACAGCGCCTTGCAGACCGCCTGCAGCCTCGGCGGTGACGGTTGCCGACGAGCCGGGCAGAATATGCAGCCCATCCGTCGATTGCAGCGCAAGCGTCACCTGAAAGGTTTGCCCCACGGCCGAGGCTTCGGCAGTGAATTCCCGCAGGACAAGCGGATAGCGGGTGGCATGGCTGGGAAACGTGGCATGGAAACGCACATCATCCGCGGAATCAAAGCGCTGGAACAAGACTTCGGGAACATTAATCTCGATCCACAATTCGGACATGTCATGCAGCCGCACGACAGGCGTGCCCGCCGTGATCGTGCTGAAATTGGCGATCTTGCGGCTGGCCACGAGGGCGTCAAAAGGGGCCTGCAACGTGGCATGTCGATGGCGGTTGGCCGCATCGCGCAAAGCCAGGGCAGCAAGTTGTGCCTGCGTTTCGGCCTGTTCGAGTGAAACCTGGCTGGCAGCACTGCCGGCCAGGCGCCGGAGCCGGTCCACAGTGCGGTCGGCTTCGTTTTTTTGCAGCTGCGCCTGTTCGAGTTGCAACGCAAACGGTTCCATGTCGAGCTGGGCAATCATGTCACCCGCAGACAGAAACTGGCCTTCGATCACTGGCAGGTCCTGGATTTGGCCCCCCACCTGAAAGGCCAGATCAACAGTCTGACGCCCGTTGACCTGACCAAAAAATGTCCGCGTCACCCGATGATCCTGATCCGCCACCGTCATCAGCTTGACAGGCCGCGGCAGGTCTTGCGCAAAAAGCGGCAGCGCGAGCATGCCGGACAAACCGGCCGTCGTGAAAAGAATGGCAAGGAATCTGAACATCGGATGCTCCGGTTGCGGCTAGGGAAGGCCAGTAAACATGAAATTGATTAAGATCCGGCTACAGAACCGTCCGAGGATCAGCACGCATCGCGCGGTGATGTCGCGCGCCATGCGATAACGCGACGCAGCGGATCATCTGACAGGCACGGTCCGCGACCGACAAGACGGTTTTTTCGCATATTTTCAGTTCCTTGTGGGATTCAGAAAGAAAAATGGGGCCACTGCACATTGCACCAATGGGTCCAGCAAAGACCGGGACTTGCGCCAGCAATATGCCATTTTTTCTCATCACTTTTCTTGCACAATCCGGCATCTGACCGGCGCTGCGATCTGGCTTAGCAGGCCATTTGATCACCGCATAGATGCAAAAAGCCTCTGCTGGTGAAAACGGGGGCTGATCACGTGAAGTTGAAAACATTCATACCGGCACAACCGACGGCAGGGCGATCCTGATGCAGATGCTGTCCGAGGCTTGACCATCTGGCTGGTCTGGCGTGCCGACAGGGCGCGCATGGTATTTGGCGCTGGTCGGGGTCTGTTATGCCTCGTCTTCCATGGGATTCTGGTGTAAGTCGCCCACGCAAATCAAACGAAAGGCCTTGGCGTGCAGACACCGTATTACCTGATCGACAAGTCTTGTCTTCTTCGCAACCTCGAAAAAATCTCTTGGCTGCGCGAAGCATCGGGGGCGAAATGTCTGCTCGCGCTCAAATGCTTTGCGACATGGTCGGTGTTCGACTTCATGGCAGAGCATATGGATGGATCGACCTCGTCGTCGCTGTACGAAGTCCGCTTGGGGCGGGAAAAATTTCCCGGTGAAACCCATGCCTATTCGGTCGCCTATGCCGATCACGAAATTGCACAGGTCTTGGCATATTCCGACAAGATCATTTTCAACTCGATCGGGCAATTGGCGAAATTCAACGATGCGTCGCAAGGGCATGTGCGCGGCCTGCGGGTCAATCCGGGGGTGTCGACGTCCGAATTCGATCTGGCCGATCCTGCCCGCCCGTTTAGCCGGCTGGGCGAACATGACCCTGCGAAAATCGCCGCGGTCGCCGATCAGATCAGCGGGTTGATGTTTCACAACAATTGCGAAAACGACAGCTTTACCCGGTTCGACGAAATGCTGAGCCTGATCGAGGACCGTTTTGGCGCGATCATTCACCAGATGGAATGGATCAGCCTTGGCGGAGGTATTCATTTCACCGGCGCGGATTACCCGCTGGAAAATCTGGCGCTGCGGCTTAAGGAGTTTTCGCAAAAATTCGGCGTCCAAGTCTATCTGGAACCCGGAGAGGCCGCCATCACCGGCGCTGCCACCCTTGAAGTCACCGTGCTGGATACAATGCACAACGGGAAAAATCTGGCCATCGTGGACAGCTCGATCGAGGCGCATTTGCTTGATCTGCTGATCTACCGCGAACCGGCCAAGATTGCCCCGAACACAGGCGCGCATGAATGGATGATCTGCGGAAAATCCTGTCTGGCGGGTGACATCTTTGGCGAATTCCTGTTTGATTCACCGCTCAAGGCAGGTGATCGTCTGTCGTTTCAGGACACTGCTGGTTACACGATGGTCAAAAAGAACTGGTTTAACGGGGTCAAGATGCCAAGCATCGCGATTCGTGAACTGGATGGAACGACACGATTGGTGCGTGATTTCGACTATGATGATTTCGCCGCCGCCTTGTCCTGACTGATCAAAAAGGGTTTTGATACGATGAAACGCAATGTTCTTATCATTGGCGCGGGTGGCGTCGCACAGGTCGTGGCGCATAAATGCGCGCAGAATAACGATATTCTGGGCGATCTGCATATTGCCAGCCGGACCCGTGCGAAATGCGATGCGATCATCGCCTCTGTGCATGAAAAAGGCGCGATGAAACAGGCCGGCGTTTTCGAATCCCATGACCTTGACGCGATGGACAGCGCGGCTGTTGCCGCAATGATCGGCAAAACCGGCGCGCAGATCGTGATCAATGTCGGTTCGCCTTTTGTGAACATGACCGTGCTGGAGGCCTGCATCCAGACCGGTGCCGCCTATATCGACACCGCCATTCACGAAGACCCCGCCAAGATTTGCGAAACCCCGCCCTGGTATGGCAATTACGAATGGAAACGCCGCGACGCCTGCGCCGCTGCCGGTGTCACCGCGATCCTTGGGGCCGGTTTTGATCCGGGGATGGTCAATGCCTTTGCGTGCTTTGCCGTCGATGAATTCATGGATGATGTCACATCCATCGATATCGTCGATATCAATGCGGGCAGCCATGGCCGGTATTTTTCCACCAATTTCGACCCAGAGATCAATTTCCGCGAATTCACCGGCACGGTTTACAGCTGGCAGAAAGGGGCGTGGCAAGAAAACAAGATGTTCGAAATCGGCCGCGAATGGGACCTGCCTGTCGTGGGCAAACAAAAGGCCTATATGTCCGGCCATGACGAGGTGCATTCGCTGGCGGCCAATTACCCGCAGGCCGATATCCGGTTCTGGATGGGGTTTGGCGACCATTACATCAATGTGTTCACCGTGCTGCAAAATCTTGGCCTGTTGTCCGAACAGCCCGTCACCACCGCCGAAGGGCTGGAGGTTGTGCCATTGAAGCTTGTCAAGGCGGTGCTGCCCGACCCGTCCAGCCTTGCGCCCGATTATACCGGCAAGACCTGCATCGGTGATCTGGTGAAAGGCACCAAAAACGGCCAGGAGGTCGAGGTGTTCGTCTATAACATCGCCGATCACAAGGACGCCTATACCGAGGTTGGCAGCCAGGGGATTTCCTATACTGCCGGTGTCCCGCCCGTTGCCATGGCCATGTTGATCGCGGATGGCACCTATGATCTGGGCCGTATGATGAACGTGGAAGAATTGGACCCAAAGCCGCTGTTCACGCTGCTTGACACGATGGGCCTGCCCACACGCGTGCAGGATGCGGCGGGCGATCGGGCATGGGACCAAACCTGAAGATTGCGGATCGGTGCGCCATGCGACCGGCGCACCTTTCGTCTATGGCCCAAAGCGGCCTTGGCTCTTTGCTAAAGTCGCGGCGTCATCCCGCGGCTGGGTGCGGGTCAGAGCCAAGTGGTCTGTCCTGATCATAGCCCGCCCCCCCCAGAAACGCCACGGCCACCGCCGCCCAGCTATAGCGGGCATGGGCATGCGCGCTGCGACTTTGGCGGGTGCCGGGTGCGTCCAGCGCGCGGGATATGGCGGTCCCCAGATCGTCATCCAAGGCGCCCAGCGACGGGTCGGTGACAATATCGCAAGGCCCCGGCACATCATAGGCCGCGATGGGCAGGCCACAGGCCAATGCCTCGATCAGCACGATGCCAAAGGTATCGGTGCGCGACGGGAATACGAACACATCCGCAGCGCGATAGGTATCGGCCAGTGCCTGCCCTGTCAGCGTGCCAAGAAATGCGACATCGGGATAGGCGCGCCGCAACGCGCCCAGTGCCGGACCATCGCCCACCACGACCTTACGCGCGGGTCCGGTCTGCGCAGGTGTCAGGCCCAGAAAGGCGTCAAGGTTCTTTTCGGCTGCCACCCGCCCGACATAAAGCAGGACCGGCACATCATTGCGCACAAAAACAGCCGGTGGATGGAAAACGCCCGCATCGACACCGCGTGACAGCGGCCGGATCACGCCGGCAAAGCCCCAAGCGCGCAATTGCGCGGTGATCGAGGGGGTGGCGACATAGGTATATGCGGCCCGATCATGAAACCGGCGCAGCACCCACAGCGTCAGCTTTTGCAGCGGTGCGCGGACCACCCCGGGCGCGCGCAGGGCGATATAGGCCGGAAAATTCGTATGAAACGCCGTGGAATAGGGGCGACGATGGCGCAGGCAATAGCGCCGCGCGGCCCAGCCCAAGGGGCCTTCGACGGCGATATGGATACGGTCGGGGGCATAGCGCGCGATCTTGCGCGCCAAGCGGCGATAGGGATACACCGCCAGCGCGATTTCGCGGTAGCCCGGCAAGGGCAAGGTCGGGAAATCCCGCGGGCTGATCACAGCCACGTCATGGCCCAACAGCCGCAATTCGCGGATGATGTTTTCATAGCTGCGCACGACACCATTGACCTGCGGCGCCCAGGCGTCGGTCACGATCAGGATGCGCTGCGCCGGCACCTCTGGCCGCCCCTGCCCTTCAGGACAGATCGGCACGGGTTGCGCGTCAACCGGCCTGGCAATGATCATCTGGTGTCCTGCAACAAGGTTGGCTGACCTAGCCCGCGCAAGATGACAATTTCATGTCAGCCCGGCGCAACAGACCAGCCATACTGTCCCCCCTGTGTGGTTTTCGTCACAATCCGGAGTTGAGACAAAACTGATACATGCCGGTCATGTCCCTGTCACCCCGCTGGACGACTCAATACGCGCGCAACGTGCATCAGTGATGGGGTAATATGATGACCATTGAACGTTTGAATTTTCCGCCACGGCCGCCGCAGCGCACGTTATTCATATCCGACCTGCATCTGGGCGCGCTGTCGTCGCGGCCCGATCTGGTGCTGCGGTTCCTGCAACAGCACCGCGCGGATACCTATGTGCTGATCGGCGATATCCTTGATCTGTGGCACCCGCTGTTGCCGCATTGGACGGCGCAGGATCAGGCCGTGATCGACCATCTGCAGGCCCGCGCGCGCAGCGGCGCACGGCTGATCTATGTGCGCGGCAACCATGACCCTGACCCAAGCCTGATCCCGCCCCATGCGCGGCTGGATGCGGACTATGTCGTATCCCATGTGCATCAGACCTCGCAGGGCAAAAACTATCTGATCGTGCATGGTGACGAGGCCGATGACCGCCTGATCCGCGCGCATATGATGACGCGGTTGGGAAGTTTGATCGACCACGGCCTGCGCCGCTGCGACCGGCTGCTGCGCAAAGTATCGCGCCGCCAGCCGCATGTGCGCGGTCTGGTTGACTGGTTGCTGATCGCGGCGAACAAGATGCGCTATCGCGGGCGGATCTATGAACAGCGGATGGTTAATCTTGCGCGGGCCAAAGGGTTGGACGGGGTGATCTGTGGCCATTTCCACATCGCTGCCCTGCATGACCGTTTTGGCCTGACCTATGCCAATTGCGGCGATTGGGTCGATAGCATGACCGCGCTGGAAGACCCCGGCGATGGCACACTGCGCCGCCTTGGAGGCCGCGACCATGCATTCGGCCTTGCGCTGCAGACAGGCGACCGCACGGGTGCGGCAACGCAACTTGCGCAGAAAGTGATGACCCGATGACACCAGCAACCGATGTCGCAGGCCAGCTTAACGCGGCCGTGTCCCAGAACCCGCGTTTTCATGTCACGGGGATGCAGGAATGGCTGTTTGCACGGCTGTTCGCAGGTTTGGTCTATGCCCAGATCTGGGAAGACCCCGTTGCCGATATGACGGCGCTGGCGCTGCCCGCGGGGGCGGATATGATCTGCATCGCATCGGGCGGCTGCAATGCGATGTCCTATCTGACTGCTGATCCCGCCTCTGTGACGGCTGTCGATCTGTCGCCTGGCCATATCGCGCTGTTGCGTCTAGAGGCGGCTGCGGCCCAGCATCTGGACCAAGCTGCATTCTATGACCTGTTCGGCCGCGCCAACCTGCCCGGCAATCCGGCGCTGGTGCTGGACCGGCTGGCACCGCATCTGGACGCCCAAACCCGCGATTATTGGGCAGGGCGGCATCTGGGCCGCAAAAGGGCCGACATGTTCGCGCGCAATCTTTACCGGCACGGGATATTGGGGCGGTTCATCGGCGCGGTGCATCTGCTGGCCAAACTGACGCGCACCGACCTGCGCCCGCTGTTATCCGCGCAAAGTCTGGACGCGCAGCGCCAGTTTCACGCCGCCGTCATCGACCCGTTGTTCGATAACCGGATCGTGCGGATCATGGCACGCCAGCGCACATCGCTGTTCGGGCTGGGTATCCCGCCTGCGCAATACGACAAACTGGCCGCTGATGGGGGCGGTGATGTGGTCGAGGTGCTGCGCGAACGCACGCGGCGGCTGGTCTGCGATTTTCCGGTGCAGGACAATTATTTCCTGTGGCAAGCCTTTCACCGCGGTTATGCTGATCGTCCGGACGCGGCGGTCCCGCCTTATTTGGCGCGCCAGAATTTTCCCGTGATCGCTGCGCGTGCCGACCGGGTCCGCGCGCTGAACCAGTCACTGACCGATCATCTGGCCACGCGCGCAAAGGCAGCGCTGGATGCTTATGTGCTGCTTGATGCGCAGGACTGGATGAATGACGCGCAGCTGACCGCGCTTTGGACGCAGATCACCCGCACCGCACGGCCCGGCGCAAGGGTCTTGTTCCGCACCGGCGGGCATGCCGATATTCTGCCCGGTCGGGTGCCGGCCGATCTGCTGGCGCGCTGGCACTATGATGCACCCGCATCGGCGCTGGCATTCGCGCAGGACCGATCGGCGATTTACGGGGGCGTGCATCTTTATCGCTTTGCAGGGTAACATATGACCGACAGATCACATGCCGCGCTGATGGACGACACGTACCGGTATCAGCGCTGGATCTATGATGCCACACGGGCCTATTATCTGCTGGGGCGCGATCATCTGATCGCAAACCTTGCGCCAGTGCCGCAAGGCCGGGTGCTGGAAATCGCCTGTGGCACGGGGCGCAATCTGCAGCATATCGCGCGGCGCTATCCGCGCACGGTGCTTTACGGGCTGGATATATCCCGACAAATGCTGCGCAGCGCTGGTGCGAAACTTGGCGCGCGCGCCACGCTAGCCCAAGGTGATGCCTGCGATTTTGACCCACGCGCAGCCTTCGGAGTCGCGCAATTTGACAGCATCATCTTTTCCTACAGCCTGTCGATGATCCCCGACTGGCAAGCAGCATTGCACCATGCGGTGGACCAGCTGGCCCCAAAAGGCAGCCTGCATCTGGTCGATTTCGGGCAACAGCACCGCCTGCCCCCCATCGCAAGGCGTGTGCTGAACGGCTGGCTGGCGCGGTTTCATGTCACGCCGCGCCACAGCCTGCCCATGGTGCTGTCGGATCTGGCGACAACGCATGGCCTGACGTTGCAGATACACGATCTGCACGGCACCTATGCGCAACATGCGATCGTGACGCGGACCTGACCGGCCTGCGCGGCCAGCCCCCCGACCTATGCCGCATTTCCAATGATCTGGCGTGATCCGTCACGAGTTGCAGAGCGTGCATGGCGCAAGACGTCGCAAGTGTTGCAACGCAAACGGCAAATGGCAGAGAAAGTGTCACTCCGCCACATTGGTTAAATTTGTCGATTCATTTTACTGACAAAATTCACGAAGCGGACTCTTGCACAATTCCTGTATATTATGCGAGAACCAGCTGGGGACGAACACGCCGCTGACGATAGCATTCGATCAAGATTTTCCATCACGGCGTGTGCCAGAAAACGATTGAAAGAGACATTAGTGCAGATCACGGCAACAAAGCTCTCCGGAGTCATGATGTTAACCCCTGCCCGCTTTGGCGATGCGCGCGGGTTCTTTTCGGAAAGCTGGAACCGCAAAACGCTTGCTGCGCAGGGGATCACGCTGGATTTCGTGCAGGATAACCATTCGCTATCGGCGCAAATTGGTACAATACGCGGTTTGCATTTCCAATCGCCCCCCCATGCGCAGGCCAAATTGGTGCGGTGCGGCAGGGGCTGCCTGTTTGATGTCGCGGTCGATATTCGGCGTGGATCGCCGACTTATGGCCAGTGGATCGGCGTGGAATTGTCGGATCAAAACGGGCGGCAGTTACTGATCCCCGCCGGTTTCCTGCATGGGTTCATCACCCGCGCGCCGGACACGGAAATCGTTTATAAATGCACCGATTATTACGCGCCCGCCTGTGATGGCGCGGTCCGGTTCGATGATCCGGATATCGGGATTGACTGGGGCCTGCCTGCGGGGGTTGCGCCGGTCTTGTCGGACAAGGACGCCACAGCGCCCTTGCTGCGCGATCTTGACAGCCCGTTCGTCTTTGAGGGTTAGCCGATGAAGCTGCTGATCACAGGGGGCGCGGGCTTTATCGGATCAGCCGTTGTGCGGTTGGCCATCGCGCGCGGCCATAGCGTGGTCAATCTGGATGCGCTGACCTATGCCGCCTGTCTGGACAATGTCGCCAGCGTCGCCAGCAACCCTGATTATGCCTTTGAACAGGCCGATATCCGCGACCGCGCGGCGCTGGACCGGATCTTTTCCGCCCATCGCCCCGACGCGGTGATGCATCTGGCCGCTGAAAGCCATGTGGACCGGTCCATCGACGGGCCGGCCGATTTCATCGCCACCAATATCACCGGAACGTTCAACATGCTGGAGGCCGCGCGCGCCTATTGGACAGCGCGGGGCAAGCCTGCGGATTTCCGGTTTCACCATATCTCGACCGACGAGGTGTTCGGCTCTTTGCCAGCGGACCCCGCCGTCAAATTCACCGAAACCACCGCCTATGACCCGCGATCGCCCTATGCGGCATCCAAGGCGGGCAGCGACCATCTGGTGCGCGCCTGGCATGAGACCTATAGCCTACCCGTGGTGCTGACCAATTGTTCCAACAATTACGGCCCCTATCATTTTCCGGAAAAGCTGGTGCCAGTGGTCATTCTGAACGCGCTGGCGGGCAAGCCCCTGCCGATCTATGGCGACGGGTCCAATGTGCGCGACTGGCTTTATGTTGAAGACCACGCCGATGCGCTGTTGCTTGTGCTGGACAAGGGCGCGTTGGGCCGCAGCTATAATATCGGCGGCGAAAACGAACGCAGCAATCTGGAGCTTGTGCGCACCCTTTGCGCCATTCTGGATGATTTGCGCCCCAAGGTCGCGGGGTCTTATGCAGATCAGATCACCTTTGTCACCGACAGGCCCGGCCATGATGCGCGCTATGCGATTGACCCCAGCCGGATGCGCGACGAATTGGGCTGGCGGCCCAGCGTGACGATTGATCAGGGGCTGCGCCTGACCGTGCAATGGTATCTGGCGAACGAAAGCTGGTGGCGCCCTTTGCAGGCCCGTCAAGGTGTCGGCACGCGGCTGGGGACCAAGGCATGATGCGGGTGCTGGTCTTTGGCCGGACAGGTCAGGTGGCGCGCGCCTTGGCGCAACAGGCCAGTGCGGATATCACCATCACCTGCCTTGGCCGCGACCGCGCTGATCTGACCGATGCCGCCGCTTGCGCCGCGATCATCGCGGGCGCCGATGCCGATATTGTCATCAATGCCGCCGCCTATACCGCCGTCGACCGCGCCGAGGCCGAAGCGGATCTGGCCCATGCAGTCAATGCTGCGGCCCCCGCCGCCATGGCGCGGGCCTGTGCCGCGCGCCGGATCCCGTTTTTGCACATCTCGACCGATTATGTGTTCGATGGCAACGGCAGCACCCCGTGGCAGGTGGATGACCTGACCGGTCCTTTGGGCGTTTACGGCCAGACAAAACTGGCGGGCGAAGAGGCCGTGCGCGCCGCCGCTGGCACCCATGTGATCCTGCGCACGTCTTGGGTGTTTTCGGCCCATGGCGCGAATTTCGTGAAAACGATGCTGCGCCTTGGCGCGACGCGGCCCGAGATCAACGTGGTCGCCGACCAGCACGGCGGGCCGACAGCGGCAGATGATATCGCCACGGCGCTGATCAGCATCGCGCGCGCCTTTCACACGGGACGCGGGATCAGCGGCACCTATCATTTCAGCGGCAGCCCCGATGTCAGCTGGGCCGATTTCGCGCGCGCGATCTTTGCCCATGCGGGCGTGGATTGCGCGGTGCAGGATATTCCCACCAGCGCCTATCCCACCCCCGCCACGCGCCCTGCCAATTCGCGGCTCGATTGCAGCACCTTGGCCCACGATTACGTCATCACCCGGCCCGATTGGCAGGCCAGCCTGACCAACGTTATCCGCACGCTCAAGGAAGGTTCCCAATGACACAACGCAAAGGGATTATTCTGGCGGGCGGTTCCGGCACGCGGCTTTATCCGATCACGATGGCTGTGTCGAAACAGCTTTTGCCAGTCTATGACAAACCGATGATCTATTACCCGCTGAGCGCGCTGATGCTGGCCGGTATACGCGAGATCGCCATCATCACCACGCCGCAGGATCAGGACCAGTTCCAGCGCTTGATGGGGGATGGCAGCCAATGGGGGCTGGCGTTCACCTATATCGTGCAAGCCTCGCCCGATGGGCTGGCGCAGGCCTATCTGCTGGCCGAGGATTTTCTGGCCGGCGCGCCATCGGCCATGGTGCTGGGCGACAACATCTTTTTCGGCCATGGTCTGGTTGATCTGCTGCGCGGTGCGGCGGCGCAAACCACGGGCGGGACAGTCTTTGGCTATCAGGTCAGCGATCCGGAACGCTATGGCGTGGTGGGGTTCGATGCGGCGGGCCAAGCGGTGTCGCTTGTTGAAAAGCCCAAGGTACCTGCATCGAATTATGCGGTGACGGGGCTTTATTTCCTTGACGGCACCGCCCCCGCCAAGGCGCGCAGCGTCACACCATCCGCGCGGGGCGAGCTGGAAATCACCTCACTTTTGGACATCTATCTGGCGCAGGGCGCGCTGTCGGTCCAGCGCATGGGGCGGGGCTATGCCTGGCTGGACACCGGCACCCATGGCAGCCTGCTGGACGCCGGCAATTTCGTGCGCACGCTGGAACAGCGCCAAGGCCTGCAAGTCGGCTGCCCCGAAGAAATCGCCCATGCCCAGGGCTGGATCGACAGCGCCACATTGGCCAAGGCTGCCGCAACCTATGCCAAGAATGACTATGGGGCGTATTTGCGCGGGATCACAACGAGCGCTTACGGCGCGCGTCAGCCCGCCCCCCACGACAAATAATGCCTGTTTGAGTAAGGCCAACACAAGACAAAGACGGAACATCGCAATTGAAACATCCCGATTTTGCGATGCACTTCGCCACAAGACCCAATAACCGGACGTTATGACCGTGGAAGGAAAGTAGAAAGATGGTCAAAGTTCATTTCGAGGTAACCGACACCACAACGGCAGCCAAGCCATGCCCAATGTGCACAAAAAGTGACAGCCGCCCATTGCTGAAAGTCGAAAGCGGCTCTTACAATCAAAAAGACCTGCATATGAATTTATGCCAGCAATGCGGAACAGCATATTTTACTGATGATGATCCTGTTGATGGCTATGATACTCAGGATTTCGCAAACGATTACTGGTATAATTACGTTCAAAACGGCGCTGGAATATCAGCAATGCTCGAGCCAATCTTTGCATTGAAATCCAATCCAGCCGGAAGTCTCTTGGATATTGGATGCGGATTCGGCTATGTTCCACATTTCTGGCAAACAATGGGTAGGGGCGACGCCATCGGATTGGAAATGAGCGCGTATGGCCGTATCGGCGCCGAAAAACTCGGTATAACCGTCGTTCCCGAATATTACGCCAAGGCAGAAGCGATCAAAGATCGGCGATTTGACTATGTCTATAGCAGCGAAGTTATCGAACATGTTGAAGATCCTTTTAAGTTTATCAAAGAGATTTCGACCGCCTTGTCCGATGATGGGATCCTTGTACTGACAACGCCAAGTGCAACCACACTCACACCCACTAGCAACAAGCATGTTGTTCTTGCCACCCTGTCTCCCGGGTTTCACTATTTCGTTTCATCCAAAAGCGCCTTATCCGACTTGTTGACACAATCGGGATTTGACCATGTCAAGGTCCACGATTCTGGTCATAGGCTCTTTGCATGGGCGTCCAGAAAAGTCCTGCCCGATATCGAATTAGGATTTTCAGCATGGGATTTGTATCTGGATTATCTAAAAATCCTGTCAGACAATGCCGATCATCACGTCGCCAGCGGCGCAGTTTACCGCGGCATGAAGGATTCTTACAATCTGGGAAAGTTTGGCAGGGCCAACTGGTTTTATGAATGTTTTAAGAAAGTGACAAAAGAAGGGTTCGATCTGGACCTTGGCGATATCAAACCAGCTCTTGATCTGTCACGAGATCGCAAGCAACTCGACAATCATCTGGTCCCATCTTGGATGGGTTGTGCCTTGCTCTATGCCGGCCTTAACGAAGGCAAACATGGTCAATCAGTTTCAGATCAGCTGAGACTGATATCCGGATCTATAGAGGTCATGCAAAAAGAAATCGATCTAGGCGCACAATTCGCAGGCGAGCCGGCATTTTTTATTGAAGTCGCAAAGCAGGAGCATCAACGACTTTCTTATCTGCAGTCAAACATTGGGGGGAGAAAAACCGATATTGATTACACAATCACCCTGCGCCAACCAAGACCGATGCAAGACCAAGATGTTTGTATATTTGCAGCATATACATCATCCAATAGAATATCTGATGCAACTGCAAACTACATAAATGAGCTTCAGAAGAATAAAATAGACGTTATCCTCTGTTTGGCGATGGACAACACAGCGCATGAACTAGACCTTGGAAATTTGAACCATGACTCTGCTATTATTCTGCGAAAGAATAATGGTTATGATTTCGGTTCATGGACAAATTGCCTGAAAAATCTAAACGACTGGCAGCAAGCAAACCGACTATTTCTTATAAATGATAGTATGTTTTTACTCCCTGACTTGCTCCCCGCCTTCCTAACTAAATGTAGTGAATGCACAGAAGACTTTATTGCTGCGACAGAATCCTATGACCGCCAGCATCATGCACAGACGTATTTTATGATGCTGCAAAACCAAGCTTTACAAAGCATCGCGTTCAGAGAATTTATCGAGAATTTACCGCTTCTTTCAAATAAGTTCGCTGTCATACAGAATTATGAGATTAGATTACTATCCTGTGTTAAGAACGATTTTAATCTTTCAACGCGAATACTGTTCCCGATGAATGATCTCTTTTACAATGTAGCGCCCGAACGCTATGCGGGCGTGAATGTTACCCATAGCTATTGGAATCATTTGGTGACTCAAGGTCTCCCCTTTATCAAGGTTGAATTGATAAGAGACAACCCCCTCAATGTTGCCATCCTGAATTGGAAATCTGTCTTTCTTGCCAATGGCGGTTCTGTAAGTTCAGCAATAGACCATATGTCGATTCCGCGTGACGGAAAGGTCTGGACCGAAAACCAGCCGAGATCGCACCCTACTATTGATCTGGATTTGCCCAAGAAGAGCCGATCCGAGTTCCTGACAATTCTCAAGGAATTGAATCGTGTAAGGCTGAATGCGCGGGCAAGGCGCAGAGACCGCGCCAAAAAATGATAACCGATCACTGACTGCCGGCGCGTCACGCTGGGCTGTACCGGCTGTGGACGGATCTGGCCAGCCTCGCGCCACGGGCCGCTTCTCTTTTCCAAAAATACTCATAGCGGCACGGCGAAGCCAGGCAGTCTGGCTGCGGACATGGCGCACTGGCCCCAAAACCGCAACCCTGCTGGCAAGTCCCCGCTTGTCCAACCATGGCAGGCTTGTGCGACGGGCCATAGCCAATAGGATATCGCGTGAACAATGAAAACGCGCGCATAATATGACGACCGACAGACGTTTCATCATCGCGGCGCTGGGTGCAAGCCTGCTGGCCGGATGTGCCTCGTGGCGTGACACGAGCGGCACCACGCCGCCTGACCTGCTGCCGCAGCGCGACGCGGGCTATGACGCATGGGTCGTGGGGTTTCGCGGCCGTGCGACAGCAAAAGGCATATCACCCGCCACCTTTGATGCGGCTTTCCGCGACGCGGGCTTTCTACCCGGCGTGGTGACGCGCGACCGCAACCAGACCGAATTCCGGCGCAGCCTCGAAGACTACCTTGCCATCGCGGCCTCGGACGAACGGATCGCCAAGGGCCGCGCCGCCTATGCCCGCCATGCGCCGGTGCTGACCGCGATCGAGGCGCGCTATGGCGTCAACCGCTATATCGTGACCGCGATCTGGGGGCTGGAAAGCTTCTATGGCGAACGGCAGGGCGACATCCCCGTGATCGCCGCCACATCGACGCTGGCCTACGAAGGCCGGCGTGGTGTGTTTTTCGAAGCCCAGACACTGGAAGCGCTGCGCATCCTGCAAGCGGGCGACATCACGCCGGCGCAGATGACCGGATCATGGGCGGGGGCGATGGGCCACACGCAATTCATCCCCACGACATTCGCGCAATTCGCGGTGGATTTCACCGGCGACGGGCGGCGCGACATCTGGGCGGATGACCCAAGCGACGCGCTGGCCAGTGCGGCCAATTACCTCGCCCGCAGCGGCTGGCAGACCGGCACCGGCTGGGGGCGCGAGGACCCGCGTGGCACGCTGGAACCGCAGCGGGGCGGGCCAAGGTTTACCACCACCGTCAATTTCCGCGCAATCAAACGCTATAACAATTCCGATGCCTATGCGATCGGCGTAGGCCACTTGGCCGACCGGATCGCCGGTGGCGCAAAGTTGCAGATGCCTTTCCCACCGCCCGTTTCGGGCTGACCGAACTGAACCACAGCGATTTGTAAACTGGCAAGACACAACCCGCTACTGGCACCCAACGGGCCGAGGGCGGGCGAGCCGACATCTTCGACTGTCTGGTGCTGTGCTTGACCGCGCAGCGCCCGTTCAGATCACGCCGGACCGCCGAGGCCATTCGAGGCGTTCTCTGCGCGATCTACATCGCGCCTATTGCGAAACCGCAAGGGACGCTTTGCGATTGCGCTGTCACATGCGGCCGACGCTGAGGCCCAGTTGCAAACACCTAAGACGTCTTTGGCCACACACCGCACACGGGCGTCTGCGATGGAAGCAAACCTGCATACGCAGCGGGTGCCTTGTCTGTGCAGCAGATAAACTTCGCCACACTGGCCGATCGGCGCCTTGTGAAAGAGGCACGCCAATTGCTGGCTGCGCGTGTTGAGGCATGGCCGTCAGAACCGCCGTCACCGAAACAAATGCGCCGCGGCGTTGCGTTGCAATCTCACCTGTCATGCGTTAACTTGTCGACCTATACGGTCTTGGCAGGATGAAAAACCTGTGGTGGGCCCGGGGTATCACCCCATGTTACGGCGTTCTGCGTAAGAGGCTGGTTTCAGCCTGCGTCAGTAAAATCAATGCCAGTAGTTATGTTATCCAGTGCGTCTTGTTTGCAAATTTTACCTTAAATTGCAATAGATTAAGAGCAATGAGCCGCAAAATGGACGATTTCAACTTTGTCGCGCAACTTTGTACAAATCCGGCCCAAGTCGACATGTGGCGCAAGTGATGACGAACGGATTAATGCGTTTAGCAGATCTGCGACAGCTTCTGTTGGATATGGAACGTGATCTTGGACTTGCTGATCTGCCAGAGCAGGAGACCCGCCTGCTCTATGCCGTTGCCATACAGACCCGTGCCAAGCCAGAGGTTTCGCTGGTCGAATTGCAAGAACATCCGTTGATGGCAGACATATCCCGCAGCACGTTTTTTCGGGCACTGAAACATTTGATCAAACGTGGCTACCTCGAAAAGACCGGGGCCGAAAAGCGAGCAGGCTACAAGCTGATCAATGCGCCGCTTTCTTTGTTGCCGTTACAATAATCACGAGACGGAATGCAGGGCGACTTGCCCAAGATGGTAAGGACGTGGCGGAACCAGTCGGCACCGTCTGCCCGGTTCCGGCGCAGACGGCGGCGCGAGAGCGTGCTGAAGTCGGCCACCACGCAATCCAAACCGATCAGATGCAATAGGCACGCGATGAACCCGACCGATTGACTGCCTTGAGAAACTTCACGAGATGTTCATCTTAAGGCAACTCGCCTGTTACAAAACAAGCGCAACACCCCATTACCCAAGGTTGGGCAAAATATTCTGGGGGACATCATGTCATTCAATCGCCGTACAATTCTGAAACTTTCTGCAGCTGGTCTGGCTGCCCCAATGATACTGAGGGCTAATGACGCGCTTGCTGCGTCCGGCAGCGTCAAGGTTCTTGCTTGGGGTGACTACATCCAGCCCAATATAGCTGAAGCGTTCGAGGCCGAAACCGGGATCACGCTTGAGCTGACCACCTTCGGTTCCAACGATGAAGCCGAAAGCACAATCCGCGCCAATGGTGGCAAAGGTTTTGACATCGTGTTCCCGTCGATCACCAACTCTGCAGGCTATATCGACGACAACGGCGACAGCTTCTTTGCCGCTATTCCTGCGGGCGTCAATGTGGACAACGTGATCCCGTCGTTCCTGCGTGACAGTGCAGCCTTGGGCGGTGTGTTCAAGGGCGAGCAGATCCTGCTGCCGTTCGACTGGGGCACAGAAGGTGTGACCTACAATCAGGCGCAGATGCCGATCAACGGTCAAGTCTCCTATGGCGATCTCTGGGCCGATGCGGCTAAGGGCAAAGCGGCGTTCCGTCAGAAATCCGTGATCATGGGCACAGGTCTTTATCTCGATGCGATCGGCGAAGTACCGTCCAACCGCATGCTGGACGTCTACAAATCCGAAGACGATGCGCGCCGCGTTTGGGGTGCCATCACCCAGTGGATGCTTGAGCGCAAGGACAACTTTGGTGCCTTCTGGAACAACGCGACCGAAGCCAGCTCGGCCTTTACCGAAGCTGGTGCAATCATTGGCCAGACATGGGATACTACAGGGCTGTTGCTGAACCGCGACAATGCCGATTTTGTCTATCGCGCGCCGAAGGAAGGCATCATCACGTGGTTGGACAGCTTTGGCATACTGAAGCAGGCAGAAAACCCCGAACAGGCGGTCGCCTTCATGAACTTCATGCTCAAGCCTGAAACCGGCGGCATGTTCGCCAACAACACAGGGTATAACTCGGCGGTTGTGGGTGCGGCAGACTTTGCGTCGGAAGAGTTCAAGACACAGTTCAACGAAGTCTATACCTCCGATGTTCTTGGCAACATGTGGTGGTGGCAAGCGGATACGCCGTTCTTCGGACCGGTACGCGACGAGTTCGTTGAGATCATCACCAACGCTTGATCGACGGCTTTGAAACTTTGGGCGGCCCCGGATAATACCGGTGCCGCCCTTGTGATTATATAGGAGCTGCAATGCGCGGAAAATCAGTGACGCTCGAGCAGCTTGAGGTCACCTACCCGAACGGGTTCAAGGCAGTCCATCCGACCGATCTTGTGATCCAGGCAGGCGAATTTTTCTCTATTCTTGGCCCGTCTGGCTGTGGAAAAACAACGATCCTGCGGGCTGTGTCAGGATTCGTGGAACCATCTGCCGGGCGTATCTTGATCGGAGACGCTGATCAGCGCGGCAAAGGGCCAAATGTGCGCGAAACCGCGCTGATTTTTCAAAACCTCGCATTGTTTCCGTTGATGCGGATCTGGGAAAACGTAGCCTTTGGGCTGGAAGCACGCGGCGTTGCCAAGCGCGCGCGCCGCGACAAGGCACAAGAACTGCTCGATCTTGTGGCCCTGACGGATCAGGCCGAGAAGACGCCAGGTGAATTGTCCGGTGGCCAGCGCCAGCGTGTGGCAATCGCGCGGGCATTGGCGGTAGATCCGTCGGTCCTGTTACTGGACGAGCCGCTGTCGGCGCTGGACCTGAAGCTCAGGCAACATATGAGAGCCGAGCTGCGAAGCATCCAGAAGAAAACTGGTGTGACTTTTATTTATATTACCCACGATCAGGGCGAAGCGTTAACCATGTCCGACCGGATTGCCGTCATGAACGCGGGGCGTATCGAACAAGTTGGAACGGCTGATGAGGTGTACTCCAACCCAGTGTCGGCTTTTTCAGCGTCGTTTGTCGGTGAAGCCAATCAATTCGCAGGCCGCATTTTGGCACAAGATGGGGAGATGGCGCGGATTGATACCCCGCATGGGCAATTCAACGGGCGCAACCCGACCGGACTTGTGGTCGGGCAGGAGGCGATCTTGTTTGTCAGGCCGGAAAACATTCGCTTTTCTGCGGTGGAGAACGTGCTGCACACGTATCTGTTGCGCCGCGATCTTGAAGGGCCGTTTGTGAATCTGTTCATGGCGACACAAAGCGGGGCCTGCGTGGCGATGCATGTCCCCAACACCGCAGAGACAAGCCCTGCCATGGGCACTCAGGTCACGATCGGATTCATGAGCACCACCGCGACTATTCTGCCGCTTGGGCCGGTGGCACGCACCGGACAGGACATCGCCGCAGAATGAAAGATCTGGTCCGCAGTTTTGGCAAAGGGCTGACTACTCTGTTCGTTGCGGCTGTTCTGGGCTGGGCGCTGGTGCTTATTATCCTGCCGCAGCTGGCAATGCTTGAAATGGCGTTGACCAAGCCTGTGCGGCAGCTGGACAGCTCAATCGTTGGTTCGCTCGAAAGGGATGCCGCCAGTTGCGTGAACATCCTTGGTCAATATGCCGAACCCGACACGCCCGCGTCTGAGAATGGCGGGATGGCGGTGCCGTCGATGTCGGGCATGGCTGCACCTACGTTGAGCGCGGATGCCGCGCGTCCGTACATTCTGCAATGCGACCGCGCCACGACCCAAAAACGGTTGGTGCGTGAAGACGGCGCAGAAGTTTACCTTGACCAGTTTTATGACTTACCGCTGCTCAGCGTTGCCGCAGATGCTTCCATCGCAGAGCAGATTGCCGCTGCTGGACAAATCGAAGCGCTTGCAGCGGGCCTGTATCAGCAACTGCTTGTCGAGGAGGCCAGTTCTGCAAGACTGGGCTTTGGCAATTTCACAGCGATCAGCAAGCCGGTTTTGATCCCCCGCTCGGAGGAGGCGCAAGCGCAAAGCGATGCCAGCCTGAACGGAAAGGCGATGTCGCTGCTGGGGCTGCGATATGCAGTCGACGGCCAGAACTACCAGCGTATTGGCATGGAAATACTCGTGCGGACGCTATTTTTCGCGGTTTGCGCAACGATGCTTGCCTTGGTTGTATGTTATCCGGTTGCGTACAAGGTTGCGCTTGCCACGCCGCCGCAGAAGGTGGTCTGGCTGATGCTGGGCCTGATAATTCCTTATGCGATCGTGGAACTGATGCGCATCTACGCATGGACCTCGATCATCGATAATCGGGGACTTATCAATGAAACACTGATGTGGGCTGGCGCTATCACCGAACCGATCCAGTTCAAGCGCTCGGCGCTAACGGTCTTTGTTGTGATCGTCTACACCTATGTCCTGTTTATGGTTTTCCCGATCTACAACGTGATGAGCACGCTGGACCGTAACCAGATCGATGCGGCCCGTGATCTTGGCGCATCAGCGCCCCGCCTGCACTGGCGGATCATCATTCCGCATTCCAAACCCGGTATTGCAGTGGGCTGTATCGCGACGTTCATGCTGGCGGCTGGCGCGTTCTCGGTGCCTCGGATCATCAGTCGTGGCCTCCAGTCGGAATGGTTCAGCCAGACGATCTACAACAAGTTTTTCGAGGTTAACAATTCCAACGTCGGTGCCGCTTATAGTTTTGCATATACGCTGATCTGCTTTTTGATCGTTGGTCTGTTCATGTGGATCATGCGGGCAAGGCTCAAAGATTTTGCGAGGGTGCAATGACGTCGCAACGCATTTTGAATGCCTATATCTGGGCGTTTCTGGCATTCATGTTTGCACCATTGGTGTTGATGATCATCGCGTCATTCAACGATGCCTCGCCGCCCTCGGTGACTGATTGGCGCGGGTTGACGGGCAAATGGTATGCGTTCTTCTGGATGTCCGAGGCGGAGTTGCGCGCCGATCCGGTGCTGCGTGCGCTGGATCGTGACCGGTTTATAGGTTGTTTTGGCAATTCGCTTCAGGTGGCGGCAGTGGTGGTGCCACTGTCGCTCATTCTCGGCCTTTCCGGCGCTGTGATGTTGACCCGCTGGCGCAGCAGGGCCAATGGGCTGCTTTGGTGGGTTCTGTTGTCGCCAATGTTAGCACCGGGGATTGTGTTGGGCTTATCGGCCTTGGTGTTCTGGAGCCGGCTCGGCGTTGGGGCAGGACTTTTCACGATCATGATGGCGCAAGTAACGTTTGTTGCGGGCTACCCCATGCTGATTCTGATGGCGCGCCTGCAACGCCAGCCGGTTGAATTGGAAGAAGCGGCCCTTGATCTGGGGGCAACCCCGTTTCTGGTCTTCAGACGAATAACTTTGCCGTTTCTGTTGCCTGCCTTGGCCTCTGCTGCTGTCATCGCCCTGCTCTCCTCGATTGAGAACTACAACACCACGATGTTTGCCAAAGGCGGAGCCTGCACCTTCGCTACCGAGATCGGCGCCATGAGCCGCAACCCCAACGGCCATCCGCCAGTGATCAATGCCGTAGGCTCGGTCATCATTTTAATCACGGTGAGCGCCGCGTTGGTCCACGCAGTTTTAACGCGCCGCGAAATGCGCTAACCTTTGCGCATGAAAATAATCGCCCGATGTCATCCTTTGCTGGAACCGCTTTTACCAAAACCAGTCCGCGCCACCCATGCGCTGCCCGATTGGCTGGGCGAGATGCCTTCGCAAATTGACGCCGTGACCCTTGGAGGCGCGACCGTCCGCACGCTCAAACACTGTCCGCCGATCATTGATGCGATGCGGCTGGGTGTTCTGATCTTGTGCCCGACAGACATCACCGTGCGCGGGGGGGTGGTCTCGTGGGATTGGGACCCGCCGATCCTGACAGACGCCAACATCAGCCGCGCACCCATTGGCGTTCATGTGCCCGAGCAGGCCGAGGGCAGCCCCTATGCAGGACAACAGCTTTTTCTGAAATTCATGAATTTCTGGACATTGCAAACGCCGCCCGGCTGGTCGCTTTTGTTCATGCACCCACAGGGCTATCCTGATCTGCCATTTACCACGCTGGGCGGTGTGGTCGATTGCGACACCTATAGTGATGGCTATGTGCATTTTCCTGCGCTTCTCACGCCGGGGTTCGAGGGTGTGATCCCCAAGGGGACGCCCGTCGCACAGGCCGTGCCCGTTCAAAAAGAGACAGCGCTCGAGATCGCAGCGATGTCACCTGTGCAAGTCGCAGACAACCGCGCTGTGCAAGATGAGCTGGCGCGCACGCCGGGCCAATACCGCAAGGTATTTCGCCGCTAGGGTTCAAGGCTGAGCGGGACAGACCCTTTTGCTGTGCGGGTCAGGGTTTTGATCACCTCAGGCCGCCAGCTGCGTTCGGCGAGCAACGCATCGCGTAAGTCCGTTATGTCTGATCCTGTCTCAGCGGCAATTCGATAGCGGGCCAATCGCGCCTCCTGATCGCTGTGCGCCAAGAAACAATCCGTCGCTATATCCCAGTCTCCCAGTCGCAAGGCGACGCGCCCAAGATTGCGTTGTGTGTCTGCGTCGTCCGGCATCAAGACCGATGCTCGAACAAAGGCGGCCAAGGCATCCGACAACGCGTTGTGTTCCAGTGCGACCCGCCCAAGTTCGAACCAAGCAAGACCATAGCTTGGGTTCGCGGCAACAGCTCTTTCAAGCCAATGCTTCTTTTGGTCCGGTTTCCCGCCAGATTCCAACACTTTGGCGAGATTATAGAAGACAGCAGAATGTGGCGCTTTACCCTTGGCAAGACGTCGCAACAGCCGCTCGGCCGCTGGCCAGTCTTTGGCTGCCAGAAGCGCTGGCAGGAAACTAAGATCTTTCATTGCGCTCGCTTCCCTTTCGTCACAGCACTTTCACACAGCATTGTCACAAGCGCATGAGGCAAGAGGTTTATATTATGCAGACTGACATCTTTTCACTTCCCGGTAAATTCTGGCGTGGAAATCTTCACACGCATTCGACCCGCTCAGACGGAGTGCTGGACCCTGCTGAGGTTTGCCGTCGCTACAAGGCCGAAGGTTACGACTTTATCGCGTTAACCGACCATTTCATTGGGCTTTATGACTATCCGATCACGGATACGACCGGCTTCAGGGATGCAAACTTCACAACCATCCTCGGTGCCGAACTGCATTCCGGCGCAATGGAGAATGGAGAGCTTTGGCATATTCTTGCTGTCGGGTTGCCGGCCGATTTCGCATATGCCGACGTGCCCGATTTCTACGCGACATCCGATCAGGAAAGTGGCCCCGCGCTGGCCGCACGTGCCCGCGCTGCGGGGGCCTTTGTCGCTGTGGCACACCCCGAATGGTCCGGACTGACAACCGCAGATGCGCGCTCGATCGAGGCCGCCCACGCGATTGAGGTCTACAACCATGGTTGCGCGACCGGCTGTGATCGTCCTCACGGGTTTTATACGCTGGATCAGTTGCTGACCGAAGGCCGCAAGCTGATGCTGTGTGCGACCGATGACGCGCATTTTTCTGAACCCGACCACTTTGGTGGATGGGTCATGGTCAAGGCCGAGGAGAACACACCAGAGGCGCTGCTTGCGGCGCTGAAAGCTGGTCATCACTACAGTTCAACCGGTCCGGACCTGTGGGGCATTGAATGGCACGACGATGCTGTGATCATTGATAGCTCTGCCGTACGATCGGTGGTTGTACAGGGTCAGGGGTCTGCGGCCGTTGCGGTTCATGGTCAATCCATGACGCGCACACGGGTAAAGCTGGACCGTTTCAAAGACAGCAAATGGTTGCGCATCACGGTGACGGACGCCGCAGGACAACGCGCGTGGTCCAACCCTTATTGGCGCTAGGTCAGGGGGCGGGCATCGGCGGGCATCGCGCGGCAACACATTGCGATTTCCGCGACACCTGCCCCAACTGGGCGCTTACGAAAATCCAGCAAATATCGGTTATGGGTGCGGCATTGAATTAGGTGGCAGCGAAATCCGGTGCCACCTATTTTACATTTAACCGGAGCTGTGCGCGCCGTTTATCCGCGCGCAATCTTCGCGCGGTTGGACGCGATAATTGCTCGGTTCACTATGATCTTGGTGCGACGTTCTGAAATTTCAGCCTTATTTTGCGAAATACTCTCACGATTCTCGAGGGTTTTTGTGAGATGCTCTTCAAGTTTGGCTGAATTCTCAGATGCAGTTGATCCTAGATCTGCAATGATCTCCGCATTCGTCGAGATGACCACCGCATTTGCACTTACAGTGGCCTCGGCCATGCTATGTTCACCTGCAATCATCGCCGAGTTTGCCGCAAGCTGCGCGACGTTGAAGGCAACAATTTCTTCGTTAGCTTGCATAATGGCACGGTTGACGTCGATCAGTTGCGCGTTGATCTCGGCCATTCTTGCACTGATTTCAATGACTTTGCTATTGAGTGCGGCGCGATGAACAAGCGCATCAAGCCTGGCTTTGTTGATTTGCGAATTTACAAAATTCGTCTGCACATCATTCTCTGGCGATAATGTCCGCAGAAAGGCGATGCGATTTGAAAAAATCGCGTCGGTGTTCATATTGGCAAGCTGGCGGTTACCGGCAAAGGCTGCGGTGTAATTGCTAAGCAGCATCATGCGATTTTCTTCGATCAAAGAACGGTGATCGTATGCGCGGGACTTGTTTCCAAGAACGACAGCTTCAAGCTCCAGAATGCGTGCTTCGTTCTCAGCAATGTTTTTGGCATTTTCTTCAGCAGTCATGTATTCATCCTCCTTTGTTGATGTTGCGGAATAAATATTTGTGATCCAGCGTATGTGCCGGATTGTCACATCTATATGTCAATAAAAGTCATGACTGAATAATCTTAAGATAGACGTTTCCAGTCGGCGTGCGAAAATACGGTAGCTTGCATGCGGCACTGCCCTTTTATGCTCAATTCACCTTCGGGCGTCAGGAGGCGGTTCTGGTCGGCCGGCGGCAGTTTTCCCGATAAAGGCGCGCACCGTGTCACGGTTGGTTGCCGATGTGATCTGAATCCATGATCATCGGGGCTTGCCCCGCATGCGCCGACCAGCGATGCGATTTCTATGACGCCTCCTAACCCGGCTTTGGCGTACGGGTGGCGTCGAGCGGTGCTTTGTCGCGGGTGTTGCTGATGCGTGAGATTGGCCCAGCATTTTTGATGCATCACCGCGCTTTGCTGTCGCGAACATCAGCTTGATCCCATTTGGCAGTCGCGGCCATTGATCGGCCTCGTCATCAACCAATTACAGCATTGGTCAGATTGATCTCTCGCTGCGCGCTATCTACTAGTGTGCGTGAAATCATGAAAACTGGAGCGGTAGAATGTCCGATTTTGTCATCCCATTGCCTGCGGTCACAACAATACCTGTGGCTTCGGGCGGGTCTTTTCCTGTGCGGCGCGTCTATTGCATCGGGCGCAATTATGCCGCCCATGCCATTGAAATGGGCCATGACCCTGACCGCGAAGCGCCGTTCTTTTTCCAGAAAAACCCCAATAATCTAGACAGCACCGGCACATTCCCCTATCCACCCCATACATCCGATGTCCATCACGAGGCTGAATTGACCGTCGTTCTTAAGGCCGGCGGCACGAATATCGCGGTCGAGGATGCGCTTGATCTGGTGTATGGCTACGCGCTATCGCTTGATATGACGCGCCGCGATCTTCAGGGCGAGATGAAAAAAGCAGGGCGCCCGTGGGAAATCGGGAAGGCGTTTGAACGCTCTGCCCCGATTGGTCCGATCCACACCGTCAGCGAAGTCGGTCATCTTGATAGCGGCGCGATCACCCTGAAAGTGAACGGCGAATTGCGCCAGCAAGGCGATCTGAACCAGCTGATCTGGAAGACATCCGAGATGATTTCCTATCTGTCGGAATATTTCGAACTGGCCGCAGGCGATGTGATCATGACTGGCACACCATCAGGCGTCGGACCCGTGGTCAAAGGCGATGTGATGGAAATGGAAATTGCCGGATTGGGCAGCCTGACCGTCACCGTGACCTGACTGAACCTGAGATCGCACCCACGGCCTGTTTGATGCGGGCGTGGGGGCGCAGAGACGCCGATGGATCAAGCATATTCTTCGGGAATACCCAAATTCATCGACGGCAAAATACGGCTGTAAACCGATCGCAAATGATCAATCATTGATTGTGCCGCCAGATCCGCGTCATGGTTCAGGATCGCTTGCACGATCACGTCATGTTCACGGAAACTGGAATAACCATCGGCGGGTTTGATAGTCTTGCGCGGTTGTCCCCAAACCACAGACCTGCGCACGACATTCAATGTCTCGAAGTAATACAGATGCAACTGGTTTTGCGATGCTCGTGCAATCGCATGGTGCAGTTTATTGTCCCACGCCTCGTAGCCGCGCCAATCGGGTGCATTGCGGCAGCGATCTGCGCAATGCTGGATTTCCGCGTGATCGGCCTTTTTGCCATAAATCGCAGCAAGCCGTGCCAGTGCCGGCTCGATCGTGAGACGCACCGACACCACTTGCGCAGGTTTCACCCGATCGCGCAGATAGGTGACATCCTCTAGGTTCAGCACCGGTCGCGCACCAAGGAATGTGCCGCGCCCGACATGCCGCCAGATCAGCCCCTGCCCTTCGAGTTCGGCCAAAGCGCGGCGTAGCTGGTTGCGCGTCACACCCAAGGCTTGGCACATCTCGCGTTCGCACGGCAGCCTGTCGCTATGGGCATAGCCGTGGCTGTCGATCATCTGTTTGACGCGCTGGACAAGTATTTCGGTCTTTGACATCGCGTTCCGACCAATCGGCATATTGGTTGATTGATTTCAGGGATACAAAACCATCTTGATATTAGCAAGTGGGTTCCCGCCGGCGGTCGTGAGGCCATCATGCTGCATGTATGATGGTTCGGTATCGCGTCAGGGATCAGCCCGCATGCGTTTTTCACGGGGGAATATTTATGAGACTGGCGACACTTTTAATCGGTGGAAAACCCGCTGCTGCGGCGCAAATGGCAAGCGGCGCATGGTTGAACATCGCCCAAGCAGCAGCCGCTGATCCACAAACAACGGTGGAGGCAGACAGCCTGCAATCGCTGATCCAAGGCGGTGATGCGGCAATGGCTGCCGTGGTCGCCCTTGTGGGCCAAGCGGACAGCGGCCAGCATGCAGATGCCGTCGTGTCTGACGCTGTGCTCATGGCTCCAATCCCCTATCCGCGCAAAAATATCTTTTGCGTCGGGCGTAATTACGCCGAACATATCGCCGAAGGCGAAAAGGCGCAAAACATCAAAGTTGGCGTCACCGAACATCCGGTGTTCTTTACCAAACCGCCAACATCTGTCGTGGCACCAGATGGTGATGTACTGATCTTCCCCACCGTATCCCAAGACATCGACTACGAGGTGGAGCTAGCCGTCATCATCGGCAAGCCCGGACGCAACATCGCCAAAGCCGATGCTTTTGATCACGTTTTCGGCTATACGATTTTGAATGATATCACCGCCCGCGACGTCCAGCGCCGCCATGGCGGACAGTATTTCAAAGGAAAAGGGTTTGACGGGTCCTGCCCCATCGGGCCTTGGATCGTCACAAAAGACGCGATCAAGGACCCGCATGATCTGTCAATCCGGCTCAGCGTGAACGGCCAACAACGCCAAAACGGCAAAACGGCTGATATGATTTTCGATATTCCAACGCTGATCGCATCCCTGTCCGAGGGTCTGACCTTGGAACCGGGCGACATCATTGCCACCGGCACACCGTCGGGCGTTGGCTATGCGATGGACCCACCGCAGTTTTTGAAAGCGGGGGATCAAGTTGTCTGTGATGTGTCCCAGATCGGACAACTGGCAAATACCGTGCGCAACGCATGACGCATGGCGCCATCCGGTTAACCGGGCGGCAACGACTAAACACAACGGGAGGAGACCCAAATGACTACCAGAAGAACCTTTACAATGTTGCTGGCGACCGTTCCTGTCTTCGGCTTACTCAGTACTGTCGCGATGGCACAGGATTTGCGCGATGTGACATTCGTCCAGCCCAGCCCATCGGCGATCAACTCGTTTCCGGTATTCGTCGCAATCGGCGAAGGCTATTTCGCAGAAGAAGGCTTGAACGTCACCGTTGAATCGATCAACGGTTCAAGCGCTGTGCTGCAAGCACTGGCCGCCGGTCAGGCCGAATTTGGCCGTCCCGGCCCCGGCCCTGTTCTTGCGGCACGGGCGCGTGGCGAAGATGCGGTCTTTATCTATAACGTCGCGGCGCGCAGTAACTTTGGCGTCGTCGTGCGTGCGGATTCCGACATTCAAGGCCCCGAAGGTCTGCGTGGCAAAGTCATCGGCACCGGCACCGCCGATGGCGCAGAAGTCGGTTTCGCCCGCAATGTCATGGCCGGCTCTGGCCTGACCGAAGGCACCGATTACGAATTCCTGACCGTGGGTGACGGCGGCCCTGCGACCGTCGGCTTTACCACCGGCGCGATGGATGCCTATTCGGCCTCGACGGCGGATGCCGCAATCCTTAACCAGCGCGGCATGGCTGTGCGTGACATCACACCAGGCGAATTCGCCCGCTTCTTTGGCAATGGCATTGCCACAATGGGGAACGTGATCGAAAACGACCCTGAGATGGTCGCAGGCTTTGTGCGCGCCTTTGCGCGTGGTCACGCCTTTGCGCTGGACGATGCCAACCGCGACACCGTGCTGGCGCATCTGAAAGACGCCAATCCGCAAGAAGGCGAAGATGTACAATTCCAGTCGGCCTTGTTTGACGCGGTGCGTTCAAAAACGATCCCCGTCGATATGACCAACGGTCTTGGCTACCAGCCCCCCGAGGTTTGGGAAGAATGGCAAGCCAGCCTTGTGTCAGGTGGCGATCTGGCGGCACCCCTGCCCGATCTGACCGCAGCCTATACCAACGAATTCACCGCACTGGCGCATGAGGCGATGAAGTAATGACGACAATTTCCGCAGCCACGTCTGACGTGCAACCCGCCTTGGGCGCGCCCGTCTACGAGTTGACCCATGTCAGCAAGACCTATGCACGCAACCGCGTGATTGCCCTTGATGACGTCAGCCTGACCTTACGCAAAGGCAGTTTTTCTTCGGTGATCGGTTCGAGTGGCTGCGGAAAATCAACACTTCTGAAAATTATGGCGGGGTTGATCCCGCCGACGAAAGGGCGCGTTGTCTTGCAGGGCAAACCGGTCACCGGCACCCGCCGTGACATCGGCATGATGTTCCAGCAAGCAACGCTGTTCCCATGGCGGACCACGATTGAAAACATCGTGCTGCCAATCGAAATTCGTGACGGTCGCGCTGCTGCCGAAAAGGCCAAGGAAAAGGCACGCGCCTTGTTGGATATCGTCGGGCTGAATGGCTTTGAAGACGTCTTTCCCAATGAATTATCCGGTGGCATGGCGCAACGCGCCTCGATCTGCCGGATGCTGATTACCGAACCTGCGGTCTTGTTGCTGGATGAACCGTTCAGTGCGCTGGATGAATTATCGCGCGATATGATGAATATGGAATTGCAGCGGATTTGCACCGAACAAAACGCCACCGCCTTTCTTGTGACCCATTCGATCCAAGAAGCGGTTATTTTGTCGGATGATATCTATGTCATGAAACCACGCCCCGGTCGTCTGGCCGAGGTCGTAACCGTTGATCTGCCGCGTCCGCGCACGCTTGATATGATGACGACACCGAAATTTGGCGAGACCGTAAATTACATTCGCGGACTTTTGGACAAGGGAGAAGCGATGTGAGCGATGCAAACCTCAACACAGACGACAACGTCACCCCCGACACGGTCTGGGTGGAACACACATCTTTTGTCGATCAGATACCGCGCAGCATTCTGATGCTGTTCGTCTTTGCCGTCTTTGTCGGCCTGTGGCAGATCGCCACCAGCTTTAACCTTGTGTCCAGCATCGTGCTGCCAACACCGGTCGAGACATTCAACGACATGATCTTTGTCGGTAAAAACCTGCTCACGGGTGATTACATGCTGTCTGCGCTATGGATCACCACAAAAGAGGTGATCTACGGCTTTGCGCTGGCCATGGCGATCGGCTTTTCGCTGGGGATTTTGGTGGGCGAAACCGCCTTTGGCGAACGCGCGATCATGCCTTATCTGGTCGCCCTTGATACAATGCCCAAAGTGGCTTTTGCGCCCTTGTTCATTGCGTGGCTCGGGTTTGGCATCGAATCCAAAGTGGCGCTTGCCGCCTTTATTGCGACCTTCCCGATTGTGGTCGGCACAGCCGCGGGCCTGCATGCGACGGACGAAAATTCGCGGATGTTGTTCAAGACGATGGGTGCCAGCCGCCTGCAAACCCTGTTCAAGATGAAACTGCCAATGGGGCTGCCGCAAATCTTTACCGGCCTGAAAATCGGCGCAGTCGGCGTCATGGCCGGTGCGATCACCGCAGAATTCCTTGGCGGCGGCAAAGGCTTTGGTGAATTGATCCGCGTTGCGGCGTCACAACTGAATACACCACGGGTGTTTTCGCTGATCTTGTATTTGAGCATCCTTGGCCTTGGGCTTTATGCCCTTGTCACATTCGCGCAGCGCAGGATCGTGTTCTGGCACCGCGACACGGTGTCAAAGTAACCGCCAACGAAAAAAGCTGGCCTGCTTTCGCAAGGCCAGCCTTTATTTTAGGCGCGATTGATCCGCTTACAGAACACTCAGGATCTTGACCAAGGTCGGCGATGCCCGCATCACGCTTTCGGTTTTGTCGGCATCGGTCAGGTAATACCCGCCCAAATCAGCCGGTTTGCCTTCGGCAGTGCTGAGTTCTGCAAGGATCGCAGCCTCGTTTTCTTCCAAGGCGCGGGCAATCGGCGCAAAGGTCGCAAGCAGGCTTGAATCCTCGTTCTGGGTTGCCAGCGCCTGCGCCCAATACAGGGCAAAGAAATAATGGCTGGCGCGGTTATCGGTCTGGCCGACTTTGGCTTGGGGTGATTTGTTGTTGTCCAACACACCCTGCGTTGCCCGATCAACAGCATTGCCCAGGATACGCGCCTTGTCGTTGTCTTTGGTTTCAGCAAGGAATTTCAGGCTCTCACCCAGCGCGCAGAATTCCCCCAGCGAATCCCAACGCAGGTGGTTTTCCTCGGCCAATTGCTGCACATGTTTGGGGGCAGACCCGCCTGCGCCGGTTTCGAACATACCGCCACCGTTCATCAGCTTGACGATCGACAGCATCTTGGCCGATGTGCCAAGCTCTAGGATCGGGAATAGATCGGTCAGATAATCGCGCAAGACATTGCCACTGATGGCAATGGAATTTTTGCCCTTGCGGATCGTTTCCAATGACACACGCGTTGCCGCACGCGGCGTCATGATCTGGAATTTGTCAGCCACACCAGCGGCAGCAAGGATCGGTTCCACATATTTGATCAGCTCCGCATCATGCGCGCGCGCGGCGTCTAGCCAAAAGATCGCCTGACAGCCTTCGGCCTTTTGACGGCTGATCGCCAGCTTTACCCAATCTTCGATCGGGGCCTGCTTGGTCGATGCTGACCGCCAGATGTCGCCCGCTTCCACCGCATGTTCCAGCACGATGTCACCATTGGCAAAGACAATGCGCGCAGTGCCTGCATGGGGAATTTCAAACGTTGTCGGGTGGGACCCGTATTCTTCGGCCTTTTGCGCCATCAATCCGACGTTCTGCACCGTGCCTGCCGTGCGCGGATCAAGCGCGCCGGTCTCTTTGAAATAGGCCACGGATTCGTCATAGATCGGCGCATAAGAACTGTCGGGGATGATGCAGTTGGTGTCAGCCGCTTTGCCATCGGGCCCCCAGCCTTTGCCGCCTGCGCGGATCAAGGCCGGAATTGACGCATCAATAATCACATCAGACGGGACATGCAGGTTGGTGATGCCCTTATCGGAGTTCACCATGTAAAGCGCGGGGCGCTCGGCCATGACCGCATCGATCGCGGCCAGAATTTCAGCGCCTTGTGGCAAGCTGGCGACTTGGTCCAACAAAGCACCAAGGCCCGAATTGGGGCTGATGCCCGCTGCGGCCAATGTCGGGCCATAGGTATCGAAGACCGGCTGCAAAAACACTTTGACCGCATGACCAAAGATGATCGGGTCGGACACCTTCATCATCGTGGCCTTCAGGTGGATCGAAAACAAAATGCCCGCATCCTTGGTCGCTGTGATCTGTTCCGCCAAAAACGCATCCAGCGCCTTGGCCGACATGAACGTCGCATCAACAACCGTACCGGATGTATAAGACACTTTGTCTTTCAGCACGGTGACGCTGCCATCTGCACCGACCAGTTCGATCCGCGCGTCACCGGCTTGTTCAGCGCTCAGCGTGACCGATTTTTCATTTGAAAAGAAATCATTGCCAGACATCGTCGACACGGCTGTCTTGCTGTCAGGCGCCCATGCACCCATTGAATGAGGATTGGACATCGCATAATTCTTGACCGCAACAGCCGCGCGACGATCCGAATTGCCTTCGCGCAGGATCGGGTTCACAGCCGACCCTTTGATCGCGTCAAACCGCGCACGAATGGCAATTTCAGCATCCGTTGCCGGGTCTTGCGGATAATCGGGAATGGCATAGCCTTTGGCCTGCAATTCTTTCACTGCCGCAACAAGCTGCGGCACCGAAGCAGAAATATTAGGCAGCTTGATGACATTGGCATTGGGTGATTTCACCAATTGCCCCAACTCAGCCAGATCATCGGGCTGGCGCTGATCGGGGCGCAGGTTTTCAGGAAATGCCGCGATAATCCGGCCGGCAAGCGAAATATCCTTGACCCCGACACTGACACCAGCCGCTTTGGCAAAGGACTGAATAACCGGCAAAAGCGATACCGAGGCAAGCTGGGGTGCTTCGTCAACTTTGGTGTAAATGATATCTGGCGTGGCATTGTTCGTCATGGAACTGTTCCGATCTTTCAAATAGGAATCTGGGCTGTTGAAGCCTTTCGCATGCAATGCGCCAAATGCGGTCAAAATGCAAGTATACCATTGTACACCGCCCATCAATCGTGACCAGTTCGGCAATTGGTCAGTGCATCCAGCATTTGCATTGCTGTGCCGGCACCGATCTGGCTTTCTCAGGAAACCAACACGCGACAACCTTTGCGCCCAAGCCGCGAAAGCGCTCTGCGGCCCGGGCGGAATGCGACGCACTGTGCGCTGCGGCGGACAAGGCCGCGCTGGACAGCATGGCTTCCGCGATCTGCCTGTCGGCCTTGAACAGCGCGCGCCACCGCGCTGGCGACCAGCACGCAGTGGCGGTGATTATGCGCAGCGCGTTCCTCGAAGGGGTTGGACGGCATGATCGCCTTTTCGAGGCGACACCTCCGACCAACGTCTGGCAATTCAGCGAACGTGTCGTAATGCATAAGGGCAAGCTGTCCGCCACGGGCAGCACCGCGACCGCCTATTGCTGGCTGATCTGGCATCAGATGGACCGCAATGGCAGCACATATTTCAGCTGGATCCCCCCATGCCGGAAACGCTTTGAGCGGCCCGAGGATTATGCGTAGGCCAACTGTCCGACTCGGATCAATTCGGACAGTCGGACGGACGAAAACCGCGAAACACTTAACAGATTGAATTTAAGGTTTTTTTATGGTGCCCCCACACGGACTCGAACCGCGGACCTACTGATTACAAATCAGTTGCTCTACCAGCTCAGCTATATAAATCACGTCTAATAATTTAAAATAGACCATATATATTGCCTTAATCGCAAAAAATGTCTACAGTACGTCTACAGTTTTTGTGTCTACAAGGTGTCTACAGTGGTCAAAATCAACAAGGCATTGATTGAGTCGATCAAGCCGCCCATCCCAAAAGAGTTCATCCGTGATGATAGCCTTGTAGGCTTTGGCGCCAGGGTATCTCCCAAGGGGCGGATCACCTTCATTGCTGAGGGTCGCATTAGAGGACAGCAGACCAAACGTGTCACACTGGGAACTTATCCCGCCATGAGCGTGGCAACCGCGAAAGACCTCGCCCGTGAAACAATACAGCAGTTCCAGCAGGGCATTGACCCAAAGGCGGAGCAGCAAGCAAAACAAGCAAATGAAAAAGCGATGGGGATCACCGTCGGTCAGGTCTTCGAGAACTATCTTGCTGTCAGGAAACTCGCGAGAAAGACCGAAAGCGATTACCACAACACGTTCAGATTAGTATTTTCAGGGTGGTCTGGCAGGCCGATCAGGTCAATCGTACGGAGCGAAGTAGAGAAGCTTTTCAGTGAGGTTGCTAAGTCGAGAGGAGACAGAACAGCTGAGAAAGCCTTCACTATTCTGAGCGCACTTTTCAATTTTTCGTCTACTGATGAGGTCAACGGCGTACGTATCCTTACTTCTAACCCTTGTGACGTGATCAAGGTTAAGAAGTTGGTGAGGCGCAGCAACCCAAAGGAGCGCTTCCTTTCGAAAGCAGAAATAGCCAGACTGTATAGCTTTTACTATGTTGAAATGGACTGGCCAGAGACAAAGCCACATGGGGTGACGAAGCAAGGCATCCACTATTTCTTACTATTATTGCACACTGGACTAAGAAGGTCCGAAGCATTCAAGCTCAGGTGGGAGGATGTTGACTGGCAAGGCAAGATCGTAACCGTACGTGCAACAAAGAACGGGACTAACCATCGGTTTCCAATGGTAATCCCCCCCGAAAGTAAGGGGCTGCATAAGTAGAATTTTCTCGGCAAGATGAACGAGGAGATTTTGAATGAAGACAAGCAGATACACAGAGGCTCAGAT
>Ga0222648_1000080_pt1 | contig 44114 bp, 52 predicted proteins | sample AntAcemetagen335_FD_181021 | JGI IMG/M metagenome (GOLD analysis project Ga0222648, IMG submission 181021) | Saline water microbial communities from Ace Lake, Antarctica - #335 | ecosystem: Environmental > Aquatic > Non-marine Saline and Alkaline > Saline | place: Antarctica: Ace Lake... | reverse complement strand
CGACAAGTTTTGTAGATGCATATGCTCTGATCAAGAACGCATATTTCGAAAAGAATGTAACGTCCTTTTCGGCTGTCGTGAACATGGCTAAATCAGCCGAGCAAGCAAAAATGATCTTCAATAACTTTGAGCGGACTGTCTTGAGCTTTCTGCCCGTAAAATTGGTTTATGCTGGCTACATGCCAAAGATGAGCGAAATCAACGCAAGCTCGGTCCATGGCAGGTCGATTGAACGCGATGTGATGAAGGCACGCATTTATCCAAAGATCGACTCTATTCTTGCCGCGCTGTTCGCAGGGGACGCGGGCTATACCGGACCGGACGCTGTTACGTTTCATAGCCCCGCTCCGTAGGTAACAGTGGCGCATGCAGGAGTATCCATCGGCCAAGTTGAATGTCGAGAAACTTGTCAGAGAGCATGAGGCTTTGGTCCGGCGCGTGTCGCACCATATTCATTCCCGGGTACGTTCGATTGTCGAGTTCGATGACCTTTTGCAGGTTGGCTTGATTGGCTTAATCGAAGCAGCGCAACGCTATACTCGGCGCGAGGGCGTGTCTTTCGAAAATTATGCGGTGTTGCGCGTGCGAGGCGCTATTTACGATTACCTTCGAAAAAATTCCAATCTTGGCCGCAAGACGATTGCGACAACCAAGGTCGTCAAATTTGCACAGGCCGAGCTGTCTCAGAAACTCGGTCGGGCTCCGACGCGTATGGAACTGGCCGAGGCCGTATCAATGACTATCGGCGAATTAAGTGCTTGGGAGCAAAGCCTGAACAGCAGTTACCAGAATTCGCTTCAGGACGAGTATGACGAATATTCCATGTGGTTTTCCGCAGAAGAGCCGCCAGCAGAGCAGCTTTTGGACCGTGGCAGGTTGAAAGATGCGTTGTTGGTTGCACTTAAATCTTTGCCCCAACGAGAAGCTCTGGTCCTGCAGCTCTATTATGTAGAAGAGCTGAATATCTACGAAATTGCTGCCATACTTGAGGTAACGCCAGGCCGCGTTTCGCAACTTAAATCAATGGCATTCAAGAAAATGCAACCACTCCTTCGGGACTTTGCCGAAGGGTTGGGGGGCGCGTGATATGCGTGGAACGGTTATCATTGCATGAAAGAGATAATTAACGTCATCCAGGTTTCCGTTCAATCCGCCGAGGTTACTCTGATCGGGCATGACGCTATTCCTGCTCTTATAGCCAACTGCAGTCTTATGAACATCGCACGGGGCAATATGGTCCTGACATTGAAGCCCACCGACGTAGATAAAGTTGGTGCCATCGGCGTTGTCGAGATCGAAAGGAACCGACCTGTAATGCTGGCGCGGGCTTCTATATCTGTTGCGCAATTCAATCTGGTATTGAATTGCTTGCAACATATACCGCCGCGACCAGTGACGCTTATCCTCGCTTTGCAGGACAGCCTGACGCTGACCCCTGACGGTTATCTGGATGCTGACGGGCAAGATCGCAAGTTCATATCCGACCTTTCATGGAGCATTCCAATCCTATAAAGCTGCAAGCCGCGTGTGATTGTTCGAGAAATGACCAACCGATCTCACCAATCGCTGGAGCTACTGCAAGAACGCTGCATATCTTAGGTCAGGTTGTAGGAATTTTCTGAGGGCAGGTCAGATGAAATGCCATATTTCCGCATTTTCGCAATAAGCGTCGTACGTTTGAGCGAAAGTCGCTTAGCGGCTTTTGCTGTATTATAGTTGGAAAGCTCCAGCGCTAATTCGATGAACTTTGCTTCCTGTGCACTTAGATGACCCTGCAGATCGAACTGATCATCACCGTTCAGCATCCTAATCATCGACTGATCTGCATTTTCAAAAGAAGCCGTGACAGAATCTGAAATTATGAATTCGTCATCATCTGGCATTTGGTCGATTGCCGTCCAAAGGGTCGTTTGTTCTGCTAATCGATCCTGTGGAAGGTGAAGAAGTCTTCGCACTACGTTTTTATCAATAGGAACGCCTGTTGATAAAACTGCAGCGCGCTGTAGAAAATTCCGCAACTCACGAATATTGCCGGGCCAGGAATAGGCCATCATCTCTGCAAGACCATCATTGCTGACTTTGGGCGGGACGAGCCCAGAGCCGTCAGTTTCAAGCCCGTGCGAAATCGAGCGCGCTAATTCAGGAAGGTCACTTATGCGGTCTTGTAATGACGGGACTTGCAGCATGACCACCGAGATCCGATACATCAAGTCTTGGCGAAACTCACCTTTGTCGACTTTGTGTCCGATATTCTGATGCGTGGCGCATACCAACCGAAAGTCGATGGGCTGTTCGCTATTCGAACCGATGCGGCTCACGGCGCGGGCTTCGATTGCCCGCAAAAGCTTGCCCTGAAGCTCAAGCGGCATGTCACCGATCTCGTCCAGAAATAGGGTGCCGCCGGCGGCTTCCTCGAATCTTCCGATCCTCCGCGTCGCTGCACCGGTGAATGAACCTTTTTCATGACCGAACAGCTCGGCTTCTAACAAGTCGCGGGGAATGGCGGCGCAGTTCACACTGACAAGTTTTCCCTTGCGGCCTGACAATTTGTGAAGCGTTTGCACGACAAGCTCTTTGCCGCAACCGGTTGGGCCAACCACAAGCACATTTACATTGTACTGTGCAGCATTTCTTATATCAGCCAAGAGTGTTTTAATCGGTTCAGATGATCCAGATATCATCATGTCCTGTTACCGCCTGTTTATGCCGATACGTTTCTTGTCACGTTCATTTACTGGTAATATTTGTTGAATTCTGTACTAGCAAGAAACCGAGCGTATGCACAACCATGTTGACGCTGGCTCAAACTATAATCCAGCAACTGAAACATTCAGTGCCTAAGTTTTGTCTCTTTCGACGGCTTGGCAAATGGGATCTTATCAGACGAATTACAGGTTTCGCCGCCTGAAATCCGGTTGTGGGGTGATCTGCACGGGCACGTGGCGGCTAAACCGTAGGCGCAAACATCAGATAATGATGGCCGCGCAACAGCCGGCGGAAAATAATAAATAATATCATGTTGAATCTCAGCGGCTGGTCAGGGTTGGCATGGCGCTTGCCTTTCTCATTGCATGATGAAGATCGCACACAGGGCAGTTATTGATCAGGTCGCTTTCGACCTGGGCTCCGAAATATTGGAGTATCTCATTTTGCATGAGGTTGATGCTGTGTCGGTCATGGGCTGTGATCATGACGGTAAATGCAGCACCGACTTTTTGATCCTGTCGGCGCAAAGATCTGCCGAACTGGGTGGTCAACCGGGGGTTATCGAGCTTGCAAAATCAGTCGGGGCCAAGTCTGTCCTGATCGCAGACACCCGCGCTTCTGCCTATGGCATTACGACATCCTTGGGTGGTCGGATCGTGAACCTGTCACTGCCGAAAGATATGGCGCGGGATGATGCAAGGCAGTTCATTGTCACGCTTTTGCACGGCACGGGGCGCGCGCTGGTAAGGTCTGATGGGTCTCGTCGGTTGTATGACCTGGCTAGACGCGTTGCAAAATCTGACGTCAGCGTCTTTATCAACGGCCCTAGTGGCAGCGGCAAAGAGGTGATGGCACGCTTCATGCACCTCCAATCTGCCCGCAAAGATAAGGAATTTATCGCGATCAATTGTGCAGCAATCCCTGATAACATGCTGGAAGCGATGATGTTTGGCCATGAAAAGGGTGCTTTCACCGGTGCGTCGACATCCAATGTCGGTGTGATCAGGGCGGCGGATGGCGGTACGCTTTTGCTGGACGAGATTTCGGAAATGTCGCTGCAGCTTCAGGCCAAGCTTTTGCGGGCGATCCAGGAGCTGACCGTCACGCCGGTTGGCGGCACAAAGGCGATCAAGGTAGACGTGCGGATCTTTGCGACGACAAACAGGAACATGAGCGATGAATGTCGTATGGGCCGGTTTCGGGAGGATTTATTCTACCGCCTCAATGTGTTCCCCATCCAAACGCAGGCCCTACGCGAGCGACCCGAAGATATCGGCGCGATTGCGTATGAATTGGTCATGCGACATGTCAAAGATGTGACAGAAGCACCATTGCTGTCACCCGATGCGCTTGATCTGCTCATGGCGCATCATTGGCCCGGCAATGTCCGCGAGCTGGAAAATGTGATCCAGCGCGCGTTGGTTTTAAAGGACGGTCCCGTCATCACGGCCGATGCCATCATGATCGATCAGTCTTCGATCACGGATATTCAATCTCAGACAGCAACGGCGCAGGCAGTAAATTGACCGCGCGCCACAGGAGTGTGAAATGAAAGCCTTGGAACAGATCAGTAATGTCTCATCGACAACCGTGAATGCCGCCCTGAATCGGGCTGCAGATATGGCAGAAAGGGCTGCCGGCGGTGGCATGGTAGGCCGGTCGAATGATGGCTCAAGCTTTGCTGATCTTATGAGCGACAGCCTTGATAACGTTGCACGATCGCAAAACGACGCTGCGCAGCTGGTCAAAGATTATGAAACCGGCAAGGAAACTGATCTGACCAAGGTGATGGTGGCCCAACAGGTGTCTTCTCTGAGCTTCCAAATGGCGTTGAACGTCAGAAACAAAGCGCTTAGCGCCTACAAGGACATTATGAACATGCCTGTCTAAGGTATTGTCTGGTATAGGAAATTCAGTGCTTAATGAGATCAAGACATGACCGATAGCTCGACCAATTTGAGCACGGCATCCTCGCGTACCGGGGTGATGCAACGGACCTCCTATGCTATGGGGGAGCTGCGGACGTTTTACATGCAGCCGGCCGTGCAGCGCGCTTTTCCTGTTATTGCGGCGGCTTTGCTTGTTGTTCTTGGCCTCATTTTATATCTCATCTTGCAGGCCCCGCAGCGCACGACGCTTTTCGCGGCGCTCCCCGAGGCTGAGAAAGCAGCAGTGATGGACGCGCTGCGCAATAACGGCACCGATGTGCAAATTGATCCGGTCACAGGCGATATCACTGTGCCGACCGGCGAATTCTATAACTCGCGCATGTCATTGGCCGCGCAGGGTTTGCCCCAATCAATGCCAGATGGCTACAGCGTATTGACCGATATGCCGATGGGAACCAGCCGTTCAGTCGAGAGTATGCGCCTGAAGCAAAGCCAAGAGGTCGAACTCGCACGGTCCATCAACGAGATTGATGTTGTGTCAGCGTCTCGCGTGCATCTGGCAATACCAGAGCGTTCCGCCTTTGCGCGGAATGCCCAAAATCCGACTGCCTCGGTTTTCGTGCAGGTCATGCCCGGTCGCAGCTTGAGCGAGCAGCAAGTGATGGCGATCGTGAATCTTGTGTCGTCCTCTGTTGCAAACCTGCCAAAGACCAGCGTGACAGTCGTTAACCAAAACGGGCAGCTTTTGTCTGACACCGTCAATGACCCCGCGACTGATCTGGCTGATCGGCAGCTCGAATATCGGCTTCGTCTGGAAGACATCTACCGTACGCGTGTCGAAAGCTTGCTGACACCAATTGTGGGGCCGGGGAATGTTTCCGCACAGGTTTCGCTTGATATCGACTTTACCCGCACCGAGCGCACCGAAGACATGGTGATCCCCGATCAATCGGCCCTTTTGAGTGAGCAGGTAGCGGTGGAAGAGGAGGTCGCAGAAGCGTCGCAGGGTATTCCGGGCACTGTTGGAAATACTCCTCCGCCACGACCGGAACTGGAACAGCCTGCGGGCGCAGCTGACGGGCCGGCGCCTGCCGAGGCGGACGCAAACGCCGATGCCGGCGCGAACACCGTCGCAGAAATATACGCACCAGTCGACAGGAACACTGGGCCGGGGCAGCCGCGCCTGCGATCATCAGACAGCACCTTGCGCAATTACGAGGTGAGCCGGACCGTGATGTCGGAAAACAGCCCGATGACACGTATAAACGGTGTTCATGTTGCCGTATTGCTGCGCGAAACACTGCCTGTGGCAGCAACGGAAGATGGCGACGCCGCGGCGGCACCCGCCATCGGGCTTGACCCAAGCAGGCTCGACGAAGTGAAATCCCTCGTGTCCCGCACAGTCGGGATCGACGAAAGCAGAGGTGACACGCTGATCGTGTCAAGTCTGCCTTTCATTTCACCCGAGGCGGTGATCTTGTCTCTGAGCGGCAGCACAGAATTGGTATGGTACGAAGACCCATGGATCCGCGAAATGATGCGAAATGCCTTGATGGTCATCGTATTGGCTGTGGTGACGTTGGGGTTGATAAAGCCTTTGCTGACCCAGTTTCTTGCGTCGACCGGTGAATCCGGCGGCTATGGCAATGTGATCACCACTGAAGACGGCGAAATCATCGACATGGACGTGATCGAGATGGAAGAAGGACAGACGCTTGAAGAGATCAAGGCCAAGCTGAAACCCAAGAAGAGCACGATTTCGGCCGAGATGCTTGATACTGCGAACAGCTATGACGACAAAGTTGCTCTGATCCGCATGATTGTGGCTGATGAGGCCGGACGCGTTTCCAACGTGTTCAAGGCCTTGATGGAAGACGACTTGGATTAAGTAGGATAACCCGGAGGACGTATCATGGATGGAGCCAGTTCAGTGGAATTGACCGCAACAGAAATCACAGAGCGCCTGTCCGGAACGCAAAAGTCTGCGATCCTCATGATGCTTTTGGGCGAGGAGGAGGCGGCTGAAATCCTCAAGAACCTCTCGCCGAAAGAAGTCCAGCACCTTGGTGGCGCGATGTATTCTGTGCGCAATACCGACCAAGAAACTGTCAATGCAGTGCTTGACGAATTTCTGGCCATTATCAAAAAGCAGACGAGCCTTGGCTTGGGTGCGGGCAACTACATCCGCAACGTGCTCAACCGTGCTTTGGGTGAAGACAAGGCGCAATCTGTCCTGAGCCGCATTACACCTGCAAGCAGCGAACGACCGATCGAAATCCTTGACTGGATGGATGGCCGGTCGATTGCGGAATTGTTGCAAGATGAACATCCGCAGATCATCGCACTGATTATTTCTTATCTTGACTACAGCCAGGCGTCAGACGTGCTGAACCTGCTGCCAGAGGATCTTCAGCCCGAAATCGTCCAGCGTATTGCTACCCTCGAAACGGTTGATCCAGAAGCCCTGCGCGAACTGGAGCTGGTGATGCAAATGAAGTTCAAGGCCAACACGAGCCTGCGGTCCACCAAAGTCGGCGGCGTGAAAGCGGCAGCCAAGATCATGAACTTCACCAAAGCGAATATGGAGAAGCGCATCCTTGGTGCCATCCGGCGCACTGACAAGGATCTCATGCAGGCCATTCAGGACAATATGTTCACCTTCGATAACCTTGGCATGTCCGATGATCGTTCTTTGCAGACCTTGTTGCGGATGGTTGAACCCGAAGATTTGATCATGGCCCTCAAAGGTGCCACCGTGGAATTGCAAGAGAAACTGTTTGGCTGCATGTCAACGCGCGCTGCTTCCAATATCAAAGATGAAATGGAAGTACTTGGCCCCGTTCGCTTGACCGAGGTGCAAACCGCACAGAAGCAGATCATCGAGGTGGCACGCAAAATGTCCGATGAAGGCACCATCGTTCTGGCTGGTCGTGGTGGGGATGAAATGGTCTGATGAAGGACCGGTTTATTCCCATGAAAGCGACCGATCCAGCACGTGATCCAGATCAGCTGAACCTCGCGGAGCTTTTGTCAAAGCACAAGGATCCTGCTTTTGCTTTGGTAGCTAGCGCCTCGCGGCAGTCCGATCAGACGTTCAGGCCGCTTTCTTGGGCACAGATTGCAATCAAAATCCCGATGGAAACGGCGTTAACTGACGAAGACAGCCTGGCGCCGGTCGCAGCGTCTACCTTGGGTGACGACGACATGCCTGAAGAACCGCTGTTGTCTGCTGTTGATCTGCCTGTAGAGGCACCGCCAGCGCAGGCCGAAGCGCTTGCGCATCCGGTCGAACAGGCGCCAGAGCCTCGCCATCCGGCAGCGCCTCCTGTGGATGAAAAGATGCTTCAGCGCATTCGTGACGATGCCTATGCCGAGGGCCTGTCCGCCGGAAAAGCCATCACACAAAGCGAACGCGAGGCCGAGCTGGCGGCCCAATTCACCCAGTTGCAGGAATTGACGGTGTCTTTGGGGTCCGAGCAGGTCTTTGATATGGATGTTGTGGCGCGCAGTATCGAGGATGCAGTTTTGACCTTGGCATCCGAACGGATCGGTGTGGCGCTGACGGATATGCCAGAGCCGCTTTTGATGCGCTTGGATACGCTATTGGATAATCTGGCGCATCTTCTTGGCACGCGCGAGGTGTTTGTCTGCCCCGATGACGTCCCGCTATTGCAGAAATGCCTTGATACACACCCGAATCCGCCACTGATTTACCTACGGGGCGATCCGGCACTGCAGCGCGGCGATGCAAGGCTGCGTGTGGGCGGTGCCGAAGTGTCGGATCTGTTGCGCGACCGCGCGACATCGCTGTTGCGCAAACACGGAGCAGAGCTGGTGTAATGCTGAACTTTACGGACCAGATCACAGGGCCTTTACGACAGGATCGCAGGGCAGCGGCGCAGGGGCCGATGCTGAGCGGACGGGTGTCCCGATACGACGGGCTGCTGCTGGAATGTGACGGCTTTCCTGTCTGTGTTGGATCGGTTTGTTCTGTGCAGACAACGGACGGCCACGCGGTGCTGGGCGAGGTGATCGGATTTAACGAAGGGCGCAACAAGCTGGTTCTTTACCAGTCCGGTGCTGCCGTCCAAGCGGGCGCGCGCGTTGCGTTGATGGACGAAGGCACGATGGTCGATGTCGGTGACAGCTATCTCGGGCGCACCGTGGACGGGCTTGGCTGGCCATTGGATGACGCGCCCGCACCACACGTTTCGGCACAAGCCCCGTTGAACGGCACACTGGTCAATCCGCTGGCGCGGCGACAGATCCCCGGCCCGCTTGACGTGGGTGTGCGCGCTGTGAACGGTCTTTTGACAATTGGATGCGGGCAGCGCATCGGCATCATTGCAGGGTCTGGCGTGGGCAAATCGGTGCTTTTGGGGATGATGGCGCGGTATACATCCGCCGATGTGGTGGTGATCGGCCTGATTGGCGAACGCGCGCGCGAAGTCGGTGAAATGGTGCGCGCTATCATGCAGCCCGCCACTCGCGGGAAGGTCAGCATCATTGCCGTGCCTGCCGACCGGTCCCCGTTGTTGCGGATCAGGGGCGCGCGGCGTGCAACCGCCTTGGCCGAGCATTTCAGGGACCAAGGAAAGAATGTCCTGCTGATCATGGATTCGCTGACCCGTGTCGCCCATGCGCAGCGCGAAATCGGTCTTGCGCTGGGCGAGGCGCCGACATCGAAAGGCTATCCTGCTTCTGTTATCTCGATGATCCCGAACCTGATTGAACGCGCCGGTATGGGCGTTGGCCCGAATGCGGGGTCCATCACTGGCATTTACACCGTCTTGGCTGATGGTGACGACAGCAATGACCCTGTGGTCGATACGGCCCGTGCCATCCTTGACGGGCATATTGTTCTCAGCCGGTCGATCGCGCAGATGGGCGTTTACCCGGCCATCGACATCCCCGCCTCGATCAGCCGGGTGATGAATGACATCGTCCCGCTATCGCAACAAAAAGCGGCGCGGAAATTCAAGCGGCTGGTGTCTTTGTACAATGAAAACCGGGATCTGATGCTGATGGGCGGCTATGTATCAGGGCAGGACGCGGATCTGGATCAAGCGGTGGCTCTCTGGCCGAAGCTTGTTGATTACATCAGCCAGAGCCCGGACGACCAGGCCGAGTTGAGCAAAAGCTCTAGCCAGCTGATCTCGATCGTTGGGCAATAGGTATGGTTGAACGCAAGGCGAAGATGCTTCGCAATATCGCGCTCAAAGAACATGCCCGCATGCCTGTTCTGATCAAACGACAGCATGTCCTAAAAGATGAAATCAGCCAACTTGCTGATCTTGTTGCGCGTATAGCGGATCTGCAGACTCAAGGCCGGCGGCAAGGCGACCTTGATCCGCGTCAGTTACAAAGTGATCATTGGTACGAACTGCAACTGGTTGATGAAAGAGAGCTTTTGCAGAACAAGCTGGAGTTTCTGCAAATTGAACTGCGTGATCTGACCATCGCAATCAATCGGATGAGTCATAAGAAGCGGGTCGTGTCCAACAAGGCAGATGAGGTAGAGCGGCAGGTCAGCGAAGATCGCGAAGCGCAACAGGATGCCGCCCACGATTTTGCCCGCACGACAAGACAGGTCTAAAAGCGAAATCATCGTTTTACGTCAAGCTTTAACCTGCTTGGCATCGCGCTTGCAAAGAGGGTCTTCAGGTTCTGGGATGGGTTGGTCAGATGATAGCTTCGTTGATCACCAACGACATTGGTGTTGCTGGTGCAACAGATTGGTTGGCTAAGACAGGTCTTGAGTCAAACAAGACTGGCGTGAGCACGGTTGAGCCTTCGTTCGTGCAAATCATGACGAGCTTGGAAAATGGCACGGCGCCTATTCCTCTCCAAGTTGATATGGCTAGCCAAGGGCTGGAACAGCAATCAACGCCTCAGGACCTTGGTTCGCTGGATCTGGCGGTTACTGATGAAGATGGTGCACAGTTTCTGTTGGCGATGGTGGCCTCTGTTCGGTCCGGCAAGGCGGTGATTGGTCCTCCGATTGCCGAGGTAGCAGCCGGAATAACCACCGTACTGGCGACAAGTGATTCTGTTGTTGTTGATGAACTGCCCGTTACGCTGGTTTTAGATCGGGATGCAGCAGTGGCCCTTGTGGCCCCGCCCAGTGATTTGTGGGGCGTCGCGCAGATCGCCCAAGTCCAGGTAGAACCCGTTGATCCTAAGCTCATAAATGATCAAGAGATTGCATTTATGCCTGTCGTCACGGTTGAGCCAGTCGTAGAATCGCAGCAACTTGCCCTACCGCTGGGCGCGATTGGTTTGCCGATCAATGCCTTGGCTGCCGTGTTGCCAGATAGCGATGAAACATTGGTGGCGACCGTCGATGGCGGCCTTGGTGCCAACGTCGTGTCTGTTATGAGCGGCAAGCGCTTGGCTCTTGATGGGCCTGTCGATGTGCCATTCGCCAAAATGACGGACGCGCCTATCTCTGAAATCGTCAAAATAATGACACGTGATGCCGAGAAGCTGACAGCTGAACGGATGCCGCGTGATGTAACATATCAGGTTGTCGGCGTGGGTTCGGGCATGGGGCGGGATCCGCTGTCGTATCCTGGTTTGACCTCTGACGATGGCAAGAGTGTTGCGCAGCCGGGCCCTTTGGTGTCGCAAGGCGATGTACTGAACCCGGTGGTGAAAGTGGGTTCAGGACCCGCTGGCGTTGCCGCTGTGTTGACAGCTGTCGTGACTGATGCTGATCCGCAGGCGATGCCATCACCCTCCCCCTCCCACGCAACCTCATCTGCACCTGCACCTGCACAGGCGCAGGCTCTGGCCCCGGAACAGTTTTCTGGCGCAGCTCGTGTACAAGCAGCCGACACCGCAGCGCCGATCATAGCATCCAAGCCGTCTGTGGACTCCAACAGCGTGCCGTTGCAAACCGCCCCCGCGGGGGAAGCCGCTGGCGATCTGCATGAAAACGCGATCCGGCAGCAGCTGGCCGCGCGGGCAGTGCCAGCGACCCCTGCAAATGGCGCTGCATCGATGAATGCAGCCGGCAAGATTGAGGGCCCTGACGTTGTGCATAAAGACAGGGCGCCTCTGATCGCGCCTGATCAAGTGACTTCAGCTATTCAAATGTCAAAGACAGCTCAACTGGCGGTCGGCGCATCAACAAATGCCGTCCAGCAAGTGACAGTGCCGCGTCAGTCATTGCCGCCGACGCTTGGCCCAGATTCGTTGCTCGCGACCGCGAGTCCGATTGATTTCGCCAGCGGTGGGTCTGGTTCTGCGTCGCAAGGTGGAAGCGGGCAGACCGGTTCTGGCGTTGCAGGGCAGGGCGCCACTTCGCTGCAAGGTCAGCTAGAGGCGGCTTTAGATGTCCGCCAGCAAGGCTGGACCAAAACGCTGGTCAATCGCGCCATCAATGCCGCGCAGGCGGGTGGATCGCTGACCATCAAGATTCTTCCGGCGCATCTGGGACAAATCACGCTCAAACTGAGCGAGGGTAAACGTGGTACAGATCTGCGCATCATTGCAGATGTACCTGCAACGGCCTCGATGCTAAGGGATGTGCAGGACCAATTGTCGTCTGCCTTTGAAAGTGCTGGCCTGACTTTGGGCGCATACTCCGCAAGTACCGGAGATAATGGCGGAGAAAGGTCACAGAAAGACGGCTACACTGATGAGGTGAAGCCGTCGGAATTGGCGAATGATACAGCGCAAAGCGCTGATGACGTGGCGGGTGCAGATAATCTGTCTCGCATCAACATCTTATTATAACTGACCGGACGGAGACGCACAGATGTCTGAAGAAGAAGAGCCAAAGAAGAAAAAATCTGGCGTTGGTAAGATACTAATTTTTGCTGTGGTTGGCTTGGTCATGATGGGTGCTGGCCTGGGTGTGGGCTATTTCATGTTCGGCACAGCAACAAACTCGCCTGAACAAATTGCCGCACAGATTATCGAAAAGAACAAGGGTCCTATTCCTGAAGTCGTAGAGGAGGAGACCGAGGAGACAGCCGATGGTGCCCCGCCGGAGAAAGTTTCAAAAGACAGCCTCAAGAGTGAAGTATTCGAAACTCTCTACTATGAACTGCCAGGATCCCTGACGACAAACTTGAAAGATTCGCGCCGGTTCTTGCAAATTGGTGTAGGGCTATCGACGCAATATGACGAAGCTATCCTCGAGAATGTTGAATCGAACCTGCCTGCGATCAGAGCTGCTATTCTTGCCACGCTTAGCGATTATGGTGAGGAGGATGTTGTTGGGCGCGAAGCCCGCACCGCATTGTCAGACGACCTGAAAGCGACCATCAACGCGACTCTGGAAGAGCTAGAGGGTTTCGGTGGTGTAGAAGGCGTTTTGCTGACCTCTTTCGTGATGCAATAGGCGCGGAAACATAAATGTCCTCCAAGAAACTCACACAGCATGAGGTCGATGCGCTCATAAGCAGCGTCGACACCAGTGCCAAGGCGAAAGCTGATGTTTCAGACTCGAAGGGTATTCGTGATTTCGTATTTGGGTCAGATGATTTGTCCCTGCTTGGGGACTACTATGCTCTGCGCGTTATCAATGAACGCTTTGCGCGATTGGCACGCACCGTATTTCAACCGATGTTGCGCGTACAGCCACGGATCACGGCGCTCATGCCAGAGGTCAAGACTTTTGATCAGTATTGTGAGAATGCTCCCGTGCTGATGAGCCTGACAACGTCACGCATCGACGAACTGCGCGGCAGCAAGATGATGGTGATCCAGCCTGGTTTTATTTCTGCATTGACCAATGCCTATTATGGTGGAGATCTTGGCCTGAGATATCAGCCAAGGGCAGAATTCACTGCGACTGAAACGCGTGTCATCGAGATCATCACCGAGGGGCTGAACAGGACGCTGCTTGCCGCTTGGCAAGACTTGATGCAGTTAACCTTCAGCGATGAATCGCGTGAGGAGAATCTACAATTCGCATCCTTTGTCGAGGGAGGCGAAACCGTGATCATTTGTAGTTTCTTGGTGCAATTGCCAAAGGCGGATGACGCACGGATTGATATACTTTATCCGCTGCAGACGCTGAAACCGATTGCGGCGCAACTCCGCTCGCGGATGCAATCCGAAGTGATTGACGACGACATGACATGGCGCGAACGACTCGAACGTGCCGTCTCGGAAGTGCGCCTTCCGATCAATGTGCAACTGAGCAAGCCACGTGTCTCGTTGCGGCAATTGATCAGTATCACAAAGGGCGATGTCTATCCGATCCAACTACGAGAAGGGTTGAGCGTCATGGTTCAGGGTCAGAAAATGTTCTTTGCCGACATCGGTGAAGTTGCCGGGACAAGCGCAATTACGATCACACAAAAGCTGGACTAAGCGCGGCGTAACAAGATGAAAGAATAGAAGATGGAAAATCAGGACAAAGATCCCAAAGGCCCCGAGACCGACAAATTACGCGCGCTTGAGAATATCGAAGTTGAAATGTCGGTCGAAGTTGGACGTACAGAGATTTCGATCAGTGAGTTGCTACGCCTCAACGAAGGTTCTGTTGTGGAATTGGACCGTTTGGCTGGTGAACCGCTCGATATTCTTGTGAACGGTACATTGATCGCAAAGGGCGAAATCGTGATGGTCGGAGAGCGTTTCGGCATCCGGTTCTCGGATATCGTTGATCCAGAGAACCGCGTTGGAAGTATCTGATCTGTCTATCAGCGTGGAGCAAATTTAATGGACAACGCAATATTCGATCCTTCAAGCATAGTGATTGTTGTTGTGTTTCTGGCTGTCTTGCTGATTGCACGCCAGATCATCGTGTCCAAGGCTGGCGACTTGCGTCAACGGATCTTGCCCGCAGACTCCTCTATTAAGTTGCGTGAAACACAGCGGATTGATCGCACGACGCAATTGTCTCTATTTCAACTCGATGGGCAATCTGTCGCCATTGTCCATGGTCCGGGAAAGGCAGCCACCATGGTGTTGCTGCAACCTAATGGTCCCTCAGATGAATAGGGTACCAAAAATACCTATGACCTCGGTTATCCTGCGCTTTTTTGGAATTATCATCCTTTGTTGCATTCCCTTGGGAAGTGCTTTTGCACAGGTTGGTGGTGGTCTTCCCGCTTTGAATGTTCTGGTTGGCAACGACGGTGAGACAACCTATTCACTGTCGTTGCAAATCCTCGCGCTGATGACAGTGTTGACGATCCTGCCATCCTTTTTGCTTGGTATAACTGCATTTACGCGGATCATCATCATTCTGTCGATTCTGCGCCAAGCAATGGGCACCCAGCAGACTCCCCCTAACCAGGTCCTGATTTCGATTGCATTGTTCCTGACATTTTATGTGATGGCGCCAACATTCGAAGAAATATACACTACATCGGTTTCCCCATATTTGGCTGGCGAGCTATCAGCAGTTGCTGCAATCGAGGGTTCGGCAAATATCATGCGAGGCTTTCTGATACTCAATACAAGAGAGGCAGAACTGGCCATGTTCGCCGAAATGGCAGGGGATGCGCCCTATGCATCGAACGAAGATGTGCCCTATGCCGTTCTTTTACCGGCGTTTATCACTTCTGAACTCAAGACAGCTTTCCAGATTGGCTTTCTGCTTTTTCTTCCCTTCCTTGTGATCGACCTCGTCATCGCGTCGATCCTCATGTCGTTGGGGATGATGATGCTCAGCCCGATGTTGGTCGCGCTTCCATTCAAATTGTTGCTCTTCGTATTGGTTGATGGCTGGGCTATGACAATCGGTTCGATAGCATCAACATATGTGAATTAAGGGATGGAATTTGATAGCAACATCGAAAGCTTGAGGGCGGCCTTCTGGCAGATCATTATAGCGTCTGGACCAATTCTTGGCGTTGCTCTGGCTGTCGGGCTTGTCATCGGAATTCTCCAAGCGGCTACCAGTATCAATGAAATGACGCTCAGCTTTGTGCCGAAACTTGTCATTGTGCTTGCGGCTATGGCGGCTTTGTCATCATTTATGATGCAAGAAATGACGGATTACTTTGCGTCTATTTTTGAACAGATCCGCCTGCTGAAATGATTGCGCAGGTTCCGGCTCTTGACGATGTTCTGGGTCTGGGTGGGCTTGAGCTCCAGTTCTTGATCGATTTTATGCTGGTGTTCTTTCTGCATACGCTGCGCCTTAGCGCTTTTTTCCTGTCAGCGCCGTTTTTCGGCGCCGCGGCGATCCCTGTCCAAGTCCGGGTAATTGTCAGTGTTGCGATCGCTTTTGGATTCTATGGATTGATCGAAGTTCCAGATCCCCAGAATCTGCCGTTTCTGAGCCTGATCGAAGTTGCCTTGATCGAGGTTGTGATTGGGCTGTCGATAGGGTTGGCGTTCACAATTGCATTTTCTGCCGTCGCCTTGACTGGCGAGAAAATTGCGGCGTCTGCTGGACTTGGGTTTGCCGCGCAGATGGATCCCAACTCTGGCGGTCAGACGCCTGTGATCAGCCAATTTCTTAATCTTTTTGCTATTGCTGCTTTTCTTTCGTTGAATGGGCACCTTCATATGATTGGATTGATCAGGATGAGTTACGAAGTGCTCCCGCTTGGTCAGCCGTTTAAGTTTAGCGCCTTTATCACTGGTGGATTGGCGGCGGCCGGGCATATGTTTACGATAGCTTCTCAACTGATGCTTCCTGTCGTCTCGATTCTGCTTTTAGCAAATATCACTGTGGGTGTTGTGACCCGTTCAGCCCCGCAGTTGAATTTGTTTTCTTTTGGTTTCCCGCTGACAATCCTGACATGTTTCGTCGCGCTCTATGTATCGACAGCCCCATTTGCGAGCGGAATAGCAGAGATGATCGAATTTATTCTCGAATTCATAGAGGATACCATCGGGGAGGCAGGCGTTGGCTGACCAGGCAAGCGACGGTCAGGAAAAGACCGAGGAACCAACGCAGAAACGGCTCGAGAAAGCCAAGGAAGATGGTCAGGTTGCTAGCTCGAAAGAGCTGTTTGTTCTCAGCACGCTTTTGGTCGGCTTCTTGCTGTATTTCGGATTGCTGCCGTTCTTGTCAGGACTTCTGTTGGAATGGTCAGCACTGCTGCGGTTCTCTGGTGAAGGTGGCCTGCACGATGAAATTATTCGCAACAGCAGTGCTTCATTTGCCTTCATATTCTGGAAATCAGTTATTTTTGCATTGCCATTGCTGGTCATTATCGTGCTGACGCAAATGGCGATGTCTGGCAGCATTAACTGGTCGGCTTCTGCGCTGGCCTTCAAGGGCAGTCGTATAAACCCCGTCAACGGTCTGAAAAGGATGTTTTCCGTCAAAGCCTTGGTTGAAATGCTGAAAGCTGTCGGGAAAGTCGCGTCTCTTATTGGTGCTGCAATCTTTGTTTTCAGCAGCGAAGTCGATAAACTGCTGACGTCTCAGGCGACGCATCTTTTTGGCGGTCTCTCTCGTTTGGGCGATGTATTTGTCTTTCTAATAATTGTCTTTCTTCTTGTGCTGGCCGTCATCGCGATGTTCGACGTTGTTTATCAACAGTATGACCATAACAAGAAACTGAAGATGACGTTTCAGGAACTAAAGGATGAAAGCAAGCAGACAGAAGGTTCGCCTGAAGTCAAAGCGAAGATCCGCCGTCTTCAGATGACAGCGGGTTCGCGCGCGAAACAGCGCCGCGAAGCTATGGAGCAGGTGCCAAGCGCAACCGCGATTATCACCAATCCCATCCACTTTGCCGTCGCTCTGAAATACGAAATCGGGACAAGAGGTGCGCCAACAATACTGGCAATGGGACGTGGCCATCAAGCGCAGGAGATTATCCGGATTGGAAAGGAAGCTGGTGTTACCGTCTTCTCGAACGAATTGCTCGCCCGTGCCTTGTTCTTTGCCGGCAGGATTGGAGACGAGATTCCGCCCCCACTTTATACGGCCGTTGCGGCCGTGCTCGCCTTTATTTATCAGCTCAATAAGGGCGAGCAAGTCGATGAACCAGATGTCGACCTACCCGATGACATGCTCTTTGACGCCAATGGAAAGTCGCTATCATGACGCAAATAAAACGTCGAAAGCATGAGACGCGCGGTGAGATGATCAGCACTTTCGCGCTCGCGATTTCGGGGATGTTTTTTGTTGGCGAGGCGCGGCTCTACCAAGACGAAGGCGCGACAGGTCATGCACTTATTCTTGGTTTGTGTGGTATCTTGTCACTTGCGGGTGCGCTGCGATTTCACCTGCATAATCTGTGGCGCTGGTTTGGACAGTTTCGAAAATGATAGCAGAGAAAAAGGCGCCTCGCATGATCTGTGGTGATTGCAAGCATCTAGGCGTTACGTATCAGCGGCATAATCCGTGGAAATGTGACCGCTTTGGTTTCAAGTCCAGAGAATTGCCTGCACGCGTCGTGCTTCAAACAACTGGCACAGAATGTGCATTCTACACACCTAAAGCACCCATTGTGCGCAAGTCCAATTAGCAGGATACCGAAGTATGGCCGCTCGTTCACCAAAGTTTGCAGATAGCCCCGATCTGGATCAAAGCATTCAGATCGCTCTTGATGCTGCCGAAGCCTCGATGGATGTAACTGCCGAATTCGAACGCATTTCGGCTCAGTTCGAGCAGACTGTGAGTGCGGCCCAGCGTCTGGAGAAAACGTCCCGCATTGCGCTGATGGTTGGTGGCGGTGTGGCGGTATTCGCAGTACTTCTTATGGGCATGATCTGGCAAAGATCGTCTTCTGGTTTGGAAAGACTGAGTGCAACGAATACAGAATTGCTGACCATCCTAGCAGAGAATGTTTCTACGATGGATGAGAAATTAGCTCCTATTGTCGCAATAGATTCGCAAATGGCGCAGCTGCGTGGCGAGCTTACATCGTTGAACGAAAGTGTGTCGGCCGTAGCGCAGGCCTTGGACGATACATCTGCATTTAAGGCGGATCTGACGGCCATGACGGAGATGCTCTCGGCGCTCGATACGTTGGAGAATGCGCAAATGCGGTCCGATGCGGTACAGCAGGAAATTGGTGACCGGATCGCAACCCTGAATGGAGAGTTGGCTATGAATGTGTCCACCGTCATGCGAGATACATTTGCGGCACAATCAGATGCTTTCGCGGAAATGATCACCAGCATGTCGCAGGCTGCCGATGCAACTGGCAACAGTGCGAACGCCGAAGAATTTGTCAAAATCAAAGAACAGATGGAAACGCGTCTGCAAGAGATCGCGCAGCGGGTCAGCAGACTACAGGCGGGATCCTCTGCGGCCACTGGCACGCAGTCTCCATCCAGACAAGACCCTGATATCATAAAGTTTCCGTGATGGTTAAGGGTAACGTGCCGGACGAGACTGTTGTAGAAGTAACCCCGCCCGGTCCCCTCAAGCTTGTCAAGATAAAAGGGACCGCCTTGCAGCGGGAGTTTTTTCTTCAGGCGGACGATGTGATCGTTGCTGTGAATGGGAAACATTGGTCCCAAATCGGGTCTATCGAAAATACGGTCAGGACTGCGCTAGATATGACAGGACGGCCGATCCTCGCGACTGTGGTCCGAGACAAGAGCATGTTTTCTGTTTTTTTGTCCAAACCTTTTCCGAAAGGTTCACCTGTGCTGGCTGGTGATGAGGCTCAGGAATTCAATGAATTCAAGCCTTCGATGGCAATCGAGCATATTAGAACACTCAGCAATTATTCAATTCTGGCAGACGGGCAAAATGAAGCTGATGTTCTTGAAATGCGGAAATCGCTTCTTGCAATGATATTTCCGCCTTTATGGCTCATTGGTCGCCGGCTGTGGGAGCCATTGGCGGCTTTCACCTGTGCGATTATGACAGCGTTTGTTATCCATCAGTCACTGGGACTGCTGATCTATTTTCTCATGTGTGTCTACGTTGGAATACGCCAGGTCCCGCTTGGGCTTTTGTCCATGCAACGGGAAGGCATGAGGCGGCGTATGGTCGTTGCTGCCCGTGACGAACAGGAGGCGCAGTTGATCGCCTTGCGTTTCAACGAGAAATTAAAGTTCAAATTTACAAGCAAAGAGAAAGTGAATGGTCTGGCGATCGATGTGGAGATTGTGTGAATGACGAACGCACCCATGGATTCTTCGGATAATGTAGACCAGTCCCGGGTGGCGCCAAAGGTGCGTCCCCGGTCAGCAAGGAAAAGTTGCCAGCGCTGTATGGTCATCCGTTTGTTTCTTATTGCTGCTGCATGTATCGCAATTCTGCAGATTATCGCGCCCAGTACGTTTGCGATTCTGCAGGGGTTAGGCCCGCTTACCCTGTCAATTATGTTTGTCGGGGGTTTCGGTGTCATTTCCGTCATAAAAAGCGTAGCGGAACATTTAACCACTCGCGCCGACGATTCTGAAAGCCAATCGTAGAATACGAGATCAGATTTCTGCCTGCTCTTTCGGGTTGTACAAATACCTTTAGAATATCTTTCGAGGTTTTGAAAACACTATTTGCTCAGGGCCGACCACTGCGCGCAGCCGCCATTCGTTATGATAAATAAGCAAATTCCGCGCCAACTGAATAGAAGTGACCTAAAGAGGTTGATTCGTTCTGAAAGATAGCGTCCGGCCTTAACCGTTTTTCGTTAATAAAGTATTAACGAAACGAGAGGATTATCCTCATGCTACACATGACTCCTAATGCGCATCTTGCGCAAAAGCAGTCTCTGGTTTTTACGCCGCAGCTTCAGCAAGCGATCAAACTGCTGCTTTTCAATAATTTGGAGCTGTCGAACTACGTAGAGAAGATTGCAGAAGAGAACCCCTTTGTAGAGGTCGAGCTGCCAGAAATGCGCTTTTCAGCGCCGCGCATTATGGCTTCGTCGCAAAGGGACGCCTCTTTTGATCCGATCAGCCTGTTGGCCGATAGGTCTGATCAAGGCTTTGCGGCGCAACTTTTTGCGCAGGTCGATGATATCCTGACGGAACAATCGGAACGCGCCATCGGCTATGCGATCGCTAGCCATGTGGACCCTTCCGGCTGGTTGGCGATCCCAACACCTTTGCTTGCCGACAATCTTGGCGTGGACGACGCGTGCCTTTGCACTGTTCTACGCAAGCTTCAATCGGCAGAGCCAGCTGGTTTGTTTGCGAGGAACTTGGCAGAATGTCTGGCCTTGCAGATCGCAGCGGACGACCCCGATCGTCTGGCTTTGTTGATTGTCATGCAAAATCTTGTGCTGGTCGAACGCGGTGCGATACCTGAACTGCGCCGGAAGATCGGATGCTCGGCTGAAGACGTAAAGCGGCTTTTGCGCCGCTTGCGAGAGTTTAATCCAAAACCAGGCCTTGCGCTGTCGGATGATGTGATGATGTCGGCACGTGCCCCGGACATTCTTGCCGCGCGCGGTCAAGATGGCGAATGGTATGTGGAACTGAACGGTGCGACCTTGCCTATTTTGAAAGTCGACGAGGTGGAAGGCCGGCGCGTTCGCAAGCTTGTCAAGCATGACAGCGATCAGGCTTATGTGCGCGACACTTTAGGGAATGCGCGGTGGTTAAAGCGGGCGATTGCGCAAAGAAATGAGACAAGCATCAAGGTTGCGGCAGAGATCGTACGCTTTCAGAAAGCCTTCCTTGAACACGGTATGCAACATATGCGGCCGCTGAAACTTAAAACCGTCGCAGATGCCGTTGGACTGCACGAAAGCACGATCAGCAGGGTCACATCGTCGTTGATGATGCAGACGCCGCAAGGGTCGTTCCCACTCAAGACGTTCTTTAGCACGGCCATTGAACTTGATGGTACGGATGAGGGCGTATCGGCTCGGATGGTGCGTGAGAAGATCCGTAACCTGATTGGCGCTGAAAACCCTTCAGGGCCGTTGAGCGACGAATTTATCGCACAGAGTTTGCAATGTGAAGGTCTGAGCATTGCGCGGCGGACGATCGCCAAGTACCGCAAGCTCGACAAGATTCCGTCTTCGTCGCAGCGGCGCAGATCCTATCGTCTTCGACCTGCTGTCTGACCAGAAAGATGCGGCTGCCCGTTGCGTCATGGCGAGCAGCCGCCCGCCTTTATGGCGATAAACGCAAATGCGTTATCGACTTGCCGGATGTGCAGGCCTGCTAAGCAGGCGTCCAAAGCTTGGCTTTGTGCTGGGCGCATCATTCTTCTCTTCGGCTGGTGCTTTGCGCATTGATACACCGGCAAGGTCGAAACGATAGGCTTGGTGAACAAGCCGGTCCAGAATAGCATCGGCCAGGGTTGGGTCAGCAATAATGTCATACCATTTTTCGATGGGAAGCTGACTGGTGATCACGGTTGACTTACGCTCGTACCGCGCGTCAACGATTTCCATCAGATCGCGTCGTTGTGCGGGTGTCATCAGGTCTGGGCCCCAGTCGTCCAAGATCAGCACGTCTGTACGCTTGATTTTGCCGAAAAGCCGATCGTAGGTGCCGCCCTGTTTCGCACTTGCGAGCTCGGCAAACAGCTGCGGCATGCGGAAATACATGACACTTTTGTCCAGCTTGCACGCCTCATGTCCCAAAGCACATGCCAGAAAAGATTTTCCAACGCCGCAGGGGCCGGACATCAGAACGGTGCGGTGTGTCTCGATCCAGGCAGTGCCACGCAAAACCTCGAAAGCTGCGCGATCAAGGGTTCGTTCAGCCCTGTAATCGACTTTGTCCATGGTCGCCTCGGGTTCGCGCAACCTGGCGGCCCGCAAACGACTTTGCAGACGCTTTGCATCACGGATTGATTTTTCCCGCGCCACCATATGGGCAACCCATTGCGTCGGGTCTTGTGGTGAGTTGGCGGTCTGTGCTGCCAATTCGGCAAAAACATCTGCCATGCCGTCAAGTTTCAGCGCGCGTAGCGCCTCATAAGTAGCGTTTGTCGACATCTGAATATCCCTTTAGTGAAAGTGTTTGGCGCCGCGTATATTGCTATGAGCGATGATATTTTCGTTCTCTGCTTCGTCGGTAGTTGCCGCGTCTTGGTCCAAAATTGCGACGATCGACAAAAGCGTGCAGTCCCCCATTTCAAGCGTGATCCTGCAGGCGCGCTCCAGCATGTCTACACCACAGGCCGTCGAGAGAGCGAGCATATCCTGTGACACATACCCAGAGTCGATATCCGCCGGCACAGCGTCCAATATGACCGTCAGTGCCGCGTCGATATGCGGGCCTAGCGCGCGCACCTTTTCTACATCCGATTCCTCGGATGCGGTTTGTGTGATGGCCGCTGTCGGCTGTTCAATGTCAAGCGGCAGTGGCGCGGGCAGCATGGTTTGCAAAACCGGATGTGGTGCAAGCGAAGGCGCTGGTTCACTCAGCTTGGCCGATAGTCTCCGAATCCGGTCCCGGATATCCTGCCGGTGCTGTCGCCGCAGTTCTGCGAATATGTCGCCGCCTTCTGCAATTGTCTTTCTGTTTTCTTGTGCCGCTTCGCGTGCCTCAGCCAGTGACAGCGTCAGAAAAGACCCCAGTTCGATCTCGCGCCGTTTCCCGTCGATCATGATCCGCTGCAGCCAGACTCTGTCCCCGTTGGCGCGAGACTTCAGAAATACACCAGCGGTCCAGCCTTGCTGGTCCGACTTTCGTTTCGTGAATCGCGCATGCTGCGCAGATGGGACGCCACCAAGCCCGGCAAGTTTCAGCTTGTTCAACATGACGCTTTGTCTACCCTCGATAAATTGCGCTGTATCGCTTTGCCTCATAGCACTATTGTTCAAATTCGATTTCAAGTTCTATTCTGCGATTACGTTCGCGGCCTTCGGCTGTAGCATTATCTGCGACAGGCTTCGTTTCGCCAAAGCTAATCGCAGACATTTCACGTCCTGGTGCTGGAATACTTGCTTCGATTTCTTGTACGACGCTTGCCGCACGTGCTGCGGCCAGGTCCCAATTATCCCGATACAGGGCGCCAAACGAAATAGGCACATTATCCGTGTGTCCGGACACAATGACCTTGCTCGTGGGGTCCACTGTGACCGCTGCGAGCTCGTCAATAATGCCGCGGGCTTGCGGTGTCAGATCGGCCGACCCCGATGGAAATGCGCCGCCCGCGCCAAGGTTGACAAAAACCTTGCCGTCACGCTGTTCGACTGTCACCAGCCCTTGTTCGATTTCATCCTGCAAATTGGCGCGCAATTGGGCTTCGGCCTCCTGCGCCTTTTCAGTCGCGCGTGCCATCTGGCTAAGCGCTTCGTCCAATGTTGCGCCGCCGGATTCTTGTTGCTGGCGTTGGATTTCTGAAACCATCGAAATCAGATCATTCAGCGTCTCGTCCAGCCCGCCAAATAGAATCTCTTGTTCGGCCTTTCCTGTCGCAAGACCTGCAATCTCTATGGCTTGCCCCACACGTTGAAATTTTTCGATCAGTTCCTGGGGCGAGGCATCCTCGGCATTCATGTCGACGGCAACCTTTCCATCAACGATTTCGGCTTCGATGTTGACCGCTGTGCCGATCTGCTCCAACGCTGCGGCCAGTTTTTCCGCGTCCGACATATTTTCGTTATCGGCGATATTCTGCGCTGTTTCCCCGCCAAGCCCATCTGCATCCGTCTCACCCTCGAGCTGCTTGTCCTCGCCGTCCATATCCTGGTTGTCGGTGGGAATTTTCAGCTCCGGTTCCTTGATCTCAGTCGTCTCCTGGGTCGCTTCTTCCGTCACAGAAGGTGATGGCGAAGGGCTGAAGTTCAATTCAAGAACGGTCGTTCCCTTAGGTTGCTCAACAACGGGAATGATTTTCTGCACGCCGAAAGAATCCTTGAGCGACCCGGAAATCTGCTTGAATTTCGGGACGTTCATTTCAGCGAATGACAAGAGCAGCACAAAAAATGCCATGAGCAATGTTGCGAGATCGGCAAAGGTTGCCATCCATGCAGGCGCACCAACCGGAGGGCACTTTGGACATTCTTCGTCCTGCTCTTCTTCAGCTTCGACTGCTTCAGCCATCCGGCAAACTTTCTTGTTGGGGCTAAATTATGCCGCGTCGATCTTTGCCTGCATCTTCGGGGGAAGGTTCGAGACCATTTGATCCTGGATATTGCGCGGGGACTCGCCTCTCGCGATATTGCGTAGCCCTAGAACGACCATCTCTCGGTAAATGACTTCATAGGCGGTGTAGCCTTCCAATTTCGTCAAAAGCGGACCAAACAGTACGTTGGCAACGATTGCCCCGTACATGGTTGTGAGCAATGCGACCGCCATAGCGGGACCAATCGCCTTTGGGTCGGACATGTTGCCGAGCATCAAAACCAGACCGATCAACGTTCCGATCATGCCCATCGCGGGGGCTAGATCGACCCATGCTTTGACGACAAGTTGATTGGCTTCATGCCGGCTTTTCATGGATTTGATTTCGGCAGTCAATTGCTTGACCAATTTCGTCTCATCCGCGCCATCAACCAAAAGCTGCATTCCTTTTTCGAAGAATTTGTCTGGTACAGCCTGTCCCTCAAGCGCCATCATGCCATCTTTGCGCGCGATCCCGGCAAGTTCGACCATACGCTCGACGAGAACATTTTGCTTTTTTACGGGAGGCAGGAATGCCTTGGACATCGCGCCAAAGCTGCCTAAAAAGGTTGCAAGTGGCGTCGTATACATAGCGGCAAAGAATGTTCCACCAATCACGATCAAGATAGAGGGGACATCGACGAACGGGGCAACGCCGCCACCGACGATCATCGCTCCGATGATCATTGCAAAGCAACCAACTAGTCCAAGCAGGGATGCGATATCCATAGTATGTCTCCCAATAAAGCGGTTCGGCACACTTAATGCAAAGAAGATGCCAAGTAGTACTTTGAAAGGAATGAGATGTTGGGTGCCGCAAATATCAAGAACGCTTTTGTGTTTTTCTTTATGAGCGTCGGTATACTGACCGCCGATCCGCTACCCACCCATGCCCAAGAAACAACCTTCGTTGCAAAGGGGCCAATCGTGATTGATGTCCTGGGTGGTCTGGACTGGATGCGTTGCAGCATCGGGCAGGTATGGGAAAATGACACCTGTGTGGGTTCAGCCTTGCTTGTTCCCTTTGCCTCGGTTGCTTCTCTGATAGAGCGCGCCGAACGTAACATAGGCCCCGGTTGGCGTCTGCCTAGCCGTGAAGAATTGGAACGATTGATTGTTATCAATCCAGAACCACCAATGATTGACCAGAATGTTTTTCCAAACACATATCCTGGTCTTTACTGGACCGGTGACACCAATTGGTTGATGTCGAATGCGCCGTGGAGCATCAATTTTTTTACCAGCTATGCCTATGGCCGTGCGGATGAGGGCCGGACCGTTGCCGTGCGGCTTGTCAGGCCGCGCTGATCGCTCCGCCTACATCGCGTCTGAAAAAGAAACTTCCACGTCCAGGATGTCAGCCAATGAAATGATCTCTTTGTGATTGCGTACCTTCCATTCGATTGGCGCGACAAGGTTGCCTTCGACGCGTGATCTGAAAACAAAGGCACGAAAGCTTTTAAACACGGTATTGCTGCTGGTTTGCTGTTTCACGGCGGCCAAGGGATCTAGGAACAGGCCCTTCAATCGCCGAGGCCGGTCAGCCTTGTCGAAATGAACCGAGCGGTAGGCGAAAGAATGACAATGTTCGAGGGCGTTGTCGTCCTCGATTTCGGCCAGGAAAAAAAGCATATTCTCTGCAACGCTGTACAGTTTTTCGGGTGTGCAATCCGCATAGGTCAACAACAGATCTCGCGACATGCGGTTTGCATAAGCTTCTATCGGCAAAGCTCCAAGGACATAGCGTTCAGCTACTTTGGCACACACAACGTTCAAGATCCAATCTCGGGCGTAAGACATTTGAGAACCTTCATTCTGTTCGTCAGGTTACCATAATTTAAAGATGGGTCGCCGCGTCCTTTGTGCGATATCGCGCCTGCTACAATTCTTCTCCCATGATGTAACTGATGGGCCTGTCACCATCTTTTACTATGACCGATCTCCATTGGCTTGCACTAAAAAAGCGGCAAATTGTATCGGTCGTCTCAGTAGCATCCACCTGATTGTTATCCTTCGTCATATTGGACGCAAGGAGCATCAGCCAGCGCTCGACTTCGGTCATCTTCGCAATCCACGTATCGACAGATTTCATAATTTCAACACATGCAATAGAGTTTCTCGCACCAGAGACAACCCGAATATTTCGGGAGCCATGCTCGATCATTCTGGCAAAAGCAGTTCTGCAGTCAGCACCTGCTTTTTCGACGCTGACATCTTCGACCATAGCTGCAAACCTTAATGTCGCTAGTGTTTGGCATAGGCAGCAATCACTGCCTGCGTCCGCCGTTGATTGCGCTGCAAGCCAGCAACCTGTTCTACAAGGTCATTGCGCGCTTGCGTATGCCGCCAGATAATCGCCGACAAGCGTGCGAGATCGTGGCGTATTTGATCGGTATGTACATGCGCCAGCCCTGCAAAGCGTTCGCGCATTTCCATATTGATGCGCTCTGCCGCATCAAAATCTGCGTCTCTCAAAGCGTCCTCCAACGCATCCTGCGCTTTTTCCAAAGCTATAAGATGCGCGTCGTGCGGACGCAGATTCACTTGATTTTCTGCCATGCATCAAAGATTTCGGAAATCGAATGATAGGCTCTGTCGATCTGCGCCGTATCGTCATTCCGCATCAGCTTGAGGGTCTGTTGACGGGAATATTCGTACAATTGGAACAGATTTACCGATATGTCGCCGCCGCGTTCGAAATCGAGGCTTGATTGCAAAACATAGATCGACGTCAAGACGCGGGCGATATGGGTTTGGAATATCTCGCTGTCGCGCGCTGGTTCCTGCATCAGGATACCAAGGCTGCGCACAAGATACCCGAGCGTTGCCTTGATCAATTGATGGCTGTCTTCGGGATTGAAGCCCGGGTTTTGTTGTTGACGCTTGTACACGGCGGCCGGGCTTAACATTGACATCGAATAGGACTCCGTCGGCATTATAAGTTCCTTATAGAAACGACTGGCTGCACGACTTGTTTAGTGGCGCGTCGAATATTGCTGGGCATCTTCCACCGAAGTCGCAAGTGTGACTTGCAAGAAGCGTTCCACTGAGTCGCGATCCACCAGCGTCAGTCCCTCGGTGATCTTCCTGGTCTCATTGGCAGCGATCAGCTTTATGTTTGCATCGGCCATTGCCGACAGACCGGCAATATCTATGCCCCCGATATCCATATGTGTCAGAACAGTCGCTGGGCAGATCGCCTCGAACATCATGGTATATTGCTTTATTGCTGCAATCGACCAAGTGCTGGGAATGATCAGCAATGGGCTAATGTCACTACCACTGCTTCGTTCGGTGACCCATTCCAATGCTTCCGCAATGGCATCGGGCTCTGTCAGATCACAATCAATGATATCATTGCGCGCGATGTCTTCGTCATCTTCGAAAGACAAAGTGCGAAACTCGGAGTTCAGCAGCGTTGCATATTGTTGCAAACGGCCGCAGCTGACAAAACCTTTCTGCGGCACTTGGACCAGACGGGGCTGTAACGCTGTGGAACGCAAGCGTTCAAAGGCAAGCTGGGCCGCGACGGTTGTCTTTCCCGCACCCGGCGGGCCGAAAAGAAACAGCGCTTTATTTTCGTGAACCACAGAGATTTCGGCATCGTCGGTGATCCGTGCTGCCAGCAGGTGACAAGCATGGTCTTGCTGGGCTTGCAGGGTATGCAGATCCGGTGCAACCGCGCAGGACTGGGCAATATCCTTTGGAAATCCGAAGTCAAAAATTGATACCCGGTGCTGGGCGACTGCGGCTTCGTTCAGGATGGTAGCAGAAGGTTGTTTGGCTGCCGGGACTTGTGCAGCAAGTGCGCTATCCTCGACCCAGTTGTCGGTGCTGTCCGCTTTGTCAGGAGCGAATGGCACGGTCTGTCCTGCACTGCTGTCGCGTGCGGTCGCAGTCTCTCGCGCGATCGGGTCTTGCTGACGACTGACGGGTTCTGCCGCATTTGACACGAGTTCCGGCTTGTCGTCAGGGGTTTCTGCAAGACGCTGGCGGAACAATTCTTCGAATTGTGTTGCATCCAATATCGTCTCTGGTTCTTCAGCCGGCCGCGCCACCGGTGCTGCAGTAACGCCGATATCAGCGCCTTTTTCACGGAGAGGCGCAGCATTAATATCTGAAGCACGTCGCGGGGTTGGGGCCGGATCTGACCCGTTGCGCCGCGCGCGCGCGGTCCGCATCGCCGCCCCGAGATCCATGGCGTCGCTTGGCCAGGATTGCGGCTTGCGATCGTCCCATGGCAGCTGATCGGCCATGTCGGATTCGCGTGTTGCACGGACCTCTGTGACATCTCCCATCTTTCTGACGGATAGGATCATGGCATCGTCACCAAGTTCGCGTACCGCCTTTTCCATCGCGGTATCGGGATCGGATGCTCTGAAGATATATTCAGTCATGACCAGGGCGCCTCATCGGGGATCAAAAAATTGACCATGTTTCATTCTGTGGCCATTTGCTCGTCGCCAGACACAGTCGCCACAACCTCCACCCGTCGCCCGTCAGGCAATTCCGTGAATGAAAGGACGGGAAAGTCAGCGATATGTTGACGCAGAAAGCTGGACAACTTGCGCCGGATTTGTGGAGAAACGACCAAGAATGGTTTCTTGCCGGCTTCAGTCTGTTCCTCGTTGATACGCACCAGCGATTTAACCATCTGTTCTGCAAGTGATCCGTCCAGCAGCAACTGATCGCCCTCTGACCGCTTGGCGGAATTGATCAACAGATGCTCGAATGCGCTGTCCAGTGTGACTACCGGAAGCGGGGTGTTCAGCGGCGTTGTCTGTTGAATAAGCAAGCCAACAAGTTGGGGCCGCAGCGCCTCTGCGGTCTCTGTCACGCTCATGTTCTTGCTTGCCATCTCGGAAATCAATTCCAAGATGCGTCGCAGATCGCTGATCGGTATCCGTTCACGCAAAATCTGCCGCAGCACAGCCGTCAGATTATGCAATGGCATCAGTTTAGGGACAACGGACTGGACCAATTGCGGCACAACTTTTGACAGATTGTCGAGCAGTTCCTGAACATCATCCTGTCCGATCAGTTCTGACGCATATTTGTACAAGATCTGGCTCAGATGTGTCGCCAGCACCGTTTCAGGCTCGATGATGATATAGCCGTTTGCTTCTGCTTCGAATTCGCGGTCCGGCTGAATCCAGGTCGCGTCGATGCGGAAAGATGGCTCTTTGACATCTATACCCTCAATCTTGACGCGCGATGTGCCGCTGGGCAGCGCAAGTTTCTGATCAGGATAGATCTTGTCCTCGGCCACCACTGTTTGACCGATCTTGATCCTGTATTCGTTCGCGGTCAGCCCAAGATCGTCACGGATGCGGACACTGGGCAAGACAAAACCCAAAGCTTGCGACACTTCTTTGCGCACGGTGACAATGCGTCGCGCCAAAGGCCCGCCGTCGTCTTTGTCCACCATCGACAAAAGCGGATAGCTGAGCAGCAGCGTCACCGCAGACAAGTCCGCGACGTCGGTGATGTTCAGGCTATTGGGATTGGTGTCTTCGACAGGTGCTTTCGCGTCATTCTTGTCTTGCGTGGCATCGGTCTGTTCTTGCTTGCGAAAGAAGTATGCAGCGACACCAGCAGCAAGCCCCATGCCGCCAAACAAGATAGTTGGCATACCTGGCACGAGGCCGATCAAAAGAAGCACCCCGGCCACGGGGAACCATGCGCGCGACATGCTGACTTCACCCTTGATATGCTCGGCCATATCTTGGCTCGACGATACACGCGTCACGATGATGGCCGTCGCAATCGACAACAGCAAAGACGGGATTTGCGCGACAAGGCCATCACCGATCGACAGCAGAATATACAGTTCAGAGGCTTCGCCGATCGACAGCCCATGCTGCAGCATCCCGATCGTCAACCCGCCGATGACGTTGATGGCCAGAATCAGAATACCGGCAACGGCGTCGCCTTTGACAAACTTCGATGCACCATCCATTGCGCCATGAAAATCTGCCTCGCGCGATACGTCCTCGCGGCGCACGGTCGCTTCTTCGGCGGTGAGCACTCCCGCATTCAGATCCGCGTCAATGGCCATCTGTTTGCCGGGCATGGCATCAAGGGTAAAGCGGGCAGAAACTTCTGAGACACGGCCTGCACCTTTGGTGATCACGACAAGGTTGATGATCACCAAAATGACAAAGACAAAAATCCCGACGACATAATTGCCCGCAATGACAAAGGCACCGAATGCTTCGATCACGGCACCGGCGGCGCTGGTTCCCAAATGTCCTTCGCTGAGGATGATCCTTGTCGAGGCCACGTTCAGCGCCAGTCGCAACACCGTTGCAACCAGAATGAGGCTGGGAAAAGATGAAAAATCCAGCGGTCGGTAAGTGTGCAAAGCCACCATCAATATCAATAGTGACATGAAGATGTTCAGCGTGAAAAAGATGTCCAGCAAGAAGGCTGGCAGCGGCAATACCATCATCGCCACCAGCATCAAAATGCCAAGCGGCAGCGTGATGCTGGTCAGGCTCCGCCCCAGCAGGTGCCGTGGTATTGCTGTTTCGGACGCGCTCATGTCACCTGCTGCTCCATTTGGCGGCGCATCTCGGACGCCGCCACTTCGCCAAGTGAGAAGCAATTCCTGTGCCAGTAAAAAAATACGCCGTATTTGCGCTGTTCTTGGCACTGGCACGACATATGCAAGACCAGAGGCGAAGCGCGACTTGCGGAGGATATTTTTGTGCGTAACTTTGCCTTAACCGATTTTATCAAGACGTGTGCGGTTTTCACGATTGTTCTGGCGCTTGGCGCCTGCAACATGAATGGTCACGCACCCTACAACGCTGCGGGCATATCACCCGCCGCAAAAGAAATCCTTGAAATCGAGACTGCGCTAAGGGGCACTGATGCCGCTGTCATACAGCAAACTGTCCCACCAATTATTGGGACGGGATATGCTACGATTTCAGCGCAGCCCGCGCATAACATCAATCAAAAGCGTTTGATGGCGATCCGCGTTGCCCGTCTGGACGCTATGCGCGATATCACCGAGCAGGTGCATGGCTTGCGGCTCAGTGCGCAGACAACCGTGGTTGACGCCGTCTTGCAAAACGACACAACACGCGCATCGGTCGATGGTACAATCCGAGGTGCGCGTACGGTGCGTATCAATCCGGTTGGTCGCGACACCTATGAGGTCGTGCTGGAACTGGACCGCGATATGATCGCACGCATCATGATGGCGGTGCGATAAGCAACCGAGAGGTAAGGCCAGGGATGCTAACAGGAATATTTCATCGTCAGATGAGGCTGCTTGCGCCTGTGCTGTTGCTGGTTCTGACCTGTGGGCCGGGTTTTGCGGATATCGTGCGGGTCACAGGCCGGGCCGCCGTGACCAATAATGATACAGACCGTGCGCAGCGTTTTGCTTTGGAAGATGCGCTATACCTTGCCGCGCTAGAGGGGGGGGCTGACGTGTCAGGCTTTTCCATGGCGGATAACGGTGCGCTGACAGGCGAGAGCATTCTGTTGCGGCCCAATTCCCGCATCCTTGATTATACTGTTGTCAGCCAAGGGCCGTCTGGTCATCATTATGAAGTTGTCATTGATGCCTATGTCGGCACTGTGCCTGCGCTTGGTTGCGCTGTGCGGCCGGCGATCAATCTGATATCCGGGAACCCACAGATCCATGTTGGATATACCGCACCTCTGTGGGCGCAAGAGGCTTTGGAGCTGGCGCATGACGCGACTATCATGGGTCTTGGGACCACGCCTCAGATCCAGATTTCAGCGCGCGACATCTCGCTTGCGACGGTGGGACAGAGCGGGAGCAAAATTCCTGCTGGTTTTGATTACGACACTCTTATGGGCGGCCAGTCCAGGGTAGAGGCATCGCGGTCAAACCTGATACCTGATACCGCGCGGGGCCTGCATCTGTCATGGCACGCAACGGCTCCCGGGCTTCAAGCGACGACACTAACGGTGACCTTGCAGGCGAAGGTGCTTGATCCTGCTGCGCCTGGACGGGCACAGCAGATGACCACCAGCCATGTGGTCGCTGTCTCGGCCAATACGCCTTGGCGCACGGTCAATGTGTTGGCGCGAAAGGATGCGCATGAGGTCGCAAAAAGCCTCGCCGAAAGCGTGTCAGCAGAGCTTGCAACTTGGCTGGGGTCCTATGCCTGCGCACCATTGCAGGGCTACCTTACGGACGCGGGCACCGGACGTTTTCGAATTGACCTGGGCAGCCGCGATGGCCTGACCCGTCAAAGCCTTGCCTTTGCCGAGGGTCATGGCCAACCTTGGACGGTGTTCCGCATCGTGGACCTTAGCCCAAGCCAAGCTGTCCTGAGCCCGATGAACGCAAAGCGTGCCGGCGCGCAATTGGCTGGCGCCAAAGTGCGCTTTGAAATTGGAGGTTGAACGTCATGCGATTGGGCCAAGTGATCTTACCACTTCTTGCCATGTTCATGCTGCCGCACGTTGCAAAAGCGCAAGAGCCTTGGGCTTTGCTGTGCATGGCTGACTGCTCTGACACCGCTGCGTCAGGCAACCATCATATCATTGCGCCGGGTGAAAATCTGTTGGGGATACTGCGCCAGTATCGCTACGGGTCGACAGGTCTGCAAACGGTGATTGAGAAAGTCGTTCAGGATAACCCGCGCGCTTTTCTGCGGGGCGATCCCGACAGGATGGTGGCGGGTCAAACCTTGATCTTGCCTGAGGCTGATGGCTTCCCAACCGTCCCCGACCATATTTATTTGTTCTAGTATGATACGCTGGCTTTCCATCGTGCTGTTCTGGCCTGTCGCGCTCTTGGCGCAGGATCAGGCGGCAACGCGGATTGTGACGGGGCAAGAAGTCCAGCAGGCAATCATTGAACGGCTGGCCAGCGTTGGCGAGATCGCCGCACCAAATGTCATGCCTGAAAAACAATTCTATGCTTGTGACGCGCCGTTGGAGGTGGAGCAAGCTTTCAGCGGCTGGCGCAGTGTGACTGTCCGCTGCCCGTCGCCAGTGGAATGGAGCATTGCATTGCGCGCGCAGGTCCAAGGCGCGCTTCCTCATGTCCCAAAAGTCGCCGAGGGACAGGTCGCACAAGCAGTCTTTCTGCGCCGACCGCTGCGTAGCGGCGACAGGATACAATTGGACGATCTGGAAATCCGACCAATCGATCCATTGTCAGTCAATAATGTCTATATTGTGATCGAGGATGTTGTCGGCAGGGTTTTGTCGCAATCTTTGACGCCCCGCGTGCCGGTCAGTCCGCGCCATCTGCAGCGCGATTGGGCTATAAATGCCGATGATATTGTCACTTTGCAGATCGTGAACGGCGGTATAGAAATAGAAAGTCCCGGCATCGCCTTGGAACCGGGCCAAATTGGAGATAACATACGCCTAAGAAACCTGAGCAGTGGCAGCGAAGTGATCGGACAGATCTCTCAGGAAAGAAAAGTTCAGGTCATCTCTAAAATGGCGCCCTGAACAGTCGTTACCTATCTTGGACAGGAGAATGCAAAATGGTTGATGCAACACAAAATCTGACTGGCACGGTCACTTCCGCAAAAATGCCAGAGGTGAACGCGGTTCCAAGAGTCAACATTTCGCCCGCAAGTAGTGGCGATACCGCAGGACTTGGTGTCGCTGCGCCGGTTAACCCGGTATCGGCGTCGTCCCGACCCGCGGTCGAGATCAACTCCGCCGCCGCTGAGGTTCTGGCGTCGATGCAGAGCATGCCGGTCCCGGTTGATATCGAAGCCGTGGAACGCATTCGGTCGTCGATCCAGGCGAACGAATATCCTGTCGATTACGACAAGATCGCGCAGGGTCTGGCCGATTCATTCGAATCCATGACCTAATGTCAGAGACCGGCGTTGCGACACAACATCTGGATGCGGCGCTTGACCGACTGAAAGCGTGCCGCGCGTCGGACAAGGACTATATCGCAGCATCCGAAAATGTGCTGGCCGAAATGTCGAAATTGGGACCCCTTGGCCCAAATACACCCGATGGTTTGGCAAACTTGTATCAGAAATTGACTCAAGAGTTTCTTTACGCCGAAAAATGTGCTGAATTGCGCGGACTGGGCCATGCTGGCAATACGGGTTCGCAAACGTCAAAATATTGACTATTCAGGATAACTTTTTTGACACTTCAGGATTACGCAAGCTTGGTGTATGGCCAAAGCATTACAAACTGGTTGCTGGCCCTGAACTTACTATTGGTCGGCTGGCTTTTGGTTCGCATCATGCGGGATCAGCGCGATTTGTCGGATATCAAATCAACACTGAAGCATATCGTTCAGTCGGTGCAGCCTACAAATAGCCCAGAAATCACCGGGACGCAGGTCGGGACACCCGATGTCCTGCAACTGACGCAGCGGGTGGCAGTAAACCATGGACCGCAGGCAAACTCGGCTTCCAATATCGTGGCGTTCATCGCAGCGCGCCAAGCGGGCAGCAGTCTGGAAGAGGCCGCGCAGCAATGTGACCTGACCGAGGACGAAGCATTCGCCATATCGGTCAGTTATCGTGACGCAACACCGTCACCGGCGAACAACGAGGCCATGTCCTGATCCACAAACATTCCGCGTGCCGTTTCCTGGGCCTGCAGGACATCGCGCGCCTCTAGCGCGACCTCGATATCATTGCGGGTTTTGGCGGCTTGGTCGATATTCAACGCGGCACCGATCAGTGTCCAGATATAGGCGGTTTCCAGATCGGGTCGCGTCAATATTGTTTGGTTGAACGCGACAAATTGCATGATGGCTGCAGAATCTCCCCGGGACAGTCGGTCTTGCAGGCGGCTCTCGATGCGATCCGCGATTGTATCTTTCGTGGCGGGCAGCAGTTTTTCGGCCAGCCGGTCAGCCAATTCCTGTGCGCGCTCGACACCGCCAAGCTGGGCCAGCCATGCCCATTCCAGCGCAAGGGTGTAATTCTGCGGCGTACCTTTTCCGGCCTCTAGCAAGATCGCCAGATTGAACTGCGCGTCGTGATCATCCTGTTCTGCCAAAGCAAAGAACAGATCATTCGCCAGACCGAAATCTTCGGCTTTGACGGCCTCAACAGCAGCGTCAAAAGGATCGGGGCTGGCATCTGAGCCTTGGGCGGCCACGCCCGTTCCGGTGATCAAGAGCATCGCGCAAAAGCTGGCAGTCGCGATCCGACAAAAGCAAACGGGCAGTCGGGATAGGAATGTCATGGCAATGCGGACCTTTCAGCGGTTCACGTCCAATCCTAATAGGCTCACCGCTTTACAGCAATCGGCCTTCGCAAAGAATGTTGCCTTACGGGGCTAAAGCCTGCGGCGTCCAAGCCGTTACCACAAATAGGCCGGTTGATAGCGACAGCATGCTTCAGTTGGTTGAGAGCGCGGATTTTGGAACGTGTTCTCTTAATGACATAATAGGAGAGATGTAATGGCACTCGCAATTGCAACCAATACCGGCGCCTTGATGGCCGCGGCTTCCGCGACCAGCGTCAACAGAGACATGGAAACCTCGATGGAGCGTTTGTCGACCGGCAAGCGCATCAACTCTGCCAAAGATGACGCAGCTGGCGTGGCCATTGCATCGCGGCTGACATCGGAAATCCGCGGCACCAACCAGGCAATCCGCAACGCCCAGGACGGTCAGGCACTGATCAATACGGCCGAAGGCGCGCACAAAGAAATCGAAAACATCCTGCAGCGCATGCGTGAACTGGCTGTGCAATCTTCCAACGACACCAACGACACAGCTGATCGTGCAAATCTCCAGCTTGAAGTAGACGCACTGATCACCGAGATCGACAGAATTTCACAGACAACAACATGGGCTGGTCAGAGCTTGCTCAACGGCACGGCCAAGGGTGCTCTTGCCACTTCTTTTGACGACAAGGCCACGTTCAACCTCCAGGTTGGAGCTAACTCTGCCAGCGCCAACGTGATTACTGCAAACATTGGCGCAACCACTTCTGCAGCACTTGGTCTGGGCGCAACCGGGAGCTCATCTTCTTCGGCAGCATCGTCAGATAATCCAGCGCGTATGTCGATCGACGGTGGAACCATCACTGTTGAGGGCGACCTCGTGAACGGCGACTCGTTTAGCTTTGATATCAACGATATCGCTGTATCTGTAACCTATAGCACGACGGATGAGTACACAAACGATCTGGCAGGTTTGGGAGCCCAACTAAAAGACAAAGTTGATGCACTTGTCGCTGCTGGTACGATTACATCTCCCGTTTCTGTAACCAACAATGGGGATGGCAGTATTTCACTGTCAGTTTCGGATACGCCTACGATGGACACCCTTGTGGCTTCGCAGAATGCTGCATCTTCGACCACAGCTATATCAGTCACGGGCAATACCATCGCCGTAACGGGCACATTCGCTTACGAGAAGGCTGCAACTGAGGTTGTGACGATCGCAGCGGCTGATGTATCTGCGGCACTAGGTGACGCTGCGACAACTAGTGATAGTTTTTCTTTGACGGTCGGTACTACAGTTTTGAGCTATACCGCTGGAACCGGCGATGACATTGGCGACTTGGTGACTGGTCTTACGTCGGATAGTGACTACTCTAGCGCTGACTTCACTGTTGCAGCAGATAGCGCTGGTACTGGTCTCCTTGTAACTTCAAAGACCACAGGTGCAGTTGATTTCGGTACTGTGACGCTTGCGACTGTTGGAACATCTGGCACTTCTGCTGCAGGAAGTGTAACTACTTCTGGTGCTGGTGCTGACGAGATTTCTGCCAGCATCAACGGCGTTACCGTGACCTACTCAGCCGCCGCAAACGATGGCTTCGCTCGCACAAATGTTGGCGCGGCTTCTGGTCTTGCCACCGCAATTGGAAACCAAGCTGGCCTAGAAAACGTAACTGTAGTGGACAACGGTGACGGAACGATCAGCCTGTCACAATCCACAACACCTGTTTTGGAAGCCGCTGAAGTTGCGCTCAACAATGCTGGTGCTGCATCGATCAGCTATGATGATGCTGGCGTTATTACTGTTGGTGGTTCCTTTGTTGATGGTAAAAGCTACTCGTTCAATCTGTTTGGCGAGGATATTTCAATCACTGCGTCAACTGATGACGGCTTCGCAGACTCGAAAGAAGGCATTGCAGCGCAAATCGCTGAAGCGATCAATAGCGCCGGAATTCATGGTGTGACAGCGGCTAAAACTGCAAATGCGACAAGTGTAACGCTGACAGCTAAGGTTGCTGTGGAAAACACGAACGTTGCGAGTGGTTCTCAGTTTTTGGTTGCAACGACAGGGTTGAACGCGATAGCAACGCTGAATATTTCTAGTGATACCTCTGCAACAACAGCCAGTGCTGAGGTTGGGAATGTTACAGCCGCGGCTGCCAACTACGCTGTAACTGATGATATTGCCACTCTTACTGTTGGAAGCGTTGAGCTTTCGTTTACCACTACTGCGGATGATACTACGTTAGATGAGTTGATTACTGGACTGAAAGCGGATACTGACTACGCTGCTTCTGGTTTCACAATTGCTGCAGATACTGCCGGTACTGGTATTAATATCACCTACGACACAACTGGTTCGCGAGTTGATGATGAAATTAACTTTTCAACAACTGGTGCCACACCATCCAGCACTACCGGTTCAATCACCACTCAGGGCGTTGCTACTGCAGTAGACGGTAAGGGCATCACGGCTGCAACATACACAGCGGGCGATTCCTACTCATTCGATGTCGCTGGTCAATCATTTTCTTTGGTTGTTGGTGCAGATGGGTACAATAACGACAAAGATGGCGTGTCTCAGCAGATGATGGACCTCATCAATGATGCTGGTATTGCAGGCCTTACTGTTGTTGCAAACAAAGGCGATAGTGCTGGAGTTTCCATTACGCGCGCGTTGACTGGCGTGACAACTGGGAGCGGTGGATCGACAGTATTGGAAAATGTTGTTGTTATGGACGCTGCAGGGCAAACTGGAACTTCTAGCGCCAGCAATGCGATTTCTATCACCGAAGCGGACAGTGCAACAAGCGCCCTGAGCCGGATCGACACAGCAATAGCAAGCCTTACCTCTCAGCGTGCATCGCTCGGTGCAGTCTCTAACCGTATCGATAGCACGGTCAGCAACCTCACCAACGTTGCGATCAACCTCGAAGGTGGCCGTGGCCGTATCGAAGACGCAGACTTTGCGGCAGAAAGTACTGCGCTGTCCAAGTCGCAGATCCTGGCGCAAGCCTCCACCGCGATGCTGGCGCAGGCCAATGCCTCCAAGCAAAGCGTGCTGAGCCTGCTGCAAGGCTAAGCGCACCACAATGCGAAACACAGGCCCGGGTTACTCCGGGCCTGTTGTCATAGGAGCACTGCGATGACCCGTCGTTCCATTGTGCTGACAATCCTTGCCGCGATGCTGGCGCTTGGGCTGGTCAAACTTGCGCTTCCAACCGTCCAAGATGCTCTGGGCCTTGGTGACCCGTTGGTGATCCTCGCTGAGGTGCGCCTGATCAACCAATGCCCGCTTGCCGACCACAGCTTTGCCATACGCAATACCGATACAGGCCGCAGCATCCCGTTTTCCAACGGCAGGGCGCGGATCGAGGGCGTAAGCGGCACCTACCTGCAGATCGTGCTGGCCAGTCGTTTTGACGGCGTGATCTTCAGCGGCGAAAAGCAACGCATCAAACCGCAGATGACCATGACTGCCGATTGCACCAGTGGCGAGCGTATGCGCGGCGTGATGGACGGGATCGGCGATAAATTCGCAAAATGATGTCGCCATCTTGTGCGCATTTCGCTGACTTGTGCGCAAATGCTGGGTCAAAAAAATAACACACCCAAAGCATTGTTCCCAAACCATTTTATACCCGCGTCACTATGCCAGTCGGTGATGATGTCAAAATATTAATGATCAGTGAATAACCGTGACATATAGCTCAAATACGCGCGTACAGCATCAACTGGCGTAGCGTGCTACACTGGCACGCACTGTGCTTGGTCCCGTGTTAAGCGCGCAGCACAGACCGCGTATGACGCCACGCTTGCTGCGTTCCTGTGTGTTCAATCGTCACCAACTGTATCCGTTGGCGCATAGCGCATCAGGGTGTCACAAAACGGTTGACCTTGTTCAACGTTGAACATTTATACTATTATGCGTGTGGTGGCAGAAACCTATCACGCTTAAGTTGTTATCGCGTGTCGCGTTTTGGAAACTGTCCCAACACGACATTGTTCATATACTGTTCTGCAATGCGCAGATGACGCTGAACTGCGAGGGCCTTGGCGCGACGATTGGCTTTCTCCATGTCCGCAACACTGGCATATTCGGCTTTGAGGCTGCTGATCTCTTCCGGCGAGTAGGGCAGTGTGTTGGTAACGCCAGCAATATCAAACAGGTCCGCATCGTCCAATTCTGGGTGTGCCTGCTTTGCATCCCAGACCAACAGATGCTCATGTAGGGATGGCAAGCGGGGGCGGCCTGTGGGGTAGAAGCGGTATTCACGTCGCATCTCTTTCAGTATCTGACGCCGATCCAGCTTGTTGAGTGTTTCGCGCACAGCGTCGAGCATCTGGGTTTTGGAGCGCGAATATCCCACATGCAAAAACACGCCTTCGCTTTCTAAATAGAACTTGTCTGATAAAGAAATATCCTGCGCTTCGCTAACGAAGGTGAACAGCCACATCTTGTCAGCCCACCATGTGTTGAAGTCACAGCTGTGCACATCGCCAAAGTGTTTATACAGCGCAGCATAATCCCCAGCGCCCGCGTTTGCACAGGTGATGCGATAGCCTGCGTGTCGCCGCAGATATTCCCACCAATAGTAATAGACAGAGCATTGCCAGCCAGGCGCATGCCCATAGGGCGGTTCAGGCAAGCGCGGGCGATAAGGCGCGCCTGGGTAATCAGGCGGTGCCAAGGGGAAGTTCTTGTAAGCAGCGGTCAGGCGTTCAGTCCAGTGCATTTGATGCCAATAATGTTTGTATCCATGATCAGATATATCGGCGTCAAAGCCGTGCAATAATGGGATATCAGCACATGATGCTGCACAACAAGCTTAAAAGGAGATACTCAATGCTTGATACACACAACACACAACTGACTACTGCAACAGATCACGACACAAACGCTCAAACTTGCTACTTCGGCACCGCCGGTGCCACAGCAGGCAACATAAAATACGATGCCTTCGCAACAGGACAGGTGTCGGCGGAACACGCACTGGCTGACATCGAAACGATCAAACCTCGCACGCGTGATCAATATGTTGCTCTGTTCAAAAAAACGGAGGAACGCACGGCACGCGCGACGCTGCAAATGTGCAGGGTCATGTATGAGGCGCAGCAGACACTGGAAGAGCATGAATTTGCTGATTTCTGCGCAGCTGTGGGCTACAAAGACACATGCACCACAATTCGCAAGTTCTGCGCCATCGGCAAGCTGCAACCGCGTCTTGTTCTACATGCTGCTCTGATGCCGTATGAGTGGACCAAAATCTACACACTTACGCAAATTCCGGCGCAGCTGTTTGAGACATATGTAGAGGAAGGCACTGACTTTCGGGGGCTTTCAGGCAAGCAGATCAAGCAGTTAGTGGATGCGACGAAACCGGAGACGAAACAGTTCACAACGTTGCTGCCCAAAGACAAAGACAGCGGCAATTTTGTGTTCGCTAAGCTGCTGTTCAATAAGCCTTTGGTTGACGCTTATGACTGGCGTGCTGTCAAAAAGGCACTGGCAGAGATCGAAAGTCGTCTGCCGATCAAAGTGCAGTTCGTCGCTGCGGCAGAGCAGGCATACCAGCACACTGTTACACACCGTTATACGCAGGCAAAGCAGAACGCGAAGGATGTGGAGTTCAAGCCGGCGTTGTGGGACTATGGGACGGAGGCAGCGCAGGATAATCTCAAGACCAATGCTGCTGACGCAAACACCATCGATGGCAGCACAAATGTTCAGCTATCGCTGAAATAATCTGCGCAGTTAACTGATCTGCTCAAGCAGTCGCTCCTTTTATCGGGGGCGGCTGTTTTTTTGTGCGTGTTGATCCTGCTCCAATTTACCGCCGCGCGTTCTCATGGAAGGTTCATCGCTTTTGCCTTGTGATGCTGGCGCAGGTGGATATTCAACCTTGGTCCACGAAGCGAATGTGTGTTACAGATGCGCATGATTTGTCCGCAGGAAGCATGAGATGAACAAGCGCGCCACCAACCTCACTATCGATCCTGTTCTGCTAGACGAAGCACGCAAACTAGGGATCAACTTGTCGGCTACACTGGAAGCCAGTCTGCGTGATGCAGTGCGCCTACGCAAAGTTACGCAATGGCGCCAGCAGAACGAGGCAGCCATACAAAGTTCAAATGAATGGGTAGAAAAGCACGGCTTGCCGCTTGAACAATACCGGCAGTTTTGATGGCGCACTATGAGTTGTTTCTGAACCCTGCTGGCAGCGGCTATCTTTTGGATGTGCAAAGCGACCTATTGGATGCTCTGAATGTGCGTGCCGTGGTGCCGCTGCTGCCACAAGATACAGGTCCTGTGGCCGCTAGCCGTCTAAACCCTGTGTTTGAGATTGATGGTGCAGCGCATGTGATGATGACGCAGTACATCGCTGCCGTGCCCGTAGGAATTTTGAAGATCCCTATTGGAAATTTATCAGCTCAATGTGACATGGTCACATCTGCGCTGGACATGCTGTTTCACGGGTTTTGAATGTGGCTGCCTAGCGCCACTCATCAGCACTGCCGCTCAACATTTCTCTGAGTTGTCTGTAGGAGCGCCCTGATCAACAGCATCTTGGGCAATAGCTGTTGATCAATGTGCTTCTCTAAACTTGGGCGACTGATGAGGCTGCACAGTATTGCTTGTGTTCAACGTTGAACATTTAGCGGGTTAGGATTGTGAGAAGTTGCCCACAACAGCTTTTGCGTGTATCGTCAGCTGAGCTTATCAAACTTTGGGTCATTGAACGGACGTGGCTTTGGCCTCGGCTTGCGACGCAGTTTGGTGTCGGGATGTACATGTGGTGTGTGGTCAGGTCTTGGGCGCAGCTTGGTGGTGACGATTTCAGCTATCCGCATAGCTACCCCACAGTACAAAATAGGGGGGTGCAAAAGCACCAGTGGCGATCTGTAAGTAACTCACCATGAAATTCCGCAGCAGGTGATTTTCAACTGCAAAAGGGATTTTGGGGCCAATCGCTAGCAACCCCATTTCACAGTCCCATACGTTCGGGCGTCATCCACTTGCGTTTTGCCTGCTGTTCTATGGCTGTTTGACATTGGCTTTTGAGATCAAAAAGCTGTTGTGCCAAAGCTTGCAGTTCGGGCTTGCTGCTGGCGCTGAGTTTCTCCGCATAATAGCTGAGCTTGCTGGCGCAGGTGGCCAGAGCATCTGCACTGGGATGCAGATCACGAAACCGCAGGCCCCGCATATAACTCTCATCTTTGGCAAGCCAGCTTTCGCAAAACTCCTTGTTTGAGCTGATCACTGCGTTCTCAAGCAGGTCTTCACATACCTGTTCCAATATCTGTCTCGACATTCACATCCTCCCGTTGGCTTCAGCAGTATTTATCCTGACGTGACACAAACACGGGCTGAATTGGGTCAGTGACAATTTCCAGCAGGTGATAGCGTTCAACTATATGATTATGTGTGATTTTCTGGTCGTCCATACTGCGCTGTGGCCATAAACTGTGTGCAGTAATGCAAGCAGTGACGGTGATGATGCAACAACAGCTGAACAAGATTGCGGAACTGAATGATCACGCACGGCGCACATTCACAGGCTGTCGTGTGATCTTCACAGCGGGCATCGCCGCGCTGCCACAGCAAACACAACACAGCATCATTGCCACAGTGCAGCGGTATGACGATTTCACACAAGACAACGACCCATACGCCGAACATGACTTTGGCAGCTTCACCTGTCAAAACCATCATGTGTTTTGGAAATGGGATTATTTTGATCTTGATCTGCAGATGGCGTCACTTGATCCCAGCGTTGCCGAAATCACCACGCGCATACTCACCATCATGCTGGCCCACGAATATTGACCCAGACAATGTGATCATTATTCGGGCAATAACTATTCAATCTTATCGGCAATTATTATCCCAGCTGCTAAAGCAGCTGTGTTGCTTGAGTGTTTATCTCCTCGCTTTCGCTTCGGATCAAAACCCACTGCGCAATTTCTCTTCTTCTCAATCGACATCGCAAAGCGACATCATCACAAAACACATGCCAGATTTATGATCTGTTTTGATTATTCTTTCTGAGACATTGCAAGGAGCAGTCAGATCAACGCCTAATCCGGCGTCGATCCTAAAACTGCGCACCACAATAAACATTGCACGTCGCAGTCAGACTGTATCACTGAACCAAATTGGAAGAGCAGGTTTTGCTATCATCTCTATTACCAGCGTATCACACACACATATAGGACCTATACAGTCAGGCACCCCTATATGACGATGGGTCTCGTTGCCGAGGTTGTCGTCCATCTCACTTGCAAGCAGTACTGAACTGATCAGCGCTGCCTTATTAACCGCACACCATTACGACAATCAAAGCTGAGGGCAGACCGAACATTTACGTCTCTACAGCTTAAGGCATCCCACCAGACGATGGGGTAGTTGATTGAAGCAGATAACGAGCAATCCGTTTGCGCACCGTCTCACATCAGAAC
>Ga0222648_1000079_pt1 | contig 44870 bp, 49 predicted proteins | sample AntAcemetagen335_FD_181021 | JGI IMG/M metagenome (GOLD analysis project Ga0222648, IMG submission 181021) | Saline water microbial communities from Ace Lake, Antarctica - #335 | ecosystem: Environmental > Aquatic > Non-marine Saline and Alkaline > Saline | place: Antarctica: Ace Lake... | reverse complement strand
CTTACTGTATTAGCAGCAGTCGCGTTTGTGCCGATTGTGATATCACCAGTTGATGCATCAACCGTGATGTATGTACCAGCTGTGGCACTAGTAACACCAGTGTTATTGAAGCGAATTGCATCTGATGTAGAATCAACGTCGACGTTTACACCATATCCAGATACGAATGTTAGAGTCGCGGCATTAGCAGACGAGACAGCAGTGCCGTTATCAGACCAACTAAATCCAGAGTCTGCATCGATTACAGAAACAGTTCCGAATGAGTTTGCGTTAATCGCAACAGTTCCAGCAGCAGTAATACGACCTTGTGCGTCAACTGTGAACTGAGGAATTGTAGTTGCAGAACCATACGCACCAGCAGTTACAGCAGTATCATCTAGTGTTACAGTAACAGTACCCGCAGAGAATACTGAGGTTAAAGCTGTTCCACCCGCAACGGTTAGTGTAGCTCCGGTTGCAATATTACCAGTTCCAGTATCACCAGCAACAGTTACATTAGTAGAAACTGTTTGTGTGGTTGCACCTGTAATACGACCTTGCGCGTCAACAGTTAGTACTGGAATAACTGTAGCAGAACCGTATGAACCAGCGGTTACAGCAGTGTTGTCAAGTACAATTGTAACTTCGTTATCAGTTACAGCAGTTGTTATGCCAGTGCCACCTGAAATGGTGAAAGTATCGTCTAGTAGGTTGACTGAGTCTGTTCCACTATCACCTGCAATGTCAAGTACTGTAGCAATGCTAACTGTAGATGCACCAGTAATACGACCCTGTGCGTCAACTGTGAATTGTGGAATAGAAGAAGTTGACCCGTATGTTCCCGCTGTTACCGCAGTATTATCAAGGTTGAAAGTAATTCTATTACTAGTTGTTACTGAAGTTAATCCAGTTCCACCAGTTAAGGTTAATGTCTCGTTTAATAGATCAATACCCTGCGTTATTGCATCATCGCCAGTTACAATTAAAGTTGTAGCAATGTTAGTTGTACCAGCAGTTGTGATACGGCCGTCAGCGGCAATTGTGATGGTAGGAACCGCAGTTGCAGAACCATATGTACCAGCACTAACACCAGATGCACTGATATCAGCAACACCAGATGCGTTAATAGTGATATCACCGCTTAGTGCGCGGTTGATCCACTCGGAGGTAGCTGCGTTGTATACTAGAATGTTACCAGCAGCAAGTGTACCAAATGTTACATCGCTAATATCACCCAATTCAATGTTTGAAGCAGAGTTATCGACATAGTTCTTAACTGCAAGAGCAGTCGGAATTTGATTATTTGCAGAGGCACCATCAATTGCAGTTGATACCGAGTTTAATATCTGACCAGCACCACCTGATGTAGTTAACTGTAGTGCTCCAGTGATAACCTTATCGATATGACTGTTAGAGTCAACCAATAGAGCAGAACTTGCTGTCAGTACACCAAGGTTGTGATCTAGTCTAGAAGTAAAGTAAGAACCACCGATCTGAACAGCGGTTGTTCCGCCAAGACCAGCGCCGTCGTCTTTACCTAACCATAAAATACCATTGGAGAACGTATACGCCGGTTCTGCTACCTCGAGTGTATTGTCTAATGGTGCTGATGAGCCACCCGATTGGGGACTACTCTTTAGTTTGATTATTGTTCCGGCCATTTTACAATGAACCTCCATTTAGTTTTAAGTTAGGGCTTGCTAGTTCTGATAACACAACAAATCCACCTCTTTCAGCATCATATGTCATCAATGCTCCGGTAACCTTCTGTGTTTCTGGGATAAACACATCAGACAAATCTGCCATGGCGATACCGCCACTAATTCCGATACTTGTTGCTTGAATATTTCTTGCAACAAATGTAGTAGCAGTTACGCTAGGGTTCGTTATAATTTTAGCGACAATTCTATCTGCCATGTATATCCTCTTTATATTTATACTTTATTTTCTATTAGATTATTCTGAAGACCCACCGTCTAGAACATTAACTAAGTTTCTATATTCTGTATTAGATGCACCGCCATCTAGCACTAGTGCAGTACTAACTGGAGCAGTAGTTGGGCGAGTAACCCCAGGAGAAACTTCTATCTGACCTTCTACCACACGATATACAACCGTATCAGGAGATATTACTTCTACATCGTACACATACCTTCCAGGTTTGATTGTAGAAGTAGTGGCAGCAGATAATTCAATCTGGGCGATACCATTAGTAGCATCAATTATGTTTGCAACAAAATCAATTGCTTTGGTAGAAGAATAACTTTTTCTCATCTGAGCACGGATTTCAAAATCAGCAATGCTGAATGCCGCGCCAGTGCCGCCCTCCAAATTAATGGTAGACATGAAGTCGGTGCCTTGATCTACAAAGAGATTTGCGTATACAGCCATCTAAAAAGGTTCCTAATTATTGTTCGATATGTAGTATTTATACATTTTAATTATTCAATCATGAACTCTTCTAAAAAATACTCTCTAACATCTGGAACCATACCGGAGGTCATATCAAACTGATAATTTCCAATTTTTTCAAGAATTTCATCATAAATCTCCGGTGTATCATTATAACAAGTATAATATGGATCATTTCCAAACAAAAGATCCGGGTCACTTAAATACTCCAAAGGGTCTCCACCAAATTCTTCAGATATCCACTTAGCATAACATATACCTACCATATAACTTTTACTAGGATATATCCACCCAATGTCCCTTTCAAAGAAATATCGTACCGCATCATCAACAATGTTTTTAGTTATAACAACTTCTTTATCATTTAAGTCATCAGAGTGTTCTTTATTGAGTCTATGATATATTTCTTGTCTAATTTTCCATTCAGCAATCATCGCTATCATCCTTATTATAAATTATCAAGTCTACCGGAATCGCAACTCTTAACTGGCCAGATGAAAATGGATTCACAGAGTGGTATACATACCCTGGAAATACTACTACATCACCTGTCTTTGGTTTATAATGCAATGAATTAAACGGTTCTTGAAAATCCTGCATATAGCCCCTATTCGCATTTGATCTTGGATCATTTAATACTAACTCCCCACCTTCATCGTCACACCTTGCAAAAATATAAAATACTGATACAAATGGGGCTCCAGAGTGATTATGTGTAGTTAGACCCTGATTAGGATTACCGTTTATCCAACCCTTATATGATATACTATAATCATTTAAATTTTTATTCAATGCTTGATCAAAGTATTGAGAGAATATCGCATGGACCTCTTGTTTAAATTCTTTTATTACCAACTCATCAGAATTAAAAAGATTATCATTACCATTAGTAAACTTATGTAAACTACCATTCTCTAATAATAAATTTAAAATCTTATCACATAATTCTTCACTTATTGAAGTTTTATATAATGGGGTAGGATATAAATTGTTGATCCCTTGTTTTATCATAATGTAAATATTTTTTTTAAATTATTGTAATTGTTCAGTTCTATATAACAAAGTAGTATATCATTATTTGTTTTTATACCACTCTATCAGATTAAAATATCCATTACACCCGTTGCTCATATCGTTCACATATCGGTAATGTTCAGTTAAACACTTCCCATAGTATTTACAACTTTTACATATTTCGCTTACATTAGAACGCTTTTCTTTATTAGTCCATTCAATATATTCGTTAAATGAATCTAGTTCTAAGAAATATTCATTGTCGTTTAAGTCGAATTCTAATACTGCAAACTTTCCATTTGGGGTTATGTAAATATGGTCATCGCTAAATGCGTTCCTACTACCATCTAATACATCTTCAATGTAATATTCGTTGATAAACTCAAAGTTTTTATGTACTTCAGAAGATATCCATTTCTTAACAAATTCTTCATATTCGATATGAGTTACATTAAACGAGTTCGCCTGATTTGGTGAATATGGTTTAATTTCAACACTTTGTACACTAGAACACATGTTCATTGACATTATGAGTTCATCAACATTCATGGCAATAACTTTTGGGCTTGCAAGAACTAAAACTGCTACAGGAACTGGTGATAATAATAGGTTTTGATAAACTTTATCACTCTTTTCCCTCGCATCCCAATCATAACTGACTGAAAGATAAAAGTCGTCTTCATAGAAACCATCATGTAACATGGAATAGTTAGTTACTATGTTGATTTTATCAGAGTAATATTTTTTTATAGAGCGTTTGATCTCATAGAAATAATCTTTCCTCAGGGCACCAATTTCACCACCATATAGGTCTATATGATTAATACTTGGTATCTGTGATAATAGTTCTTCTAGTTTACTCAGTTCAATCTTTTCTTGATTTGCAAGTTGTTCTTCAGTAAGATAACAGAAGTCGCATCTAAAATTACAAAAATATGTAGGGTTTATTGATACTGTAATAGGGTTATGCATAAAAATATGGGAACTCTTCAGATTGTATATGTTCTATTATATTAGATTTCCACTCATTAAACTTACTGATCTCTTTCTTATGGAAGAACCGCCCAGCAAGCATATCAAATGGGTTGAACCTAAGTTCATATTTAGAATAGTCAAATGATATCTTTGCATAATAGTATTTCTTATATTCTCGCATCAATATCATATCTAAGTCACGGTATTCTAGATCCAACTCAGTATTTATTTCATCAAATTCTCTTCTACTATATTTCATGGAACCGTTATTCTGAACAGATAGTTTTATATTTGCCATACTTTCAAAATATTCTACCTTGGAATCTTTTGACAATTCCAATGTAAGATCAATCAACTCCGGTATAGCGATGGTTACATAATACTCTCGCCAATGATCTGTATGCCCAGCACATGAACTAACCGGAAAATACCCCTTACCTAGTAGTGCTGATACTAATGGAAATACTCCAGACTCGATCTGACTTTCAAACCTACTATGATACGGACTAACCGTTACCGCAACATATGGTTCATTTATATTACTTGCATATATCTTACCATTAACATGTTCATAGTTTGGACATCTATTGAGTAATATATCCCTATAGTCAGACTCTGATATAGTGTCTTTCTGTTGTCTATATTCTACAACTTGTTTAATTGTAGTGTTCGTTAACATACTCAGTTACCATTAGTTGATCAGTCATTCCATTTGCGTCGATAATATCTTGTGCAATCGATTTCATACGAACACAATGTTCTTCAACCATCTGATGTTCTTTTAAGTCAGTAATTGTTTTCTTACATCCATTACATATATCAAACATTGGACAAGAGAAACAACTTTGCTTTAGATTATTAAGTTCGGCCGCAAACTTTAAAGGAAATACCTTTGCACCCTGCATCTCTGAATCAAAATCTATACTATACTTACGATCATCACCAAATGCGCCGCATGAATAGTAGTCACCAGAAGGTTGTAGTGTACGAATACCAGAGTCACAATTTCTGTTCTGTGGGCATGTTGTATCACCTTTGGATAAGCGGCGCATCATTTGAGTTGTATTATATTCCCACTCGCTCAAACCCGCTTTCCATATTTTGACATATATCTCGTAAATCTTGGACAACATATAGGGCCTGCCTTCTTGACCCATTATGATGTTCTTAAACTTAACCGGAGGGCCAGAACTCAATGCATAGTTTAATTTACATACAACACCCATCTTCTTAGCGAGTTCCACATTCTTAATCGCAAGGTGTTCATTCTCCTCAGTGACAACTGCAATGAAGTCTGGGCGGTATCCGACTTTTTCTAACATCATATCACTGACGTTCCAGAAATCTTCCTCGCTGAATTCGCTAAGATCACCTTTTAACCTACCACCACCATATTGAAAAGATGTCGTGATACCCAATCTAGGGTGATTAAATAAGTCTACCCATTTATCCGGATTCTTATAGAAAGGCCATAAGTTAGAAGTGAAAGATATACTTGCACTAGAACCTATTTTATCCAAGTGTTTTATTAATTGCCAATAGTAATCTGGTTTCATCATCAGAGGGTCTCCCCCATTAACGATGATCGTAGCAGTCTCGGGGAACCTCTCTAGAAACTTGTAAATATAATCTAGGTCTAGTTCTAATGTCTTATCTTCAGTAATATGTGTACTAGAGCAAAATGTACATTTAAAATTACATCGCTCTGTTGGTTTAATTATCAGGTCCATAATGTAATATATTCTCAGATTCCATTCTATTAAAATATTCTCTAAACAAGCACTCTTGTGTTCTCTCTAACTTCGCCCAATCTGCTTGAACAAAACATCTAAATCCACAACGGTCAAACCACTTGCAACTTAGACAGTCATTTCTTTCTAAATGAGCTTCTATTATATTATCATTAGAGTTATAGTCGACTTCAGTTTCAAATACATCTTCTTCATAATCCATATACCTACAAGTAACTTCTCTACCGCTTGGTAGAATCGTTGTCTTATTCATAGAATAGCAAGTCATACGATTATGTTCATTTTCTATCAGGTCTTTGATAGGATATATCTCAGGATAATTCTTAGAGATGTACATCATACAGTCTAACATTTCTGTCTCAGAAGGCATCATCTTTTCGGCAGATAATTCTGGAACATAATAATCAAAATATAGAGTATAGTTTTTATACAGTACATCTTTAAAGAACTTATCTTTGTTTAACAAGATTTTTCGTATAGCGGGGCGGGTCAATACAAAACCAATTACAGTTATATATTCACCAAATATCTTAAGGTTATGTTCATATTGTAGAGTTCTATTTAGATCAAACCCACGCCCAGCAAAGTCATATGAAGTTGATATAAACGCATTATCATTACCATAACTACGCATCTTCATTAATAAGGAAACTGCCCTATCCGACTGATTAAAGATAAGGTTAGTTACCCAATTAAAACGCACAGTTTGTGCATTAGAATTACACCAATCGGTTATTCGTTTATAGAAATCCCAATATTGCGTAAATACTTCATCGGGAACTAAATCATTAAAGATCTCACCACCCATGACATTAACTATGTGGCTTTCCATAGTAGAAGTTTTCATGAATTCAATTACTTGATCAGATTTTTCTACGATCGTATTCATACCCTCTTCAGAGTCGTGATCTTGCCCACAAAAAGCACAACTTAAATTGCAGAACTCAAATAAGTGAAGTTCTATCTCGCTTGAGTTTGGAATCTTATCTCGAAGTACGTGTTTTAAATATTCGCTGTTGCTACTCATAAATTTCCATATAGTCGGACATGTCACCAATAACAAATGTATTTGGTAGTTTATGACAATACTTAGGTTCGTTTCGGGTGTGGATTATTACTAATTTAAAAACGTTAGACCACTTTTCCTCTTTCAACATAGAAGATACCAATATATCGAATACTTCTTTTATAGAAGTTAACCCTAACTCATCAGTAAGATAAAGTATATTGTTATCTATTAACCTAAACTCCATAGAGATAGGATAGTAGAGATGATCACCATGTTTGTAAAATACTATGGTCGATATATCAAACAATGCCTGCTTGAATTTAGAATATTCTACTTTAGCAATTCCATCTTCTTGCACAGATGTAATCGTACAAGACAATATTTCTGTTCCGGGATTTCGTATGAGGTGATCACTTTTACCTTGTATCATAAGCAGTCTACCTCAGAAAGTAAAATATCCTTTGCCCAGCGGATTGGTAACTTAGATGAAACGTCTCGATTAGATGATATCAAAACAGAATTGGGTTCTGCTGTAATAACTGTCTGTAATGACGCGTCTGTCATATGCAAAGTGCCAATATCAGATTCATCAAAACTTAAAGATGCTACAACGTTAGAATATAAGAACAGTTTGGATATTTCATCTGAAGTGTATATTGATTCTATATACGACTTACAAAATTCGTAAGAACATTGTAACTCCATAACGCTTGTTTCTAATAGGTCATCGTACCCTAATAATAATGCATCCTTGGTGAACCTAATCAACGACCCCATAAAAAAATAAGTGGTGTCTTGTTGCAGCGCGGTAACTAAACTGTCTATCTGCATCAGACATATATCATAATACTGCGCTTGGGTCATCCAATTGCGATACTTCTTATCCAATAATTCATAAACTGCGTAATCTGATCTAGATTTATTTCTATCATCTAACGAGTTGTGCTTACGGTTTGTATATGATGTCCATTCTGTACGAGTATATTTTTCTTCTATAGATATTTGAGACAAGAATATACGAACCAGCCCATTCATGCTGAGTTGTCCTTGCTCATAGTTCCTAGTGCCAAGTGTGAACCTATAGAACCCAGGAAATAGGTCTCCTGAAGAAAGAATCGTTTTTACAAATTCTTCTTCAGTTAATTCTGTGCCTAATTTTAGTAAATCAACTGCCATATGGGAGAGTCCCCATAGCGTTTACAACGTGCATCGCGTCTTTTGCAACCAAACAGTCTTTAATACCATGTATGTCCATAAGATGTAGAATGCCTCTATCAACACAAGACCCTAATAATGGACAATCACCACATTCGGTTTTATCGCCGACGTTCATATATTGATCAAGTTGAATTTTTTCTTCATACTGTTCAAACTCTTTTGCATCATATTCTACAATCGGCATTTTCAATTCTGGTATGAATGATACATAACGCTCATACAGTAGGGGAGAATAATAAAACTCACCATTCTTCCAGTTATATTGTTTTTCAATTAAGGAGTCATTCAATCTACCAAAGGAGAATCGTAGGTACTCACCCTTTTCTTCAGAAACAATCGATCCGTTAAAAATGCGTTTGATACGCTCTGCCGCTTCTTTAAATTCTTCAGATTGCAGACCTTCATCTTTTCTACCCAAAGAGAAGTTAAAATCGATAGTTGTTTCAAACAAATGTTCGACTTTCTTATGCATGTAATCATAATCTTTAAGCATTTCTGCTAATTTAGTATCGTCGTAATTAAATACGTTCATGATACCAAACCTACGAACAGGCGTTGGCCAGTCTAACATTTTGATAAACTGCTCTTGATGTTTCTGTAATACACTAAGGTACTTTGCGTTATCGATCTTCTCAGGTTCGATAATAATATTAACCTCTAACTCCATTTCAGAATAGTCATCTTTTAGTATTGAAGCAACTAGTTCCGCCTTACCTAAGTCTAAGTAAGTGGTCTGAAATGATATTCTCTTAAACTTATTGAGGATTTTCTTAACCCTGTTGTCTGTCAATACCGAGTATGTGTTATTTGCAGATAGAAAATCTGTCGGTGCAATGAATGCTATGAAAGGTTTGTATGAATTTTCTTCACTAAAAGAATTCATGATCTTCTCCAATTGATCAAATGTATGATCATTCATTGGTTCAGAACCTTCTTTATTAACGTGACAACCTTTACACTTAAATTGACATCCGTTTAGAAGTTCAAAATTTAAGTTGAAATAGAATCCATCGGATTGGTTCAAGTTACCTGATGCTAGATACGCGTCCATTAAGAGTTACCCCTTGACTGAATTTAGTAGTTCATTAATGTCTAGAGGAATTTTCCCATCAAACATTAGTTGAATAATTGTTGGAAATGTGTTTTCTTCAACGTTATAGTAATGGAACAACGAGTGACCCTTAAACATATGACCATCAAACTGATGTTCAAAGAAAGAAACTTTAGACTCTTGGTCTGAATTGAAATACAACCCTAAGAAGTTGGGAATCTTAAACATGTTAACGACATTAAGACCAACATAGTTGGGATCTGAAATAGGTTCAAACTGTTCTTTTAATTTCAACTCTTTATTAATATCTTCAAAACAATACAACAAATACAGCATAGTAGAATCGATAAAATGTGTCCACCTATCAACCATTTCTTTCCGAGTATTAATATATTCTTCCACTAATTCTTCTGAGAGATATGCATTCTTCATAATAGATGCGGTATCTAACCCCTTTGCCTTCAATAAAATATGAGCGACAATTGTATTTAGAAAATGAATATCAGAAATTGCTTTAATTTCCATATAAGAGTCTATCAAAGAAAATATTTTCTCTTTGTCGAATCCCTTAGCGATGTACACATCTGATGGGACATCTAGATTAGAAAGATATGTCAAGAACACTTTACCAGCAAGTTTACTATTTTCATAATCAACTTCAAAGAAAATAGTTTTATCTTGGAAATATTCTTTAATACTATCGATAGAAATGGGAACAATGGTTTTACGGATGTTCATTATAATTTTCTCTCAATTCAGTTAGGTTCGGTTTTGCTTTATTCAAGTATATTGGTATGAACACATCTAGTTCATTTCGTATTCTACTTATAACAGATTTCGAAAGAGGGCACTCGTCAGTATCATCGAATAAACTCGCATCACAGTTGCCTCCACAGATATCATAGTGTTCACATTCAAAGCACATTGTATGGTGCTCCATCTCAGCAAGTTTCTTTATAATAATCTCTAGAGACTTTTCTTCAAATTTCGCCCAGTCATTACGCATTTCATGTACTGTTGAAAATGGTTCAATGTAAGTTTTATCTGGACATAATCCAACCGTTCCATTTGGATTCATCGTGAATGTTCGCTTATCACAGCAATTACATTTACACTCAAATAAGTTACCCGACATTAGGGTTTTAGTGAATAAGTCGATTTGAGGTAAACACCAACTAGTTTCATTAGTAGTGTAGTAATCAACAAGTTTGTTTAACCATGCAGCCCACTTTTTATTATTGGGTCTTAAGTTACTTGTCTTTGCATCAAAAGTTGTTAGGAGTTCAAAGTCAATAGAATCTACTCCGGGAAACTTTTCTACAATTTCAATTGGATCGTAATTTAATAAGTTCTTCTGTGCAGTAATAGCAATGTGGACATTAACTCCGGCGTCGATTAATTTATGCAAGTTTTTAAAAAACAAGTCCTCTTGTTGAGTTTTCTTGTTAATTGCAATTGATCCAAACCTAATATCTGCGTCCCAACTTACGCCGATAGTATTTCTATACTCGGTTTTTATAAAATCTATAAACCTATCATCAACTTTATATACTAGGTTAGTCTGTGGAACAATATCGATTTTTGCATAGCCAAAGTATTTCCTTATCAAGTCGTTCACAGACTTCAAATATGAAAGAGGGGCTAGGAAAGTTTCTCCGCCGTGGATATAGAATGTAACCTTCTCTGGGTTAACATTGTCTTTTATTGAAGACAGATAATCTTCGATTAAATGTAACTCAGTAAGCGCAATTTTGTCCTTGTTACCTAATGTAAAACAATGATCACAGTTTAGGTTACATCCCTGAACAACTCTAATATATACTACATTAAATTCACTTGAAAATATACTACTCATAACAAATTCATTTTCAGTTATTTCCTTAGAATAAATTTAGACAAGTCCTTTGTCGAACCTTTTCTATGCCTATCATAACAGTATGTAGCAAAAACTTGATTACACTTATCCATAAAGCGCGTTCTAGTATACGAGCATCCATAGTTTCTAGCAATGTCTCGTAGCAACAGACCAGGATAATCATCATGATTGATCATATAATTAACCTCGCTCATATCATCATACTCATGACCCCAAACTTCTGCTAACTTTACCCAACATGGATCAAAGGTAGTATATGGGTAAGTTGCGCGAATATACTCAGTACCTTCTTTAAATCTAGGGTCAACTGTCCAACTAAGGAATTTACTTTTCTTGAGGCCTCCTTCAACGCCGCCCAATGGGGTTTTAATAGTAGGGTCTAGTTTTTCAGCATCGATATTACCTGACAATATCTCATACTTCAAGTGCTCAAGTTCGTCTACCCAATTATCCCAAGTTAAGAATTCAATCTTTTTAAATAACTCAGTCTTATATTTAGAACGGTTGTTCGCCATGTAATCTGCAAGCAAATATTCAAAACTAACAGTACTCTTATCAATTGCAAGTAATGTTACACTGTCTTCAACATTATTAAATAGTTGAGATATCTCATACTCATTTTTAAACTCTGCTTGTTCTAGTAAGTTCTTATTCCGGTAAGATTCCATATAAGAATATAACCGTACAGTCTCGACCCAACTCGTATGAAGTTTAAATACAGATGCTGCGTCGATAGAATCGCTAAAAATATGCTTCCAATATTGAACTTGCAATTGGGTCATAATGTCCGGAGAAACAAATACAACTAATTTAGAATTCCCCTGATATCCATATAGATACGCCCAAAATGATTCTACTGAACTTTCAAACTTTTCATCTAACATAGATTCAAAACTTCTATATTGGCCAAGTACTTCGTTTGAAGAAACCTGCATTGGATACTCGTTCAATCTAGAAGATGCGGTTATAAAGTCGCCCTTGTGTTCGAACTTATAATCATATTCCAAATAAACTTTTTTAAATATGTGAAACATATATTATCTTCTTCCTCTTGAACCGTGACATGAACTATGACATGAACTATGACATACTCTTAAATCTATTACGGGCGCATTATACTGGGCATCGTCGAATACTGTTCTGACCGATGACATAAAAGCATCCATTCCACTACTAGTAATTATTCCATCTACTTTAGCACCGCTAACATAACTAATCAGATGACCATTATTAACTATATATGCATCATTTAGTCTACACACGTCAGTTCTATCTTCAGAAGTTCCTCCTGCATCAAGTATCAATCCAGATCTTGCTCTGCGGAATGACGTAGTTAGTAACGCATATGCCTTGACTTGTGCCATAATAGTAGATGCTGTGATCAACGATTCAGACAAAACACTAGCAGGCATCGTTGTGACATCCCTTGGGCCTAATGCAGCAACATTAATATTAGTGGGCCTGTTAGCATCCCAGAATACAGCAGTATTATACGCTGGAGTTTTTACCAAAGTCCAGTATTTATCTGCAACAGATTGTTTAGTTATATTTCCCATAATTTATCCTATAGTTCTTTATAAAGTTTGTGACATCCTAGGTCGAATTCTTCTGCTATTGCAAAATAATACTTACCCATACAATGCTGTAAATTATCACACTCAGCACATTCTTCTATTATAGGTATATTTATATCAGTTATTTCACCGTAACAATCCAAGAATCCATTGTACGAAGGTTCTTGTAGCAAGTAGATAGGTTTTTCTATGTGTGTATATTCATCAAACGGTACTATGGGATTGGTATATATCCTATTCGGAGAACCAATAAACGTGAAAGAAGGTTTACGCATAAAGGTTCTGTCGTTATATTGTTTTACGAATGACGCGTCACTTTGATAATAGTTTCCAAAGGTATTAACTGTCGCTATACTTTTTGCCATCATGGATTTTTTCTTATCTTCTGAGATATCAGTGTTGTATAAAAAAGTAAAGTTTAGTTCCACAATGCCGTCCTCTGATATCTCAGATAACATACTTTTCAATTTAGTAACTTCTCGTTCAGTCAGAGCAAACCCTGTATTGATAGCAAGATTGATAACAATTCGATCACCATATTTCTCATTCAGTATGTTTATATTTCTTCTTATTAACATTTGATAGTTGATGTCAAATAATCGGTTTATCACCAAATTAACTTGAAGTTCTACTCGTATATCAGAGTTTACACTATACACTATATCAAACAGTTTATCATCATGGCCGTTCTCTAGAGTTGAAGCAATGCCTGCATATGAAAACCGAGATAACATTTCAACAAATTCTGGTATATCAAATAAGTTATAATTGTCGGGGTTGTCGAATATATCGGTTGGTAATAAGTAACAAGTTTCCATCTTATACCCGTTACTAATCATATCTAGACATAGGTCTCGAGCCGAAGACCAATCATCATAAGTGTTGTTATTTTTTTTATAAAAACAGCCCTTACAGTCCATGGAGCAATGATTAAGTGACATTACCCTAAACTCTACAAGTTTGTCTGGGTCTCCATATAAGTCATATGCAGTTGAGTAAGGATTTTCTCTAGTACTCATAATTGCTTAATCATCAGGGTTGGATATTTTTTAACAGTAGTAGAAAGACCAGCAAGGTGCCTCATTAAAGTCTTAGGAGCACCACATATATCACCCTGCCATTCTAGTTGATGACAGTCACTGTTACAGTATTGAAAAACTTCGCAGGTATAACAACGCGGATCTCGAGACCTCTCACACGCAATATTATTGATTCGTATTGGTGAATCAAATAACTCTTGCATGGTATGCTCGATTCTACCAAAGTGGTCTTCAGGCGCACTATTTGGGCAACCTGATATAGAACCATCTGCGTTGAGTGTAAGTAATTTCTCCTCACAGTCACGACAGAAAGTTCCTTCAGAAGTAGAACCACTTTCAAATTTAGAATAAACAGTCTCTAGAAAGTCATTATCTAACCAACCTCTTGCATCATGTTCTATCATCTGTTCATGCATTAACATAAACCACGCATCTTGCTCGATATTAGACGGAAATATTTCGGGAAACAGTTTAGCATTTCCATTGTTGGTTAAACGCTCTAAACTCATTTCCTTTATACCTAATGACTTTACATATTCTAATAAATCAATAGGTTCTATGTCTAGTGTATCTTTGGTGACGCTTACAAACAGCTTGATATCTACCCCAAGAGATAACAGTTTACGCACATTCTTTTCCCAAAGTAGGCGCTGTTTCTCGTTAGCAAACCTAATGTTTGGGTCCCAACTTGTTCCAATTCTGCTATTGAGTGGGCCTTGTATAAACTCAATGATCTCATCAGTTAGTTTAAATACTAGATTAGAAGTTACACCCCAGCTCATATTTTCCCATAATTTATCACAGGCAGAATGAACTTTCCAGAATTCTTCGATAGGCGCGAGGAAAGGTTCACCCCCGTGAAATTCAAAGTGTATATTTGGTAACTCGGGTTTATATTCATGTAGCCGAGTTATCCAGTCTATGGTTTCGTCAGTATTCCAATATATCTTGGCACCCTTTGAACCACTCGTAAAACAGTGTTTACAATTAAGGTTACAAGTTTCTGTAGTCTTCAAATATATTAACATAATATCGCTTATAATTATCTTTCGGAAAGAAACATCTCTAATCCAAAACTCAGTATCAATGATTCTTCTTTATTCAATGCTTGATGCATAGTTCCCTTTGAAATCATAATTGATTCCCCCTCTGGTATACAAGATTCTCCAGTATATTCGATCATCATATATTTTTTACCATACACTGTATGTATAATCACATCCTCGGTGTCCATATGCATAGGGAAACTTATAGCACCCTTTGGAGACATAAACGCATGACATGTTACTATACCCTTGCCTATGTGATTATTCTCCACAGCGATCCGAATACACTCGTTGTGAAGGGCCCTGTCATACTTCTCCATTGACTCAACCTTTATGGTTTTGTCTAAGTTAGAATGTAATTCGCCAAGGGAGTCAATGTATATCTGACGCCCTCGGCGATCTATGTAAGAAATTATATGTTGGTCAAATACTACCTGAGATTGTATAAATGTATCAAATTCGTATTTGTTTAATAACATTACAATATAACTGCTTCTACAACTTTCTTTCCAGTGTCTTCGTTGGTTTCTAGTGCAAGTGCAAACACATCACACTTATCGCCTATGGTTGAAGCATAACCGCCATCAGTTGCAAACAGTCTTTCTCCTTTTTTAACTGGTCCAATAACTTTAACGGGAACACGCCCCTTCAATGCTATGTATACTCCACCTTCAAGGTCTCTGTTCATCATGAATGCGGGATTCTCGGAAACAACCCCAAGCGCTCTGACACCAGAAGTTGCCAATGTGATTTCTTTTTCACCACCTACCATAACAACCGTTCCAACTTCATATTCAGCATCAGGTAAATACTTTTCTGCCAAGTCAGCATAGTTTGCAGAGGAAGCAGTTCCATTAAATACGTTCGCATACATAACATTATATCTACCATTCGCATGACCGATATCGTATGCACTAGTAGACCTAGGATATATACTTGAACTAGTTAGGTTACCTGTCATAGTATCACCCGTCTTGATAAGGTATCGACCATCAAGAGATGAAGTGGAGGTGTTAATAGAAATATTAGCAGAGCCATCGAATGACGCACTACCTGTCACGGAACCTGTTAAAGATATAGTTCTAGCAGTAGTCAATCTGCTAGCGACACCTGCCGAAGAAGAGCTACCACTAATAGAAACTGGCCATGTGCCAGATGCTCCAGAACCATTTTTCCTGGGGTATAAACTATCAGACTCTGTTTCGGTATAATATCTATCGTCATGGGTGTGGCTACCATTGATAACCGCAGTCTGAATAGTTACACTACCTAAGTTATTCACAATGGCTGATCCAGTGACGTCGCCTGCTAATGTGATACTAAAGTCGTTTACATCCGACTGTATTTTTCCATTAACATCGTCATAGTATATACTGATACCATTTTCGATATTAGGAGAAGAAACCATACTACCGACGATGTCTTGAATTTCTTCAACAAAATTAGAAATACCAGAGGCAGTAATATTACTAGTGGTATTTAAAGTGACGTTTGAAGAACCGTCAAAAATAACACTACCAGATAAATCCCCAGTCAAAGATATAGTTCGACCCGTTGCTAACTTAGTAGCATTGCTTGCAGTTGCTGCGTTACCATTAATAGACACTGACCAAGTACCAGATGCTCCAGAACCATTTTTCCTGGGGTATAAACTATCAGACTCTGTTTCGGTATAATATCTAGTATCTAAGTTTAACGAATTGATTGCGGTGATGTGGCCGAAAGTATCTAGAGTAATATCCTGAATGACTGTACCAGCAGAATTATTTACAGATGCTTGTGTACTTGTATCCAAGTGAGATATGGTCACAGAAGGTCCCTGACCCCCGCCAACCATACCAGCACCAGCAAGTACTTGTCCAATTAAACTATATGTTGCAGATGTGTCTGAAATAGACCACATGTCAACAGACTCATTCCAGAATAGGCTTACATTAGATTGACCACCGCGTTCAATTTCAATCCCTCCATTTTCACTTGGAGTGTTTCCAGTATAGTTTGAATTCAATGTGATAATGTTATCTGCAATATTAACAGTTTCAGTATTAACAGTTGTTACAGTACCAAGAACACTAAAATTACCATTGACGGTTAAATCATTAGTGACAGAAAGAGAATTAATAGTAGATGTTGAATTAACAGTTATACCACCGCTGAATACTGGTTTAGATGAGAAGGTTTTTACACCTGAGATTGATTGAGCCCCAGATGTTCTAACTACAGTGCCATCAACACCTATGGTAACATCAGCACTCTCACCCGAGTTACCAGTTAAAGTAATGCCGCTGCTGACAACCGACGTCAATGTAGAAAGGTAATCGCCTTGAGTATCAGCACCCAATACGACCCTGTTAGCAGGAATAGTAGTTACGATAGAAACATTGCCCAAGTCAGTAACAGTAGCAGTTCCAGTAACATCGCCCGTCAATGAAATTGTGAAATCATTCACATCAAAATTTAACTTATTAGTGTTCTGATTGTAACTAACAACAATCCCGTTCTCTGTATTACTTTCTACAAGATTCTTTATATTTTGTGAATCTATCAAGAATGGGGTAATGACAGAAACTCCATCCGAATCCAAGCGTTTTACGGACCAGTTCTTTGTAGACTCATCCCAATACACACGGACATCTGGGCGAGAATTTCCTCCGAAAGTACCGCGCTCAATAATAATTCCACCAGAAGTCGCAATTGAAGAAGTTGTATCACCAAGAGATAAGAAAGTCGCTTTGATGTCTAGAGTTCCACCAGCACCACCTATGATCAAGGTTCCATCAGATATATCTAAAGTTCCATCAATTGTAAATGTCTTGCCAGAAGGCATGGACATATTCGATAAAACTGCTTGAGTTGAGTTATTGTTACCACCAACGGTTGCGTTGGTCAAGTCCAATTTTAATGTATTGTTGTAACGAGAAGTTTCCAGTACCAACAGACTATTTACAGACCCGACTAAAGTGCCTTTATCAGTAGTATTTAATGTACTCAACACACCCAGTTCACTATCTAACTCGTTGATAGAACTAACAATTGTTGATTTTGTCGTCGTTGTTAGTGAACTGAGAACACCTAGTTCACTATCTAACTCGTTGATAGAAGAAACTAGGTTTGCCTTGTTGGTAGTCGTAAGAGTATTAATGACACCAATTTCAATGTCATGTTCATTAACTGCACCTACCAAACTAGATGAGTTTGTAGTTAGACTACCAATATTACCTATTTCATATTCTACTTTATTCAGTAGTTCTAATAAGCCACCAGTCAGGTCATCAGAACTTAATGTAGTATTCGCTACTAGTAGTGAGTTATCGCCTATTTGTAAACCGATTTCGTTAGTTGCGACACGCCATGCGTCGAAAGTATCGGTTTTTGTTACATTAATTATTGCCATCTGATGATCCTAATGTTTTTAAAATGTCTGAAAGTAACTTCTTTACTTCAGCTAGTTCATTCCGAATCTGGTCTATATCAGATTCGCTTTCTTTACGCTTTTTCTTATCTGCAACTGCTTTTAAGTATGCCTTCTTATTAGTATTTATTACAGCTTTAGAGTGGAGGTCTCTAGAAAGGTCTCTAGAATCCTCCACTTTTATCAGTTCAGAAACACTAATCCCTTCAGATTTGTTTTTCTTACTCATTATATTAACCGTAGATAGCAATTGCTCTGAAGTCTTTACAAGTTGGTACGAAAGAACTATTAGAAGATTTCAGCACAATTTTAAACGCCATACTGTTAAATTCCACACCACCTAATTCGGAGTCGATAGTAAATTCAACTTCTTCATAGTAATTAGGGTCTTCGCTGAATTCAATGACTGTATCGGGTTGTTGAGCAATCCAAGGCAGACCATCAAAATTAGCATCAGATGCTGATTGTACTTTATAGTAAAGTTCTATATCTGTGTTTGAAGGGCGGTTTGTAGAAAGAATGACCTTGATTTGGTTAGCATCCTCAGCAAGTGAAACTCTTCTAGTAACATATTTAGACTGAGCAGATCCACCAGTTGCACTAGTTTCTTCAACAAAGGTATCTACAAAGTTAAAACCTTCAACAACAGTGTCTGACGGATTGTCGATTAAGTTAGCGACCGCAAACACCGATACTCTATCCAAATCAATCACTGGAGACAATGTCGACTTATTAGTATTTACAACACCTCTCGCTTTAAATCCAGGCACACCACCAACTTGATTTACAGTGCTAGGTACACATTGCAATCTATTGAATAGAGTGTTCTGGTTAGAAATAATTGGGAAATAGTTTGAAACACTATAAGGGAGTTCACTACCTGCAAATGATTTTCCAGTAGTAACCTTTGCGAACCAATCTATATTAGTACCAGGAATAACCAATTCTTGAACAGAAAACTGAGCAAGGTTCATCAAACGATTTCCAGTTGCAAATATAGAGTTTCCACCAGCACGCCCTGTTGAAGTTGCACCTGTAACAGTTTCAACTTCATAGTACTCTTTTTCAACTCGTGTGATAGTATGTTCTTTGTTCAGTTCGTTCAAAGGTATACCATTCATGAAAGTTGTGGCAGTCGGTTGAACACCAGATACGACAACTTTTGAGTTTACAAACAAACCATGATTCTTATGTGTTATTCTAACTGTATTTGAACCGCTAGTTGTTAACAAGGAATCATTACCTAATTTAGTTGACTGTAAATCAGTATTTTCCATATAAACTTCACCCGAAGTTTCAAAGTCAGCACGATTTAAGTTAAACTTTAGATCTTTCTCCTGCTCCGGTGTCCATGTAGAAGCATTCTGAGACTTAAAGAACACGCCCATGTATGGTTGTTTTGAAATTCTGTATGTTGGATTAGTAACGTCAAAACCACCCATTTCGCCTACCCATGCTCTTGGCTTGTCCGACATAGATATAATCACAATAGCATACTCAACACCTTGCTGCAGGTGTACTGGAGCTTCGAATGTGAATCTAGTCGCAACTGAAGCGTCTTCGGAAACATCATCGCTAGTAAGTGTGCGAGTGACCCTAGAGAATGGGATGATACGTGAAGTAGGTAGACCGACTTCGGTAGGAACCAAGTGAACTGTCACTGGAATATTCTCATCAAAGTGTGAGAAGAATAAGTCGATCGAAGTTGCAAAGATACCACCCGGCTCGTCAACCATAATAGTTTGCGCGAGCGGATCACGCCATGTTACTCTAACAGAAGTACTTGTTCTACTAGTAGTAGATGTCAACACTCGCGCATCGTTCAGATTAGACCTCTCGATTCTAGGAACTCGTGTAGAAAGGATAACGTTTTCTTTAGACTCTAATAAACCAGAGGCTTCATATATCGCTTCTGCTGTAGTAGTTGTATTTGAAACTATATTATCAGCACTATCTGTCAAACGGAATACCCGTTGTCCAGTTTTAAATCTAATAGATTCGTTATTTGGTATAATGAAGAAACCTGTTATAGAACCAGTAGAGTCAGTTTCTAAGTCTGTCTTAGTTGCAACATCACCTGGCCAAGTGTAAAATCCATTAAAAGTGTGACCAGAAGTGTACTGTGGATTTGCCTCAACAAAGTCGTTGAATGTAAAGAACTCATCAGTCGTTGTTGCATAGTTAGTGATATCTTTGCCATCAAAGTAAGCGTATATCTTGGTGTCTGGTTTCATGCGTTCTGCTTTGAAGGAAACAATCCTAGAACGAATAAAAGGAATAAAGTTAACCTCAACAACACGATCCCCCAATGAAGTAGTAACAGTGTCAGGAACAACTTCTGTTCTCAGTCCTGTTCTAGATTGGTTTGTTTGTGTAGTTGATGTAGTAGTGACAGAAGTAGTGATACCTCTAGTGGAAGAAGTCGTGTTACTTGCAGTAACACCACTCCAGTTTACTTGCCATTCGTTCCATACTGTACCAGCTACACCAGTTGCATCAGCAAGGTCTTTGAATGAATCGTAAATACCTTCTTGGTCAATAACAACTTCAGGTCTGCTATCGGTATCTTTCCAGTTATCAGACTCTGGCGACAATGTAATTTCACCATCCCATGAGAATATATTATATGGATTAACAAACTCAGAGTAGGAAGCATATGGTTGACTAATGTACGAAACTTCATCGTAGTCTAGTGTCAACAATGGACCCGTTAGGCGCATACCAGTTGTGTTGATAGAATCTAATTTTAATCTAACTTCAGTTTCAGTAAACTGTGGTCGCAAAGTTCCTGTAGATTTATCAATGGAAACTGAGTAATCTGGGTGCGATGGGTTTCCCACGTTGTGCCCATAGAAACTATCTACGATGAAGCCATTCTTAAATGACCCAGATGATACTTGGTAGTCAGCAGTTTCTTTTTCAAGTAAAGACAAACTAGTGTAGTATTCTAGGTTTTTAACTCTTCGTTCGATCTTACCGATGTCGCGCATTGTGTATCGCTTGTTATCGATCATCTTAGGCAATATCGAATCAACTCCGAAGGTGTACGCACCTACGAATAATTCATACAATATCATAGAATCTTGCACTTCACGTGCAGACTCAGGATTTAGTGCAGGAACGCCTTCTGAAATACCGAATTTACCGTACTTATCGACATACACCTTGTCTGAACGATTTAAGTAATATGTAATATCAGACTTAATTAAAGATCCAGGTTTTACAATGTCAACTGAAGAAGACGCAGTTCCACTGAAGTTCTCTCCAGTGTTATTTTTAGTCGGTCTAAAGTCAATTGCATCACGCAATTGGATCAACCCTTTTGATGAGTTAAACGAAGGGATATTTTCGTATGCAGTATTTGTGTACGAATCAACTGAGAAGTAATCTCCGCTGCTGTGTTGATAATAATCAAGAACAATTTCTAGATCACCAGATGGAGCAATAGAACCAGACTTTAGGCGGATTCTGCCAATATCGTAAAAGTTATCACGTTGGCCGTTCTCAACTTCATACCTATCAGTTATGTCAAGGTAACTATCCCCTAGTGGGATAGAATTATCCTTAATACTCTTTACAGCAAATACATCAGTGACACTAAGGCTATCATATCCGCCAGGAGTTGTATTTGGACTAGTTACATTAATCTCATGGTTACTCACTAAGTTCTTAGTTTTTCTCGTAAGATTCTTTTCAATTGGATACTGAATGTTCACGTTACCAGTAGTGATAACACCAGAGTCGAAAGTCACGGTTGCAGTAGAAACGCCAGTTGAGTTGTTGTAATCTAAAGAAACATTTGTGATAGGAGCTTTAACACCAGTAGTTGTGATTGTAGCCAACCAATCTGCCGAGCTGTTTGGTAAATGTACACCATCAGTCGCAGTTATACTTGCAGTGCTAGAGCTAACTGCTACGTTATATGTACTGCGTTTTGAAGTGTATATAGTATCGTTCTGGCCGCCAGCCAACAAACTTTGTACAGTATTGAATGGTAGTTGATAAACCAAAGAGTTTTTATCAGTTTCGTACAACTTAGCACCGAATACTGTATCAAAAGTTGCTTGGAACTGTGCGCCACCAGTAATAGTTTGAGCAATTTCCGCAACATCGTCAAAATTCTTATTCGGGTTCATATCAACGTCAAATAAATATAATTTGTACATTGTACCAGAACTAAATTCAAATGACCTTGCACGAGCTGTACCGATAACAGAATCACCAGAATCTAATAAATTCAGTGTTTTAAATGTATCTACATCAGGAAGCGACTGTACTAGGTTTACATATACATAGTTTCCTAGGTTTGCTACGATAGATGCATTATTAAAGAATGCTGTCTCTCTAGACTTTAATAGGTCAATGTATTTTACATCTTCCAGTTCAATACGATATCCGTTAACATATGCAACTGACTTTTCCAAGCCAATTGCTAGTCTATTCTGACCATATGCAATGACTTGATTATCAGTTTCAGAAATCAAATTATACATGTCACGCAACTGAAGAATTGTGAGTAGCCCGTTGTTAGAACCATCATTGTACAATTCACGCATGTTCAATAGGAAAGGACGAAGTGCGTAGTTACCAGACTCTTCGTATGTTCTTTGTGCAAGGGTATTGCCTAATTCAGAGTATACCGTCCTGGCTCTTTCTTTAACAGCACCTGATTGAATTAACATCAACTGAATAAAGTTATTATCACGAACTTCATCAAAGTTAAATGGTTGTGTCTTTAATACTAATTCAATTTGATATCTGTGTGCACCCGGCGCTGCTTCGTTAGGACTGCCCAGCGCATTGTCACCTAAAGATGCATCTTCAGCAATGGTTACAACTCGCTCGAAAATTTCGTAAACAATACGAGTACTCGGGGTTGACGAGTACTTAGATAACACCAAAGTGTCTGAAGGAGTATATACAAAATTTCCGTTTACGAAGAATACCGCTGTATCGATAGAAAACAGAGTTCCCTTGCCAACCGGAGTCTCAGCACTAGTTTTAATTTTACCTTTGCGTTGAACACTTGCGTTGGAAACAATTTCTTCTAAAGCAGAAAATGTCTTAGTTACTTTGTCAGTACCAGAGTTTATGTACTTGAGGTATAGAGTTACCGAATCACTATCCTCGGAAGGTATTGTATAGATAACCTTGGCTTTAATTCCAGTGGTAGAACCAGTTATCTCCGTGTCCAAGAACTCTTCATAGTAGTTGTCCGTGATTAGAGTTGCACCGCCTGATGCAGGAATAAACGAAGACTCTAACTTGATGTAGTCAGTATCTGTCTCTATTGACATATTACCACCCAAGACAGGAGAACCTTCTTGGAATGTATGTCTGCCATGGCGGTCAATCTGTGCCTGTAGAGCAGTTTGCATCTGAGTGAGTTCTCGCGCCTGGACAGAATGTCCAGGCCTAAAGAGGATTCTTACATAATTTTTACTCTCGTCAAAATCATCATAGTATGGTGGATTATTGTAAAACTTTAATGACATATTAGTCCCTCTTTAGAATTCGATAATTATTTTAACATCTTCGATTTGAGATGCAGATCTATTGATAGGTTCTCTATTCTCTAGGAATAATACCTCCCCACTTTGTGGAGTGTATTCTGGTCCAACGATACCATTAGATCCCAATATAGTTCCCGAGCCAGAATTTGAACCAGTTATATTTTCGCCCGGCTGAAATGTTCCATATCCTGTTTTATTGTTCTGGTGGAATTTGATAATTAGTTCACCTGCATCAAAACTATCAACATATCCAATCGCATCTGAAGTAGTACCTGTTATATAGTCACCCACAACAAATCCTGTTCCTGCAGATAAGTGTAACTCGTACAATGCGCTAAATGTAGTCGCAGTGTTTATATCACCAGCGACGTTTAATGGATTCTTGATCAAACCAATTTGCCTAAACTCATTGTTTACGATGAAGTCACCTGATCCATCTTCGTACTCTAGTCGAACATTAATTCCAATAAAGTATCCTCCAAGCTCGGCAACTGGATCTGCGCCGTGACCTTTGCCAGGAGACATGATAGGATATGCAGCAGCACCAGTTCCACCACCATTGGAAAATACTATTTTTGCGATCGTGTATGCAGAACCAGAGTTTGTAATCGTGATACCAGTAACTCCACCACCTGTAATAGTTGCAGTTGCAGTTGCGCCATATCCATCACCAACAATGGTAACTGTAGGTGCAACGGTATAACCAGAACCTCCTGTCTGAACCTTAGCATTATATATCTTACCTCCAATAGTTGCAATTGCAGACTCTTGGTTTAAGTATTGTGCTCTGTCAGATTCAGAAAGATCATCTACATCACCAGAAGCTGGTAACAGAACTGTCTTGACTGGGGAGTAGAAATTTGTTAGAAACTTTTCAGAATCGGTAACTCCAAGCGTGAACATATACTTCCAAGTGTATCCATCACCAACCACTGTAGGAGTAATTTCAGTTAATGTTGGTTTAACAGTTGAAGCACCAGGGCCAACTTTAATACACTTGAATACTTTACGCTCATCAGTGATAACATAAAATGCCTTAGTAAAAATATCTGGGTCTTGGTCATCCCATGCGACATAAGAATTACCTGAGGTCCAATCAAACCGTGGCATTACATGACTTATGTTCGAAGAATTGATAATCTTCGCAGCGGCCATGTTCTTGTAAGTTTCTACAACATCTTTTCGATTATCTAATGGTGTAGGAGGATATGTATCCTGTAATTCTGATATAGAAGAAGACCACGGATCAGATTTACCAATGAATACATATACACTATTATCAGTGTCTGATATATCTTGTCTAAAATTTTCAGCGTTTGTTACGCGAAAACGATTTGTTACGATTGCTGCCATTTAATAATACCTCTTATGTGGACGCTGGTGGCTGAATAGAACTTGTAGTATTCGACCTATTTATTGAATTATTTATACCGTCTTGAATGGTTATATTCTCGAACGCATATATTGGTGTCTCATCAAAGAACTTCAGGAATACTGAATATTCTTTTCTCTTACGCGCTTCTAGTTGCTCGGTGTAGTTAATATGTAGGAGTATCGTAATTAGAGACTCCATAATTTCTACTGGAACAGAATCTGCTATCATAGAAACTATCAAAGGTATGTCTTCGGCAGAGATTAATCCAGGTTGATTCGCTGGCATCTTTGATTGCTGATCTATTGCAAGCAACAATAGGAAAATTTCGCCGAAGAAAATAAATCCGCTTGGGTGTTGCAATTTATTAAAAGCATCTCGCCATACATCAACGTTGTTACCTGTTCTAATAACATAAGAGAACTTTTGATAGAAATATGAATCCTGTAGTTTCTTTCTATCTGATAAGAACCCATCATTATCAATGTATCTACCTTCTAGTGCGCTCCAATTACCTGAAGAAGGGATAAGCATATCATCTTTTGGATAATATATCTCAACTTCATCTTCTAATAAAATATTAAAAAATGTCTCGATTGATTCTGTAGAACCTCTAATATTATAGTACTTAACTAGGTTCTTATATAATTTGACCTTATCTGACTGTAGGTTTCTTGGTATAGTAGCAGCAATCTGACGCTGAATATTATCCAAATAATGCTCAGAAGTGTCGATATCACGCTCTTCAGAAATATTATTTATTTCATACGATGGGTTAAACCCCTTGTTCATGAACTTATAGTAATCTTCAAGTAGTCCAATGAGTTTTGATGAATTCTCTCGCAAGTCCTCAGGAAGTAAGGATTCTACTCTAATAGACTCCTTAGTTTTTCTTTTAGAGCTCGCAGTCGCTTCTATAGATGCCATAATAATTACTTGTGTCTCGAAGTTGTGGTATAGTTAACCGTACCAGATGATCCAGAAACTGCAATAGTATCAATCTCACCAGAGAAGAAACTATCCACCATAGAAATAGACAACAATTGGTTTCTCTTAGGAGCTAGGTCATTCGAGTTAGGAATGAGAGTTAACTTAATTTGATCAGTTGTATCAGGCTTAAAATTATTAATCACAACTCTACCTGTAGTAGTATATATCATACCTGCATCTGCAATTACGATTGTGCGTTTACCGTCAACGAGTTTGTACATGATCATTTGTCTATTGTTAGATTCTGAAATAGCAACATCTGAGAAGTAATGGTATATACCATTGATTAAGAACCCATTAGACTCCATAACTGGTTCGTTAGATGTTGTAGTGTATATTGGAGAAGCAAATGAAAGATCGTAAAAGTTCATCGCAGTGTTTGAAGGTGTAATAACCTTAAACATATAGACACGGGCATATGAGTTTAGAATAGATGGGTCTGCAGAGTCAATATTTCTTAGAAGTTTAGAATATCTAAAAACCCCATCAAACCTCTTTAATTCATTGTCATTATAAGCTTCGACAATGTTTGCGATTAAAGAACTTAGTTCAGCGAGTTTTCTATCCGTTAAGTTGGGGTTGTACTTAAAGAAAGTTTCTAACTTGATATAAGTGTACTCTGGATCAACCATAACTGGAGTTATAGAAATAACATTTTTACCAGATAAGATATTGTCTACAATGAAGTCTTTCTCAACTGCATTAAGTACTTCTCCAGTCTTGGGTTTAATTGCGATGTACACCTTACCGTAGTCTGGGGGACTAGCATCTTCTCCGCCCCACACTGAGATGGCATCAATATCACCATATTCTCTTTGAATAATTGATTTATAGTCGTCAGCAGTTACTGCCCGATTTTGTGTGATATATGTCAGTGGAGAGTTAAACCTAATAGACTCAATTGATTCTCTGGCGCTGCCTCCCGCTGATGCAGAAATAGTTTCTAGTTCAATGTCACTATTACCACCAATTTCAGAAACGATGTTAAAGTTTCTTGCGCCATTTGATGCTTCGCCAGAAGTATATACGTACTGAACTTCTACAATATTATTTGAACTCGGTTTGCTACCGATGATCCCGTCACCAAAATAAATTTCATACTTGGCTGCAGAATTTTCTTGAATAAAGTATACATTGGAATTAGAACCTATATTTACTAGAGATGAAAATTTTGTGTATATTTGATATGCAGTAGAGTTATCATTTGCTTTGATCCTAACACGCATTGTCGAAGTGTCTACATCTTCGTCAGTAATCTCAAACTTCTGAGCTTCGTCATATTCGTCAATTCGGTATGTTATAGTTTTTAATATACCCTGTTTGATAGCGACATTTTCAAACCTGTACGTATTTGTAGAAACTTTGTAATACGATGTTTGTGAATCTACAACTACAAACGGAAATTCTTCACCATCAATCACACTGATAAATTTAGTACCACGCTCTAGCGTAATAGAAGAGGGAGGGGGTGTTCCTACTGGGTTATCAACGGTAATGTTCAACCTAGCAGTAGAAGCAGTAGTTGACCTAGGAACATATCCCAACAACTTACCATGTGATACTACATTACCACGGATCTGAGCAGAATCTAAAAACGCTTCGTTCAACGCAAAGTGCGCAGTCATCGCGTTATAATGTGTATTATATGCAAGGATGTCTAACAGTATAGATAATCCAGAACCTTCAAAATCATAGTCGTTATATTTCGACTGAGCCCTTAGATAATCTTTTAAGTTAGATTTTATTAAGTCAAAATCTAATTCTGTTACATTTAAGTTGACTGCCATGTTATCTGGTTCTCTCTAAAAATATTTGAATATCGGATTCTGTATTAACTGATATAACATTAAACGCAATTGTTATATTATATCCGTTGTTGTTTGAATCGTCTTGCACTATAACATTAACTTCACTTACTCTAGGTTCGTAAGTATCTATAACTTCTATTATATAAGTTCTGATAAGGTACATTGTGTGCGAATCAGAGTTTTCAAATAACAATTGCTTTAGACCAGAACTTAACTCTGGGTTAAATAGTCGTTCATATCTATTCGTCATAACTAGGTTCTTAACCGAATTACGAACAGCATCAACGTCTGTTAAAGGAATGATATCCTTTTTATTAGGGTGTGGTATCAAAGATAAGTCTAAGTCTGCGTATTGTTTACCTCTAGAAACAATTGCTGATCTCTGTCCTGATACGTTAAAGTCTGATAGTATTTCTGTGCTCATACTATTATTTATATGTTATATTGTAGCTACTACCCTGCTGGACCAATGAATATTATACACTATTTTTGGAATATTGGCAAGGTTTAATTTGCAAACACATTAGGAGACCCAGCAGTGATAGCACCTCCGTCGGTGGAGTCACCAACTCTTGCAGTAGGAATACCATTGGTAAAGACATTAGGAGACCCCACGTTGATTACAGCGCCGTGGGGTACGCATACACTACCCGCAAGGATCGTATGCGGCGCTGTAGGGTCTCCTTGACGCTCTACTCCGATCCCATTAGCAAACACATTCCCCGAACCACCTATCACCGTAGTGGTGGCATCACATCCATGTCCTGTTGTGGTAGGATCACCTATTCTTGCTACTGCTGGCATTGTATTATATAGTTATGCATAATATAATGTAATTCCAGGTTTGTATTTAGGAGATACCTTTGGATAATATGTTAAAGAACGATTGCGTTGAGAAGTATTCTGAATTACGCGATTTCTATCGTAACTTAAATGTAACCAGATAGAGTTACCATGTTCAAATATAAGCTGATCAAATGTGACATTTGATTTAATCCATTGCGCACGAGCAAGATATTCTTTATTACTAATACCTGCCCATTGTATGTCAACTGCCATACCGCGTTCATGTTGACTAGTTCCGCCTGTGGATGTTCTGAATCCAGAATTAATTCTAAACCCTGGATACTTTGCATTAACTTTTTCTAACACATTCTCGGATAATGCTTTCATGTTACACACAATGTCTACTACAGATAATCCGTGTTGAGCAACTACTTTGTGTTTAAATAGAGCATTTGTAGAAATTGCACTGACGGTAAAGTTAGAAGATAACTTGAAATTATCTAATGCATCTCCACTAATATCATCAGGGACACCTTCACAAGAAGTAATTTCAACTGGTTTGTTTATAACTTCTGGAGTTGTGTCTCTTATTATCGTTAGTGGTTGTGGAATATCTTTAGAAACCAGCCTTTCAGCTACAGTTTCTTCGAAGTCATCATCGAATGCCGCGTTAGAACCGGCAAGAGCTAATATTAATCGTTGTGCTTCTGGAGAGAATGGGTTTGCTGCGTCGGTATTCATATTAATAGTAGAAGCAGATTCCGAGTAACCACCTGCTGCGTCAAATGATATATTACCACCACATTTGAATGACATATTCCCCGCTGAAAATATATCTAGTTCACCGCGCACATACCAATCAACATCAGAGTCTACAATTAAATTGACTTTACCCTGTACATGACACTGGTCATCTGCAAGAATAACATCATACTTATTAAGTTGTCGATGGACTACATCACCATTAGGGTGCATCTCTGTAAATGACCCAGACTTGTGTACGACACGAATTCGTTCCGCGCCTGGAGTATCATCCAATTCTATCTTATGACCAGACTCGGTTTCAATAACCTTGTTCATAGGATACTGTGCTGCGTATGGAGAAGCAGGCTCTCCGATAGAAACATCTGCGGTATATGCCACCGTATTCTGTCCACGAGCGAGTTTATTCACATCAGGTTCGTTTGCATACTTTGGAAACACCCCATTTGGGTCGGTAAATCCCCGACTGCTAGGGTTCTTCTGTACTGGGTATCCTAATATAGACCCTAGTATGATAGGGTCTTGTGCTGATGGGCCGTCACGGAAGAAACCAACAACCCATGACCCCTCAACTAACCCGTGTGGTGATGAACCAATACCAGAAACTCCAGAAGAAGTATTCGGCATCAATACCGTCGCCCATGGAAGTGATTCTGTAGGGATCAAACCCTTTGAGTCTGTGTGAAAACCAAAGCAACGGACTCTCGCCCTACCCATCTGTTCTGGGTCTTTTCTGTCCTCGATTACTCCGGTGAACCAAGTAAATTGTCCACCGATATATTGGTCTGCTGAAAATGATGACATACTGTATTAATCCGCTGAGTCTAAATTATAATTACTAAAGTCGCGTTTGATATTCAATTCGCAAATGTATTTATTGCTAAAAGTATGACTAACACTTGTGATCAAATAATCCCCAGATATCATCATGTCGTTGATATGTGATTTCTTAGAATCTTTTTCTTTAATTTTTTTATACACTTGTGGATCAATTGACTTAGGGGCTTGAATAGAAATTTTACTACCAGCTGACAACTCTAAATCACCATTTAGTGTAATAGTATGTTTAATACTGTCTAAGTTCTCAAGCATAGATTGATGATGCGCGACCGAGTATACTGAAGGTTGATGGTAGTTGCCATATTGGTTGCCCATTGCCATAGAGTTTTCGTTGATGAATATATTCAAAGAGTCGTGTAAAAGGTTCAAGGGCTGATCTTTAACTTTAAACTCTTTCGATATCAATTGATTTGACATACTACCGTTAGAAACTTTGGGGGTGTTTCTAAATTGTGAAGAATAGTCAAATGGTACTTCGTAGTATTTTTTAGTCGAAATATCAATAACTTTTGTCAGAGAAGAATATGCACCTCTGTTAGATTGAATATATTTGGAACTGTTTAAGTTACTTGCCATGTTAAGTATTTTATACTTCTGCTCACCAAAACCTTCGACTGTATATGGGTTATCCTCTTGCATAAAAGAAAACTTATATGTACCCAAACTAATTTGCTCTGTTAATTTTTCATAAGCAACTATTTTAAACCCATCCATAGTATCATATGCAAATATGGGCGCGCCAGAGTCAGAATATGCATGACGCAATAACCAACTCATTGCAGTGAACGGTTTCATATTAGGAATTATCAACTTAACATTACCCTTACTAGGAGCAGTATTTTCGACAACTCCGTTGTAGTCAAGATCTCCCGAAACTATGCGTTGTAGCTGCTTGCTTAATGACCCAGAAAACGCTCTTGAAATATTTGTAACATGATTAGCGAACGCATGCCGTGCCACGCAAGATAAAGTATAACCTTGTATTGCGTCTTTTATCTTACCATAGACAGGAATCTCTGCGACGTAGAAAGAAAGTTTAACCTTAACAGTTTCTTTCTTACCCTTATCGCGTTTCTGTATAATAATATCTATCTTCTCTTGCCCAGAAATTCGTATTTCTTCAAACAAGTTTACCGTGTCTCTTATATCTAAAGAAGCGGTTAACGCAAATGAATATATGCTCTCAACGATAGTAGTCTTAGTCACTAGTGCTTTAATATCAAACTGTTTACCATAGCAGTTTGTGATTAAAATTTCTGATATAGTAAACGAGGAAGGTATAACACCTTCTGCACTGTTCCCGTTCTTTAAACCTGAATTTATCATCTGTTAAGCAATTCTTGATATCTATCAGCAAATTCGAAAATGAACTCTTCACGAATAACCCGTATCTTTGACCGTTGATTATTTAATTCTTCTTCAAATTCTCTGTTTGTTATTAGGTTCAGCTGTTGTGGTGGAGTACCTCCTGATATATGTATAGAACTATTTACAATTCTACCTTTATCATCTTCATAATGGCGCGGTGCAAGTTGTCTATCATAAACTTCGTATGATTCTATACTGTCTTCCGTGGAGTTTCCTCGTATAAGTTCTTCTTTTCTGAATACACCTTGAACATCACGAATCACAAGTTGTTGCGAAGTTGCATCCTTGCTTTCTATAAAACCAGTAGCGCCGCTTAGGAATCCCACGACCTGCTCCCCTATTCTGAATTTACCTGCAACTGAATTCTCAATCGATTGTAATAACCCATCGCCATCATAGTTATATTGAGGCCTGCATGTTATAACAATTCCAGAATATTCTTCGTCAATGAATTTATTAAACTCATCAGAAGACAATGGCCATGCACTAATACCATTTCTCAGATGTTCGTTGACCAGAAAAAATGTCCAGTAATATTCTGGTGTATTGTATAACTTTTGTGAAACTACATCAGGTCTATCACCTTCTTGTACTTCATAAAAACTATATGCACCTAGTTCGTCCTTAAAATCCTTTGCGGGTTGTACAAACCTGAAGATGTCAATAACTTTACTTTGAACTCCATTACCGAAATAGTCGTAATTAACCTTTGGAAAATTTCTGAAGAAAGACATTATATACCACCCTTATTAGATTCTACACTATTTTGTAATCTTATAATATCATCTCTAGTGAGAGCTTTGGTTTCTTGGAAGGTTAGAGACAAAGAAACATCCAGAGGAGCGCCATCATCATAGTAACTATTACCAATCGTATTGTATGCAGTACTAATATTCATCAAGAAACAATTATCAATTGCCCCGTAATATCTGTTTCGCTCGCCGTTTTTGTCTAAAACATGAATCATGAATTCTGGAGGATATGATAATATAACTTGATTTCCCTTAGGATATGCATTTAATCGCAAACGTTCGATTATATTCCTGATCATCAGAGATTCTTCCTCTGAAATGGATACGAACTTAAACTCGAATGAAAATGACCTAACATTGGTTCCGCTAAATGTTGTTACTTGGTTAGGATTCAACAGTGATCTTTTATTATACATAACTGCATCCGCAATAGACTTTGCAGTGCTTCCCGCAAGCCCAGCAGAATTTGCAATCTGTGTCAATGCTGCCGCTGTAGTAGTTGAACTTTGTCCACTCAGATTATTTTTCATGTTATCAATGGTTTTGCTGCCTACATCTAACATACTTGCCCCGCTGCCAAGTCCGCTCATTGCATCTTGTGCCGCTGCGCCAACTTGATTTAAGTTAGTACTGCTGTATGAAATTCCATCTTGTATCGGCAATCCTTGTGGAATAGGTAGTATCAGTTCCATAGGGTATTCACTTCTCCGATCCAATACGATGATGCTAATCCTTGGGTGAGACCGTATGGTTCCTATTGGGAATTCATAAGATGCTTTACTCTTTTTCTTATAATCCGCTATTTTATTTGACATGAATTTCTCTTATAAATATTACTAAGTGAACAACCTTATTAAGTATTTATATGGCATATTCGGGTAGATATCCAGTTAAAAATCCTGGAAAATATGAAGGTGATTATACAAAGGTGTATTACCGCTCTCTTTGGGAACTACAAGTTTTCAAGTGGTGCGAGTCTAACGAACAAGTAATAAAGTGGAACTCTGAAGAAACCGTAATACCCTATAGATGTAAGACTGATAACAAGATTCATAGATATTTTGTAGATGTTAAGGTTAAACTTACCAATGGGACTACTTACTTAATAGAGATAAAACCTAAAAAAGAAACTACTCCGCCAAAGCAACCTTCTAAGAAAACAAAGAAGTATATTACTGAGGTTATGACATATGTCAAGAATCAATCTAAGTGGGATGCTGCTGAAGAATATTGTATGACCAGAGGGTGGAAGTTTGTTGTGTGGACAGAAGATACCTTAAGAGGTATGGGAATAAAAATACTAGGAAAATAAATTGGCATCATTATTTAACAAATTAGAGCAAGAGGCATTCAGGTCTGGTATCCAAGCTAGAACTGATGACGCGCGAGTATGGTTTAAGAACAAAGTTAAAGAACTTGGTCAGGTTAATAGAACTCAACTACTGCAAGACGAAGCACTCATAAGGAAGAGCCGTGCTGTGTGGGGTAATATGTACATGTATTTCTATGACCCAAAACACAGAGAAAAATTGCCATACTACGATATGTTTCCGTTAACAATTATGGTCGACAAAGCTCCAGGAGGTTTCTACGGACTGAATCTCCATTACCTAAAACCAACAACTCGTGCAGCATTTCTGGATAAATTAGGTGATACACTAACCAACACAAAATTCGATGATACAACTAGGTTCAGGATGCGATACGACTTATTAAGTTCTGTTAGAAAGTATAGAGAGTTCCAACCTTGTTTTAAACATTACTTAACAAGTCAGATAGATTCTAAGATAGTAATGGTACAACCACCTGAGTGGGAAATTGCTATCTTCCTACCTACAGAACAGTTTGCTAAGGCTAATAAACGAGATGTCTGGAAAGACTCTACGAAACAAATAAGAGGAAACTAATATGTCAATATTGGGAAGTGGGATCGATGATCTTAAAGGCGTGTTTAATAAAAGGCAAGGTATTGCGCAAACAAATAGGTTTGCTGTTTTCATGCAACCTCCTCAAGGGAGTTTATTAAACCTTGACGCTGGTGCATTAATAACTGGTGCATTGAGTGGTAACCTGAGTCTAGGTGCATTTATTAACGACCCTCGAGATATCTCCCTACTGTGTGAAAGTTGCACTCTACCAGGAAGAGGAATCGTAACTACAGAATACCAAAACGTTAAACAGTCTATTAAGATACCATACTCTTTCATCAATGAGGATATTACCTTTACATACATTTTGACTGGTGATTATTATATGCGCAAGATATTTGATAAGTGGTTGGGTCTTGCATTCGATACAACCAACTACACGATGCGTTACAAAGATAGTTATACAACTGATGTTAGAATTGCTCAACTAAACAAACAGAACATACCTATATACACCGTTAAACTTGAAAAAGCGTATCCAATTAATATAAATGCTGTATCATTAGATAATACTGCGGAGAATTCCGTACAGAAAGTTACTGTCACCATGACCTATGAAAACTTTGAAGTTGAAAGTCTTGTTGACTCTGTTACTGGTGTGCTTGGTGGAATCGGAAAAACTATCGGAGCAACTACTAGTCAAATCAAGTCTCTTATAGGATAACGATATAAATACTATTGATTGAATTACATAACCCATTGGAGAAAATATAATGGCATTACCAATTATTGAAACGCCGAAGTACTCGGTAAAAATCCCTTCTACTGGAGAGTCTGTAGTATACAGACCTTACCTAGTTAAAGAAGAAAAAGTGTTGATGATCGCTATGGAAAGCGAGAACCAAGAACAAATTTTACGCGCTGTGCAAGATGTCATAGAAGCATGTACCTTTGGTAAAATTGATATTAAAAAACTTGCTACATTCGACCTTGAATATATTTTCTTAAAATTAAGAGCAAAGTCGGTCGGTGAGGTTTCTAAAATCGGTTTGAAGTGTTCCAATTGTTCTACAAGTAATGAGTATGAACTTAATCTAGATACACTAGAAGTTACTGCTGGTGATGTAAACAGTAAGATTATGTTAACAGACAAAGTTGGCATCAAGATGAAGTATCCCTCAGTAGCAGACGCTCAAAAGATAGGATCACTTGAAGGCGTAGAAGCAATTATGAAAACGATTATCATGTCAATTGAAATGATTTTCGACGAAGACAACGTATATCCCGCTAAAGATTCGAGTACTCAAGAACTACAAGCATTTATTGACTCTTTGAGTAGTGAACAGTTTAAGAAAATTGAAGTATTCTTTAGAAACATGCCTGCTCTTAAACATGACGTTAAATACACTTGCGAAAGTTGCGGAACTGTTAATGAATTTGAGATAAAGGGCCTTGCGAATTTTTTCGGATAAGTCTCTCTCATGATTCTCTTGTAAACTACTACAAGACGAATTTTGCAATGATGCAGCATCATAATTATTCACTAAGTGAACTTGATACCATGATGCCTTGGGAGAGAGAAATATATGTTATGCAACTAGTTGAGTTCGTCAAGCAAGAAGAAGAACGCGCAAAAATAAGACAACAGTCTTGGGGAAGATAACATATGGAAAATGAACAAACTCGATTATTAGAAGATGTGGTATTAGAGATGATGGAGTTCAACCAGAACATTGTTAAGGTTGATAGTAGAATCTCTATGTCTAACGACTACTTGAATAACATCGACGCGAACTCGTTCGTGATGAACGATCAACTACAGTATATTGCAGAAATATTGACTGGTAATAATTTAGCTGCGCTTGAAAAAGCAAAGGAAGATGGAGTATTGCAGGAGAGGACTCTTAACGCACTAGACCAAATTGCAAACAACACTACTCCTGAAAAGAAATCTGCAAATAATCTAGAAATTGGGTTAGGTGGTCTTGGACTACTTGCGCCGTTTGCTTTCCTTAGTGGGTTTATTGTTGGGTTTGTTAAATCTCAAGTTAAAATACTCGCGATGTTCGGAAAAGCGTTTCTAAAGGGTATTTCTTTATTCGCTACAGGTATTTCTGCTATATTCGCTGGAGCTATTAAGTTTTTACGCAGAAGTAAATTAATAAACTCAATTTTTAATTTATTTGACAACATTGCTGGGATATTTAAAGTATCGTTTGAAATTGTTAAGGATATATTAAAAAGAAATCCTATTACTAATGCAATATCTGCTGGATGGTCTTCTCTTAAGAAGTCTTTCATAACACAGATAGATGGATGGAAAAAAGAATTCAAACTATTCAAAGATTTCTTTAGTTCTATCGGTAAGTCTATAGGTTCTGCCACTGCCAAATTCTTAAACCTTGGTAAAGATGGCGCAAGAGTCGCAGATGTTTTTAGTGACCTAGGAAAATTCTTCAGTGGTTGGGTTAGTAAAATTACTGGAGTTTTCAAAGGTGTGGGATCTAATCCACTGCTCACTAAAATATTTTCTTTCGGAAAAGTTTTCGGTAAACTACTTGGCCCCATCATCACCATATGGAATACTATAACAGGTGCGTTTAAGGGATTTCAAGAGGACGGTATCATAGGCGGATTACTCGGTGCAGTAAAAGGATTCTTCTTGAGTTTCGGTGAAATCGGTAACATGATAAAAGATGTGGTATCTTGGATATCTGAGAAACTTGGGTTTACCGACTTTGCAGCAATGTTAGATGGGTTTGACTTTGTCGCCCTTATAAACAATACAATAGATGGTGTAGTTGACTGGGTTAAAACTCTCTTTACAGATCCTACAGCGGCTCTCAGCGAGCTTTGGAATAACCTAGTAGGTGAAGGTGGTCTGATGGACTTAATATTCAAACCATTCGACATGCTTATCGACTGGGTGACTAAGAAATTCGGGTTCCGCGATGAAGATGCTCCAGAATTTAGTATCGGGAACATAATTCGCGGTATGTGGAATAGTATTATCGAATGGTTTGCACGCCAAACCGACGATAAACTTGGTTTCGGAGGTGATACTATCCGAGGGCTTAAAGCTGAAAGTGCTACAATAGATATTAAGAAAATGGCAACACCACCTCCAGCAACGGCAACAAGCGGAGAAGTTTTAAATAACTCAAATGCAGAAAAGAAAAATGCTGATACTGTAACTGAGGTTGCAAGAGATTCTGCCTCCGCTGCAAGTAACGCCCAACCCAAAGTTATGGGTGGAGGAGGTAGTTCTAGTATGACTACTAACGCAAACACATACAACATATCACACGGCAACCTACCTGATAGAACTTCTATGTCGGTGTTGTCTGGTTCCTTCGGATTATCTCCATAAAAAAAGGACCCCGAAGGGCCCTTTTTCTTTGGCATATTGAACTGTTATGCGTCAGCAGCTAACTTACTGAAGAAACTCATCGCATCTTCATCGTCGTCTTCCATGGAGGTAACTGGTTTTGCGCCAGCACTCTTTGGAGCAGCAGCACTTTCAGTGCGACCCGCAGATGGAGTAGGAGTATCGAACTCATCATCCATCATAGACTCAGCAGTCTTCATTGGAGATGCTTGCGCACCACCCAATACCATACTTAGTTTACGATCTAGTTCTTCATATGATTTGAAGTTCTTAACATCAGTGTAAGCAGATAATGGGTTTAGTTTCGTATAGACTTCTTCCAACTTCTCGTCGTCGCCACCTAGCAATGGAGCAGGGGTTGCAAACTCAGACTTGTCGTAGTTACGGTATCCTTCAACTTGACGGATCTTCAATTTGAAGTCTGCGCCATCCCAGAAGTCAAACGGATTGACTGGGTCTTCATCTTGGAATTGTGGTTGAATAACATCCATGATTTTATCAAAGATCTTCTTACCAAACTGATAGATGAATACCTTACCTTCATTAGCAGGATTGCCCGGATCGCTCACAATATATGCATTGACTGCATAGTGTTGTCGGCGTTTCTGTTTACGCACCTGATCTTTGTCAGATTCGATACCAGAGTTCCACAACTTAGAGTTGAGTTCAGAGACAGGATCGGGTTGACCAATACTTGTCAATGACTTTTCAATGTACCACTTTCCAGTAGGACCTTGGAAACCGTGGTCCCAGAAACGAACCCAAGGCACATCTTCACCTTCTGGCGCGGGCAAGAATCGCAACACGGCGTAACCGTTACCAGACTTGTCTACCGTAGGTTTCCAGATATTATCTTCTTGCTTTGAACCGCCTGCCTTATCAGCAACGGCTTGTGCTTGTTCAACTAGTTTGTTAATTGAAGCAGAACGATTTTTCTTTAGAGCATTAAATGACATTTTGTATTTTCCTTTTATACAGATTTTGAATTGATATTATAACACAGTATCGCAAATTATGCAAACTTTTCAACGATGATTTTTTTCATCACTGGTAGGTCTGCACTCACAAAGGGAGTCATCTTCACAATCTTCTTAGACAAATCTGGCCACACTAGTGTTTCCGTTATTGACTTGTTCAATCGTTTAGTGAATCCCAACATCTTCTCGATGATTACCACTGTCTCCAGGGATATATCTTCTTGAAGAAGTAGTTTGACAATGTGCGGATGCGCATCGTCAGTAGTAGATAAGAAGAGTCCGTCAAATTTAAGACCCTTCATATCTGCATAGTTTACCATAGTATCTATATCGTTTGTGAAACGATATTTCATAGAGTCAGAGTATCTTTTCCATGCAAGGTAGTGAACATCACCATCCTCTACCATGTCGCCAACCCATTTAGAACCACGCGAGAAGTTAGAAACATAGAATTCCACCAAGTCTTTTGGTTGAGTGAACTTCTTTGCTATCTTTGCGAAGTGATACTTGTCCTTACGACCCAAGAATGCCTTGGGTGTTGCAGAACTTTTAAAGTTATATTTCAGAGCGTCATACCCATCGCGCTCAAAATGTAATTTGATCGCCATGTAATATGAGTATGCATCATATGGTTGGATCATAATCATACTGGTAGTGTATTGTGTCCAGGTAACATACGATCAGCAATTGCCTCTGCCTCAATACGAGATTTAAGGGGAGCACTGATTAATGGACCAACATCTTGCGGGTCGATCGATCGCTCAGAGCAGATAAAAAGAACTGCCTCCATGTGCGTCATGCGTTTTAGACGAGCGGTCTGCTCGGCAAGTTCACTAAACTGTTTCTTACTTAAAATATCATCAATCACGTTAACCCCATTTATAAAAAATATGTGTGTCCATCTTACCAGTGCGTTCCATGCTTCTATCATTGCGCCACTTTGGATTGACATATGTCGCATGATAATGTGTGGAACCTTCTGTTATGTCGAACCCCTTATTATACATCTGAAACGCTGTTTTGGCAACCTCTATAACTCGTTTCCACTTATCCGTTTCCTCATTGATAGTGTCTGATTTACCATCACACGCCCAAGAGAACTGACACTTACCTTTGCGAGCATCATCTGCATGTTGTTCAGTGCCAAGCCTTCCCTGATATACTACTTTACAAATTGAGTTGGGAAACCTATCATCTACAACCCTATTCATAACAACAAACACCACAGAGATCTGCCCAGCAAAACTTTCGTTTAGTGCCTCAAAGTATACATTAGTGGCAAGACAGTTTAAGTCCTTGATGCTTAGTTTAGTTTGTCTCGTTAGTGGTTTGAGTTCGGTTGATAGTTGCAACCGCTCCACAATTGGCTCAGAAGTTTCTTCTGGGAGTGTGATCCGATATTCAATTTGGTTACTACTAACCATACTTGGTATTGTAAGTACCAGAGATGTTACTGATATTAGCGCAAGAGCGATAGAAGCGATTGAACCGATTATTTGTTTTTTAACCATTAGTTATCCTCATCAAAATGGTGTCGTCGTTAAGTCGACCATTTGGAGAGGCATCTTTTGTAGTTAATTTGGACCAAGCGTTACCGATTTGTTTCGGTGTCTTAGAAAGGACTAGGGGTAAGAACTCCTCCGGTTTACGCAGACGCGTAGACTTGGATATAGCACTATCCCAATTTTGTAGACTTGTACCCTTAACGCTCAGACCATCGGGACCCGAACTTATGTACTCAGACAATGTCCTCGTTTTCACATTAAATACAAACAGACGCGCCGCCCCTACTACTGTAGCAGGATTGATCGACACGAGTTTGAACTCTGGTGATTCCTTTAGGAATTTTATCTTAGCGACTAGTTTCGTTGCCGCGACTGGTTTCTTTGTACGGACCTTCCGTACTGTTTTAGAGTTCGCTTGATGACGTTTTAAATCATCTAGTACTTTATTTAGCAATTTTACACGCGCAACTAATTCTTTCTTATCCAAGTGACGGAATGCCTCCACCGCCTGTGGACAAGATTTATCAATCGCGTCTTGCATCTCCTGGATGCGGTCATTAACCCAAGGAGTAACCATACCAACAGACATTGCTGGTAAGTCGTGTTGCTTCATAAGGGCGTATGCATCAAACTTTTCAGTTAGACTCGCCAACCATGCGTCTTCCAACACGCGAAGGTCTTCCATGATAGTGACGTTAACCTTATTACGCAGACGCTGTTGAGGGGTAATGACTTCACGAGGTTTGTCTTCTGACGTTTTGACCTCCTTGATCTTAGAACCTTCCTCAACCGCTCTCATGATATGGTCTTTGATAAATGTTTTCTCTTTATCATTAAGCACGAATCCACGACTATCGCTCATCCTAACCAATGCGCCTGCGGTTGAGTTCGCCCATGTTGGACACGCTAACTTGAACTGATTGAGTTGTGTTGCAGGTAACTTTAACTCTGTCTTTGCGTAGGATAGTATATTGGGAATAAGGTCTTTCTTAGATACAAAATAGTTGTACCAATTGAGAGCCTTGAGCAACGCAATATTCCTACCCTCATAGTCAACACCAAGAGTTGAATCGAACATAGGTTCAGCTCCCAAGAACTTCATGTCTGGGTCGGAGAATCTAGATTTTGTAGTTTTGCTTGATGTTGCCATGAGATGTACCTTTAATTATAATATGTGGTTATTATATATTAAAATTAGATGTTTGTAAAGCATTTTACTGAATCTACTCGAAAACTGCGCCACTCATTGATATCCAAGTCAAATACACGGATGGTCTCGGTAGAGATTTTGCGCTCAGGTGCATCTTCCTTGATAACAGGCTGGTGTTCCACTGGAATCATCATAAAGTCCATAGTACAGTTCATCACTCGTTCTGTACCGTCCTTCTTAGTGAACACCACTTGCTGTGCATCCATTGCAAGGCGTGATAGCATTTCGTCGCGAGTTAGAGTAGGTTCTGTAGTCACTTGCATAATATTTTCTTTCATGTTATCGGCGCATATTCGCCATGTTGATTGCTTCTTCATTCGAGAATACCGGAACAGCATTAGACTTGTGTAGCGTAGCTACTCCAATCATTTTAGATCCAGTATACACTTTATCTGCTGGTTTCGCAGCATTACCCATACCATTACCCCTAGAGAGTATAGTAGCAGTCTCTCGGACATATGCCCTTGGTGTCAGTATAGAATTGGTCATGTGTGAATTATACACGCCTTTTCGTTTTTGCGCAACCCCAAACTCCGAATTTAAACTGAGTTCGTACTCACGCTTTGCTTCTGCCGACTTGAACTTCATCTTCTTATTCTTTTTAGAAGATCCGCTCATGTTATACATCGGATGCATTAGTCCCATGAATCCATACCCTTCATAGATGAGTATGATTCGTAGATACCACTATCTCGGATGTACGACTGTTCTTCCTTAGCAGTCCATCCCAAGTAACGGTCACCACCGTCGAAGTCTTCACTCCGTTTGATCTTAGTAGTGGTCTTGGCATTTTTACCAATGCGTTTAACGGTTGTATTGGACTTGGCAGTGCGTTGTTTTAGTGTAGCGGGCATTTTAATATTTCCTTAGAAGTTGTAGTCGTAAAATTTAGCAGGGGTGGCTGACAGCGAGAAGCGGCGACCATCTTTACATTTCCATTTACCATTCTTATTAAGACGGATACGGATAACTGGAGCAGTATTATCAGAGGTGATTTTCCACTTCTGGTCACGGATGTTAGTACACACAGCAGAGAAACCGCCTGGAATGAACTCCATCTTGACAGATTTATCTTCTGTAGCATCCATTTCACGAACCTCGATGGTCTTGTCTGATACTACCTTAACGATCTCGAACGGGTTAACATCAGAGTAACCGATGTGATTTGCGAATTTTTCATTGATCATATGAACCTCTTTTTTTCAAACTATGATACTAGTATACCACAAAAATGGATACTTGCAAGCATTATTTTCATCAATGTTGCAAAAATGCAACAGAATATACCCCATTAGTTGACACATTGTTCCATCCTTGGACTAGCATCTCTGCCGCGCGAACGCTCAAACCGTCATTAGCAAGTACTGTTCCAACTTCACGCGCATGGAACTCATTGAAGGTGCGCTGCTCTTGTACTACTTTATTACTATCTAATGCAGTGTACTCAACTTGGTATGTTGATACTCGGGGTATGCGATACATGGTAACCTCTCTTTGTTTTGAACTATGATACTAGTATACCACAAAAATGGATACTTGCAAGCATTATTTTCTCAGTTGTTGTATTTTTGCAACAGATGGGTTATGAACCCATCAGGAGCGCCGGCGCAATTATTATACTTTGGTCAGAGTAATTGTAGGGTATTTAACGAATCCAGTGGTGTCTTTCTTCGCTTTACCCTTGGCATACAAGCCAACTATGACGCCTTTCGGGTCGAGGAAGCGTAGGTCGCTCTCATCTCCGTTAAATACTGGCAACCCATTGTATGACTCGGGCATAGCAAGAGTCTTCTTGATACCGAATACAGTAGCAATGTTATACCCCTGACCGATAGCCTTGCGTACATCAGTATCGTTGCCATCTGCGTCTGAGAACGTCAAGTGATAGTTAGGAATGTTTAACACCTTACGACCGAGGATCTTGGTATAGTCATAGAACTGTACCTCTGGAAACGCACTGAACACATTCTTGTATGTAACTCCAGCACGAACCACTTCATATTTCTCAAAGGCAAGGTCTGATGTTCCATTGAGTCGGAACACCGGAGTCAAATCTACCTTAGCAGACTGCTTGATACCCAACTCAATATCTTTGACCAGTTGGGGCATGAACACCTCACGGGACTCGAAGAACATCTTGGTCTTGCGGATACGAGCTTGTTGGATGACGTTAGTGGTCTCCCCCTTCTTGAACAGACCACCACGCCCAGCAGTATTGAGACAAGCATCAGTACAACCAGCGGTTCTCTTGGCACATGTCTCGTATCCTGACAAATTTGCCGGAGCGAGGTGTAGTATGTAAGTATTATATCCCTGCTTTGTACCCTTGAGTACTTTGGGGTTGCCTGTAGATAGTAATTTCATGGAGACCTTTGTTTCAAACTATGATACTAGTATAACACAAAAAAATACCCTATGCAAGTGTAGGGGTATTATTTGTTGTATTAATGCAACATTATTCGGGTGCTAGTTCAAGGTCTTCTAGCATCTCCTCGATCATCTCACTGGTCATGGTAGTCAAACATGCATCTAAAAGTTCCTTAGCGGAGATCCTACGAGTCTTAACCATTCGTTCAGCAAATATATGCGGAGCAACTTTAAATAATTCCCAATTAGTTAATTTATTAATATTCATTTTAAATTTCCTTAATTAATACAATAGATTTAAACAATTTCATTAATTTCAATTACAATTTCGTAAATTGGGGTAGAATCTGAATTATTTAACCACATAGTAACTATTTTAATAGCTTCTTTTTTTGTTTGGGCTTCTACTGTAAATACAGATGAAAATTCATCAGTAATACGGACTATGAAAGGGGAAGACATTTGAAAAACTCCTTATTAACTAAACAGAGTTCAGTATAACACAAAAAAATACCCTACGCAATGGTAGGGTTATTAATCGTTGTTTAAATACAACATCAACAGGAGCGTTTTAAGGAGTTTAAACCTCTTAGGGTAGGGTTAGTATCACCTAGGAGGTTTAAACTCCTTACAATCGGTTTTATTGCTCCGGTTCTGGCATACCACGCAACAACATTAGGATGTCAAGGGCACAATCGTCTACAGGATGGTGCTTTAGTACTAAGTTCATGTCTAAATTGGCAACTTTACAGTAACCATTAGTACTACCCGTGAGCATATCAATTGCAGTGCGCATATCGCGCCAGCGAGCAAAGTTGATAATCGGTTCAACGCCGCACTTATTTGTTAGACTGTCGATCGCCATCTGGTCCAAAGACCCTCTTGCCCACATGGTTTCGTTGTTCAACTTACCTTGAGCATACTTGTTAATGTACTTCTTGATCGCAGCAATGCCTTCTTCTACCTTGATATCGTCTGGTTTAGTGTCGAAACTCTGACTGCGTTGG
>Ga0222648_1000069_pt1 | contig 49016 bp, 49 predicted proteins | sample AntAcemetagen335_FD_181021 | JGI IMG/M metagenome (GOLD analysis project Ga0222648, IMG submission 181021) | Saline water microbial communities from Ace Lake, Antarctica - #335 | ecosystem: Environmental > Aquatic > Non-marine Saline and Alkaline > Saline | place: Antarctica: Ace Lake... | reverse complement strand
TTCCTTAGCGCGGTGCTGGGTCGCTGATGATTGGCTACATTCTTCAGGGCATGATCTGGACGGTGTTTATAACCCTGTCCAGCTTTGCCATTGGCGCGGTTATTGGGGTGGCAGTGGCGGCAGCCAGGACCGCACCGCTGATAATCGTGCGAGGAATTGGCCGCGCCTGGGTTGAAATCATAAGAAGTGTGCCGCCACTCGTATGGCTCTTTGTTGTCTTTTTTGGCCTCGCCGAAGTTGGACTGAGATTGACACCGCTTCAGGCGGCAATCTTCACCTTCGGGATAATTGCCTCTGTTTATTTGGGCGAAATTTATCGGGGGGGTCTTGCAACCCTTGACCGCGGCCAGATAGAGGCGTCTCGCGCCCTTGGGCTTGGAAGCTTTGATTTACTAACGAAAATTATTGCCCCGCAGATTTTTAGAACCGTAAGCCCGTCCATGGTGACCTACGGAATGGGCCTGATGAAAGATTCCGCTTTGGCCTCAACCATTGGTGTAGTCGAGATGACCTTTAGGGCCAACCAGCAGGCTCAAAGCACTGGGCAGGGTCTAGCTGCATTCGCAATTGTAGGCGCAGCATATTTACTGCTGAGCATCCCGCTGGGTGCATGGGCTAGAAGAGCCGACACAAAGAGTCGGCTGAAATACGTGGTGAACTAATGGATCTACAAACCTGGTTCGGTTACGTATTCGAATTACTACCCGGTCTCGTGACCGCGATGCAGCTCACTGGAATGTCATTGGCTCTTGGCTTCCCGCTGGCATTGGCATTCGCACTGCTAATCGACATCGCGCCAAGGCCACTTAACTGGGTAGTTATCGCCGTTGTTGAGGTTGGCCGCGGCGTTCCGCTCTTGGTGCTTCTCTACATTTTTTACCAGGGCCTACCCCAGATCGACATCGTGCCATCGGCGATGGTCGCAGCAGTTGCTGCCTTCACTTGGTCAACCGCCTCCTACGCCACTGAAACGATTCGCTCGAGTATTCAGAGCGTTCCAAGGGGCCAGCTCGAGGCGGCGAGTGCTGCCGGCCTAAGTGGTATCGATAGCTTCCGCTTTGTGATTATGCCTCAAGCCGCAAGAATTGCGATTCCGCCGCTAATGGGGCTAGCGATAATCATGTTCCAGTTGTCCTCACTGGCATACGTGATCACCATCAGTGAGGTAATGCAGTCGGCTTATTTCCTCGGAACTAAAACCTTCAACTACCTACCGGTTTTCTTGGCAGCAGCCGCTGTCTATGCATCGATAACAATCCCAGCTTCGGCCTTGGTCACTTCTATCGAGAGACGCCTTGCAAGACATGTATGAGGCGACCAAAACCGAATTCAATCGGAACAATCCGATTGACAAACAATGCAACGAAAGGAAAAACATGCCAAAGCATGCCAGCAGACTGGTTCTGTTATTAGCTGTTACTTCATTCGTCTTGACGGGGTGCGCCACCGACGCCGCTCCCGAGGCGACCACTGAAGCCGCAGCAACAGCTACCGAGGAAGTAACAACCGAAGACTGTGTGCCCGCCCACGCTGACCTAACTACTGTCGAGGCTGGATTCTTGACGGTTGCTGCCTACGAGTACCCACCGTTCTCCGCAATTGATGGCGATTCACTTAGCGGTGCCGAAGGTGAAATCCTTCACGCCATCGCAGAGCTCGAGTGCCTAGATGTCATGGTGCAGCCTGGAACGGGTGCAGCAATGATTCCTGCGATCGAATCTGGTCGCGCGGACACAACCCTGGGCAGCTGGTACCGTACCGCCGCCCGTGCGGAAATTGTTTTGTTGAGTAACCCTGTAATCATCGACCAGTTGACACTCATCTCCGTAGCTGGCGTTGACTCCGTTGAGGGCCTAATCGGAAACAAGGTTGGTTCAACCCTCGGCTTTCTGTGGAATGAAGACCTAGAGAATGTCCTAGGAAAAGACCTCAGCCTCTACGAGACCACTCAGGCTCTTTACGCTGACCTCGCAAGCGGTCGCATCAGCGTCGTGGTGGACACTTTCCCATCCGGACAGGCCGCATTGAAGAACACACCTGTTGAGGGTGCCTTATTCAAGGTCCCAGCTCCAGATGACCGCGTGGTCTCAACCACAATGCCAGGGCAGACTAACTTCCCTGTGAACCTGAATAACCCTGGACTACAGGAAGCCATAAACAACAACCTAGACACACTTCGTGAGTCAGGCGTTTTGGCTGAAATTGCTGAAAAGTGGGGCTTCTCACCGACAGCCGTAGCCGAGACAGTACCGAACCTTCTATAAATTGCTAAGCCCTAAAGCCCCGGTGTTCGCACTGGGGCTTTAGGTATGCCCCAGACAAGACAAGTTCTCCGAAAGTTTTTTAGGAATCATTGAAGTGAACAATTAACCAGCGGCATTATTAGCTGTCGACATCACCGAGTAGGTAGGCGGAGAGTGACGAAGCGGGCCCTGACTGTCCACCATGCCTGCCCTGGAAAACCGATGTAGCATCCGTGCCACAAATGCTAACGATCGCCCCAGAACCGCCAGGATGTCTGGAGATCCAAGCGGTTAGGTTATATGCCTTGCCCGAAATAGCAGCCCAACAGCTCGAAGAAGAGTTGTTCTTTGCAATGTTCGCCATTGAGTACTTCGATTCGACAGGCTCCGGGGTTGGCTCCGGGGTTGGCTCTGGCGTTTTTGTCTCGACCGGCTCAGCTGTTTTAGACGCCTGCGGCGCCTCGGTCGCGGTCGGCCGTGCCGACTGAGTTTGAGCGGGTGCTGGAGTTGTGGCTTCCTCGGAAGCAGCCTCTGTGTCCAGCACTGAAGCTTCAGGCTCTTCGACCTGCTCGCCATCGAGAGAAGGCTCTGATTCTTCTATAGCTTCAGATTCAGATTCAGATTCAGATTCAATCTCAACTTCGACAGCCTGACTCTGGCTGGTCGCAGTGGTTGGGCTCTCTTCTGCAGCTGCGCAGCCGGTAAGAAGAAAGCCAACGGCTAGCAAAGCAAGAATTCTCATAGAACCAGTGGCTCCTTATTTAGAGGTCAGGAAGCTAAAGTGTCTAAGCAACCGCTGGGTATCTGGAACCATCGGAGAAGTTTCCAAAGAGTATGCCTTCACCCTCGGTGACGGCTTGGACCAACAGGTCACCTCCGACAAAGCAGCCGCGCCAGCTGGCACCGCGACCACCAAAGACTTCGGCCTTGTCGCCGCGAGACCTTGGGACGTTGATACCGAACTTGAATGCTTGCGACTCTTCTCGGACGCGCTCTGCGAAACCAAGGTCGTCGGTCGCTACCGAGCTAACAAGGTTTCCATTTGACACGTTCATGGCGGCAATTAGCTCAGCTTCGCTGTCTGCAAGCACTACTGAATCCAGTGGTCCAAACGGCTCTGAGTGGTGGATAGACCAGGACTTTGGAGGCTCTAGCAATGTTCTAGGGGCTACATATGCCGAGGTGTCTTGACCGTCGAGAAACTTTCCTTGGGTCAGATTGCCTTCATACAGCGGCACGCCACCGCGGTCGACGGCTTCCTTGAAAGCCTTGTCCAGTTCCGAGGCCTTCTTGGCGCCAATTAGAGGGCCAAAGTGAAGATCTGGGTAGTCATCGTTTGGATCATCGACTGCCAAAGGGTGACCGAAGCGCAGGCCCTTGACTACACCCAGGTACATATCAAGAAACTGTGGGAACAGCTCGCGCTGAACTACGTAACGAGGGTATGCAGTACAGCGCTGCTTGGCATATTCAAAACCCTTGGTTAGGTGAGCTGAAAGCTCGTCCCAGTTTGAGTAGTTCCAGATGCCCCAAGAGTTCAAGCCCTCTTGCTCCAGAATGTGGCGTTTATCAAGTGACTTCAACGAGCTGGCCGCCGCGCGACCATTATTTCTTCCGCCCACAAACGCCAAAGCCCCAAGATCTGGTGAGCTAACAAGCGCAGGCGCGAGTTCAGCACCAGAACCGGACACAAGGGTCACTGGAAGGCCAGCTTGAGCCATTAGAGCGTGACACAGGGTTAGGGCGTGGAAGCCGCCTTGGCTTGGAGTCTTTGAGATTACTGCGTTGCCCGCAAGCAACTGAACTAGCTCGGCGTGGACTAGAACGCTAAGTGGGTAGTTCCAGCTTGCGATGTTTGAAACGGGACCGTTTAGCGGGGTCCTACCTTCCATCTGACGATCTATTTGTCCCAGGTACCACTCGACACCCTCGATGCAACGATCAACATCGGCACAGGCTAATTTCCAGGGCTTACCTATCTCCCAAATCAGAAATTGCGCTATCACGTCGCGGTTGGCTTTTAGAAGCTCTATGGCGTGAGAAACCTTGGCTTTTCTTTCATCCAGCGGGACTTTGGTCCAATCTTTGTCCATTAGGACTGCTTGACGAACCGCTTCTTCGGTTTCACTGAGATTGAGCATCGAGGGCCCAATAATCTCAGAGTTATCAACCGGAGAGTGGTGGCTGATTGTGGTTCCCAGCACCTGCCAATTGCCGCCAATTAGGTTTCTGATGGAGGTTTCATCAAAGGCTTCTGGCGCAACGCTGCGCGCTTTAGCGAAGATACTTTGGAAGTCTGTTCCGGCTTTCAGTTTTTTATTCATCCATGGATGAACTCTGACGGCCGCGTTTTTCTTCCCTGAAATAAGTTAGACTTTTGAACTTACCAGCGCTTGTGGCTCAACGGATAGAGCATCTGACTACGGATCAGAAGGTTGGGGGTTCGAGTCCCTCCAAGCGCACTGAGACCCAAGAAGACTTCACGACTTCTTGGGTTTCTTCATTTAAACACCCGACTTAGGCTCTAACTCCGTGACGTAGCGAAGCTGAAAGTGGACGCTATTTCGCCAATGGGAGAGTTCAACCGGCATGTTTGAGGTCATCGACATCCTGGAAGTCGACGGGGTCAACATGGCCCAAATAATTGCCCTTCGATGGAAGAGCCGTCCCCAGCACGGAGACCCACGAAACTTCACACGATTTACTGGGCTCCTAGCGAATGACATTACTTAAATCTTTGGAGAGTCACCTCAAACAAGGTTTTGATTTAGCGCAGTTTTCCGCGCCAAGCACTGAATGACTTCACTGAACCGGAGTGTGGAAGTCTTAGCCAGGGGTAGGGGTGAACTTCGGCAAGGTTTTGAAATTTCTCGAAACTCGGAACCGGCGCATGGGTGATTGCAACCTTGTTTGCCTTGGCAAATTCAACTGGGTCACCAAGATAAACCGATAAATTTCTCCTGGTTGCTAAATCCTGCAGCGTCTCTAGGTAAAAATAAATGCGCTTAGAAGAAAGCTGTAATTTTTCAAGCGCCAGCTCATTGAAAACAAAGGCCACCGGAAGATCTGGGTTCGAGGCCATCGCGGGGTCATTATCACCGAGAGATTCAATGGTGAGTAGGACCACATCTGGCTTCTGGTTTTCGATTGGGCTAAGCGGTCCAGTTGTCACCTCGGGTGTTGGGTCAAAACTAAGTAGCGGATCTACCGGCAGAGATTCCAGCTGCCTATCGGCTGGAAAATTCTCTATCGGGCACGCTGACTTCAGAGCGCAAGAACCGCATAACCCTGGTGCACGCTTTTGAACCTGCCAGCGGGCAAAGCCATAGGGTTTACCGTTGCCGGAACCCACGGTCCATTGCCACCCGAGCAAGTTTGCAGCCCGGGAGCCGTCAATGAGTTCTCGGTGCATGCGTTCTTGGCCGTGAAGCCAGCCTTTGTTATTGCGCACGCTCCAGTGTGAAGCCAGCCACATTCTGGTTTGGTTCACTAGCCAACCATCTCGGTTTAGTTCATCAACCGCAAAATCAACGCACGCCATTCCTTCTGGCCAACCGTCACCGGGGGCGTCCCAGGTTTGTTCAAACCTTAGGTTCTCAAACAGTTTTGTTCCGATGCGTGCGTAAAGATGCCGGGCATACTCTTGCCATAACAGCTCATCGCGGTATTTGTCTCTGTCGTATTGTGGCGCCTTACCGGCCAAATCCCACAGCCTTGAAAGCGAAATAATGTTGTGCCGAACATAAGGCGACATAACCGTTGCACCACGACTCTGGAGTGGCAGCACCTCGGAGCGATTTTTGGCGTAGCCACGAAGTTGCAGGCCTGCCAGCGCCAAATTAGCTGCCGTTTGACCGCCTTCAATTGAGCTTCTACCGCCACCAGAATGAAGACCGGCGAAGACTTCAGTTACTAGTTTTTCGGCATCGGTATTGATGTCAAATTTCTTCAATTAGAACAAACTCCTATGGCTTGTGAGGCTTAAGCTTATGCGAACGAGCTTCAGGGTTAGGGCAAAAAAACAGACTTCAAACACTTATTGTTGATTCATGGACTCACTCAATCGGCACGAAGACTATGGCAAAGAAGCACTTGACCAAACTGATCTGCTGGCGGACCCAATTGAGCAGTTTAAGGCTTGGCTAATTGACGCTGAAGCTCAAGAAATTTATGAACCGAATGCCTTTGTGCTCGGCACGGTCACCCCGGAAAACACCCCGAGCTCCAGAACTGTGTTGTTAAAAGGTGTCGACGAGCACGGGTTTATCTTTTTCACAAATTTTGATTCGCGCAAAGGCACTGCAATAGCTCAGAACCCATCGGTGAGCGCGGTATTTGGATGGTACTCCATGTATCGACAGGTTCTAATAGAGGGAGTTGCCAAAACTGTGCAGGGCGAAGATTCCGATGAATATTTTCACTCTCGGCCACAAGAGTCTCAAGTAGCGGCCTGGTCAAGTAACCAGTCTCAGCCAATTAAGAACCGCGACGCATTGGACGCCCAGTTTCAAAGTGCACTGGACAAATTCAAGGCCGATGAGGTTCCAAGACCTGATTACTGGGGCGGCTACCGCATAGTTCCAACCAGAATCGAATTTTGGAAAGGGCGTTCAAACCGGATGCACGATCGAATTGCCTTTACTCGCACGCTTGATACAGCTGACGCTCCTAGCCAATGGAAGATTCAACGCCTACAGCCCTAGATCAAGCCTCAGCATTCGCAATCTTGTCGAGCCGCTAATTTAGGCTAGGCGCCTTTGAACTGCTCGTTCACTAATTTCGAGTAGAGGCCCTCGGCTTCCAGCAGCTGAGTGTGGGTGCCCTGCTCAACCACTTCACCACCGCTAATGACGAAGATCACATCGGCGTTGATCACGGTTGAGAGCCGGTGGGCAATGGCAATGGTGGTTCTGTTGCGAGATAAAGTATCTAGGGCCTCCTGCACAATCCGCTCACTCTGGGTGTCCATAGAGCTGGTGGCCTCATCGAGTATCAAAACTGGTGGGTCTTTTAGTAGCACTCGAGCAATTGCAATTCGTTGTTTCTCTCCGCCGCTGAGCCGGTAACCACGCTCACCAACCATCGTGTCGTAACCCTCGGGGAAGCTCATGATGGTTTCGTGAATGTTTGCCGCTTTTGCGGCAGTGATAATTTCTTCGGTCGTTGCATCGGGCCTGGCGTAAGCCAAATTTTCCTTGATGGTTGAGTGAAATAAGTAGGTCTCTTGATTCACAATTCCCACCTGATCGATTAGGTCGCTTTGAACAATCTCACGCACGTTCACTCCGGCAAAAAACACCTGCCCTTCGCTGGTCTCATAGAGCCTCGGGATCAAATAACTAATAGTTGTTTTACCTGACCCAGATGGGCCCACCAGCGCGGCATATTGCCCTTTTTCAACCTTGATGTTCACGTTTTTTAAGGTCGCTGATTCTTGCTCAGAGCCCGGGTACGTAAAAGTTACATTTCGGAGTTCTACGGACCCAAGTTCATTGGTGTTTAGATTCTTTGGCTCGGCCGGGTCAGTGATTGCGGGAGTCAAATCTAAGTATTCAAAAATTCGGGCAAATAAGGCCTCGCTGGTTTGCAGGTCTAGCACTACGCGCATAAGGCCTATTAAGGGGAAAAGCAGCCTGGCCTGCACGGTGGTGAAAGCCACGATGGTGCCAATAGAAACCACGGTGCCATCGGTGATCAACCAGCCGGCAAATAAATAAATGATTGCCGGGATGGCAGAGAAGAAAATCTGCACCATCGCGAAGAACCACTGGCCACTCATGGTCTGCCTGACCTGCAGTCCAATCTGAATCTTGTTTTCGTCGGCGTAGCGATCAACCTCTAACTGCTGCCGACCAAAACTCTTAGCCAGCAAGATTCCACTAACCCCGAGTGTTTCTTGAGTAATGGCGGTCATCTCACTCAAGGACTCTTGAGTCTTGCCCGCAATTTTTGCTCTAACCTGACCAACTCGGCGCTGGGCGACCACCATGAGCGGCATTATTACGATAGCCACCAAGGTGAGTTGCCAACTGAGGAGCAGCATTGCGGTGAAGGCGGCAATCACGGTAACGGTATTTCCCAGCACGCTAGAGATAGTGTTGCTCAGCACGCTGGCCACACCACCAACGTCATTTTGCAAGCGCGATTGAATTGTGCCGGTTTTAGTCTTGGTAAAAAAGGCAAGCTCCATGGCTTGCAGGTGGGAGAAAAGCCGCTCGCGCAGCTGCCCCATAACCTCATTGCCAACCTGCGCTGTTAGGTAGGTTTGCCAAACGCCAATGGCTCCCGCGGCAATAAATATCACTATCATCAGGCTGACCAGTTGAATAAGCAGTGTCATGTTTGGCAGGCCGCCATCGGGGAACAGTCCCTCATTAAAAGTACGCTCGATCAGTAGCGGAGGAATTACGCTCAGGCCTGCACCAACCAGCACGAGAATGACGGTGACAATTAGTGGGCCTCGGTGGTTTGCGAACAATTCTGCAATGCGACCCAGCAGATTTTCCACTTTAGGTGCGGCGGCATTTTCTGCTTTACGTTTTTCGGTATCAACCATAAAGCTCCCAGAACCGCCATGCTTTTTCATTGAATAAGCCTACTTCAGCACTCGGACTCTATAGCTCCGCTCTAGATTGCTGCCAACCGCTTGGCCCGCTGTTTCAGAAAACGCGCGATGTCATAGTTTTCATGTCTGGCAAATGGCAAAGCACCGTCGGTGATATTTTGTGGCAGGTCTACTAGAACTTTGAGTTGTCCATCGATTACTTTTTGAGCCGCTTTTTGAGGCACGCTCATCTTCGCTGCAGCTTCTATGAGGAGCTTTCTTGACCAGTTGATTTCCAAACCATCAATTGGCAGGGCCATTGTCTTATCGTCGTAGAACGCGGTGCAAATCAAATCGTAGGCCGGAGAAATCATCCACTCACCGTCGGCATTTTCTAAAATTGAGAAATTTTTAGCATGGGCATCGCCGTTGCCTATGAGCCAATTAAAAACTAACTGCCTGAATGGGTTTAAGCCAGCAACTGCCTAGCGGGGCAAAGAGAAATTAGAGTTTTAGCAACATCAAGGAATTCGACATTGTATTTTTCGGACGGATACTTGTTGAGGGCCTGGCATGCGTCTTCGGCCGCAAGCCGAGTTTTTGTTTCTTGGCCAACCACGCGATCAAAGCGCTTTAGCAGCAACGCTTTTTGCTCGTGAGAATCTGTTAGCAGCTCAAACTTGGAGGTTGTTATGCCGCACGCATTGGCCAGGCCAAGGAAATAGTACTCATTCTCAACCGCAAAGGGCACTGCTTCGGGGTTGAGTTTTAGTATGTAATCAATGTTGGCCATCCTTACCGGAGCGTTGAACATTTTGCTAGAAACTTTGTCTTGCACTCCTGGGAGCCCGCTTTGTCTTGACCCGAAAAACTTCTCGCGCACCTCAGTGAAACTAAAATCAGCACCCTTGGCTGGTAAGTCAAATCTCTCGCGCTGGACGCTGGGGTTGCCACCCTCGGGCAAAATCTGAACATCGCCAATGAGGTCACTGCCAATTTCTAAAAGCAATCCCAATTCGTCGCTGAGTGAGGTCTTAATCCAATTCTTCATGGCAATTAGACGTGGACCCTCTGGGGGGCAGGCCGGCAAAAAAGCCGGAGTGGCACCATTGCCAAGAGTGATCGGTTCGTGGGTTGTCGGGAGCGTAGTTGCAACCGGAGCCCCATCAGAAGATAAATACTCGGGATCGTATTCAAACCGCACGCCATTGTCAGTTTTACTAAAAGTGGCCGCCAACCGGCCTTTTTTAAATATGAGGGCACTAGCCTGTGCGTTAGCCATTTCTCGCCACCGCTATTGACAGTCTTAGCCCAACCGCTGCAAGTACCGGTAACAAGCGCTTCAGCGAAATGGAGTTGCCACCGTTTTCAAATTCAATAATAGCCCGTACCAAAACACCACTCAGGCCTACCGATGCACATTCACCAGCACCAGCAGGTACAACGCTACGCGCGCATTTTCTAAGAGTCAACGCGCGAACTTGCATTCCCCGAGAACGTCTGATAACATTGGTAGGTACCAAAAAACCAACGGGCCTCAGTCAAGCTCGACAATCACAAAGGTGTGGGCTATGGGTAGAAACTCCTCCAATCCAACTCTTGAGGCACGCGCTCAAGCAGATGAGCGCCGCAGATCGGCCAGCGCTCCCTCTTCGCGCCGCCGACGATTTAGCGGCGTCAAAGCGCCTTGGTACTTCATCATCCCCGCCCTCTCTGTCTATCTGTTTGTTGAGATTGTGCCCGGCGGGCGAGGACTCATGTATGCTTTCACGGACTGGGACGGGTTCACGACAGACCCCAACTTCACCGGCTTACAAAATTTCTCAAGGGTGTTCCTGAGCGGGCCGGCACTCGCGGCCCTAATTAACACGCTGAGTCTCGCCTTGTACGTCACCGTTGTGCAGAATCTCATCGGGTTGTGTCTCGCCCTCGGCGTGAACAGCCAGCGCGTGCGTTCGAGGAATGCCCTTCGCGTCGTCTTCTTCGCACCGGTAGTCCTGACTCCCCTCGTCGCCGGTTACGTATGGGCCTACATTCTCGCGCCGGATGGAACGGTGAACGTCGCGTTGCGCGCGGTCGGTCTCGACGCCCTCACACGCACCTGGCTAGGCGACCCTGAAACAGCTCTTTGGGGGATCGCGGTCGCCATAATTTGGCAGTTCTCCGGATACTCGATGGTGATCTACCTCGCGGGTCTGCAAGCTATTCCTAAAGAGCTCTATGAGGCCGCCGACCTCGACGGTGCTGGGCCGTTTCGACGGTTCCGATACATCGTCGCCCCACTCCTGAACGGTGCGTTCCTCATCAGTCTCGTATTGACGCTGATCGGTACGCTCGCCCAGTTCGATCAAGTGATTGCCATGACGGGAGGCGGCCCCGGGCGGGCAACGGAGACGATCACCACCGTGATCTACAAGCAGGGTGTCGTCCAGGGCCAGTACGGCTACGCCGTCAGCCTGGCCGTGGTGATGACTGTCGTCGTCGCCGTCCTCGCGGTTATCCAGTACAAGGTAGTCGACAGGAGAGTCAACGAATGACCCGCCTACGCAGGACCCGGCTCCTCGAGATCAGCCTCTGGTTGGTCGCATGCGTGTTCGCCATGCCGATGCTGATGGTCGCCAATATCGCACTTCGGTCGCCGACTGCTCCGGGAGGACCCCTTTCCCTTGCGTGGCCCCCCACCCTCGACAACATCGTAGCTGCGTGGACGACATCGCCGCTCGCAGCGGCGATGGCCAATAGCCTCGTCATCACGACCTCTACGGTCCTTTTATCGATCCTCTTGGGCGCCCCGGCGGCATATGCCATTGGCAGATCGTCCCGGTCCTGGTCCAAGCTCACGTACGGACTATTCCTCGTCGGCTTACTCGTCCCTGGCCAGCTCGGAATGTTGCCGCTATACCAGACGATGCGAGACCTAGGACTCCTCGCATCCATTCCGGGGCTGGTGCTGGTTCATGTCGGAGGATCGATGTCCTTTACGATCTTCCTGTTCACGACGTTCGTGCGGGGGCTGTCTACCGACTGCGAAGAGGCGGCGCTGCTGGACGGCTGCAATCCCATCCGCACCTTCGTGTTTATCGTGTTCCCCATGCTCCGGCCGGTCAGCGCAAGCGTCGTGATTTTGACGGCTGTCTTCACCTGGAATGCCTTCCTGATTCCGTTGCTGTACGTCGGGGCAACTGGGTTGGCTACCGTTCCAGTGACGATGAGCTCCTATGTGGGCGAGCAAACCACCAACGTCTCTATAATCTTTGGGGCAATTCTGCTCAGTATTCTACCCCTCCTGATCACGTACTTTTTTCTTCAGAAGAGCGTGATTCAGGGTTTCGCAGGCGGCCTCAAAATCTGAGCTCCTGAAAGAGAAGGAAAGGTCAAACACAATGATAAACAGAAAACTCGCACTCAAGGCGCTAGCCAGCGCGGCGGTGGTGGGCATGGCGCTCACCGGATGCTCGACAATCGCTGAGACCGAGAGCGGAAAGACCCGCTTGGTCGTCTCCACATCGAGTCCGCAGCATCTCGTGCCGGTGGAGGCGGCATTCGAAGCCGAGTATCCGGACATCGACATGGTGGTACCCCCGATCGGCGCTGAGGGGTACAACTCGATAATGCAGACACAGCTCGCCAGCGGAGCCGGGCCTGACATCTTCGGAATCTTTCCCGGCACCGGGGAGTCGTTGACGAACAAGGTGCTTGCTGAACGCGGTTTCATCAAAGAGCTAAAGGGCGACTGGATCGATCAGATTCCTGCCAGCATGCAACGGCTCTACCGCATGGACGACGGGAAGGTTTTCGCCGCACCTGGCTCGACCGCTTCTGTCGGCATCCTCTGGAACCACACTGCGCTCGAAAAGATTGGGGCAGAACCGGCGGCGACAATCTCCGAAGTGTTCGACCTGTGCAAGCTCGCGCGATCTAACGGGCTCCCCCTTTTCTCCGTCGGCGCAAAAGACGCGTGGAGTGGGCAAACGCTTAGTTTCGCACTGGCGGCCCAACTTGTTTACGGACCTGATCCTGATTTCAATGCCAAGCTCGCTGCAGGGGAAGCGACTTTCGCAGACTCAAAGTGGGTAGATGTTTACGAGTTGAATAAGAAGCTCATCGACAACGAGTGCTTCCAAGACGGTCCCACGGGCATCGGCTTTGACGAGGCAAGAAAGATGGTGACCGACGGACGGTCAGTCGCGATGGTGAACTATGGGCGGGTCGCTAAGGCCGAGGCGGAAAGCCCGGGCACGGTCTTTACGTACACACACTTCCCGGCGACCGATGACCCCGAGTACAAGATGATGGCACTCGACTCTTCCACAGGGTTCGCCATCAACGCGAAGACGAAGGAGTCCGAAGCGGCCCAGAAATTCATAGACTTCATCACAAGTGACACAGGACAAGCTGCCTATGCTTATGGATCCGGTCTCCTCCCCACGCTCCCATCGCCATCCTTCGAGGCTGACGAGACGGGCAGAATGCTCCTGGATGCCATCGAAGCGGGATATGCTCGCCCCTTCGCTAGTGCAGATTGGGCCAACCTGAGCGTAGCTGAGACTCTCTTCGTCGAGGTCCAGAATCTCTACGTCGGCAAAACCACTCCTCGGCAAGTTACTGAGCGAATGGACGAGGCCTACACAGGGGACTAAGGCAACGATTGCAGGAACGGGTTAACTCGTCCAGTCGCTCAGCAAGCTACTGAGCGACTGGACGAGGCCTACACAGGGGACTGAGGCAACGATTGCAGGAACGGGTAACTCGGAGCGATTCTAGTTGAGCGAAATACGGCCGTTCATAACCGAAACGAGGAGGACGCGATGATTGACATAGTGCAGATGACATCGTCCAAGCGGCTACAGGACGTCATCGACTTGTTCAATGAGGGTGTCAGAACCCACCCCTGGAGCGCACACCTGGACCGGAGCAGCTGGGAGGCGACGATCGGCCAACGCTCGACCTATGACCCCAAGATGGTCTTGATTGCCTACGAGGGCGAGCGTCGCCGCGGATACGTCCACCTCGGAAACGCTCCGCTCGCCGACAACAGCGGGCCCGACTCGACCGTGGGCAGTGTCGAAGCGCTCTTCTTTCCAGCCGATCGCCCCGATGTCGGGGCTGCCCTCCTCGCGGCCGCACGAAGCACGCTGAAAGATGTCGGCGCCCGCATGATCTTCGGCTGGAGCAGCTTCTCGTGGTACCCGCTGTACCGGGGGCTGCATGTAGGGCTCGAGCCCATGGCGCTCGCATCGGACCGTCATGTGACCGCTGCATTCATCGCGGCAGGATTCCGACAGATCCAGCACAACGTCATCATGGTGGCTGATCCAATCGGCATGCCGCCGCCGGCGCAAGCGGGCGTCCACCTCGAGATTGCCACCGGCCGTTGGTCACCGCGCGATGCTTGGGCGGCTGGATCGTGGACAGGGCTGAAGCCGTTCAAGTCTGTCGCCATGGTTGAAGGAGAGGAAGCCGGCCATTGTATCTACTCCGTCCTGCCTTCGCTGGGTACGGCCCCGGACACCGTCGTAGGCGGAATCGGAGAACTCGGAACTGTCGAGAAGTGGCGACGCGTCGGCGTTGCGGCAGTACTCGTGTCTCGAGCCGTGGAACATCTCCGGGAACTGGGAGTCAACCGCTTGGTCCTGATCACTCAGCATGACAACCTCGCGGCGCAAGCTACCTACGAGCGCGTCGGCATGCGCGTAGAACAGTCAACAGTCGGCTTCGAGCTGACATCGGCATAGGAAAGACCGCGAGCCCCGGCTGGGCTCAACACAACATTCGAAGGAGGCACTATGTTCACCCACCGCGCCTATAACGGCTGGATCCGCGACATCGCGACAGCGCCGATGCCACGGGGAGACTGGCCGTGGATCCAGGTCGATGAGCAGCTGGAGCGCGACTTCCGGGAGACGATTACGATGATGGACGAGGTCGGGCTGACGGTGATCACTGTGTGGGGATGCTTCGTCACCAGAGAATGGCCCTCAAATCTCGCCCTCGCCGATCGACCCGAGCGTCGCCGCTTCCTTGAGACACTAAAGGATCTCACCGAGAGCAAGGGGATCCGTTTGACCGCGGGCGTCGGTCTCTATAGCTGGGGGTTCGAGCAGATCATCCGCGAGAATCCTCACCTGAGCCGAGGGAACCCGCAGGCCCTCTGTGCGAGTCTCGAAGAGTCATGGGAGTGGCAACGACAGGTCATCGATTTCGTGATGTCCTTCACGCTGGACGGCGTGCAGTTCCAGAGCGCGGATCAGGGGCGATGCCCATGCGGGGACTGTGCACAGTGGGGCGACGTGGAGTACCACGTTCGCATCAATCAGCGCGCTGCCCAGTATGTGAAGGATAACTGGCCGACTGCCATTGTCGGCATCAACAACTGGAACCTGACTTTCGAGCGCGAGGAAGACCTCCGCTACTTCGGCGCGCTGACAGCGCCCGATTACCTGATTGATACCCACGACAGCACGCGTCGCGTCGATCCTACCTACCGCTCACGGCTCGCTCGAGTCGCCCCCCCGCACTTCGGTACGGTGGGCGGGCCCACCGTAGAACCACCCCAGCACACCCCACGAGACCAATGGTTCCTCCCGACGCCCCGACGTTTGGTCGAGAATATCCGCAGCCTCCACGACGATGGCGGGTCTGCGGTGGAGAGCTACATGCGCATCCTCGCCAACCCTGGTGACGAGGTCTCGATTCGTGTCGCCGCCGCTGCTCAAGTCGATCTCGAGAGCGATGCTGACACACTGATCAGCAACGCAGTTGAGGAGCTCTACCGTCCTCGGACTGCCGGTGCCCTCAGTGAGCTGATCGACATCTTCGTCGGGGCCGAGGACGCCTACTTCAACCGTGCCGAGAACCTCGGGCCCACGCGGACCCACCCGATTATCCAGATCGAGGACCTATTCGCCACGGAGCCGGGCGAGCAGCTTCACGCCACGGCGCACATGGCCGCCGGGACCGTGCTGTCGTACCGCAACGAACTCGAAAGCCTCTCGCAACGCGCGGACAGGCTGGGCACACAGTTCGAAGACCGCGCCCGCTTGGCGAATCTACAGCGGTGCATCGCCGGGGCTGTTTCAGGGATAGACAGGGCGGCCACGAAGGGGCACTGATGGACAAGCCTGAGTGCACCTACGCCGTTATATCTGGACCCTTCACACGCACCCGAAGCGCGAGCCGAGGATCTGCTGGTCCGCATGACGCTCCCAGAAAAGGTCGGACAGATGCTCCAACTGGACGCCCGGGGCTATCTCGACGACCTCATCTCCCACAAACCGGTTGGTTCGCTTCTGAAGGCATCCCCGGAGCGCATGGGAAAGCGAATGAACTAGTCGCGTCCACGCGGCAGCGGATTCCTTTGCTGATGGCGGAGGACTGCATCCACGGACACTCCTTCTGGCTGGGAGCCACCATTTTTCCCACCCAACTCTCGATGGCCTGCACTTGGGACCCGGTTCTGATTGAGCGGGTAGCGAGGACAACTGCTGTCGAGGTGTCGGCAACTGGGTTGCATTGGACGTTCTCGCCTGTGCTCTGCATTGCACGCGATCCCGGATGGGGACAGGTCAACGAGACCTTCGGCGAAGACCCATACCTCATCGGTGAACTGGGCGCGGCGATGATCCGCGGCTATCAAGGCGATGGGCTCCACGACCGGACGGCCGTATTGGCCACCGCGAAGCACTTCGCCGGATATTCCGACACGCAGGGGGTCCGTGATGCCAGTGAAGCGGACCACAGTCCCCGCAAACTTTGCTCTTGGTTCCTGCCGCCGTCCAAGCCGGCAACGACTTCGTGATGACAACGCCCGAATTCTTTGATGCGGCCCAGACCGCCGACCGCGCGGCGGCAATCATCGAGGCTTTCGACCCCGGGATGCAAGGCGGGCGGGCAATTGCCGAACTGCTCACCGGAGTGATCGGGCCCTCAGGTCGCCTTCCCATCTCGCTCCCGCGACATGCGGGTCAGCTCCCAGTCAACTACAACTCCGTGCGGGGACAGCACGGCGAGAGTTATGCGGACCTCACCCAGGAGCCACTCTTCGCCTTCGGCGACGGACTCAGCTATACGACCGTCGAGTACTGCGATCTGCGACTGGAACAGACTGAGCTATCCCTGGATAATGAGATGCGTGCCACGATCACGGCGACGAACACCGGCACGCGGACCGCCCTCGAGACAGTGCAGGTGTATATCGTTGACAGGGTCACCAGCGTCACCTGGACGAACAGCGAACTCAAGGCCTTCGCTCAGACCACAATTCCGCCAGGCGGTCGAGTCGACATTGAGCTTGTCATCCCGGTCGCCGCATGCACTCGCGTCGTCGAGAGGGGACACTTCGACCTCCATGTCGAGCCCACCTCGAGTGAGGCCGATCTGCTCAGTGCCGGGTTCGTCGTCTCATGACGCGGCTCTTCGATGACCCCGCGCGTTTCACCGAGGACGCGCTTGCTGGATTCCTCGACGTAAACAAGTCTATCGTGGTCGGGGTACCTGGCGGCGTAGTCCGCGCTGAGGCGACCCGTCCGGGAAAGGTCGCTGTCGTGGTGGGCGGCGGATCGGGCCACTACCCTGCGTTCTGCGGACTAGTGGGTCTGGGTTTCGCCGACGGTGCGGTGGTCGGCAACGTGTTCACGTCGCCGTCCACCGACGAAGCGGTCTCCGTCGCGCGTGCGGCCGATGGCGGCGGCGGTGTGTTGTTCAGCTATGGGAACTATGCCGGCGACGTGATGAATTTCGGGCTCGCGGAGCAGAAGCTGCGTGAGGCCGGGATCGACCCGCGTACCGTCATCGTAACCGACGATATCGCGAGTGCTCCTCGGGGTGAGGAGGGGAAGCGGCGTGGGATCGCGGGCAACTTCGTCGTATTCAAGATTGCCGGAGCGGCGGCAGAAGCCGGGTACGATCTTGACGGTGTGGAACGCATCGCGCGAGTCGCTAATGACCGAACCCGCACACTTGGTATTGCATTCGACGGCTGCACCCTGCCGGGCCAAGGTGAACCACTGTTCACCGTCCCGGCGGGACACATGGCTGTCGGACTCGGCATTCACGGCGAGCCGGGGATCTCCGACAACCCTATGCCAACGGCATCGGCGCTCGCCGAAATTCTCGTGAATGGCGTGCTCGCTGAAACGCCAGCCGATCAGTCCGGTCGAATCACGGCACTGCTGAACGGACTTGGTTCAACGAAGTACGAGGAGCTCTTCATCGTCTGGCGAACAGTGGCTGCTCGACTCGCAGAGGCGGGCTTCACGGTGGTGGAGCCGGAAGTCGGCGAATTGGTCACGAGCCTCGATATGGCCGGATGTTCGCTCACGATCGTCTTCCTCAACGAAGAACTTGAGGAGTTGTGGAGCGCTGCGACGCACACTCCGGCATATCGCAAGGGTGCCACGTTGGCGGCAGCGAGCACGTCGAGACGACGTACCGCGGAAGTCCGACGTAATGGGGGCGAAATCGCAAAGTCTGGGTCCGCGGAGTCACAGAGGTATTCGGCGATTGCACTCCTCTGTCTCGAACGACTCACGCAGGCGATCGCCGACAACGAGTCTGAGCTCGGCAATCTCGACGCGATTGCCGGCGACGGTGATCATGGTCGAGGAATGGTTCGCGGGAGCTCTGCCGCGTTGGATGCCGCGCGGACCACGGCCGCGGAGGGGCTCGGAGTCGGATCGGTACTCGGTGCTGCCGGCGACGCATGGGCGGCACGCGCCGGTGGTACATCCGGTGTCCTGTGGGGAGCGATGGTTCGGGCTTTCGGCTGCGTTCTCGGTGACGAGAACGCCGTGACACCCGATCTTGTTTCAACCGCTCTATGTACCGCATCTCGCGCAATGCAGGATCTCGGTAAGGCCGAACTCGGCGACAAGACTATGCTCGACGCGCTGGAGCCGTTCACGCGCGAATTTGCGAACGCCGTGCTGAGGGGATCCGGGGTCGGCGTGGCGTGGACGGCCGCGGCATCCAAGGCCGAAACAGCCGCGAATTCTTCTGCCGATTTAACTCCGAAACGTGGGCGAGCGCGACCTCTCGCCGAACGCAGCATCGGTCACCGCGATCCGGGCGCCGTGTCGCTCGCAATGATCATGAGGGTGATAGCGGATACCCTCGAGTCCACGAAAAGGAAGTAAGAATATATGACACAGGGATGGAGAATCATCGTCGGTTCTGACGACGCAGGACTTCAATACAAGGATGCGATTCGGGCCGACTTGGAGAGCGACCCTCGTGTCGCATCCGTCGTCGACGTTGACGTCGGAGTCACTGAGAACGAGAGCAAGGACTATCCGCACGTTGCGGTGCGGGCTGCCAGGCTCGTGGCGGGCGGGGAAGCCGACAGGGCGCTCCTCGTCTGTGGTACCGGTCTCGGGATGGCGATCAGCGCGAACAAGGTATATGGCATCCGTGCCGTGACAGCTCACGATTCGTACTCGGTCGAACGGTCGGTTCTGAGCAACGACGCCCAAGTGTTGTGCTTCGGTGAACGCGTTGTTGGACTTGAACTCGTTCGCCGTCTTGCGAGTGAATGGCTTGACTATAGTTTTGATCCAAATTCCCCGTCTGCGGCGAAAGTCGATGCCATTTGCGGATACGAAGACGCTCCGATAACCGCCGCGGCGGCTGGCGCTTGAGTTACCTCGACGCAAAGGCAGGCGGACGTACCGCGTCGGAATGGCCCATTGCCGCAGCGATGTTGCCGTTCCGCAACACGACATTGTCCGGTGCCCTGATTCAAGATGCGCCCGCAGACGTGTGGGCTGCAACTCTGGCCGAAGTCGCCCACGAGGGGTTCAGCCACATCGATTTGACCGATTCCTGGGTGCGTCCCGGTGATCTCTCGGCAGACCGACTCGGCGAATTGGCGGCGGTTGTCAAGGGTGCGGGCCTCGCCGCGGAAGGCCTTTCTGCGATTCGCCGCAGTGTGATCGACCCGGAAACGGGCGACGACAACCTCGCGTACAGTCACCGCACCATCGATGCGGCTGCTGCTCTTGGATGTTCGGTCGTGAGTGTAGGTCTTCACCGTCCTCTCGCGGAGGCCCAGAAGCGAGCGTTGTGGTTCTGGACTGTCGATGGTCCGAAAGACTCCGAGGACAACGACATCTGGCGTCTCGCGGTCAACCGCTTGCGCGAGCTCGGCGAGCACGCGGCATCCGTGGGGCTCGAATTGTCGCTCGAGATGTACGAGGATACCCTGCTCGGTACTGCCGACTCGGCCGTTCGGCTCGTGCAGGACATCGCACACGATGCCGTGGGGTTAAATCCCGATCTGGGAAACCTCTACCGCCTTCACCGACCAATCGAACCATTCATTGACGCAGTGGTGAAATGCATGCCGCACAGCAACTACTGGCACGTGAAGAACTTTTACCGCCTCGCGGACGAGACCAAGGGGGCGATTATGACTGCTCCCGCGCCTATGGACTCGGGGGCGATGGACTACCGCGCTGCCGTCAAGATCGCCCTTGTGAGCGGATATACCGGTGCCTTCTGCGTTGAGCAGTACGGGGGAGATGGGCTCGCCATCATGGCGCGCAATCGTGACTACCTGAGAGGACTTCTCTCTTTCGATCTGACCAACGACGCATCTCCTGAGGTGATTTGATGACCGAACCATCTACAACCGACTCTTCGCGACCAGTCGTCGCTGTATTAGGACTGGGTGCTATGGGCCTACCAATGGCGGCGCGGCTCGCGGAATCCTTGACCGTGTACGCGTTCGACGTAGTCAAAGCGAGAATCGTGCTAGCGGTCGAAGCGGGGGCGATTGCGGCAGCTTCGTCAGCGGAAGCGTGCAAGACTGCGGACGTCGTGGTAATCGGAGTGCGCAACCAGGGGCAATTCGAGTCCGCGATGTATGGCAGCGGGGGCGCAGTCGAAGGGTTGCGGTCCGGGGCCATCGTGCTGTTGACGTCAACCGTCGGCACTGACGTGGTTGCCGCGAGTGCTGCTCAACTCGCAGAGCATGGCATCGACTTGCTTGATGCTCCCGTCAGTGGTGGTGCGGTTCGTGCGCGCGCCGGTGATTCGTTGATGATGGTGGGCGCGTCAGACGATGTCGTCGCGCGCGCGCGTCCGGTGCTTGATCTCTTGGCATCAACGGTCTACGTAGTGGGGTCGAAGCCGGGCGACGGTCAGACAATGAAGACGGTCAACCAGCTATTGTGTGGCATTCACACGGCCGCAGCAGGCGAAGCGCTCGCGCTCGCCGGGAAGCTCGGCTTGGACCTCGACACGGTGTTGGAAGTGCTCGGATCTGGTGCTGCGGCGTCATTCATGCTCGGCGAGCGCGGCCCGCGCATGGTCTCCCGGCTTCGCGGCGACGAACCGGAACTCCGTTCGCGCCTGGACGTCATCTCCAAGGACATGGGGATCGTGCATGACCTTGCTCGCAAGGTGGGTCTAGCCACTCCCGTGGCGACCGCTGCCGAACAGACGTATCTCGGCATGGAGTCTCGCGGATTTCAGGCTGAAGACGATTCCATAGTCGTCACCGGAGCCTGACCTGACGTGACCGCGGCTGGCTCGGATGGCAAGAGCTATCTGAGCCATTTCGCCGACGATCCGACGAGCGTGCTCAACTTGTCCCACAACTCGTCCGGAATGTTGACGTCGAGGAGTGTGAGAGTGTGGGCGACGCCTTCCCGGCCTTGGGACCATCGGGCCAGCCGTTGGCCGCTAAGCGTGTCATCATGGTCGCTATCTTCAGGCCTGACTCGTGCCACTTTCTCGTGGTTTGGCTTGATCGGGCCGGAGTTCGTTGATTTTCGGGGGGGGGGGGGGGGGCTGGCGTCCGTGCGGGGCACTAACGCACGGCTTCTAGACTGCTCGGATGGGTTTGTTCGTGCGGAAGGTGAAGACCTCGTCTGGAGCGACCGCAGTGCAGATCAAGCAAGACAGGATCGATGCTGGCCAGCTCGCGTTCGATCTTGACGCGTTGACACCTGGTTCGACCGTGACCGCAGCGCCCACGGTCGTAGGCAGTTCCTCGCGGGTGTTATGTAAGGGGCTCGAGGACGCGTATGCCCGACTCGGGTTAGGCACGGTCGACGATGGCGTGTTCCGCAAGCCGGTGCTGGCCTGGGTGGGGTCTACCATTACTCCGCGGAACGCGACCGACGAGACAACCACACCCTGAACAAGCAAGTCGAACGCGCCCAGAAAGTCGTCAACGGCGGCCGGCCGCTCAAGAAAGACCGGTTTGTGAAACTCACAGACACCCGCCGGGGTGTCTACCAAAGCCTCGTGGACCGGGTACGGCAAGTCGCCGCGTACCAGGAGCTAGTCCAAGGTGAACGGCCCTTTCGGATGGCAAAGACCGACCTCCGCGCGAGGCCGATGTTTCACCATTAGAGTGACTCGATTCAAGTGCACCTCACGATTGTGTTCATAGCGTTGGCCCTCACCCGACCCCTCCGCGACATCACCATCCGCATCGCCGGGAACGATATCATCGCCACGACACAGCCCGGCCCGGAGGCCGCCACGATTCTCGACACCATCACGCGCTGACGCGGGTCACTAATGTGGCACGACTCAAAGTAATGTCACAAGAGCCGTGCAGGGTCTTGGTCCCTTTGCTGTCTTGTCATCATTGCCGGCCAGTGCAGAGATTATCGTCACCACTGACGCCGGCAGCGAGCACCGATATCTTCTTGAGTCGGGGCAGAATTTTCAGAAAGAACAGGTTCCGCTAGATCAAGTGTTTTATCGGGATGGAGCGCCAAGACTTGTGCTTATTACTTGTGATGGACAGTTCGATGAGAACCTGCGGACTTACTCTGACAACGTCATCGCTATCGCTATCGCTAATCCAATCTGACAATCATCCAATAAAGAGTTATTTTGTTCATCCTCAGCGAGAGTGTAAGAGGCTTTTGAGGATATTTCTTGGGCATAATCGAATCCTTCCACCAGAAAGAAAACGGAATCAAATCCCGGTCGGTTCAGTGCGCCCGGGCAGATGGAATCGTCATGTCGTTTTAGTGGCGATGCACGGCAAAGCGCAAGTCGTACATATCGCCGCGGTAGATCGTCGTTGTGCTCTCGATCGGACTGTCGCGCTCGTCCATGCCAATCCGGTGGACGTGCATGGCCGCCGAGTGAGTCGGGATGGCCAGCAGTGCAGCTTCGATTTCGGATACGGCGACGGCCGTGACGATCTGCTCAGCTCGCATCACCCTCAGCGAGTATCGCGTGTCGAGGATGGCGTAGAGCGACTCGGTCAGATCGGCATCCATCAGGCCTGGCACGAGGGCACCCACGATGTGGGTCGTCTCCAAGCAGATGGGACGCGCGTTCGCGAGCCGTACCCGTGTGACACGGACCACCTCGTCTGACTCGGCGACGCCCAATTGCTCGCCGATGACACGGCCCGCGGCCCGCCGATCCATGGCCAGTAGCTTGGATGAGGGTTCCATACCGCGGTCGATCATGTCCCGTGTGAAGGATGAGAGCGACAGCGTCTTGGTGATAGTCATTCCCGCCACGAAGGTGCCAGCGCCTTGCACCCGATAGATCGCTCCGCTGGTGTGGAGCCAATCGAGTGCCTTTCGGACGGTATCTCGACTGACGTTGTAGGTATCGGAGAGATTGCGCTCTGTCGGCAAGGGAGCATGCGGGGGGAGCCCGCGGATATCGTCCATTAGAGTCGCCCGCAGCCATTCGTGCTTGGGCACGCTGGGGATAGTCGTCATCTCTGCTCCATAAGAATTGCTGCGCCGATCACAGCTGAGTTGGTCCCGCCGGCCGCCCCGCGAACCCGGAGGGGTCGTTGATGCGGAAGCGCCTCGCGGAGTCCGGACTCCACAGCCGCGAGGTACGGGTGACCGATCTCGGCGACACCGCCACCGAGGACGACGAGGTCAGCGTCGAGTGTGAGAACAGGGCCGGCGATTGCCCTACCCAGAATCCGCCCACCCTCCCAAATCACTCGTCGTGTGACCGGGTCGGGTGCCGAACCTTCGATCGCCGCCTGGAAGCTGGAGGCAGTACCACCTGCAGCCAGGTATCGCGCATTCAGAGCAGGTCCGGCTGCGAGCGCTTCGAGGTGGCCGACTTTCCCGCAACTGCAGCGGGCAATCGTGTCGACGGTCAGATGACCGAACTCTCCGGCAAGATGGTTTATGCCGCGGAGAAGGCGCCCGTCGACTAGGATGCCGCCACCGATGCCTGTCCCAACGGCGACGCAGATGGTCGTGGGTGCGCACAGACCGAGGCGGCTCTCCGCAAGCGCGAAGCAGTTTCCGTCGTTATCGACGGAAACTGGAACGCCAAGTCGGTTGGAAAGCTCGTCCGCTACCCCGCATCCCGCCCAGCCCGCGATGAGGTCTGTCGCAGCGACGATGGTACCGGTGGCGTGATCCACGATGCCACCGGTGCTGACGCCTACGGCTACAACGGGTGTTGTGCCCCGCACTTCTTTCACCAGCCGGACGACGGCGTCAAGAACAGCGGTAGATCCCTCCGTCGCGGGTGTATGACATCGCCGCAACCCGTCTATGCGGCCCGCGGATGAGACACGGCCAGCAGCAATCTTTGTTCCGCCGATGTCTACACCAATCACTGTCGACATCGTCATGGATGACTATCGCCCGATAGGGCTGCTGCTCGGGCGAATCGTCTCGTCGTATCGAGAGGGTCGGTGATCGCCTTTCCCGCGACCACACACCATGCACCCGCGGAGAACCCTGCCGCGACGTCAGTGGGTGTCTGAACATGACCCTCAAGCACCGTACGTACCCCCGCACCATGTAGCTTAGCAATAAGTTCGAATGCCGGCAGCGAGTCGTTCTTCGTCGCACTAGTGTAGCCAGCCAACGTCGTCCCGACGAGATCCGCGCCGCTTTCCCAGGCAGTGAGTCCCTCGGAGAGAGTGGAGACGTCGGCCATCACAGCGATGCCGAGCTCGTCGTGCACGCGTCGAACGAGATCCTCGAACTGGTTATGGTGTGGGCTCTCGATCGTGGCCTCTATGGCGACAATGTTCGCTCCCGCGCCTGCCAGTTGCACACACTGTTCGAAGGTCGAGGTGATGAGCGGCCGGTCATTAAGCCGATATGTCTTCTCGATTCCGATGACAGGAAGCTTCACGACCTCGAGCACCTTCATAACGGTGTCCGCGCCAGCCAGTCGTAGGCCGCCTGCTCCCCCCATCTCGGCGGCCTGAGCCATCCTCGTGATGGTTTCTAGGTCGTCTAACGGATGTGAAGGGGGCGCTTGGCATGAAACAACCAACCGACCATGAAGGCCTTCGATAGCGGTTGTGATCCGAGCATTCACTAGAAGTCCTTCGTTCGCTCGTGTAATTTGGCTGGAGCCGGAGCAGAACACGTGTCGCATGGATTCGTGCTCATCCCGTAATGGAGGGTACCAATATCGTAACACAGACAGGAGCCGGATGAGGCTTTCGATAGTTTGCGACGTGGCCCCTTTTAATTGAAGAAAGCTCCTGTTAATGCGGTGCTGTTTACACACCCGGACAACAGGAGCTTTCATTGCTATCTTCTCTCACTAGGACCCTTGAACGCTACCCAGTAGCCGAAATCAGCGCAATCCAGGAGCCCGCCATGGTGACGGCTTTGAAGGAAGCGCTGATCAAAGTAGCTGACCCGCGCCATAAACGCGGTGTTCGCTACCCTTTCTCGGAATTACTGCTGGCTATAGTGTGCGCAGTGTTCTCGGGCGCGAAAACGTTGACGATGATCACCGAGTTGGCTCAGACCCAAGTTACCGCCGACGGGTTATTCCCTGATCAAGAGCGGGCGCAGTCCCTGGCCACGATCCACCGGGCGGCAGACCGGGATCGACCCGGTCATGATCGATGCGGTCATCCACGACTGGCTGCGTGGCCGCACACGGCAACACGCGTCACGCCAACAGCGACAGGTGATCGCCGTTGATAGGAAAGAAGCCCGGGGAGCCAAAAACAGCGGCGGCACGAGCGCGTTCCTGTTCGCGGCCCTCGACCATGCCACCGGGCCCGTCATCGGACAGGATTCGATCGGCGAGAAAACAAACGAGATTCCCCATTTCCAGCCCCCGCTTGATCAGATTCCCGATTTGCCCGAGGTCGTGGTTACCGCGGACGCCTTACATGCCCAGCGAGAACATGTCGAATATCTCCACGGCGGCGGCGCCCATTACGTCCTCACGGTGAAGCTCAATCAGAGGGCCCCGAGGCAGGATCGCTTCACAAACCTGGTCGCCCCGCCCCCTCAGCATATTCGCAGCCAGAAGAGCCACGACCGAACCACGACCTGGGCGATCACCGCCCAGCCCGCGCAAGCCTGGATTGATTTCTCCCACTCGAAACAAACTATCCGACTCACCCGCGATCGGCGCAACCACCGGACCGGCGTAAAAACGCGAGAACACGTATTCTTGATCACCTCATTGACCGCCGACGAAGCAACCCCGGAACAACTTTTCGCCTACGTTCGCGGCCACTGCGGAATAGAGAACCGGCTCCACTGGGTCCGAGACATCACCTATCAAGAAGACCAGTCGTAGATCCGCACCGGCCACGCTCCCCACCTGATGGCCACCCTGCGCAACCTCGCCATCAGCCTTCACCGCCTCAACGGCGCAACCAACATCGCCAAAGCCTTCCGCACCGTCGCCCTCAACCCAAACATTGCTCACGCCCTCGTTCACGGCTGACTTTGAAAAGGCCCTGATCCCAGGCCTCGTCGCCGCAGCATCCGACGGCCTACAAACCCAGTGGCTTCTCGAGCCCGACGGGTGTCCACCGCGTCGGTCGTTGGCGGTACTGGTGCAGCTACTGCAACCGGCGACGCCGAATTAGGCGTCCGCGATAGTCGGGTCCCAACCGGCCGGGAGCGGAGGGATGGGGGCGACAACGGACGGGATTGCCACTGGTTCGCCCAGGGAGGCCGCATCGCGAATCCCGAGTAGCACATCTAGTACGTGCGCGGCGAGCGCCCCCGAAGCACGTTCCGGTGTCCCCGCCCGGATCGAGCGCACGAGATCGACAATGCCAGCCCCTCTTCCGTAGGTCACACCGTCGGCCTTCACGCGCACCGGCTCGTTCCTGCCGAGAGTCCACAGCTGACTGTCCCCGTCGAACTGGTTTGGGTCGGGAAGCGTCAGCGTACCTTCGGTGCCGTTAATCTCGACGAAGCCGGCCCGGGGCAGCGCATGCTGGAACGAAAAGGTGGATTGCGCTGACCGCCCTTCGGTGAATTCAATGAGCGCGGAGTGGTGCGTAGGAACGAGCACAGAAAATTGGTCGCCCGCGCGTGGCCCCGTCGCGATCGTGCGACTCGTGCGCGCGGTAGAAGCCGTCGCGTGAACGCGCGTTACAGAACCGAATACGTGTAGGAGCGTCGTGACGTAGTAGGGCCCCATATCGAAGAGTGGGCCGGCTCCGTGCGCGAACAAGAAGTCTGGATTCGGATGCCATGATTCAGGGCCCGGCACTTGGAACATCGTGGTTGCGGTGAGGGGTTCTCCAATGTCACCTCGCGCAATAGACCGAAGCGCTGTCTGGATACCCGCCCCCAGCACGGTGTCAGGTGCGCACGCAACGCGGACCCCTGACGCATTGGCCTCCTGGAGCAAGAGTGCGGCCGATTCGTGGTCAAGTGCGATGGGCTTCTCGCTCCAGACATGCTTGCCGGCGGCGATGATTCGATGACCTACCTCGGCGTGTACGGCCGGGGTCGTGAGGTTGATCACCAGCGCGATGTCGTCGCGCGTGAGCAACTCATCCACGGTGCCAGATCCGGCGATGTCGTACGCGGTCGCTTGGGCTGCCGCCCGGATAAGGTCGGTGTCGGCGATGAAGCGCACATCCACATCAGGGAATCGGATGAGATTCTCAAGGTATTGCGAGGAGATAACCCCTGCCCCGACTATCCCGACTCCAATGGGTTTCATTGTGGCTGGGGTGCTCACGCGTTCACCTCACTGTCGTTCGCTCGTAGCCAGGCGAGGGACTGTCTGATTCCCTCGAACACGTCGCCCGAGTAGGCGTCAAACTCGATAACGCGCAAGGCGTGCGGGGCTGCAGCGAGGATCGATGAGATGTCGATGTCGCCCTGTCCCGCGGGTGTCTGATTCTCGAACGCCGCTACCAGTGCCTCGGGCACGATCAGAGCGCTTTCGCTACTGGGGAGGGCGCTCGCGATGTCGCCCGTGACCTTGCCGTCTTTGATGTGGAGGGCCTGAGTGCGTGCGCCAAGCGAACGCAGGAGCTCGGGCGTGTCTACGCCACCTACCGTGGCCCAGAATGTGTCAACCTCGAGAATCACCTCCGGCGCAAGCAGTTCGACGAAGAGGTCGTACGCGGGTCGGCCATCAACTTGGTTTGTGAACTCCCACTGGTGATTGTGGTAACCGAAGTGTAGCCCTCGATCGGTAGCCTGATCGGCCAGGTCATTGACCCGCTCGGCGAGGGCTCGAATGTCGTCGGAGGTCTGCCAGCGCTCCGTGGGGATGAAGGGGTCGATTACCGTGACGATCCCGAGTTCGAGCGCAGCGTCAAATATGTGGTTGGGATCAGCCGAGTCGATCACCGGTGCGTGCCCAGTGGGTGCGGAGATGCCGTTAGCGGAGAAGGCTCGCTTGTAGTCATCGGTGCGCAGGTGAAACGCATAGGGCTCCACCAGCGTGAAGCCGATCTCAGCTAGACGTCTGATCGCGTGATCGAGGTTGTCGCTGATGGACTCTCGGACCGAGTACAGCTGCACGGAGGGTGTGGGCATGGGCGAACTCCTTCTCACCGAGCGAGGTTGCAGAGGCGATGCCCGCAATCGTACACTCGAAATTCTTACGGTGGAAGACTTCGACGTGCCTCACCATCTTTGAGCGCGTAGCACGCAGCGATTTGGGTGCAGGCTTGCCCTCATGCGAAGGCAAAATACCAATGGTCGCAAGGCGACATGTCACAAATAAGCTCCACACTGTTTACGGCAAAGTAAAAAAAGCAGATAAGACCAGGATCCTGAATCAAGTGATGGCTGCAACCGGGATGGGGCGCTCAAGCGCCCGCAGAATGCTGATTGGTGGTTTCCTCCCCAATCCCAAAGACCAGGTTGATCAAAGAAGGCTCAGGCCCAAGGGCTTCGGAGATTACTCTCGATTATTACTCGGGCATATCTGGGCTCTTATGGGTTTTCCCTGCGGAAAATATTTCACCGTGATGCTCAAGATCTGGCTACCCAAAATATTGGCAGCGGGAGATCTCGAGCGACCCTTTGTGACCGAAAGCGCAATCAGACAGATCGAGCTAATGAGTGCTGCCACGATTGACCGCTATCTAAACCCGGTAAACAAGCGCTGCGCTTGCGCGCGGTTTCGAGAACAGTCGCGCCACTACTTCGCAACTCAATCGGACTTAGTAAGGCCGGAGATTCCCCCGTCATCAAACCCTGCTATCAAACCAGGAGTGATTGAGGCCGACACCGTCGCACACTGCGGAGCAACGCTAGTGGGTGAATTCATTCGCACGCTAACCATGACGGATATGTTTACCGGCTGGACTGAAAACTACTCGATTCGCAATAACGCTTCCAAATGGATTGTTCAGGCAGCAAGTCAGCTGCAGCAAAGATTTCCATTTGAACTCAGAGTGTTTGACTCGGATAACGGTTCCGAGTTCATCAACCCCCGAGTTGCCAACTGGTTGCAACAACACGATATTGAACAAACCCGGTCCCGGCCCTATCGAAAAAACGATCAAGCCACGGTTGAATCAACAAACAATCACGTAGTTCGAAAGCACGCTTTTTATTGGCGCTATGACAGCGCCGCCGAACTTGAGTTACTGAAGCAGCTCTGGCTTTTGGTTTCAGCTCGGTTGAACTTTTTCACCCGAACCAAAAAGCCAGTTGGCCACACCACCAACAATGGCCGTCGGCAGCGGATTTATGACAAGCCGCAAACTCCATGGCAACGAGTGAAAAACTCAAAACTCTTAGCTGAGCAAGAGATCGAAATAGTCGAAGAGCACATTATTGGAATCAATCCAGCTGATTTGACAAGGCAAATCAACCTGATTCAAACTCAAATAACCGCTCTGGCCCGAGATGAAACTCAGTCAGTGATAACTCAACGTCAACTAGATATGGCATCCTTACAACCATCAATCAATTGGCTAAACCCAACTAAATAAACGCAAGCCCTCGGGCTCACTTTTTGGTGAGGCACCTCGAGCGCCTCCTGCACAATTCGCTCACTCTGGGTGTCCATAGAGCTGGTGGCTTCATCAAGTATCAACACTGGCGGGTCTTTTAGTAGCACTCGAGCAATTGCAATTCGTTGCTTCTCACCGCCGCTTAGCCGGTAACCGCGCTCACCAACCATGGTGTCGTAACCCTCGGGGAAACTCGTGATGGTTTCGTGAATGTTTGCCGCTTTTGCGGCAGTAATAATTTCTTCGATCGTTGCATCGGGCTTGGCGTACGCCAAATTTTCCCTGATGGTTGAGTGAAACAGGTAGGTCTCTTTGGGCTCCGAAATGTGCCTCGGGGACTACGGCGCTGTGGCGACTCTGCTGCATCCGGAGTTGACCGAAAGCGCCGACATGAACGTGGTTGTCGACACCACACAAGGCCCTGGTCGAGGACAAACAATCTGTGATCGTCGCCCAGAAGCACCCGAGCTCTATGAATTTAGAGCAGGTAAGGAATGCACGGTTATTTTGAAGGTAGATGCAGCAGAAATGGTCAAACGCTGGATGGAGCAGATGAAGTAGTCCGCTCTTCTGCCCAAAGGGCATCCGAGAACTACTCGGACGACCTTTGCCATGATCTCAATAAGCCGAGGGGAGAGACTGCTTTTTCGCCCACAATAAGTTCATTTCCCATTGAATATCCAGTGTGATATCCTTACTTAACACACCATTCCAGAAAGAAGTCGCCCGTGAATGCAGCGAATATAAATGGCACTGCCACCTCAAAGACTTCGTCTCCCATTGAAGAAATCCTGCTTCGTCACCCCGTGATTGCCAGCATAAAAGACCAAGATGGCCTCAACGCCGTAATGGATGTGCACTGCCCTGTCGTGTTCGTGCTCTTCGGCTCCGTGCTCAATATTTCTGAAAATGTAAAAAAGCTCAAAGATGCCGGGCGAACCGTTTTTGTCGACATCGATTTGATTGATGGGTTCTCAACTAATCCGGTCGTTGTGGATTTCTTGAAGGGGCAGACATTGGCAGATGGTGTTCTGAGCTCTAAAGCCGCAATGGTGAAGTACGCAAAGTCGCTTGGTTTGTTCGCAATCCATCGGATATTCTTAGTTGACTCATTTAGTTACAACAACCTACCCAAGCAGGTCAAATTATCCGGGGCGGACGCCATTGAAATTTTGCCCGGCTGCATGCCCAGGGTTATTTCCTGGGTGCGAGAGGACACCGACATACCGCTGATTGCTGGCGGCCTTGTGTGTGACAAGCAGGATGTAATCAGCGCCTTGGGCGCCGGTGCCATTGCCATTGCCTCTTCTAATCGCCAGGTCTGGAAAATGTAATTATTAATGCTGCAATAGCACAAAGGTTTGTGTGCTAGAGTCCCTTCAAATTGAATACACCATCCGGTTCTACCGGAATGGTTGCTAGAACTTTAGAGAACAGCAACCTCCTTTCACCTTAAGGAGTTTGCTGTTCTTTTTTTATGCCATCTAAACCGAGGTCTCTGCCAGTGAGCCTCACAACGAAAGGAAACACACACCTTGTTAGAAAGAATTGAGACGAAACTAACTCGCGAAGAAATTGTTGAGGCGTACGTGAAGATGCTCGGTTCGGATCGCGTTCTAACCGACGAAGAGACCCTCAAACTGAACAGCGTGGATCGCTACTACAAGTTAGAGAACGTCTTCGGTATTTACTCACTCCCGCTTCCTGCTGCTGTAGTGAAGCCCGGAACTCCTGCTGAAGTGGCGCAAGTGTTGAAATTTGCCAATGAGAACCTAATCAACGTTGTGCCAAAAACTGGTGGAAGTGCAACCGAGGGTGGCCTTGAAACAGTCATTGAAAACTCAATCGTGGTTGACGGCTCTTCGATGAAGAAGATTCTCGACATCAACATCGAAGACATGCTGGCGACTGTGCAATGCGGTGTTGGCCTTGAAAAACTAGAGGATGAACTCCGGAAGGTTGGTTACACCACGGGGCATTCTCCGCAGTCCAAGCCACTGGCTCAATTCGGTGGCCTGGTTGCAACTCGATCAATCGGACAATTCTCGACTCTCTACGGAGGCATAGAGGACATGGTCGTCGGAGTCGAGACAGTGTTTCCTAACGGAAACATCTGTCGAATCAAGAACGTGCCTCGTCGCGCGGCTGGTCCCGACATTCGCCACCTGGTAATTGGCAACGAGGGTGCATTGAACTTCATCACTGAGGTGACAGTCAAAATCTTCCGTTACTACCCCGAAAACAACAAGTTCTACGGTTACCTGTTGGATGACATGGATACGGGTCTAAAAATTCTTCGTGAGGTTGTTACTCAGGGCTTTCGTCCTTCGGTTGCCCGTCTCTACGACGAAGAAGACGGCCTGGGCCACTTCAAGCACTTCTCTAACAATCGCTGCGTTCTAGTTTTTGTAGCCGAGGGGCCAGAGCAGCTCGCAACCGCCACAGGCGGAGCCATCGAGCAGATCGTGGCGACTTTTGAAGGCGTAGATCGTGTCGAAGACTCACTAATAGAGGAATGGTTCAAAGATCTGAACTGGGACGTTTCCAAGATCGAGGAAGAGCGAATCGAAATCCGGGAAACCCTCGTCAACGGTTACACCACAGAGATCTCGGGCAACTGGAGCGTCATTGGCGATATCTACAAAAATGCCATGGCTCGAATCCGCGCTGAAATTCCGGCACAGTTCACTCTTTTGGGAGGGCACTCCAGCCACAGTTACCTGAATGGCACAAACATGTACTTTGTCTACTACTACAAGGTTGATGTTGATCCAACCCTAGAACTCAAGACCTACCATGAGCCAATCCAGAACATTATCGTCGAGGAGACGCTGAAGCTCGGTGGTTCTATGTGCCACCACCACGGAGTTGGTAAGCACCGCACGCACTTCCTTGCTGAAGAGTATGGATCTTCGCTGTATATGCTGGAAACCCTTAAAGCGGCCTTCGATCCAAACGGCATCATGAACCGCGGCACGATTTTTCCTCTAACCAAATAGAAAGATGACAATGAACATTTCCGACTTCAACCCTGAGTTTTTCTCACTCAAGGGCAGAAACGCGATTGTCACTGGTGGCAACACTGGGCTTGGTCAAGCATTCACGGTTGCACTCGCGAAGATGGGTGCAAACGTTTTGGCCGCCAGCATCATGCCCGATGATGGGGTCACCGGTGGGATGGTCGAACTCACTGGTTCTGGTTATACCTACCTGAGCTCGGATATCACAGTCGCTGGAAATCCAAAAAAAGTTGTCGATGCTTGCGTGGCGGAGTTCGGGAGCATAGATATCTTGATTAATTGCGCGGGCAGGGGAATCAATGAGCCGGACGTATTGAAATTCACCCGCGCGCAGTGGGATCCGATGGTGGCGCTGAATCTAACGGCCGCTTTTGAAATGTCTCACGAGGTCGCCAAGCACATGATTCCACAGGGCAGCGGAAAGATTATCAATATATGTTCCGTCTTTTCTTTTCTTGGGGGTCAGTGGTCCCCCGCTTACGCCGCTACCAAGCACGGGATGGTTGGCTTAACCAAGGCTTACTGCGATGAACTGGCTCAGTTTGGTATCCAGGTCAATGGCATTGCGCCTGGCTACTTCGCAACATCGCTGACGGCCGACACTCGCGCGAACCCGGCGACTAGCCAGCGCGTTATGGATCACGTTCCGGCGGGGCGCTGGGGCCAGACTCAAGACCTCATGGGGGCAACAGTATTTCTAGCCAGCCGCGCATCTGATTATGTCAATGGGCATATCTTGAGCGTTGACGGCGGATATCTGGTGCGCTGATGTCGACGAAGTATATCTTGGGTATTGACGGGGGCTCGCAGAGCTCCAAGGTTGTCATTTTCGACACCGAAGGTCGAGCTATCTGTGAGGCAACTGAAGAGTTGGTCCCCTTACACACTCCTCGGCCGGGAGTCGCTGAGCATCCTGATGATGATCTCTACGATTCCATTGTAAAAGCCGCCCGACGCGCAGTTGAATCGCTGCCGGGTAAAGCGGCGGACATTATTGGCGTTGGGCTATGCACTATTCGCTGCTGCCGGGCGCTGGTAAAAAAAGACGGAACGCTCGCGGCACCTGTTCAGAGCTGGATGGACTTGCGTTTATCTCGGCCCTATGAGCACACCGATGATGAGGTCGCATTTGTAACAACATCCTCGGGATATCTGATGGGCAGGCTAACTGGCAGCTTCACAGACACCGCAGCGAATTACATCGGCCCCTGGCCGATGGATGTCGGAACCTGGGACTGGTTTACCGATAAGGAGACCTTCGATTCCTTTAACATCCCCAAGGAGATGCTTTTTAAATTGCAAATGCCGGGGGAGATCGGCGGCTTTGTGAACGAGGAATTCGCCGAAGCAACCGGCTTACCACTTGGTTTACCCGTTATCCACACGGCTAACGATAAAGCCACGGAGGCACTTGGCGCAGGGCTTCGAGACGAGCGCCAGGGTCTTGTTTCGCTAGGGACTTATATCGCTGCGATGGTGGTCGGCGGGGATTTTGTGAAAGATGCTCAGAGCTACTTCACCAACTTTGCCTGCGAGCCAAATCGCTATGTGTATGAAAGCGCTGGCATTCGAAGGGGCATGTGGACCGTGTCTTGGCTCAAGAACTTGGTTGGATTTGAAATCGGGGTAGCCGCGGCAAGCCAAGGGCTTTCAAAAGAAGAGCACCTAAATCAGGTGGCATCTTTAGTGCCGGCGGGTTGTGAGGGTTTGATGTGCGTGCTCGACTGGCTGGCATCACCAACCCAACCTCATAAAAAGGGCATGTTTATCGGTTTTGATGAACGACACGGCTACGCGCACATGTATCGATCAATTTTGGAAGGTATTGCCTTCCGCATGAAACAAAACGTGGCTGCAATGGAGAGCGATCTTGAAATCGAGCTCGAAAAATTAGTTCTTTCTGGCGGCGGTTCATACAGCGACTTGATGGCGCAGATTTTTGCCGATGTTTTCAATATCCCAGTGCTGCGCAACCAAGTGCGCAACGCCGCAGGGTTGGGCGCCGCAATCTGCGTAGCAGTGGCCTGCGGCGTCTACCCGAGCTTCGATTCCGCTACCGATGGAATGGTTCAGGTGGCCGATGAGACCCAACCAAACCCAGACCTAACTGAGCTATACGGCCAGTTGGGCGAGGTATACACAGATATTTCCGCTCAAACCGATGTAATTCTTGAGCGAACTTTTAGCATCTTGACCCGATCCACGAAAGAACCAACCAACCAACCAATCAATTAGAAAGTAAGGAGCAACACTCCATGTCCAAGCTCACGCAGTCAAAGAAGATATTTGAGCTCGTCCTATTGATCCTCGCCGCAGGATCAATTTATCCATTGGTTTACCTTCGTCAAAACTTCGAAGAAACCATCCTTGTCGTTTACGGCATTGACCAGGCCGATTTGGCCAACCTGTATTCAATCCTGGGTCTGATATTCGTCTTTGGTTACCTCCCAAGTGGTTGGCTAGCGGACCGAGTCTCGGTAAAACTGCTCGTCACCTCTTCCTTGGTGATTACAGGGCTCGCTGGTCTTGTTTACGCCCAAATTCCAGATAAGCAGTTCTTGCTTTACATCTTCTTGGTCTGGGGCTTTTCGACAGTTCTCACATTCTGGAGTGCGCTGATTAAGTCCGTGAGTCTCTTAGCCGAGGCGAAAGAAGAGGGCCGCTTCTTCGGTGCCCTCGACGGTGGCCGCGGTCTTGTAGAGGCAATCTTGGCCACGGTCGCGGTGGGCATCTTCGCCACAGTCGTGGGAACCGGGGAGGCAAGCATGGATGAAACTCGTGCCGGATTCCAGGCAGTTGTCTCTATGTACTGCATATTCATGTTCGTGGTTGCCGCAGGGCTCTTCTTCGTCATGCCTGGTAAGCGCGAAGCCGCTGCAGTTTCCCGTCCGAACCACAGCGATGCGGTCGAATCTACACTTGCAGCAATTCTTCGCATCGTAAAGATTCGCGAGGTCTGGGTGATGATTGTGGTGCTGTTTTCCGGCTACACACTTTTCTGGGCACACTATTACTTCTCGGGCTACCTTGGCGTTAACCACGATGTTTCACAGGTCAACGCAGCGGTCGTAACGGTAATCGTTCTTTGGATGCGACCAATTGGTGGCTTCGGTGGCGGGTTCTTGGCTGATAAGTTCGGCCGGTCTCGAGTGCTCTCAATTGCCATGGTTCTCACTGCAATCATGCTTTTTGCTCTCGCACTTTTGCCAGGCGGGTCATCAATCGGAGTCATCTATACCCTTATTGTTGCCGCCGGTTTGGTTATGTATGTCATCCGCGGTGTCTACTGGTCACTGCTAGATGACTGCCGCGTGCCTGTGGCTGCGACCGGAATTGCGATTGGAGTGATTTCGCTGTTCGGCTATCTTCCAGACGTATTCCTACCGCAGGTCAGTAGCGTCATCTACAACAACTTCGGTGATGATGTTGCAGCCGCTAATAACCTTTACTTCGCCGTCAGTGGAGTTGTTGGTCTAATCGGCGCTGGTGCTGCCGTTTACTTCAGCGTACTTATGAAGCGACGCAAGGCGTTGGAGGCCATTGAGCTCCAGACCGCAAGCTAAAACGCTAAAACAAACCAACATCGAACACCCGCCCAAACCAGGGCGGGTGTTCTTTTGTGGTGCCCATCACTCAATCCAGCATTAGGGCCCAATGAGCTGCCTTCAGGGCTGTTAGCTTCCCAAGGCTCCAATTTGGTTTGGAGAGATATCGAAGTGTGAAGCTGCAATTGTTTCGGTTTGTTTCGGTTTGTTTGTACCTATTTTCATGCAAAAAAAAACAGGCTAGTTTCAAAAGCGCGTGGGGTACTAAACCGATCGTGGGCCCTGTAATTTACTGGGACAAAGCGGACTACCGTCCTTTCGAGCGGCCGGCGTTTTCACGGGTTTTGCAGCCATAAATTTTTATTGGCCAAGAAACATGTTGCCTTCAAACCTAAGTGCCTCTGAACCCTCCCTATAGTTATCTCAATTGATCTATAGGAAAGGAAACCATGTCAAAATTGCGCATTTCGCACTCTGCAGTTTCCGCTATGGGTATGCCAATGGTGTCTATGGAGCGAATGCTCTAGACGCTTAGTCTCTGCGTTTCAAACTAAACGGTGAACTAAGCCGCGAGGGTAAAGCCTTGCAAATTCCTCGCAAACCAAATCGATGAAAAACATCAAAAGGTGACCTAAATTGGCGATAGCTGAATCCGTTAAACCCGAAGCTTCAAGTGTCTTAGCCGCCTCCGTAAAAATAACGGATGTGAATAAGCATTTCGGATCGGGCCTGAAGCGAAATGATGTTCTCAGGGACATCAATCTTGAAATTCGCGCCGGAGAAGTGCTGGTTTTGTTAGGTCCCTCGGGTTGTGGAAAATCCACCTTGCTACGCCTGATTGCGGGCCTTGATTCTCCGAGTGAAGGACTTATTGAGGTAGATGGCGAACAGGTAACCGGAGTTGACAAGCGTTGCGGCGTTGTGTTTCAAGAGCCTCGGTTGCTTCCTTGGCTAAACCTGCAAGACAACGTGGCAATTGGCGCAAGAGCAAAGCGAAATCAGCGAGAAATTGTAGAGCTGCTAGCAACAGTGGGGCTCGTTGGATTTGAGAAGCACTTGCCTAGACAGGTTTCTGGCGGAATGGCCCAACGAGCTGCCTTGGCTAGAGGGCTTGCCGGTCATCCGGGGGTGCTACTCCTGGACGAGCCATTCGCTGCCCTTGATGCACTGACTCGTTTGCGCATGCAGGATTTATTGCTCGAGGTGACCCGCGCTTCAGGAGCGACAGTTGTGCTTGTTACTCACGATATCGATGAGGCTCTTCACCTAGCGGATCGAATTGTGGTTTTGGCTGAGCGAGGTCGCGGTATCGATGAAATCGTCAAGGTCAACCACGCGAGGCCAAGAGACCGGTCTCACCCAGGGCTTGCACCACTAAGAACAGAACTGTTGTCCAAGTTCGGTATTCACCCTTAAAAAACCTAGAAAAAGGAAAAAATAATGTCAAAATCAAAAAAGCACAACCGTCTTCGAACTTCGATTGCCGCGATTGCAGTTTCTCTTCTTGCGCTAACCGGCTGTGCCGCGGGCGAAGGAGCGCAAACGGTAACGGCCGAAGGCTCAAAAGTCCTAAGGCTCGATTACGCCTACTGGAATCCCTTATCACTGGTAATCCGTGATCAGGGCTGGCTGGAATCAGAGCTTGAGGCAGAGGGATTTGAGGTTGAGTGGATCCTTTCCGCCGGCTCTTCAACGGCTCTTGAAAACCTAAACGCGGAAGCGATTGACATCGGTTCGACCGCCGGTTCCGCCGCTTTTGCTGCTCACGCCAATGGAGTGCAAATTAACACCATCGGCGTTTTCTCCCAGCCAAACTGGGCCAGCCTCGTCGTTGCCAAAGACAGCACTATTACTAAAGTGAGCGAGTTAGCGGGCAAGAAGATTGCTGCAACCAGCGGAACCGATCCTTACTTCTTTTTGCTTCAGACCCTTGATGAGGCCGGTCTAACCAGCGCGGATGTCGAGATAGTTAACCTGGCACACGCCGACGGTCAAAAAGCTCTAGAAAACGGCGACGTAGATGTCTGGTCAGGCCTTGACCCGCTAACTGCAACGAGCGAAAAAAACGCTGGTTCGAAAATCATTTATTCAAACCCAGGGTTTAACTCATGGGGTGTATTGAATGCGCGTTCGAAGTTTCTAGCAAGCAACCCGGAGTTAGTTGAGATTGTGCTCTTGCAGTATGAAAGGGCTAGAGCGTGGATTCTTGCGAATCAAGATAAAGCAGCTCAGATTTTAGCCAGAGAAGCGCAGCTTGATGACGATGTGGCAACAAAGGTGCTAACCGAAAGAACCAACGTGGACGTCTCACTTATCCCCGGTGTAACACAGCTTGCTGTTTTTCGAATCATCACCCCGGTGCTGGTTGCCGAAGGAAAGATTAAATCCCAAGAGGCAGCAGATCTTGCAATCAAGACCCTGATAAACGACAGCATTGCCAAGAAGGTTGGCTAAACAAATGTCAGAATTTAGAGTCGAGCAGCAAAGCACCAGACAGCAACGACGTGCTGCGCTTTTTGGCAAGTCACGACAAGTTGCCCTGGGTGCTTTGCTGCCGATTCTAATTTTTGTGCTTTGGCAGACCCTCAGTACCAGTGGTGAGTTCTCGGTTAGTCAGCTGCCGCCTCCAGCCGAGGTTCTTTCTGGGACCTTAGGTTTGATTGAACGAGGGACCCTTTGGGGCCACATCGCAATTAGCCTGCAGCGAGTTTTTGCTGGCTTTGCTATCGGTGCTCTTTTGGGAATCGCACTGGGATCTGCGGTTGGGCTCTCCAAGACTGTTTCGCAGCTTTTGCAACCAACCATCGGCGCCCTTCGAGCGGTTCCATCATTAGCCTGGGTCCCGCTGCTTTTGATTTGGATGGGCATCTACGAAGAGCCAAAAATAACGCTGATAGCTCTCGGTGCTTTCTTCCCGGTATTCACCACGGTGGCCGCAGGCTTGGCCGCGGTCGATCGAAACCTTATTGAAGTGGGTAGGGCCTACGGCCTCAAAACCATCAAGCTGGTGACAAAGATTCTGCTTCCGGCCTCATCTCCGATTATTTTTTCCGGTCTTCGACTAGGTCTGGCGCAAGCGTGGCTGTTCTTGGTCGCCGCGGAACTAATCGCAAGTTCGAAGGGTCTTGGGTTTTTGCTGCTTGACAGCCAAAACACCGCACGGACGGACGTACTGTTTATGACAATTATTTTGCTCGCTCTGTTGGGAAAGCTCAGCGACGTAATAATTGCCAAGATTGAAAAGCGCGCATTGCGCTGGATTTAGCCCTTAGTCAACTAGGAGATAGCAATGTCAGAACACAGCTTTGGATTTAAGACCCGGGCACTTCACGCCGGCAGCGTTCCAGATCCGGTTTACGGCGCTCGCGCGGTGCCGATATATCAAACGACATCATTTGTGTTTGAGGACACCGCTGATGCCGCGAACCTGTTTGCCCTAGAGAAGTACGGCAACATCTACTCCCGCATCGGCAACCCCACGGTTGCCGCCTTTGAAGAGCGGGTTGCAAGTCTCGAGGGAGGAATCGGAGCGGTGGCAACGGCTAGCGGGCAGTCAGCTGAGTTCATTACGTTTGCAGCACTTTGCGCTTCCGGTGACCACATCGTTTCTTCTTCAAGGCTTTACGGCGGCACTGTCACTCAGATCACGGTGACGCTTCGAAGATTTGGCATCGAAAGCACTTTTGTTGATTCAAGTGACCCAAAGGACTACGAGGCCGCTATCAGGCCCAACACCAAGTTGATTTTTACTGAGACGATTGCAAACCCATCAACCGCTATTGCAGACATCGAGCGCTTAGCCGAGGTTGCCCACCGTAACGGCATTCCTTTGATTGTTGATTCGACCACTGCTTCGCCTTACTTGGTTCGCCCAATCGAGCACGGGGCAGACATCGTTATTCACTCGGCAACCAAGTTCCTCGGCGGTCACGGCACCACCCTCGGCGGCGTTGTTGTTGATTCCGGAAACTTCAAGTGGGACGGCGGAAAGTTTCCAACCATGACTGAGCCGGTTGCAGCCTACGGCGACCTTGAGTGGTGGGGAAACTTCGGAGAATACGGCTTTCTAACAAAACTACGGAGCGAACAACTCAGAGACATCGGTCCCTCGCTGTCACCGTTTGCCGCCTTCCAGTTACTTCAGGGCATTGAAACCCTTCCCCAGCGCATGAAGGACCACGTTTCCAACGCCAAAGCGGTTGCCGATTGGCTCAATGACGATAAGCGGGTGAGCTGGATTTCCTACTCAGGACTAAAATCACATCCTGATTACAAGCTAGCCAAGAAGTACGCACCCGAGGGCCCGGGATCGGTGTTTTCGTTCGGCGTTGAAGGCGGGCGCAAGGCCAGTGAGAAATTGATCAATAACGTTCAACTGATCAGTCACCTAGCAAACATTGGCGATGCCAAAAGCTTGATTATCCACCCGGCATCCACCCTCTATCGGCAGCTGGGCCCAGACCAACTGACCGCAGCCGGAGTTCCAGAAGATTTGATTCGAATTAGTGTTGGAATCGAGGACATCGAAGACATACTTTGGGACCTTGATCAGGCGCTAGAAGCCGCCACCGGGAAGAAGCGATGAGTTATCAAGAGCCAACCGCCAAGGAGCGGCTTAGTATTCTGCAGTCTGCAAAAAGTGTGGCAATAGTTGGGGTTTCCTCCAATCGCTCCCGTGCCAGTTACTTTGTCGCCAGCTACCTCAAGGGTGGCGATTATTACGAGGTCTACTTCGTAAACCCAATGATTGACACCTTGTTTGACCAGAAGGTCTACAAGTCACTGGCAGAACTGCCCGAAGTGCCCGACATTGTTGACGTTTTCAGAAAGCCGAGTGACACCCCAGGCATCCTGGATGAAGCAATCGCAATCGGTGCCAAAACAATTTGGCTTCAACTTGGCGTTTCAAATGATGAGGTTGGTCAGCGCGGGATAGCAGCTGGCCTAAACGTTGTCATGGATCGTTGCCTCAAAATCGAGCATGCTCGATTCCATGGCGGCCTCCACTTAGCCGGTTTCAACACCGGTGTTATCAGTTCAAGGCGGGCAAAGAAATGACGCTGAAAGCTCCCGAACTGATTGGCGATACCTGGTTTGGCACCGAGAGCTCACGTCTTGGCATCGATGATTTCAAGGGGCGGTTTTTGCTCCTAGATTTTTGGACACTTTGTTGCGTAAATTGCCACCACGTTCTCGCCGAGCTCAGAGCCGTTGAAGAAAAGTTCAAAGACGTTCTCACGGTGGTTGGCGTTCACTCACCGAAATTTGAACATGAAAAGCTACCGGAGTCGGTGGCGGCTGCGATTTCAAGGCACGAGATTGAGCACCCAGTGCTCAATGATCCAAACATGGCGACCTGGAAAAGCTACGGAGTCAGGGCCTGGCCAACATTGGTCTTGGTGGACCCAAGGGGTGACATAATTGCCACCTACTCTGGAGAAGGCCACGCCCACGCAATTTCGGCAATACTGGAAAAACTCGTTCCGGAGTATCAAGCTAGCGGTGAGTTGATTAGCGGTGACGGTTTCTACAAAGCGCCCAAGCCAAGTAGTTCAGTTCTAAAACAGCCGGGCAAAGTGGCGGTTATCCCGGAGGCCTATCGGCATCTACTGGGCGGTGCTGATCTTTTGGTTAGTAACAGTGGTGGACATGACCTTGTGGCCCTTACATCCCAAGATTTAGGAAATCCAGTTGCTCGGATTGGCTCTGGGTTAAGAGGAGCCCTTGATGGTTCATTTGAAGATGCTCAATTTGCCGAACCTTACGGCGTCGTTTTTCTAGATCCGAAATTGGCACAAAAATTAGGTTTGCATGCGATTATCGCAGACACCGCGAACCACCTAATTCGAGGGGTAAATCTTCAGACAAAGGCTGTGATAACTATTGCCGGCACTGGGGTTCCGTGGATGCAGAAAGATCCAACTTCCGGTGATGCGAGATCGATAAATATCTCAACCCCTTGGGACATTGAAATCTTTGAGGGCCAGCTAGTGATTGCAATGGCCGGTGAACACCGGATCTGGAAATACGATTTCGATGCCAAGTCACTTAGCATCTTTGCCGGCACCACTAACGAAGGCCTAGTAGATGGCGCTTCAAACCAAGCTTGGTTTGCTCAGCCCTCAGCTTTGGTGGCCTCGAAAGCAACACCGGGGAAATTATGGATCATTGATGCGGAAACCTCTGCGCTCAGGTTCTGGCAGAACGATCGAATCAGCTCCGTCGTTGGCAAGGGGCTGTTTGATTTTGGTCACCTTGACGGCGTAGCCGAAGAAGCTCTTCTACAACACCCGCTCGGTCTGACTGAACTACCGGATGGTGATTTACTAATCGCCGACACCTATAACCGCGCTGTCAGAAGATATTCACCGACAAACAATACTGTTTCCACAGTTGCTAGAGACCTCTCAGAACCGAGTGATATTGAAATTATCTCTACGGCAAAGGGACCAAAGCTGGTAGTTGCCGAAACCGCTGCCAACAAACTAAGCATTTTGCCAATTGAGGTGGGGGATCAAGTTCAGGGTGACGCGATGCGGACCGTGCGCCCAGCCTTTGAAGTGAAACCCGGGGTCGCAACCATCGAAGTAACATTCATTGCCCCGCCAGGTCAAAAGCTTGATGAAAGATACGGCCCGTCTACATTTCTGGTTGTGAGTTCAACACCGAAGGAGTTCCTTCTTTCCGGAGGAGGTAGTGGGAACGAGCTCCGAAGAGAAATAACACTAAACAGTGAAATAAGCCAAGGAGTACTCCACATAGCAGCCAAGGGTGCCTCTTGCGACGTGGCCGCAGAAGCTGCGCAGTGCCACATCCATCAGCAGGACTGGGGGATTCCCATAAAACTTAGCAACGAGGGAGCAAGTTATTTAGAGCTGGTTCTGTCTGGGACCAAGGGTTAGCTGAGGGAAGCTCTGAACATGCTCTAGGAAATTAAAAGCCGGAAGCAGACTAAAGGACTATGCCTTTGTCTTTCCACTCTTGGTCGAAAGCGAGTCCGCCACTTTAGCCAGGAAAATAGCGAGCACCAGTGCAACCACTATCCCTGAGCTAATGGCGAGCTCTATCACCGCTCGGTCAAATTCTTCTCTGGTCTTTCCTGAACCAAGAGTCATGTAGGCGCCGACGGTGAGGATGTGCCTCACCGAAGCAATGATGCCGATAACTAGAAAATTCTGGAGCTGGAAAACGCCATCTGTGTAGCGGGCAATGACCGTGCGCAAAATCTCCAAAATAATGATGATGAACAAGATGTCATTGATGGCTTGAATCATGCCGCTGGGGAAGAAAGGGGAGGTCGTGAAGACCCGAATGACCGAGTAGATAAGTGCCGCTACCGCAATGCCAAAAAGAAAGACACCTATAACCGCGTGGAATGCCTCTTCCATAATCTCAACAAGTCGAGAAGGAACCAGGCTCTTTTTTTCTACTTCGCTGTCTTTTTCCATATGGGAAGAATCATACCTCAGGCACTTTTCTTCCCGTTCTAACGATTATTTTCAGATCTCGCGCGCAGGCAACCGCTCTCGTTTTTTTGTCTTGCCCAGCTGGTAGTCGCACGGCCGCCCCTGACCGGGACAATCACGAGAGATAAATTTAGCCGAGCTACCAAGCGTTTGGTTGACACTTTTTGGGTCAACGCACCTGGGCTCCAGCCCCTCCAAGCGCACTGAGGCCCACGATGCTTTTCACGACATCGTGGGTTTCTTCGTTTTCTTGGCAAATCGATTACTTGACTTCACTCGGGATTTAGTAACTTATGGAACTAAATCCGATAATACCGTAGGGTGATTAGACGGCACTGATTGGTGCTGGTTTAGGGATTTAGTCATCTGATCGAGGTGGTTACCAAATAATCCGTTTAATAAGGAGTCTTATTTTGGACCGCAACATAAAGCGAAATCTGCTCAGTGGACTGGCACTTGGATCTATCGGTGTTTTAGTTCTTGCAGGTTGCGCAGCTACATCAAGCGACAATGAGCCCACCGCCGGGAGTACAGAAGATGCTGTTACTACCGACCCAATTACTATCACCGTCGGAACCACCGACAAAGTAACAACAATTGATCCTGCTGGTTCCTATGACAGTGGTTCTTTCGCAGTTATGAACCAGGTCTACCCATTTCTTATGAACTCGACCCCCGGCAATGCGGAGATGATTCCGGATATTGCAGTTTCTGCTGGGTACACGTCCGAACTTGAATACACGGTCGTTTTGAAACCTGATCTCAAGTTTGCCAACGGCAACGACCTGACTGCTTCCGACGTCAAGTTTTCCTTTGATCGTCAGGTATTAATTGCTGACGAGGCCGGTCCGTCTTCGCTGCTCTACAACCTAGACTTCACCGAAACCCTGGATGAGGTAACAGTTGTTTTCCACCTGCTTACTGCAAATGATCAGGTTTTCCCTGCGATTTTGTCTAGTCCAGTTGCTCCAATTGTCGACGAAGAGGTCTTTTCGGCTGATTCGCTGACCAGCGACGATGACATCGTTGCCGGTAACGCATTTGGCGGCCAGTACGTTATTTCTGCTTATAAGTTCAATGAGATAGTCCAGTTCACCAAGTACGACGGTTACCAGGGGGTACTGGGTGCTGCTCAGAACCAAACGGTTAACTTGAAGTTCTACGCAGATTCTTCGAACTTGAAGCTAGACGTTCAGGAAGGCAACATCGACCTTGCTACTAGGTCGTTGTCCGCAACTGACATCGAAGATCTAGAGGGCAATGACAATGTGCAGGTAATAAAGGGCCCGGGTGGTGAAATACGCTACATCGTATTCAACTTCAACATCCAACCCTTCGGTGCTACCACCGCTGACGCTGACGCGAGCAAGGCCCAAGCTGTTCGACAGGCCGTTGCCTACCTAGTTGACCGCGAGGCAATCTCAACTCAGGTCTATAAGGGCACTTACTTGCCACTCTGGAGCTTCATTCCACCGGGGCTTCCCGGTGCAACCGAGGTTCTAAAAGATCTCTACGGAGCAACTCCCTCTGCAGAAATGGCAACTAAGGTTTTGGCAGATGCCGGAGTTAACGACGTGGTCACTTTGAACTTGCAGTGGAACCCGGATCACTACGGCCCATCCTCGGTGGATGAGTACGCGCTTATCAAGAGCCAGCTGGAGTCCTCCGGTTTGTTCAAGGTAAATCTGCAGTCAACCGAGTGGGTAACTTACGCTCAAGAGCGCAAGGACGATGTTTATCCAGCCCACCAGCTTGGCTGGTTCCCGGATTACTCTGACTCAGAAAACTACCTGAATCCATTCTTCTTAGAAGGCGGATTCTTGATAAACCACTACAACAACGATGAAGTGAATCAACTGCTTCGCGATCAGGCAGTGACGGTCGACTTCACCGAGCGCCTGGAAAAAATCGAGAAAATCCAGGAGCTTGTTGCTAACGACTTGTCAACCTTGCCGCTGCTTTACGGAGCGCAGGTTGCGGTTGCAGGGACCGAAGTATCAGGCGTAATACTGGATGCGTCATTCAAGTTGCGGTACGGAACAGTAGTCAAGTAGTACTTAGTAGGAGTGAATCGGGCTGGGCGCTTAGGCGCTCAGCCCGATTAACTAAGCTGAGAATCAATGTCGACTAGGAGCAACTGATGGCCAATAAGACAAAAGGTGGCGGCAGCCTGCTTCGTTATCTTGGCGTCAGACTTCTTTTAATATTTCCCACGGTGCTGATTTTGGTAACCATGGTCTTTTTGATCATGCGGACCATTGGCGACCCGATAACCGCAGCTCTCGGCGGAAAGTTATCGAACGCGGAGCTTGCAATTCGCATCACCGCGGCCGGTTATGATCGCCCGATTCTTATTCAATATTTCGAGTATTTGGGTCAAGTGTTCACCGGCAATTTTGGGTCAACCCTCACCACCAACAAACCAATTACGGACCTGCTGGCCACCTATGGAATGGCGACGCTGGAGCTAGTTATTTATGCCCTGATTGTTGCCTTTCTGGTTGGCATTCCGCTGGGCATGCTGGCTGCGAAAAAGCGAGACACCGGCACCGATGCCGGTCTTAGGTTGTTTGCCATCTTGGCCTACGCAACCCCGGTGTTCTTCGTGGGGCTGTTACTAAAGCTGGTCTTTGCGGTTGCGTGGCCAATCCTTCCGGTGAGCGGTCGAGCTTCTATTAATACCGAATTAGCCATCACGCTCATGGACAATCCGTCTGGAATCTATCTGGTGGATGCCATCCGACTCGGCAATGGTCAGATGGTTCTGGATGTACTGTCCCATGCAATCTTGCCCGGGCTGGCGCTGGGCCTTCTAACCGCGGGCATCTTCCTGAGACTAGTAAGAACCAACATGATTGGAACACTCAATACCGACTACGTTGAAGCGGCAAGATCCAGAGGGGTCAGGGAATCTAGGCTTGTCACCCACCACGCGCTAAGACCGGCACTTATTCCGATAATCACCGTAATTGGAATGCAGCTTGCCGTTCTACTCGGAGGAGCGGTGCTGACCGAAACGACATTTGAGTGGAAGGGTTTGGGGTTCCAGCTAGCTCAATACTTGACTGCCAGAGACTACGTGGCAGTACAGGGCATTGTTGCCCTGCTAGCTGTGATTGTGGCACTTACCAACTTCCTGGTAGATGTCATTGTCGCGCTCGTGGACCCGAGGGTGAAATTCTGATGGAAAAAAAGATTTCCTGGGTCTCAAAAATCCCGCCGTTCAAGCAGCTCCGAATGAGCTTCGGCGTCCAACGCGCCATGCTGATTGCAGGCCTGATACTGGTTTCATCATTTTTGTTGGTTGCGGCTCTGGCTCCCTGGTTAGCCCCCTACGGGTTTGCCCAACTGCAAAATGACAACGGTGACTACTTCGGAGCACAAGTTCCTCCAAATTCGATACACCTGCTTGGGACCACCGTTGGCGGCTTCGATGTGTTATCAAGGGTGATTTGGGGAACCCAAACGGCGGTCCTGGTGATTGTGGTGGCAGTGACCTTATCAATCTTCGTCGGCATCATCTTGGGTTTGACCTCGGGATACTTCGGCGGCTGGATTGATCGAGTTTTGGTCGTAGTAGCCGATGCCGTTTATGCGTTTCCTTCACTGCTGTTGGCCATCGCGCTTTCGATTGTTATCAGCGGTGGTCGCTCAGGCTTGTTTACCGGCATTTTGGCGGCGGCTATGTCAATCACCGTGATCTTCATCCCCCAGTACTTCAGGGCGGTGCGGGCAGAAACCTTGAGAGTTAAACAAGAGGCTTACGTAGAGTCAGCCAAAGTCCTTGGGGCTTCCAGCCTTCGAATCATGATTCGTCACATTCTAAGAAACGCCACCAGAACTCTGCCTTTGATTTTCACGCTGAATGCCTCCGAGGCCATTCTGACCCTCGCCGGTCTTGGTTTTCTGGGCTTTGGCATTGATCCGACCATGGGCGCGGAGTGGGGCTACGATCTCAATCGTTCCGTCAGCGATGTTTCGGCTGGAATATGGTGGACGTCTATTTTCCCGGGACTCGCAATCGTGCTGGTTGTTGTTGGCAACACCCTGGTGGGTGAGAGCTTGAATGACTTGGCGGACCCAAGACTCAGAACTAGGCAGGGGGCAGACGTTGACGAACTCGAATAAGGACCTACTGAAAATTACTGACCTGCAGGTCAGTTTTTCAACCGATCAGGGTGCAGTTCCAGCTGTTTCCGGGGTGTCGCTCAGCGTTGGTCAGCAAGAAGTTCTGGCAATTGTCGGTGAGAGTGGTTCCGGTAAGTCAGTTACCTCGAAGGCCATTTTGCAGATGCTCCCGGACACCGCAACCGCCAAAGGGGTCATAGTCCTAAGCGGCAAAGACATGCTTTCTCTGAGCTCAGCCGAGCTCCGAGAGGCTCGCGGAACTGACGCCGCGATGGTGTTTCAAGAGCCATCAACAGCTCTGAATCCAGTTTTCACGGTTGGCTGGCAAATCGCCGAGGGACTTAGGGCTCACAGCGGCAAAAACGGCAAGCGACTGTCTCGCAAGGCGGCAAGAGAACTAGTTATTGCGATGCTAGAGCGGGTTGGGATTCCTGATGCAAAGTCAAGAATCAACTATTTCCCACATCAGTTTTCCGGTGGCCAAAAACAGCGCATTGTCATAGCCGCAGCGCTCGTTTTAGAGCCAAAACTGATTATTGCCGACGAACCAACAACCGCGCTCGATGTCACGGTTCAGGCCGAGATTCTGGATTTGCTGCGTAGCTGTCGAGACGATTTGGGCGCGTCCATCTTGCTTATCACCCACAACATGGGGGTCGTGGCTGATATTGCCGATCGGGTTGCCGTGATGTTCGATGGGAAGCTTCTGGAACAGGGACCGATCAGAGAGATTTTCTCAAACCCAACCCACGACTACACCAAGAGGCTATTGGCTGCAGTTCCACGGATTGGATCAACAACGAAACCAAGGTTTGAAGCCAAAGGACAGACCCCAGTGGTTTCTGCCAACCAGCTTGAAATCGAGTATCCAGGTCGCCTCAATACCCCGGCTTTCAAGGCAGTCAAGAAG
>Ga0222648_1000066_pt1 | contig 51679 bp, 50 predicted proteins | sample AntAcemetagen335_FD_181021 | JGI IMG/M metagenome (GOLD analysis project Ga0222648, IMG submission 181021) | Saline water microbial communities from Ace Lake, Antarctica - #335 | ecosystem: Environmental > Aquatic > Non-marine Saline and Alkaline > Saline | place: Antarctica: Ace Lake... | reverse complement strand
GTGGGAACCTCGAAGTCACTGTCACTGTCATCATCACTTTCAAATTCCGAATCATCGTCACTGTAATAGAAAGTGTCTTCGTGGATCGGTTTGTTGCCGTTCATGTGGTCATGAACGCGTTTCATTTTATCGGCCATCTCCAGATAGATGCCATCAGGGATCTTACTGGAGATGTCGTCAAGACAAGCCATAAGGCCTCGGAGGTCTTCCATCTTTTTTCTTGAAAATTACAATTTCATACTTCTACTTAGGTACAATCCATTTACGAACACCCCTCGACCAGTCGACAATTTTCTTAAGGGTCCATGATTGGTCAATGTCACTGCGTGTACGCATTTTCTTCAATTTATACTGGACCGTTCCCTTCAAAGGGGGAACCTGGATATAACCACGTCTCATTGGTAGACGCTTACCATCTGATCCCATAGTCTCAAGGATATATGGGAATTGTTTTTCGAAATACGCCCAGTGAACCGTGTCACGACTCGATTTAGGAACATATTTATAAATCACACCCCAAATGAACTTCTTTACGTACTCGAGTCGTTCACGGGGATCTTGTGGTCCGGGTTTTACCATTCCAAGATTCACCATCAACGCGAGGAACGATTCCATGTAACAGAAATGATGTTGAGAAAGTTCGTCATATTGGGAAACAACAAAAGCTTCTTCCATACTTTTCTTAGGAACACCTCCACGACCACCTGCATAGTTTTTATTCTTGAATTCTTTGAATGATTGTGACACAAATCCACCAGTGGGTTGAGGATTCATATCAGTATTGGAAGCGTTCCTCAAACGAGGGTAACACCCATGAATTGTCCCACTCGATACTTTGTATCCTTTACCCAACAGGGACTTTAATGGATCCTCAAAGTCGGAATTTTGATTTTTCATCGAGTCATAAATCAACGCAGTCTTGTTAACATGATTAACTCGGGACATACCATAATGTCCTGATCCATCTGTGAATGAATGATCCATGAGAATATAGTCTGTACCAGTACGACCTTTAGCGGCTAACGGTCTTTTTTTCATAGAACTAGTCTTACGGAACAGAAAACGGAAGTTTTTACCCGATTCCTTTTGAATATCTTTAGCAATTCGTTCGAATACACCCTTCTTATGAAGGTAATACTTGGCAACTTCAGAAGCATCTTCTATAGCCAATAGATTGCTGGCTTTCTTGTTTGTAAGAATTCGAGATTCGATATAATCATTCTTATCAATATCAGGGGTTTCGCCTTTGATCTTGAGAAGTTTATTTCTCATCGAAACATTTTTTATTAATTTAATGGGAACAAGCGACATATTACAATAACCTAATATTTAAGTTTCACTTAGGTATAGAAATTTATGGATGATGAAATACATTCTTTAGCTACGGTACACCCCTACCATAATATCTAAAATGTCTCTTCGCGAGTTCACCATGATGAATAAACCACATAATTTCTTCATATCCGCATGTATTCGTAAGTTCACGCCAATAAAGTTTAGAGGCTTCTTGAATTTGTTTATAAATCCCTAGCTTGACATTGTCTCCCGGATCCTTCTTATATTCTTCGAATGCCTCTTGAAGTGCTTCGCTCGCCACAATCCATGTGTGGCATTTATTGAGGGCATCCGATGTCATGATGAAATCTTCGCCAACTACGTCGGGTGTGACGAGTAATGTATTTCTAGTTTTATACATTTCTTTCATTATTCGACACATGTGAATATAATCACCCTCAGGTATTCGAGTAGAATGTTTATCGATGAGACTCATGAGTTCTTCCATTCTTTCTTAACATTACAAGTATTTCTATTCACTTAGGGTTACTTCAACATCTTGATGCATTCCCTGTCTTGGTGGGGGGTAGTACGTACCTGGTTCAACTGGGTCAGACCACTCTTCGTGTAACTCATGTAAAAATTGAGTCAATCCCGGGTTCTCACGCTCTTCGTCATCATCACATTCCCTCCATCGTTGATGAAATTGTTCTCGATCTCGTTGGGCAGCTGTATCAGGGTCGGACGGTAGTTCATCATTTAACCAGTCACGCGATATGGTATGTGTTGGGTGAAACACCGGAGCCCCCCGTGATGTTTCGTCACTTACCCACATGGGGATAGTTTGGTCTAGAAAGGATGGTGGTTTCACTTGTTCACGTAATTCTTTTATAGTGTCACACATTTTCAGATAGTCACCCTCAGGGATATTATCAGAGTTCTTATCAATAAGGTCAATTAGTTTATGGAAGAGATCCATTTTAATATAAAAATTATCCCCAATGTATATCACTTAGGTTCATTACCGATTTTGAAGATATTTTAAATTTATTTTCAAATTGTTCAAATTCACGGAAAAGGTGGGTGGTATCATCATTTTTATACATAGATTGTTGTATTTTTTCGATGAGTTGTATAAGTTGTCTCGATTCACCTAAATCAATGGGCCCGTTCATTACGAACGATAGTAACTGTTTAGATTTCGTAAGGAGTATATCGAGATTGTCTCGACGCTCGTGTGTAGATTCACGTGATAGTTCTATGTACCTGGATTCTCCACATTCATTTTTAGTTTTTATTATATTAGTAGCTTTCGGGGTAAAGAAATTGGTAATGTTGTGTACAAAATTCTGCATTTTTTAGGAGTTGGAGGTGGTTCAATAGGTACAGTACAGTGAACGACCTCTTCCCAGATAATACGTTGAACGTCCGAGCAGAGTGGTGCGGTAGACTGACAAAATGCGATACGCAATTCGTCTGTCACAAGTGGGAAGATGTACTCTTTCATATTGATTTTGTATCTTCACATTACTCACTTAGGCTGATTTCACGTTCCAGGGCCAATTTTTCGAGTTCAATATCAAGGTAGATTCTATGTGGTGCGTCCCAAAGAGCCATTTTTAACCACTTATATACATTGGTAATATAATGTGGTCCCATAGATATAGTGGTTCTATAAATTGCGTGTGGATACATTAGTATATTATTATAACTTCTTTTTTTTATATTCATGTAATATTTTAAAAAAATAACGATCCACCCACGGCTATCGCAGTTGTAAATATAATAGTATTCACGGCTATTTTAGGAAGCATACTATATTATATGACGATTTTCTTTTCACATCCAACACGTAAATCGGTGTTCACGTGAATTACGTACCCCGCAGATTCTATGTTCCTACAAAACGCCTCACTATCAGATGGCATATATACAATAGTTTTACCATCTTCACTTTGTACTTCTATGGGTGAATGGTTGAAATATGGATATTCGAGCTTTTCTAGAACTTCGCGCGTACATGCGTAAAAGCCGAGTTCTGTGCATTTAACGGGTATATGTTTCACGTTGGGGCTTACCGAATCGACGTGTGCAAACTCATACGCACCATTCTTCAAGAAAAATTCATCGTCCAATTTGTTTATATAAGATAGGCGAGACATGTCACCCATTCTGTATACACCTGAAATGAAAGGGTATTTATCCGTATCTTCTATGAGCTCGATAACCTGTTTAGGTGTGAAAATAGATTCATAGTCAATAGATACGAATACATCATATTCAGTCTTATCACCGAATGGCTTCTGGTCTTTACCCGATAAAACATTCGTACCCATCGATTGGATACGAGATTCTTGCTCTCGTAGCGACCTCCCAGTAGTAACACCGATATAATAGCCCTGTTTAGTCAATTCGAGAATCGTCTCGGACCATTGCATTAGAAAGGTGGTTGAACATTCAGTTCCGGGGAGAGCTAAGATAATATTTTTTTTAGATGGGGTAGTCATATATATACATTACATGTTTACTCTTTAATATTCTATATCTGAAGTATCTCGCATATCGACGTCATATACATTTACATTTACATCACCAAAATATACACACCCATTGACACGCCACACTTTTTCACTAAACTGTTTACGCGCAAAAGAACGTGCCTCTTTCGAGTTGAAGAACACATTCCGGTCAAGAATGTGGTCACCGACGCATACATGGACAATAGTATAGTTCATATTTATTTATTTATTTAATTTTACTTAACTTAACTTAACTTAGGTTGAAACGAGATCGTGAAAATATTCACAGAAATTTTTTAATTTAGGAATAATCACAGTATCCCACTTTACCTTATCTCGTGAGAGTAAGTGTGTACATGTTTTATTATCATGTTGTTCAATGAGTTTACATGATTCGAGATCTAACATCGCCATATACGTCTGACATTGAACTTCTTCATAGTCGCGGACAGTCTTGAATAGACGATTCGCTCGGTTTTTAATTTCAATAATCGTAGAGGCATCTTCGGACAATCTATCGATTCTTCCAACAATAACGTATTCCGTTCCTCGAATCTTACAAACTGGATATGTATAAAATGTTTCATCAGTCTTGAGAGTTGGATCTAATTCAGCAGTTGTATCTTCGTGTCTAATTCCGTGATTTGTGTACAACGTCTTACGAATATGATCCTTTGCCGCCTCCATCTTTTCTGGTGGAAGTCCACTTTGGTTTGTCAATTGGTTCGAGACAGCTCGATATTTCTGTTCTACAGACGTACTGTCCATTGATTTGAATTTTAGTGCGTCATCTAACAATTGCGACGCGACCGCACACTCATCTACCGCAGCTAAAGCGACCTGTTCTTTCGTTTTTCCTTTAAACGTGTCAGGTAAATATTTACACCACAGGTTCATAACAACTTCTTGTGGTGGTTTGAACCTATTCTTATCAATCATACTCGCGACATCTGACGCTTTCAATACAACTTTATCCACACCAATACGGTTATGTATACGTTTCTTATCCCTGAGAAGTGGGAAAATGTCGCCACACGCACGCGAATCTGCGAGCGCGTTATGTGCATTGTCGAGTGTTTTACCAGTCAGTTCATTATATATAATGATCAACTTTTTTGGTTTGAGATACCAGTGATGGACCAGCTTATGCGTACACGCGAACGTGATATCTTTAAACGGATCAGCACTTATACCACGTCGGTAACATTCAGAGAATAATACATTCTCGTCAAACGCCGAGTTGTGTGCGACGAGTGTCTTACATTCACCTATGAAATTCACGAATGTGTCATACACTTCCTCGAAGGGTTCACCATGTTCGACTGCGTGTTCATGTGTGATACCGTGGATATGAGTCGCGCCCATTTTGAACGTATCAGGCTTCACTATCATGTGATGTGCATCCAGTTCTTTACCGGAAGCATCATATTTGACAAAAGCGATCGAGACCATTCGACATTTGTCAAATATATGTGTATTGTCTTTAGTAGCAGATTGGCGGGTCATGGGTAGACCCGTCGTCTCCGTGTCCCATGCGACGTATGACATATTTAAATATACTTGTTACTCTTTAATCGCCTTACCAAAAGCCAGTCGTGCGTGACTTGATAGGTAATTTATTGTTATTGGTAGACAATTGACTTAGGTCTAATACATGTTTCATTCCATATAATTTAGACCTTTGTTCTTTTGATTTTACAAACCATAATCTATTCGTAGTTTTTGTAATGTCACAAATATATGAATACATGGCTCCACACATGGCGTCACCCGTTCCTAATACAAATATATAACCCGGTTTAGTATTATTTTTATTTAATGCGACAGTAGTTAATATTTGCATGAAATCACCTAAAAATTTAGAAATTTTTTCGTTGACAGTTGCTGTAGGTTTACGAGCTGCTGGTGCCGTTATCCCACTAGGTACCGTCACCGTACCATTATCAGTAGTTATATCTATTACATAATTACGCGTTGAATCATCTAGACGATATTTCAAAGTGGTATTACCGATTTTGAATACAGGTTTGCGGTAATTCCATGAAAGTGTCGTACTTGGAGTTTCCTTCATAACATATTGAGAATCCTTCTTAGCACTATCCATTTGCATGTCATGCCCAGGATCCACTAAGTTCGCGATCGATACGGTATTATAAAATGGTTTTGTTTCGCTAGTTCTAGCAGTTTCTCCTATTTTGGTAATTTTATCCAAAACGTATGAATATGGATACGATACACGCCTTTGTGCATTTGATAGTGTACTCGCGTCATCTTCTTGATCAAATAATATGCAAGTGTCTGTCCCACTTTTAAACATATCAGCAGTTATCTGTCTATTACTCAATTCTATAACTTCCCCCATATTAAATAATGTTTCATATTTTTCCTTAATAGTAGTTTCATAGGATTTATTTGGTAATTTTAAAAGATTTTTATATAATTTAGTGTTCATGTTTTTATTAATTTTCGTATAATCGCTTCCAAAAAATATTTTAATAATATCACTTTCAATAAACATATCGAATGACATACTAATAGTTTTATCATGTTGCATATCCAAATACATTAAATACACAAATTCGAGGTATTGACTTTTGTCTAACTGTATATTTAAATTTAAATTTTCCGTCCCACGTGATCGTTTTTGGAACAATTTATAGTGTTTATATATCATTCTCACTGCCTGTTTTACCGTTTTCCCACCGAATAACTCACGAGTTCTAGGGTCAGTCGATTTCTGAATATACATGTAAATCAAAAAATCCTTGAGATCCACGCGATCATTGGGTATTGATGTAGCTCTTATTATGTTAACTAATATAGGGGTGTAGGCCGGTTTAGTCACTGGTAATTTTTTTACTTTTGGGAACATTTTACTAATACGTTCGGCATCTGCTTCTACTTTTGGGTCATTATTTTTAGGACCATTATTTACGGTTTTCGCGGTTTTCGCGGTTTTCGCGGTTTTCGCAGTTTTCGCGGGTTTCGCGGGTTTTGGGATAGTCTCACGTAGAGTGGATTTCGCGGTTTTCGCGGGTTTTGGGATAGTCTCACGTAGAGTGGGTTTTATAGGTACTACACGCATCGAACGCCTAACGGGTTTCACTTCGACTCGAGCATTCGCATTCCTCTTAGCAGATGCGGCTCTAGCATTGGCTTCAGCGTTTGCAGCAAACCAGGCCCTTTTCCGAGCAGATGTGGCTTTCGCAATCGCATTCTTCGTAGCAGATGCGACTCTAGCATTGGCTTCGGCATTTGCGACAAACCAAGCCTTTTTCCGAGCAGACGCAGCTCTTTTGGCAGCTAAAAATTTACTGTTATTTACATTCGAAAGTTTTTCCGTTCCACCACCACCCGGTGTGACACCTAATATTTTCGGTTTCACCCTTCTCGATATAGTGTTATTATCAGAATTGTTAGAGTTATTCATCGCTGAGTTGTTACTAAATGACCCCACTCGGGCAGTTCTAGCCCTCTTCGTGGTGGGTTTGGTAGCCGCACGTTGGGATGCAACTGCAGCTGTTATTAAAGGTATTTTCATACGTTTAGATGCCGGTTCATTTTCTGATGCAATGGGTGACCTAACCCGTGATGACATCTTATTGTAATATAATATTTTTTATTTGGAAATGGGTACATCACAAGATTATACTATTTCGTATACAGTCACACCGTCGACAATTTCTCCTGCGATTAGAATATCTTTCAATTGTTCAAGTTTAATTTTATTAAATTTTAAAAGATCGAATACTTCCTGATAACATTCGTCGACAATCAACTTCATATCAGTTTCGACAGCGTGTGACGTTTTAGCTGACATCACGCGTTAATCGGCTTCCACTGGATCTATACATTCATTTTTTTCTTCATCTTCATCTTCATCTTCTTCATCTTCAACCCCTTCGGTAATCCGCTCGTCCTCTTCCGGTTGTATATCGTCTTCCTCTTCTTCCTCTTCCGGTAGTTCGTCACATATTTCATCTTCGGGGTCTTCCAACTTCTTCTTTATTTCTTTTTTGGGAACTGTAGGTACTTTCTTCTTCGGCACCTTTTCAAAAATATTTTCAATAATCTTTTGTGTCCTTTCCTTCATAGTTTTTTTCCTTTCGAATTTATGATGAAGTTTTTTAATAAACGCGTCGGAATGTCCCATACTCTTATATGCTGAAATAACCGACTTCGGTGGAGGTGTTTTTGATTTACTATAGTATTTATCCCATAAACATGCCATAGATGTTAACAATTTAACACGCACAATCCCAGACTTAAGAATATTATATTTTAACACAACCCTATCTGGATAACCAATATGGCATTCTCTCGTATAATTTGTAATAATTCTTACGGGGGGTTCCGAAACCTGTGGTTTTTTGAATGGAATATTCGCTTGTTTATAATTTTTTTCGAGAAGTTTTAGATACAGTTCTGTATTCTGGTAATGGAACCATTTATCGATTACCGGTCTGGCTGTAGGTATACAATCTATATTCAATATATCGTATACCACACCACGCGTGGGTAACACGGGTTGTGTGGTACTGGGGTTTATTTTTTTACGAGGTAGAGGTCTTTTGAACATCTTATTATACAATTATAGGATTTTTCTTGCAACTTAGGTCTAGTTCGCATTCTAATATGTGATGCGCTTGGAAATTCTGGAGAGATGAAAACGGGCCCCATAATTCAATTACTTTTCTATTTTTATCATACCAGAGGTATGTTAATTCTAAATATTTGGTGAGCCAATAGAATTTTTTACCTCCTCTCCCAACAAACTTAAAAATATCACTTTCAACATACGATGATACGTCAAATTGGCTGTAATGTGTGATAGGTGGCGAGTATGGAGCCATTTATTCTTGTGTCTATATCACCCGGATTTTTTAAGCCATTTTCTTTTTACCACATCCACAACCACAACCAGATGTAGATTGGTTAATCATTTTCAAAAGCACGATCGTACTAAACAACGCGACCACGAGGAGTACTGTATTCATTTTATATGGACTGATATTTTATTCTAAGTCCTCATCTTCACATAAACTCACTTCGGAATCACTCTCAGATTCGTCAGATGAGTCGTATATTACATCTGGGTCACTTTCGTCGACCATCTCATAATACACCGTATCATATTTTGTATATAAACCGGTTTCTTCTAATAAAGTCGTATCGTAAAATCCTGACACGGAATCTTTGGGTACCATGAGTGTGTCGTCACTAAACATATATAGACCACGTCTATCATAATCCAATATTTGGACGGCGTAGTCGTCACCAACTTCAGACACTATACGGGCAATTTCACATATTTCATCTTCGTATTCGATATCCACAATTTGTCCTTCCATTAATGATAGTACGCCTGTAATTTTTATATAAGTAATTGTAATGAATATTCAGAAAGCGAAAAAAAATGAGGCTGCAATGTTCGATATAGATGATACACTTATATCGTCTAAAACGGGTAGGCGTAAAGATGTCGTCTATAAATTGTATACTTTATTAAAAGATTTAGGATATAAGATGATCATTGTCACAGCTAGACCAGGGTTTGCGGCTAATGTCAAATGGACTCAAAAACAATTAGCTTTTCATGATATTGTGTATGACCAACTCGTGTTCACCCCAGCCGAAAATAAAGGAACCTTTAAGAAGAACTCTGGATACAAATATATCGTATCGGTCGGTGATCTGGATACCGATCTCACGGATACTAAATATGCTGTTAAGATTTCCAAGTAGTTTTACATACGTGACACGTGATAAATACAGTCATAGGTTCATCGGCACTTCGCGTCTGCATCTCATAATATGTAGTCTTGTTCTGTCTACACTTCCCACATTTGAATAGACCTATATAATCTGGTTCGTTTACGATACTATATTCCTTTTTAGCACATTTCTCAGCGTTACGTTCACACTCCTGTGCATATGGTCCTTCTGGCCACATCGACACGAGTGACATATTCAACGCGGACTCGCTTTTAATTTTCCCCGTGCGAACACTTTCGTTAAATGTTATAGAAGCGTTCAAATTTGTTTGAATCTCGAGAAATTTATGTTTATACCTATCCATATGATATCTGTTATCACTTGCGGGTGTGTCACCTAGACCCTGTGTTTTCTTAACCGCCCAATTATGTGTAGATTTCTCGAGATTTAAACACGTTACATGATCTTCTGGGAGATCCAAAAGAGATGCGTATTTTTTTACAACATAGTTTCGAATATCCATTAGAATATATGATTTTTAGTACCTACTTAGGTTGGGAAAAGCCAATTTAGCACACCCACCAAAATCTTCAGGTGAGCACGTGTTGAAGGGTTCACCCACGCGTTTGGGGTTATTTAATGTGGCATTCCAGTTATTGTCCAGAAAAAGTGTTCTTGATGTTGACAGGGGGGTGTACAAATCAAACCGCCTGAGGAGCGCATATGCGACTATCACCGCCACCAGCAAAGTGATGTATGTGTTCATTTATTAAAAACAACTTTTTTATTTGTATACAACAAATGACAAAATCTATTTTAATAAATGAAAATATATACGATATCGAAGAAGTAGACATTGATATAGACCCAATTAAAAATGAAATATTTAAAATTTTAAAAGGAAGGCAAACATTTATTGGACAATGGGAAGATTTAGATGTTGTTATTATGAAATCTGAAGATGGTAAAGTGAATAACATGAACACTTTACCAACACCATTTGAAATGGAAGAGGTTATGGGTAAGATACTATTGATGCGCATGGATGAAAATTCAGAACCACAGGACTTTACCCTTGATGAGTACCAATCATTTCTTATGAGGAATAAAAGCGTCATTGTTTAATACAGCATTCGCATATTTCATACAGAGTTGAAAGTGTATGTATGCGAAATCAGCTGGATTGGTCATCTCAGGAACACCCTTTAATGGGTTAACCTCGATGGTTTTAATAATATCAATTTTTTCGCCGTTCACCACCCCGGCCATGTCGGAACCAATTTGTTTTAACCATAAAACATGCGCTTCATTTTTACAATCGAATGCGGTTACGAAATTAACCATTTACTATACCATATCAGTTATTCTTTAAACTATAATCAAGATGTTCCCTGTATAAAAAGTCATCTACGTACCCGTCCACCTCCTGTCCACTGATGGACAAACTAAATAAATCTTCATATTCGAACCGGTGACAATAAAAATATGATATACCTGTCATGATAGACATATTATCTAAGTCCTTTTTTGTTTTGTATTTAATTTCCAGTAAATCTATATACATTTCGGGTATCTGCTCTTTATGATTTTCGAGTATACGCACTTTCGTAATCGGTGAAGATAAGTCGATGCCGGGCCATGTCCCAAATTTAGCCTTATATTCGCATAAATATCGAATGTACACCCGAGCAGTAGATGGTTCCTTGAAACATACGAATCTAGGTTTCGAGTGTACGTCGACGAGTGTCGCCGACCCACCCGATTTTATTGATACGAAGTGAAACTCCATTATAGTTTTATTATATTATTAAAAACCTTAAATATATATATATATGATATTCCCGATAACACCCGGACAATGTACATACGTCAGACTCGTCCAATCAAAAAAACCTATCCTCATAGCCACGGGTCCAGCCGGTTGTGGTAAAACCATGCTCGCGTGTTACGAAGCGTGCCTGAAGATACAGTCAAGAGAACTATCTAAAGTTATTTTTACACGGCCCATCGTCGCAGCTGATGAAGATATGGGATATTTGCCAGGGGAAATTGACCGGAAAATGGAACCATGGGCTAAACCTATGACAGAAATCATGGAAAAACACTTATCGAAAGGACAAATGGAATCTCGCGTGTTCATCGAACCCCTAGGATTTATGAGAGGAAGAACATTCACGGACGCTTTTATCATAGCAGACGAAATGCAAAATAGTACACCTAATCAGATGCGAATGTTACTTACACGTCTCGGTGAAAATACAAAATTAATCGTCACAGGAGACGTAGACCAGAGTGATTTGGATAAACGTAATGGACTCGAAGATATACTTGAACGAATTGATGGCGTAGACTTAGATTACGTCGATCATGTTACATTAAGTGCCGAAGATGTCGTACGCCACCCAGCAGTTACAGAAATACTCTCATTGTATTATAAATGATAGGGACAAGTCAATTGACAAAATCTCAGCAGTCCCGAGTTGGTACACTCGTGTCGGGGATTAGACGTATCCGTAATACAACCACAAATGTTAATATAATGTCCACGAATAGATCTTATAATAATGTCCGCGGATTTTACGAGGATTTAGCCAGTGTATTTGGAAACCATTTACCCGATAATCACAGGAGAAATGTGATAGCCTATAGGATCTATTTACGACAAATAGTTGATATAGCCGCAAGTAATTACGCTGGACGGCAGCGTTTTCACGTGAACGAGTCGAGGTCACCCACTAAAGGAAAGGCCTTTCTCCAATTCATTTATTTTGTAGAAACCCCTAAACGTAATAGACGAAACGCGCCTACAGAGGACCGTGGTACACTTCTTTTGAAATCTTCGACTGGTAAGGTACGTGAGATTGTACCCGAACAGGGAAAATTTGTATTTTTTTCACCTGACGATACGTTTCACGAAGTAGCTAAACAGGATAACCCCGACATGGGAAGTGTTTCGAGAAATATGATCGTCGGTATGTTGTATAGAAGTTCCCCCAATAATAAGATTGTGAATCAACAGATACAAATGAGTCCATCACGCGCAAGGACTACCCGCGCCTTGGTGGGGAGGATACCACTCAATAGTAATTCGGGACCCACGGCAAATGCAAATATACTCGCATCGCTTGTCAACCGGTTACAACTCAAAACTATTAAAAGAACTCAAAACCCTAAAAGAACCCCTATAAAGTCTAAAAGACTATCCAAACCCAAAACTCCCAAAACTAGACCATCGTCGAAATTGTCAAAATCACGGGGAATTTAAACCTAAGTGAGCAACAAATATTCAATATGTATTCACTCAACCATCATGAACACTATTACCGAAATCCAAAACCTCCTCGATCTCTGCAAGGAACAGGCTGCCAAGATCGAACAGCTTGAAAAAAAATACGCCGGGGAGCTCCTCGACAAATCAATTCAAAGCGTTGGTGCCGTCCTCAATGAGCCCGAAAAGCCTTCACTCTATGCCTCGACCGCACGAACCAAGACGTTCATCATCAACCAGGATATCGCTGAGCACCTCCGGGAACTTGGTGAGATGACATCTGATTTTTACAAGGCGGGTGCATACGATACAGCCGCTGAGATTATTACTAACCTCCCGCACGAAGTCTGTAACGGTGAGAGTCTTCTCAGTATCAATGGTATTGGAAAGGGGATCGCTAACAAGATCGACCTGTTTCTAGACACGTACTTTGACGAAGAAGAAGACGATGACGACGACGAGTCTGTGGACTCGTGTGATGGTCAAATCCTCGGGGATTCAGATTCAGATTCCGACTACGATTCAGATTCTGACGCCGGTTCGACACATGATATCGATTTCCGAGTTGTGTTTAATACCAGTCTCGCAGATACACTTAACGAACTCGCGTCGTATGAAACCAATACGCATAAGATGGCTGCTTACGTCGCAGCTGCGACTGCCATATTCCATCTCCCGTTCAAGGTGAAAAGTGGTGAAGAACTAGCCTCGGGACCCAAAAAGCTTGTTGGTATTGGTAAGAGTATCTCTCGGAAGATTGACGAGTTTATCGAGTCTGGGAAAATTTCGAAACTCGAAGAGTATAAAAAAAGTGACGTGTCTAAAAACGTCGACCTCGCCGACGCTGTTGATAAGCTCGCTTCTCTCGAAGAAGACATTCACAAGAGAAACGCGTACAGGAAGGCTGCCGATGCTATTTATGATCTCCCCTTCACCGTTACAAGTGGTAAAGAACTTTCTATGGGCCCGAAGAAAGTCTCAGGTATCGGTAAGAGTATTGCGCGAAAGATTGATGAATTTATCGCAACTGGAAAAATTTCCTGTTCCAAAAAGGTTAAATTTTGTACGAATGATGAAATCGCGTGGCATTTGGACGCGCTCGCCTCACTTGAAGGGGAGGAACATGGTTCACAAGACAAGTTTAAGATTCGCGCATACCGAAAGGCTGCTAAGTCCATTCGCGACCTTGACTTTGAAGTGACTAATGGGTCGGAAATTTCACATGGTCCTAACAAAATTGACGGGATTGGTAAGGGGATTGCTAAAAAAATTGATGAATTACTCGTAAACGGGGAGATTGAGAGGCTCGAAGAGCTTACAAGGTCATAAGTGACTCTCAATGAACGTGTTATAGAATCTTTGTAATAAATCATTTATTTCTTCTACCATCATACACACTTGTTATTTTCGCGTATCCCATATAATTGTTCAAGTCAAATATAGGTGTTAGTTTTTAAGGTCATTTTCAACTTCACCATGTTGCTCACGCCAATTCGAGAGATTATTATATTGCTTTTCACTCGTATCATACATGGTCTCGCTATCACTTATCATCATTCCCCTAACAACTTCATATAGTACTGTTGAAAGTGCAAACTTATACGCAAGAAATCCGACAAACGACGCACCGTAATCAAAATCGAATGCAAACGGGGCGTTATTCCAGGATACTTCAAATGCGGCAAACCCTATAGGTGCCAAGAATTCATTTTGAAGCGCGGTCGTTTCAAATTTATCTACACGATTAGCGAGTAAGGATAAATACACGTATGACGTAACAGCGCCAAGCGACGCAGATACACCCTGGTTGGCACCTTGTGTGAGGAAGTATGATACCGATAGCATAGACCCATACCCTGCAGTCGTCCGTTTGAGTCTTGTTTTGAGATCTTTATATCCGTTGACCGGTGGAATTTGAGCATAAGTTGTCAACATTATTTATATTTATATTTATATCATAATCTTTATCCTTATTATAGTAAATGCCGTGTCAACTTTGTAAAAAAAAATGTGGTGTTCCAATTGAATGTCTGTACTGCAGGGGTAATTTTTGTCCCCGATGTACACACCTCGAAAAGCATAATTGTCAAGGTATAAATATTAAAAAAAATAAACAACTCGCAGAATTAAAAAATAAAACTGAATTCGTACCAGAACCTAAAGTGGTTAAAATATAATTACTTTCCACTACACGCCGAGCAATATTTTTCAGTCTTTTTCTTGGGAGTCATCATAGCCTGCAACGCAATCAATGCGACGACCGCAAACACTATGAGGCCAACATTCTGAGTCGTGTTTCGTATATTTTTGTTCATTGTTATATAATAGAGTAATATTTTTTTTTGGGTGATGGTATCAAAAAAAATCTCATAATACTATAAATGTCCACGAACGTAAATGTACCGTCTGGTCCAAAAATACCGACCACACTCATCGCCGTCACCGCATTTCTCGGGGCAGTTTATGCTGCCATCGCTTCGATTGGAATAAAACGTTTCAACGATTGTAAAGAGATTCAGACTATCTCGAAGTACGCGAACCGAAAGGAATTCCTTTCAGCCACACTCATAGCTCTTATCTCAATACCAATTGCGTTTCTCGTATTGAAGTTCGGTACGATGACACCCAGCGCACCAGGGTTTATGGTTATGATGTCGGGTGTTCTTGGTATTATCGCTTCCGTGTTTGCTTTCCAGCTCCAGAAAGCATCCGAATGTACAAACATCGTTAAGAAAAGTGATAAAAATTTCGTGACTGTCGCCATTTCGGCTTCTGTTCTGATGACACTTGGTGGTATTGGTATGATCGCGATGAAGAATAAGAATTCAATTCGGTCAGCTCGCAATTATGCGTCGGCTAAAATTACCGCCGCACGCGCCCCAGTCCCGGTGCCAGTCGCTAACGCTTCGGCGGCGAATCTGACAAATACTAATAATAAGGCTTAATATGGAACCAGTCGAAGCCGTATATATCGCATGCATGCTCATTTTGCACGCGATACAACGGGTGGGGCGTATGACCATGGGTGAGAAGATTCACCTCATTCATTGTGCATCACGTTTAGTCTTGAGTTTAGATACGACACGTTGTAAAATATACAATTGCGAAACCAGGGCTATAGATGTATAGATCGATGAGTAGTTTGCACCCGACCTGTACTGAACGGTTAACCATAACATACTACCGAGTATACCGATTAGTAGATGTGGTACAGAATAATAACTAACATCATCATATTCGTAAACACGTTTCATACTTATAAGCATTTGACCGACACCAAGGGAAAGAGCAGAACCAGCGAGAATATCATCTATTGACGACACTCTCATTTATATATTTAGAGAAATTAATATTTAAATATACAAATGGAAACCATTTTAAAATCATATGATACAGGTCCTGTCAACGCCGAATCTCTCACTAACCGAGTAACACGATTAGTGTGCAAGTATAAAAAGTCTGGTGTCACACGCGAGAATTTAACATCTCTCGTATGCGGACTCGTAATGGATGTTAAAAATATTAAAAAGCTCGCGGGACCCGAGAAGAAAGATTTAGTACTCGATCTTACCTATTTGATCATCGAACAGGTTGACGAGGGTGACGAAGACACAGAGTTTGAAAAAATCCTCAAGATTATGGTCCCATCAATGATTGACAGTCTCGCCCTCATGATAAAAGTAAATAAGGGTTGTAGTTGTTTCTAAAATAATAATGAAGTTCCCTTCACTCGAGACGATGGTACATTATGGTGTTTATACTATACGCGACTTACTTCTATTTTCTCAAAATAAATTGAAACGAAGAAATATCAAAACATTAAATGAATGTGATATTTGCTCGTATGTATACACTGGGCATGCATGCAATAATTGTTCTATGTCTTCTGTTTAATAACCAAACCTAACACCGATTCCAGATTATTCTGGTCACGTTTTAATGGTTTTGCTCGTTTGAGTCGTAATGCCTCATTCGTACCAGGCGCACCCTTGATTTCATACATCTTGGACGCGTTTAGTACGGGTTTAATGACGAGATCTGGTTCAGAATATATTTCTATTTCAGCCGGCTTCGCTTCATCTATAAGTGCATTTATTCTAAACTCATCTATACTCATGGTTCCACCGAATTCTTTCAAGTATAACCTATTCGGAGCTGGTTTGATACTCCCAACCTTCGAGTACATCCTCTTCCTCATCATGGTCATGTTACCTATTATTATACCCCCGCGACTCAGGCCATATTTATCGACTGCATATGTTTTCATACAACTCCAGGAGCAAAAATTACCACATGTGGTAAACCTGTTACGTCTCTGGTCATATCTGGTTGGTATCTGTAAGGGTGTCGTGCTGAACGAATGGCAACACCACCAACACCACATGATATACAATCGTGAATAACCCTTTAAGTTTTTTTATATACATTATAATAAGAGATGATTATCGTGGGTATCATACTTTTTATAGTAGCCCTCGCCGGGTATATGTTATTGAAAAAAAAAGTTTTGAAACCAATGGTTGAAAGTGTACTTTCAACCCCAGACAAAATTAATGAAATAACAGAAGACGCAAGCAAGACCTCTGAAAAAATCAAAGAGGAAGTTTCAGAGGCCGTTGGTGAGAAATCTAAAAAACTTGAAGAGGCTAATATAATATCAGCCGACGAACTAAAAAAAGATTTGGCCAAGGAAACGAAAAAGGTTTTGGACAGTGACCCAGATCTTAATTGTGCCATAAAACCGACTATCCATATGGGTTGTGGTGAAAACTTTGTGATCGAGCCAGAGTCTGGGTGTTGTGCGCTCAAGCCTGGCAAACAACCTAACGCGACGGCTTTGAAAATCAAATTAGCGAAAACTATTGGTACTGAAATTATAGTAGGTGCAGTTGCGGGTGCACTCATCGAACAACTTATCAAGAAGTCACCCGCGATGTCAAGGGTGGCAGCTCGAGGTGCGGCGAAGCTTCTTACCAGATTTGCACCCAGAATTGCTGCTAAAATGACATCGAAACTGGCGACATATGGTGCGATGGGTGCGTCGGGTCCGGCTGGTTGGGCCGTCGGTGCGGCTATGTTGGCGTTCGACGCGATTTCTATGACACTTGATATGCTTGATGTCGATGGTTACAATTCGTATACGTCGAATGATGTTATCGAAGACATGCGTAAGCTGATGGATTATTCACTTTGGAAATCGTTACAGGACGCAGGTTTAGATTACCCTATGATGTTCCCAATCGTTGAACCATACAAAAACGAATTCGAAGCTGCACAGAATTTTATGGGTGGTGAAATATTTAATAAATTTGTCATGAAAGATATAGTCGAAACACCCGCTACTAAGGAGCTATGGGATGCATTCCTCGTGAAAGCCCTGGAAGATGAAAATGCGGATCTACCCGAAGAACTTGTTACGTTTACCACTAAAACGATCGAAAAGTACCACAAGGAGCGTGACGTTATCATATTCACGAAATTGCAAGAACTCTTGGGACCCGACAAGGATAAGATCGAATTGTACGACTTTATGAGTACACCTAAACGAATCGGTATTTCATTTTCAAAAAAGGGTGCGGAAGAGTGGAACACCAAACAGCGCGATGTATGGTTTGCAAACAACGATATGTTTAAACCACCAGCAAACCCACCCGACTTTATCAACCCGACTGCGGCCATATACACTGACACGTATTTCGTCCTCGACATTGCCAATCCTGGTACGAAAGAAAAACCTAATATGATCCCTAAAAAACTACCAAAGAAAACCGTACTTGGGTGTGCCTACGGTACTGTAATCACGTACTGTGAGAAAAGGCGTCAAATGAAAGGTATTTCTGACGCAGTTGACCCCCGTAAGCTGGGTGTTAAATTCGACACGGAATCGGGGTCGTGTATGTTTACAAAAAAATTCTGTATACGTTACGGTATGGTATTCAAAAACAACAACTGTAGCTTGAATAAAGGGCAAAAAGTTGCCGAAATGATTTTAGGACCATCGGTAACCCGTGCTTCGATTCGTGAATGGGAAGACCGTAAGGCTGCGTTCAATTCGGGTGACCCCGTGAAGGTAGGTGGGGCAGTATTGAAAACTCTGTACGACCCAACAGGTCTCGGGACATCATCTGTTAAGAGAGCCATAAAAGAGATTGGTGAAACGAAAGCCAAAAAAACAAAGCCTGCACAAAAGATTCCGTGCCCCCCGGGAATGCGCGACGACGGTACGAGTTGTTGGAAAGACACAAAAAAAAGGGGTTCGAGAGCTGCGAAGAAAAGGGGGTGCCCCCCGGGTCAACGCGACGATAAAACAAGTTGTTGGAAAGACTCAAAAAAAAGGGGTTCGAGATTTGCGAAGAAAAGGGGGTGCCCCCCGGGTCAACGTGACGACGGTACGAGTTGTTGGAAAGACGCATACGGGCGCGGTGCAGGTAAAGTTCTTAAATCTAGTGGGGGTAAGTGTACAGGAGGGGGGTGTACAAAAGGGGGGTGTAAATGGGCGGGTAAGTGTTCGAAAATAAAGTGTTCGAAAGTAAAGTGTTCGAAAATCAAGTATTATTGCCCCAGCGGCCACCCCGAAAAGCAAGCGAGTTTATGCTATAAAAGGTGTAAGACTGGGTTCCGCGGCGTGGGTCCTATGTGCCACCCCAAGGATGGTGCCGGCATTAAGGTTACGTTGATGAAACGTCAATACTGCGATACAGGAAAGGATAAGGTGGCGGGTATATGCTGGGATAAATGTGGAAGTGGTTACAAAAACGCCGGCGCCCTTTGCCACCCCGATGGTGGTCCCGGTATTAAGGTTACGTTGATGAAACGTCAATACTGCGATAAAGGAAAGGATAAGGTGTTGGGTATATGCTGGGATAAATGTGGAAGTGGTTACAAAAACGCCGGCGCCCTTTGCCACCCCAATGGTGGTCCGGGTATTAAGAAAACCTTATTCAAGCGCCAAAAGTGTCCATCTGGTTGGAAAAATGTTGGGGGTGTGTGTTGGTCGAAGTGCCCCCCAGGGTATCGCGACGATGGGGCACTTTGTAACAAAAATTAAATATTCGTATATTATAAAATATGGCTAAATTCAGCGGGGCATCAAAATTGGCTAAGGGGGGTGCGTCCGTCGCGGGGGCCGCAGCATCAGCTGCAAAAGCGGCGGGCAAGGCTGCCGCGGGGGCGGCCAAGGGGGCGGCAGCAGCAGCGGCGGCCGCTGGTAAGGCTGCTAGTAAGGCTGCGGGGAGTGCTGCCGACGCAGCTAAAAAAGCCGCTAAAAGCGCCAAGAAAGGTAGTAAAGGTGCAAGTAAAGCGGGTGATGCGAGTTCGGCTGCCAAGAAAGGTAGTAAAGGTGCAAGTAAAGCGGGTGATGCGAGTTCGGCTGCCAAGAAAGGTAGTAAACTTGGTAGAGGTGCTAAAAAAGCTGCTCCATTGTTAGCGGCGGCTGGTCTCGTCGGCGGAGTACTGTACATAGAAAAGAAACTTGGCGAAGAAAGTGAAGCTGTACAGGGTTGTACGACCGCATGCTTACCTAGTAATTTCGACGAACTCGCGTACGGCAGTTTGAAAAAGGATCAATTGAAATACAAAAGCCTGGAGGAATTGAAGAAGGTGGACCCCAAAACACCAGATGACCAACCCCTGTGTAACGATAAAGTTGAGGATTGTGGTGAATATTGCACGGATAAATGCAAAGCGAAACATCAATCAGATATCCCAGGCTCTAACATCTTGAATCGTGGCGCCGACGCAGCTGGTGACGTTTTTAAAAAATTGAACGAAACACTAAACCCGTTTGCGGGACCAGAAGGTAAGAAACGAATGTTAATCGCCGGCATCGTATTATTCCTTATATTATTTGGACCTATCATTTTTAAAATGGTATTTTAAACAAATGTATTTAAAGCATTATTATCTTTATGTAAGTAGATGATACTCAGTATTGATGTTGGTATCAGAAATCTCGCGATGTGCCTATTTGACGAAACGTCAAACCTTGTCACGGAGTGGGACGTATCGGGTGTACCCCCCGAACATAAAGATGGTTTATTCGTTTCATTACGAAAACATTTAGACGAGCGCCCGTGGGTACTCACGTCTGATACGATACTCATAGAAAAACAACCCGACAAGAATAAAAAGATGAAGATGGTTGAACATTTTTTACACGCATATTTCGTGATACGGGCACCCAATGCCGAGACGATTATTTACGATGCTAGATTTAAAGTACCCGACGTATCGGGTCCCGGAAAGGCACAATATATGAAACGAAAAAAGGTATCTATAGAACGATGTAGAATATTTATCGAAACAAACGATAATAATTCACATTGGTTACCCATTTTCGATGCATCTAAAAAGAAAGATGATCTCGCCGACACTGTGATGCAGGCTATAAGTTTTACGAAACGGGTAGAACCCAAAAAGAATAACAAAGAAGAAAAGAAAATTGTACCTAGAAAACCAAATGAAAATCAAAAAAATACGAGGTATTCTTTATCAAATCTTGCGTGGATTTTAAAAAATAAACCTGAGTGTGAATACCTTGAAAATAATAAAAGATTCATGAAAGATTTAAAAAGATATTATAAATCACTCGACGAATTTATTGATGACCAAAAAAATACGTGAGTACGTATCTTACACCAGATGTCACGGGTAATACACCGTGGTTAAATCTGTACCCCTCGTAATTAATCATATCCCCTTGTTTCATGTATATGATGGGTAAATCTTTCATATTTAGTAACATTTCAGTTTGTTTTCCCAATGTGGGAGCTCTACGTATCCTCGAAACACGTGTATCTTTTAGATCATCGAATAAGTAAAAGTCACCTCCTTCATAGTCGTTAGGATCTGATAATAAAACATTTATTGTAGATTTTGACAAGTCGGCATGCATTGGTATATCGACCCGTTCTCCGGGTGTATACCGTTTCAAAAATATATAATCGAGTGTACCTTTCTGTTTAGGTAATTTTTTATTATACAAGTCTATACATTTTTCATATAACTCGGGGTAATTCATAGTTCTGTCAATCTCTAATAATTCAATTTGGTATACAGGATTATCATCAACGGGGTCGGCTGTTGTGAGAAAGTGTTTATTTTTCGCCATGGAAATAATTTCTTCACATTCAGATTTTGTGAGAATATTTTTTATTGTATATATTTTTATTGAATTTGGAATATACAAATAAAAAAAAATTAAGAATAATATTAAAATGATTAATAGTGTCATACTATTTTATATAGAATATATCCCATGATAATGATGCAATGCATTCTCTAAATTCCAATTTTTATCAATTTTATCTTCGTTTTCATTTGGTATACAATTTCGCATTTTAAACATTTCGGGTGTAACGCCCCGCATTTCCCAAAACATCTCACACATAAATTCACCTACGTGTTCCGTGACTACATTGGTATCGACGAGTAATGGAACATAGTCTGTTAAAATTTTACTTGGAAATTCTTTGGAAGCAAAAATATTTGTGTAAATATAATCGTCACGCATTTTATTTATAGGTACTAAACCAGATGGTACAATATAAAAAAAATGCCACCCTTCTAATTTTTTAAAAACTTCTTGTATATCTAAACCTTCTTTTCTATAAAAATTATCATATTCAAATTGAATCATATCTACATCAATGTCACCGAGTCCATTTAATACTGGTAAATCGTGACCATCTGTATCAATTTTCAGAAAATCGATATGAGTTATATTACGGTCTTTACAATACCCCGAAATTGTTTTATCCGCGTCATTTAAACCATATTTGTTCACGTATACGTTGGGTTTATCGTAATCAACCGATTCCTTATACATTACATATGTCGTTTCATTAATAAACGCGTCACCGGACGGCTTGAACACGGGGTCGAATAAATGTACCGAAGTTGTTGAGTCGATGTCATTTGGGATCTGCGAACCGGTCGCGCCCACATCAAATATCGTAGCGTTCGATGTATTTTTGAGTATAGACCTTAATAATGAAAGTTCTCCATTTATTTTCTGGTTACAGCAGATACGGTACGCAAAATAAGGAATACTAATCTTACTCGTTTCATCGCGAATCGTAATCCAGGTATCTAATGAAGGTTCCATTATGTGTAACTGTGGTATATCTTTTATATACGATTAAAGAATTGGAGCAATTTACATGTATAATGGAAATCCATGTACTTGATCATGGTTTTGTGCGACTCGTTGACCACATGCCTCGGGAAAACCTCGATACATCAATTGTACAAGCCGCTCGAGTCTCTTACGGAGATGGAACGAAGACTTCTCGCGGAGACGCTGGACTTATTCGATATCTAATGCGCCATTGGCACACGACACCATTCGAAATGGTTGAATTTAAATTTCATATCAAAATGCCAATCTATATCGCGAGACAGCATTTGAGACACAGAACAGCGAGTGTAAACGAGCTTTCAGCGAGATATTCAGTCGTCCCCAAGGAATATTACAGTCCAGACGTACTTCGTGGACAGTCAGAAGTGAATCACCAGGGGTCAGAAGGGGTTGCGGACGTCGACAAGGAAGGTATGCAGACGCATCTCGAAGAGTCGTTTGATATTTACGACAAACTATTAGAAGAGGGGTGTTGTCGCGAACAGGCACGTGGCAATCTACCACAATCCACATATACGGAGTTTTATTGGAAAATCAATCTCCATAACCTCATGCATTACCTACATCTCCGTATGGATTCACATGCACAAAAAGAAATTAGAGACTACGCGAACGCGATATACACACTCGTCGAACCACTTGTTCCTATTAGCATGAAAGCGTTTACGGACTTCAGGGTAAACGCCGTTCATCTCACGGGGCTTGAAATTGAATGTATTCGTTCGGGTATCATTATTAAATCACCTGGTGAAAGACGAGAGTTTCACGAAAAGATGGAGCGTCTAGGACTTGGGGATCGGTATAAATAAACTGACCAGTAAACTTCTATGTTTTAAATTTTATGGATGAAGATGTGGTAGCATTTACCCCTAAACACAATGCCATTCCTATAATATAATATTGTTTTAAATTAACATGAAAGTACATATAGTAGGATCGGGTCCTACGGGAATTTCAATTGCTTGGGAAATTTCTAAATTTACGGATCATGAGGTTATTATGTATGACAAAAAACCTTCAATGGGTGGGTCGTGGTGGGAACCACTTGGAGAAAAACGCAACATACATGCACACCGGGCACTGTTCGACAAAGCGTTCGTAAACACGCACGGTTTATTCCAGGAAATGGGTATTTCCTGGAATGAAATGTTCGTCCCTGAAAATCACGAATACGTGAAGATGAAAGAGAAACGTTTAAAACCAATCGACTACGCCTCGCTCACCTCACTCGCGGTACGTGTACTATCCTTTCCCGGTGCGTACAAAAGTAAAACGGTGAAGGACAGTATCGGTAAGCTTTCATCGCATGGCGAGAATTTCGTCAAGACAATCACTTATGTGATGGACGGTGTAGGGTGGGACGTCATGACAGCATACGAATTTGTCCAGAACGCGAATCATATAGGATTGTCAACCATGTACACACAACGCGGATCCGGTACCAAGATGAACGACGCCATGTTTCATGCACTCGAAAAACAAGGTGTAAAATTTATAGGGAATAAAACGATGAAAAGTGTAGAATACTACGACAAGGGGTACGTGGGTACATTCGAAGACGGAGTGATAATAAACGATGGTATGTTAGTTATGTGTGTGGATAATTCGAGTGCGCTTAAACTCATCGGGAATAATTGGCAAGGTGCGCGTGACAAAATGTTTACTAGTACATACGGGAGTTTAACACTTATGCTCGACTACGATACACCGACCATTTTACCGAAGGAGCATTACATTGCCATGAACACGAAATGGAATCTTATACCCGAAAAATTGGACGGTTCAAATACTGTCGCGTGTATGATGTGTAACCTGACTGAACAAATACTGACCACACCACCGGGAAAGTTAAAAAAACAAGTGGTCGAACAGTTAACTGCATTGGGTATTCCCGAACCAAAGAGTGTTCGCGTCGCGTGGGGGTCGCATTGGAACGGTCGTAAATGGGAATTTACACAATCTTCGGGTGTTCTCAGTGTAAATGGTCAAGTTCCATTTTTTGGTAATTCTGAAAATGTAGCCCTATGTGGTATGATGTCAGAGCGTCACACACCATATTCGAGTATGGAAGCTGCCATAGAAGTTGGGCGCTCATTTTGTAATCAGACATTCAAAACACGTAAACCCTTAAAACCTATTTTAGTCACACATATTTTAATCGTGCTTATAGTTTTAATTCTCCTAATGATATATACGCGATGATAGTCGATGGTACGGTATACGAACCAATGTATGAACATAATGGAAAACATTACTTACGCGTGACACTAAGTGATGCAATTGCGCGTCGGGTTCAATATACGCAAATGAAAAACCCAATCGACGCGAAACACATCGACGATCCATTGATTGGAAATGTACTTACCATAAAAGTACCATATAGATATAACCGTGTTATGTGTCGCTTCGAAGGTGCACCCGTTCAATCCCTTAAGCGTGGAGATACTGTCAACTTGGATATGATATTCACGGGGCGATGGTTCGCCGGTGAGTATAGTGGATACACGTGGAAAATGACCTATATAAAGCTAATAGACTCCGTTACTACATGACCCTTACAAGATCTGGGTATATAGTACCGGATACGCAAGAGACGAAAAATGCGTTAACGGTACGTCCCATCGTTAATGCAGATTTTGGTGTGGCACCCCCATCTTTTAAAGTGTTTAGAAAAGCAAAAACGGGTGTATGTGTACCGAGGTTTTACGCCGAAGAACGATTCGGTATTCCCGAAAAGGATATGAGACCCGAACCCGAAAAAATGAATATACAATTTAAGGGGAAGTTACGTGATGAAACGTTTCAAAACGTAGCACTTTCAAAAGCTATAGAGGCTGGTCACGGTATTCTATCACTTCCATGTGGGTTTGGGAAGACCACCGTGTCCCTCGCTATCGCGTGTAAACTTGGGTACAGAACTATGATTGTCGTCCACAAAGAATTTTTAGCGAATCAATGGAAAGAACGTATACAACAATTTTGTCCCGGTGCGACGATCGGGGTCGTACAACAGAATAAAAAGGAGACTAACTGTGATTTTGTCATCGCCATGCTTCAATCTCTTTCACTGAAAGAATATTCTTACGAAGACTTCGATAGTATTGGAACACTCATAGTAGATGAAGCGCATCATATATGTGCAAAGGTTTTTTCGCAGTCACTGTTTAAACTGTGCCCGAAACACGTATACGGTTTATCCGCGACGCCCAACCGTAAAGATGGTCTGACTAAAGTTTTACACTGGTTCATGGGACCCACATTTTTCGCCGTAGAACGCGAAAATCAGGCACAAGTGAATGTATTTCCACTTGATTTTTCGTGTAAACGATTTGAAGATCCACCACCGTGTACGAGATTTGGAAAATTATCATTGGCGACGATGATAACCGAATTAACTGAAATATCAGAGAGGAACCATCTCATTTTATCGACAATAAAAAAACTTACAAAGACGACAAGACAAATTTTAGTTTTAAGTGACAGGCGATTTCATTGTGAGTACCTCCATTCTAATTTTAAAACGACATCGGGGCTCTACATGGGTGGTATGAAAGAGGTTGATCTTACCGCGTCAAGTAAAAAGCAAATCATTTTCGCGACGTTCAGTCAGGCACATGAAGGACTTGACATTCCCAGTCTTGACACGGTTATTCTCGCGACCCCGAAATCTGATATCGTCCAATCTATCGGGCGTATCATGAGAGAGACGACTGGAAAAAAAAATAATCCACATATCTACGATATATTAGATCACTGGTCGGTATTTTTTGCAATGTATAACAAACGTTTGCGCGTGTATAAACAAGGTGGGTTTAATATCCCAGACCAAAAACCCGAACCGGGCGACTTTCCAGTCGGAAAATGTCTCGTACATATATAAGATGACCCGGTGTTCGGTTGGACGGTCCACACAAAAATACACCGGTGGTGGTGGTGTAGATCTGAGTTCTATACTTGAAGCACAAGGTGATATCATATACGCAGACGTGAATATAGAAGCTGAAAATTTACCAATCGGTGGTACTACTGGACATGTGTTAACGGTCACCGCACCTGGTATTTTGGGGTGGCAAGCGATCACTTTAACTGGTGGTCAAGTTGGCAATTTACAGCAGGTCACTGTAAATGGACCTACGACTGATCAGTCTATAGGATTTTTGAATACAGTAACATCGCTAAGTGCGAGTGGAAACGTTCTCGTAACTGGAAATGTTACGGCTCAGAAATATTATGGTGATGGTACAACCCTAACCGGTATCGCTTTAAGTAGTGATATGACATCGAACGCCCTACGTATTTCTAATCTCGAAGTTTCAAATGTGAATATTTGGTCCAACCTCGCTTCTAACGTTGACCGGATTGAACAACTCGAATTCGCGAATACAGTCCAAAAGAATTTGATCACAACCATAATAAATAATAAAATTGTTAGTAGTTCGGGGGGTATCACGGTTTTTAACACAGGTGATATTATTTACGCTAACGGTACGAATACACTCTCAAAAATCGGAATCGGGACACCTTCACAGATACTCACAGTGTCTGGAAATATACCCTCGTGGGTTAACCCACCCGTGAATACACTATGGCAAGAGTCTAATGGAAGTATTTATTATACCGCAGGTAACGTCGGTATCGGTATCGGTGCGGAAACACCGGTGGCTACGTTACAAATTGGGTCGAACGTACATATTCACGATACGGGAAATAATAAACTGGTCGTGGATGGGAATGTGTATGTATCGCGGGCACTACGTGCAATTGATTTAGTAGAATCGTATGAAGTGCGGGCAAACTTCTTCACTGTTAAAAATATTGATATAAGAGCTGAGCGACCTCGTCAGGGTGGTGTGATATTATAAATTTTATAATCTAGGATCATAGTAGACATGAGTAATACTGGGTATACTGTGACCAGTCCCAACACGGTATACAGTTACGCTATTCAGAGTGGTGACGGTGGCGTTGATGGTGTCGATTCATGGAACCCAGATGAGTTCACTGCCGGTGATCAACACTATAGTAATATATACGGGAGGGATGAAAATTCACAATTCGGTAGAGGACTTGATACAGACTTTGAAGGAGAGCGTATCGTAGGTGGTGGTCCAAATTGGAATAGTGGGCGGGGGTATATTCAGATATATGATTGGTCAGAATCTAGTTCTACGTGGACATCTCTTCAACAAATAAACGGACCCAGTGCTGCTGGCTGGTTCGGCGAATCAGTTTCGATGAATTATGATGGAGAACGAATCATAGTGGGTGCACCGAAAATAAATACTGTATACGTATACGACATCGGTAATAATAATCTGTTTACTCTTGTACAAACAATTAGTACATCTTACGATTCCTTTGGACACTGCGTTTCTATAGCTGGTGATAGAGCTGATCGATTCGTTGTTGGTGCACCAAATGTAAATACTATATATGTGTACGAACGACAAGCGAGTGGTCAGTTCACACAAGTATATTCAAATTCTGGAACGAATATGGTTAACGATGTACCTGTAACTATTGGGGGGTCGACACGTATAACGCTATACAGTAAATTCAATGGGTATGGGTATTCGGTTAAAATGTCCGGGTTTGGGGGTCATATTGTGGTTGGGGCACCAGGAACCGAAATCGCTGAAATACAATCGAGTACACAAGCAGGGACGACAACACCTGGTAATGTTTCACACCATTTAGGTGAACATACAATATCGACTGTCGGACCACATTATACGGGTTCAACATCGTATTCGTGTAATACGCAACAGTTACCAAACGATGGTAACGTTTCCGCTGGTCACCCGTACTCGGTGTACAAGTATCCCAATACGGGTACCGTAGTCGATGGCAACGCCACTGGAGCGCTCAGGTATCCGGATAGTCAGAATGGTTTTCTTCATCATTACAATAGATCACCCTATGGTGCAAATGCAGGCGATATGGGAGATGGGTTTATTTTTCCCAATTTTCAAGTGGGGAATATACGCGTGCTTAAATCTCTAGACGGTGGGAGTTGGAGTACAGGTGTCACACAAATTGGGTCGGATATAAAAGGGCATAATCCGGATGGGTATACATACATGTCCGCTTGGAATTGTATATATTCGTCTCTTCCAGGGTTTGGTAGGTCTGTTTCTATATCGGTCGATGGGAAACGCGTTTCCGCTGGATCCCCGGGGTATAAGGATGTAAGTTATGCTGCTCAGGCAGCGCACGGTGATACACGGTATTTCGTTTTAAATACAGATTCGAGTGCATACGATGAACCCATGGCAAGTCGTGATGATAATACCACACCTTCGTTAGGTGGACCGTGGTCATTCGTGAGACAAAATGGATCGTGGGCCTCATGGAATATATCTATGAGTGAAGATGGCTCGCGTTTATTTGTTGGAAGTCGTGAAAATTCGTATTCGATTATCCCGTACGATTTCTCTGGCACGACATTTTACCCAGCTGGTCCAATAGTACGGACAGGTGGCTCGGGGGTGGGACCTAATACGATAGAGTTCGGTACGACAGCACATATCCCGAACATTGTTGGGGGTAAAGGGTATTTAAGTGGGTATAGAAGCGCTGCGCATAACGGTGCTAGTTGTGTGATATCACACCCAGCTTACCCAGAAGCTTTTGGTATAACTAGCGGGGCAGGAAATAATACAACACCTGCAACCAATAACGGGAAGGGGACGGGTCTAATAGTTATATATCGTTATAGGTTAACGAGTGTGTTCCGTGGAAATAGTTTATTTGAAGGGTATGTAAAATGTGATAATTTGACGGTGGGGTCTTCGGGTGGTTCTGTCGATCACGCACGTATAAAATTTGGTGGTCGAAAAGGTGAAAATACCACTGAAGCAGCTACCACTCTAGAATCCAGATGGTTAGGTACACACGACGCTGTATATACTGGTTCGACATCGGCTACGGGTTACAAACACGATAACGAACTTTTGATTTCGAAATTTTATAGTGAACTTCATACACCTTTTGGTGACACTGTCCAGGATGCTGATTGGAATAAACGTGATTTTTTCGGTGATCGAGTACGTATAAAAGCACCTAAAATCGAATTTCAAATACAATCCGCACAATCAAGTCAAGGAAATCACAAATACCGCGAATCTCCGTGTGTATCTATCACGGATATGAATAACCCGTTCGGTGGTCAACGTGGTATGACGTATTATAGTAGTAACCCCATGGCAAATGAGCCGAGACAGCTCGTCTCTATACGTACAGGGACTTCAAATTCGCGAGTACAAGCAGGTCTTCGTTTAATTGCTGGGTCATCGGCTGGTTTTGTCGGTGAAGGCTATGCAGCAACTGCTTTGAACAGTGCTATACCGTCGGACGGTGACATGTATACATTTGCACCCGGTAATGATGGGTGGTTACGACTTCTTTGTCCAGTTGGTCAGGGGCAATCTTCTACTTATCAGACGGAAACAAACCCAGAAAATAATTCTCAAACTATAACGTCAAATTATGCGGGTATGGCAGTTGGGGATTTATATATAGGAGGGTCGATGTCCGGACCGGGTGCATCTGGTGGTGGTGGTGGGGGTCCACCCAATTTTGCAACCAGTACGTCCTCACCCCAGGTAGACACGTATAGTACGACGGTACCCGTTCAATTTAGCGGTACGGTCAATATAACAACAACAGGAAATCCCGTGTTAATTATAGTAACCTCAGATTGTCAACCCCAAAATAATACAGGTGAGTGGGTGTTTGCACAAATTTATAGGAATGGATACCCTATAGGTACACCGACTACGGTCCACCCCGGGACGTCAGCTGGCACCAACAAATCAGTTGCGTTGCACTTTTTAGACACTGTCAGTGTAGGTACGTATTCGTATAGCGCACGTGGGCGTCAGGGTTCTGGAACTATTAGATTTAACGAAAGTTATAGCGGGACCACAATTTCCGTATTTGAAATAGCCCCGACAGGACCGGCAGGACCGGCAGGATCGAACGGCCCCCCTGGTCCTCCGGGTCCGTCTGGTAATAACTCGACGGTGGCTGGTCCTCCGGGTCCTGCGGGTCCTACGGGTCCTGCGGGTTCTGCGGGTCCTACGGGTCCTACGGGTCCTCCGGGTTCTGGGGGTTCTAGTCTTCCTCTCACAAGTAGTGTAACGGGTAGCTACGGAACGGTGCAAACAACTGGAGAAGGGACAGGTGGTTGGGAAGGGTATTCTATAAATGGACGATACGTATTCATGAGTGCAGATGATAATAGGTGTGGTATCTTTAACGACCTCGATAATGAGTGGATGATCTATTGTTATAGAAATTCATACGTGAGACTATATTTCAATGGAGGCAATAAACTGGAGACAACCAACGATGGTGTATCTATCATCGGGAGTCTCACCGCTTCTGGAAATGTCACCGCTTATTCAGACATTAGGCATAAAAAGGATATCAACAAAATAGAGCGCGCACTGGAAAAAGTTGAAAAAATCAATGGTTATACTTTTAAACGTAAGGATGAAGATGTAAAATATACGGGACTTATCGCACAAGAAGTCATGAAAGTTCTTCCAGAAGCTGTTGTCACCGATAAAGATGGATATCACTCTATAGCGTATGGTAATATGGCTGGTATTCTTGTCGAAGCCATCAAAGAGTTGAAAAATGAACTCAATATCGAAAAAATGATAAACTCTGATCTTGAAAAACGTGTATCGGCTTTAGAAAATGCTTAAAGGGTGTACAGGCTATATAATCATGGATAATCTTATTCAAATCATTCCAGTTCTCAACGAAGATGAAGTAAATGCTTTGAATATGTATACCGACGAAAAACTCTCCTTTATACGAAGTACAACCTTTAACGGTGAAAATTCAAAAATAGTTTCGAGTCGAACGAGTATTGAATGTACTCTACCCGAAAATGAAGATATTACCAAAATGGTACATGGAAAAATAAATGCAGCTCTCGATGAATATAAAAGAAAAATACTCCAAATACATTCAGGTTACAATAATCACCCATTACCCGGAGCCAATGACACGACATCGTGGCGAGAAGATATACGTATAATTCAATACACGGAGGGGCAGTATTACGGATTTCACCACGATCAGGGGACTGTACAGGCGAGACGCGAGTATCACAGACAAATATCAGTTATTTTATATTTAACAGATGATTTTGAAGGTGGTGGAACAGCGTTTACTCATAAAACATTTAAACCGAAAAAGGGAGATGCAATCATATTCCCATCGAACTGGTGCTATCTTCATCAGGGAAATCCGGTAACCAACGGTACGAAACGTGTAGCGGTTACCTGGTATTACGTAGATTCGAAACGCTAAAATGTAACACGTGATGTTTTGTCACGCGGTACATTCATAATACTTACTTCTTAATCGAGTCCATCGCAGCGAGAGCAATCACACCTACTATGAAGAACATAACAACGTAATTACATTCCGTGTTATCGTCCATGATAGCTGGTGCTTGCTGTTTATTTTTAGACGCACTATACTCCACCTTCTTCTGATCAGTAGAAGGTGGTGGGTCGTCACCAAAATCGATGGGACTGTACCCTATCATTTATTCTATGTTTACAAATTAATTTCAACCTTCTTCTTACGCCCACCACGTTTAGCTTTCACCGCGGGAATTTTCACCTGCTTCACATCACTTTCATCTTCAGGTGCGTCCACACCCTGGACAGATACGATATCGGAAATATCATCGTCGTCATCGTCGAATGCTGGTGGGTTGAAAGCCGACGTACTCACCGCGGGGTTGGGGGGCATCATGATATTTCCCATGAGACTTGAAATGTCTAGCCCGGGCCCCTGCATTTCGTGGCGCCCACCACTACCACTGGTGTTTTGTTGTGGAGAAGGGTTCTTACCGTTCACCATAGTCGTTTGGACCGCGCTCATCATGTTTTGTACCAGGTCTGGGTTTTGTTTCATGACATCATTCATGTTGGGCATCACTTGTTTGAACATACTATTCGTGAGATGGAACATCATCGCACTTCCACCGAGCATCATTACCAGTTTGATTTCTGGCGCGACATGCATCTTCGTTCGGTACTTCACGTACAACTCTTCAAATACTTCGTCGTAATCGTCAACATTTTCCATGATGTTTTCCGACCAACCTTCGAGTTGAACATCGAGGGGGTTGTATCGCTTGTTCATAAATTCTAAACCAGTCACACAAGCAATCAACATACGTTTAGAGAATTTCAGTGATTTATCAACGTCAATACTATAAGTGATACGCTTAACTTCCGTGCGCAAGTCGTCGATATTGGAGTATACGTTCATTCGTTTGTTAATCGTAAATCCCTTCTTTTCTAGTCGACCGAGTTTGTTCACGAGATCCGCCTTCTCCTCATCAATCGTTTTGTACCCCGGGGACGGTTGTTCGGGTTCTTCAGATGCAAAGTCGCCTCCGCCTTCGTAACCCATACCCCCGTTTCCCATTTGGGGTTCATCTTCATATTCACCATAGTCTATGGGATCCTCGGGTTGTGGTGGTGAAGGGGCGCTCGTTTTATTTGGGTTCGCGAATGAGTCCATATCCTCCTGAGTATCAGCGTACTGATATTGTTGTGGAACCGGTTGCCTAGTATTCTGCATCGTTTCGGGTGAGCGACGCATCACTTGGGGTTTGGGAAAGTCGAGTTGAATTTCGTTAAACATCGCCATCTCGTCATCGTCAAGTTTCACGACGGATTTATCATTTCTATTAAGAATGATCTCACCGTCCATTACTTTCTATATTGAAACTAATCTTTTTTCTTTAACGCACTTTATAAAAAAAATATCAGTAGATAATAAATGAAACTTAACAATACCGACCGTTTGACTCTCAAAGTTATTCTTGGTGTTCTATTTCTTCTCACTATCATATCTCTTATGATGCCCAAGAAAAGTATGTACCAACCTAAGACGATATCAATCACGTCAGTTGGTAATGGTGGGTCCATATTCACCCTCCCCCGGGGAACACAATGCCTACCGGGGTCCGAACAGACTTCCGATGCATACACTATCGATAATGTCGGTGTGTGTGGTAGTCAAAAAATGGCGAGCGATGCCGCTAGTTATCAAATCTCGGACGGAATCGGTGGCGTTTTAATCTAAGCTATTATAAATGGCTCTCGTCACATCGAATTCTATAATTCCCGACCTCGAACAAGAATATCACACGGTTCTGGTGGACACGATTGGACAATCGGACAAAAGTACGTTCACTGTACACTTACAACAGGAGCTCGAGAACGTTGTACAAGTCCGACTGGTCGCAGCTCAGGTGAGACCTTCATCTACCTCCAACGTGTGTTCCATTTCTGTTCAAGAATTAGACTCACAATTTACACAGCGTGCAACAAATGAACTATATGGTCAATCATCACAGTCACCACTTAACAGGGCATTCGGAACTATCCTAGATGATGGGTCTGGGCGATTCAATTTTAAAAATAATTACCCCGTGGTACAACAATATATCACACCCATTCGGAAAATTTCACGGCTTAATATTACACTTCGTGATCAGACTGGTCTTCCAATTACCGGTACACTCGAAAATTATTTTATATTCAGATTTACGTGTAAGAACAAAAACCTTCCAGGGCATTAAAAGAGGTTTAAATTTTACCTCATAGTATTATAAATGTCCGCGGGTATTGTCCAATTGATCGCAATCGGAGCCCAAGATGAACATATAATGGGTGAACCCGAAATATCGTTTTTTACCTCTACATTTAAGAGGCATTCCAACTTTTCACAATCCATCGAAAAACAAACGATCCATGGAGCTGTGAAAAATAATTCAATGTCCAGCGTTCAATTCGAACGAGCGGGTGATCTTCTCGGGTACGTCTATTTCACAATCGATGATACCACCAAAGCCCTCGACATTCAACGGTGGGACACGATCATTGATAAAGTGGAGCTCTATATGGGGGGGTCACTTATTGATTCACAAGATTCAATATTCACAGAAAAGATCGCCGTCGACACGTTCGCTCAAAATGTGTCCAAGAGTTCAAATGGTACACACCCGGGTGTGAGCGCACGTTCGTACTTTTATCCACTCCGTTTCTTCTTCTGCGAGGGACCCCAATGTGCAATCCCCCTCGTAGCATTGAATTACCACAACGTCGAGATTCGTATTCACTGGGCGACTGCGGCTTCTAATTATAACGTAGAGTGCTACGCCAATTATTATTACCTCGATAACGAGGAGCGTGGGAACATCGCTTCTCGGAAACACGATCTTCTCATCACTCAGGTACAGAAAAACTTCGCCTCGGGCACCATCGTTCAGGATCTCACATTCAATCACCCAGTGAAGTACCTCGCATCGTCTGATACAACTACAGATGGTGCACTCACATCACCAGAAAATAAGATTAAATTAAATATAAATGGTCTCGATGTATCTAATTTTAAATGGGGAAAACCGCATTTTATTGATGTTATGAGTTACTATCACACAGGGTTTGTGACGTCCCCAGATTTCTTTCTCTATTGCTTCTGTCTATCCACGAGTTCCCTTCAGCCTACAGGCACACTCAATTTCAGTCGTCTCACGTCAGTCAAAATCATGAGTGAAACTATGCCCATAAATCACCCTATATACGCGGTGAACTATAATATATTACGCATCGAAAATGGTATGGCAGGTCTCATGTATGCGAATTAAAATGCGATACTATATTAAATGGTCAAGAATATACCGACGATTGAACGGTCGACCAGAATCCGTTTCGGTAAACATACATTGGAAGATCAGGCTGAAAATACAATTGTTTTTAACGCATCTAATGCACCATTAAACGCAGTTAATCCAGGTGCAGTGTATCTCACACCCATTCGTTTTAGAGAGGATTTTAGTGACCCGAATATCACTCTTTTGATGTACGATATATCTACAGGTGAAATCACTGAATCAGGTGCTGCTGCATCCGAATTAACAGAACCACCATTAGAATTGGTTTCTCGATACGGTGCAAATCCCGGTCGGACCACACACACATTATTTCTGAATAACGTACAAACCGCTTTTACCACCTTATCAAATGTAGGAATTGCGAACACAACGCCAATACATACTCTAGACGTTGGTTCGAATCTGTATGTTCAAGATACCGGTTCTAATGTACTTTATATTAGGGGAAACACGTATATCTCACATAATTTAGAAGTTGGTGGAAATATCAGTTTTACCGGTGGCGTCACGAAAGTCGACACGACCAATATGCAAATCTCAGATGCTATAATTGAAATTGGTAAAGGTAACTCCACAAATGATACGACTACCGATTTAGGTTTTATTTTTACGAGACCCGTCGGGGAATCGAATGTGGTCATTGGTTTCGACGAATCGTCTGATAGACTACTCATAGGATATTCTGACTCTTCGGCGAACGAGACAGTATTAAATACTAAACTTTCAGAAACTTTAGATGTCCATCTACATGGTCGTTTGTTTACAGAGTCTAGTATAGGGGTGGGTACGACAAATCCAACGTCAAATCTCCACGTTACCGGTAATGCATATATTCTGACAGACTTGACTGTTGATGGGGATGCAAAGTTTAATACTAATACACTCTACGTGAATGTGAATCGAGATAGTGTAGGTATAAACACATCCAACCCAGACGCAAATCTACATGTAGAAGGTAATGTGTACATATCTTCCAACCTCGCCGTCAACACAGACACACTATTCGTCGAGACCATAAATTCGAGTGTCGGTATTAATACAAGTACACCTAACGCAAATTTACACGTCGTCGGGAATGCCTACGTGTCCTCTAATTTAACCGTAGCTATAAACACGTTACATGTTGACAGTGTCAATGATAATGTGGGAGTGAACACACTTTCACCTTCCGCCAAATTACACGTCGTTGGTAATGTATACGTGTCCTCTGACGTTGATATAGGTGCGGCGAATCTCACTGTGGACGTTGATACGTTGTATGTTGATAGTATCAATGATAGTGTTGGTATTAATATGAGTACACCCGCGGCGAATCTACATGTCACAGGCAACGTATATGTATCCTCGGACCTTGACATAGGTGCGGCGAATCTCACAGTGGACGTCGATACGTTGTATGTTGACGCGATCACAGATCGTGTCGGTATAAATACACCAAACCCGTTAACAACCCTAGACATTCGTGGAACGGCGTATGTTCAAAACCAATTAGAGGTTGGAAATGGTTCAAATTTTATTGTGGACGATTCAACTTTTTACGTACGAGCAGACACAAAAAGTGTAGGTATCGGTACAACAGCACCCAATTCAAATTTACACGTAGAAGGTAACGTATACGTCGATAGTAAACTCACCATCAACTCCCATCTTCAAGTGGATAATGGAACGTTATACGCCGACGCGTTCAAAGATAGTGTCGGTATAAACACCGTTACACCTTCGGCAAATCTGCACGTCGTAGGAAATGTATACGTGTCTTCTAATTTAAGTGTCGACACAGGTACATTCCATGTCGATGCGTTTAATGACCGGGTAGGTATCAACACGAGTACTCCGATAGTAGCACTCGACGTTGTGGGCGCGGGTAGAATATCATCTACTCTAGTTGTTGATAATGGTACACTCTATGTAGACGCCATACAAGACCGCGTCGGTATTAATACATTGACTCCGAGTGTCACGTTAGATGTTGTAGGTGAAACGAAAATAAGTTCAAATTTAAGTGTCGATGTAAACACTTTCCGTGTAGACGCGGTGAATAATCGGGTTGGTATCAATAAAGAGTCACCGTTAGTCGCTCTTGATGTAATCGGTCAGACATATATCAGCTCAGATCTGACAATTCCATCTATACTTTACGTGAACCAGAACGATCGAAAAATAGGTATACGCAATACAACACCCACCGCAACCTTAGATGTTTCTGGGAATGTACACATCACATCGGATGTCACTATAGATTCAGCCAATCTGACTGTTGATACAAATACATTACACGTTAATGCGACCACAAAAAGAGTTGGTATCAATACATTATCACCATCGGCAGCTTTACAGGTAGTCGGGGGTGTGAATATATCGAGTAACCTCACCGTCGATACAAGTACGTTACACGTCGATACCGTATTCGATCGAGTCGGTATAAATACAACGACACCTTCCGCCAATCTTCACGTCGTCGGTGACGTGTATATCTCTGACGCACTTAAGGTAGGCGCGGCGGACTTTAGCGTCGATACTAATACCTTATACGTTGATGCTTCCGTTGATAGTGTTGGTATAAATACGACAACTCCTTCAGCAAATCTTCACGTCGTTGGGAACGCGTATATATCAAGTAATCTCACCGTAAACACTTTTACTTTACACGTCGATACATCTAATGACAGAGTGGGTATAAATACGAATGCACCTGCTTTTGACCTAGATGTTCGCGGTACATCCAATGTGGGTGCTACGACGTGTACAACATTAGAATTAACCGGAACCGATGCCACGACGAGTAAATCCACGGGTACACTCATCTTATCAGGAACCCACGCCGGTATAGGTGTCGATGGAAACATTCACGCATTAAATGTGAATTTTCACGACGCAGAAATACGTTCACTAAATGTTATCGATACCACATCAACAACTTCGAAAACGAGTGGTGCGGTTATAGTGGTAGGTGGAGTTGGGGTTAGTGGTAATGTCCATGGAGCAAATGCGAATTTTGAAGATATTGAAGTTGATAGTATTGTAGTTACGGATGTCACGAGTGCGACGAGTAAAACAAGTGGTGCACTCCAAGTTGTAGGTGGTGTGGGTATCGAAGGTGCACTTTTCGGGACGGCCGGTACGTTTGATAGCACGATGACATTAATTTCCGGAACTTCATCAACTACAAAAACAAGTGGTGCACTCATCGTTCAAGGTGGAATTGGCGCGACTGGTATGATTAACGCCGGAAATGCAAACCTGGAAAATCTCGAAGTGGATAATGTTACCATAACAGATGTAACTCCATCTACGAGTAAAAATACAGGGGCTTTATTACTTACCGGGGCAAATGCAGGTATAGGTGTAGATGGTAATGTATACGCGACAAATTTTGTCGCCACGAACAAAATAGCCTCACAGAACTTGACCACACAGAGAATACCGTATGTGGGGGGGAATAAGTTCCTCGAAGATTCATTTATAACAGTCGGGACCAATGAAATCATAGTCAACTCCGACCTTACAGTTAACGGTAACCTTTACCTCGAGGGTGAGACATTTGTCGTTAATGCACAAAATATCACAATCGAAGATCGTATTCTAGGTATCGCCAATAACAATACGGTACACACCCTAGATGTAGGTATTATCATGCAACACCCTGGTAAAAACATAGCCCTGATTCATCATGGTGAAGATGGGGAAGATCACGAACACCAATTTACGATCGCATACACACAGAATACCATTACAGATACTCACATATTTGACGACACCGCAAATGTTATCACTGTGAATATCATAGGAAATCTTCTCGTACAAAACAACCTTACTATCAGTAATATAGCAACATTCGGCGATACGACCCCATCAACGAGTAAAACGACAGGTAGTGTACTCGTCGCGGGTGGGTTGGGTGTATCGGGGGCCGTGTATGGATCCACTGCGAGTTTCGATGGGGTCACGACTATTACTAACAGTACCCAATCGACTCTAAAAACGGATGGTGCACTCGTAGTGATGGGTGGTATAGGTGTTTCGGGAGCCCTGTATGGTTCTACTGCAAACTTTGATGGTATAACCGCGATAACTAACGGAACACAATCCACAAACCATACGAACGGAGCTCTCGTCGTGAGTGGTGGTGTGGGAATCGCAGGAGATATCAGAGTAAATAACCAAACATTCTTAAATGGTATCACGCGTGTAACAAATATAACACCATCGACAAACGCAGATACTGGCGCTCTACAAGTAGATGGTGGCGTGGGTATAAATGGAACTGTACACATAGGAACACACGCATACATCGAAAATGGGCTCATCACAAATACTAGTGCTGTAACGAAGAAGACGTATTCATTTAAAGGGGTGTTGACGAATGGTACGACGACGGGTGATGCAACCGTCAATCTTGTTTTCACGGGTCACGTGTTTCATGCAAAAATCATCGCCATATTAGTAGAAGGTACAGATGATGTGAGTACATTAAGTTTTGAAGTTACGGGTGGATTTACGGGTGGTAGCGGTACTGGACAAAGTATTGCACGAGGTCCCGTTTCCGTTTTCGGTACATCAGTAGATAATCCCTGGAATACTACAGTCGCTATCACCGATCATGATGATATATCCTTTGCGCCATCAGAAACCATGGCAGCTGACGGTAGTTATAACGTATTCGTCGAATACATTTCACCGACGACCGCAGGTAAACTCGAAAGTTATGCGATAGGTCTTGGAAGCCATGTAAATTTTAACTATTAATTCCAATTGTCCCCATTTCCTCCAAAGTGCCTCCCATTTTGTAAGAAAATAACCTCTTCAATTAGTAAGAGATGTCGGCCAACAAGAAGACTCTCATCGATGGGGATTTCCAGGTTGGGTCGGGCCACTTTTACGTCGATGTAGAAAATAACAGGGTTGGTTTAAATCAGATGAATCCGACTAGTAGTCTCGATGTGAATGGGAACGCCTACATCGCGACGGATATGACCATCGGTTCGAACGTCTTGGTCGGTTCGAATGTCATAGCTCAAAAATTCACGGGGAGTGCATCAGGACTCACATCGATCCCAGCCGATCAGATTTCCGGTGTTATCTCGGTGGCGAACGGCGGTACGGGAACAAGTACGAGTACGGGTACGGGTGACCTAGTGAAATCTGATACTCCCACATTTACGGGGACTGTCACGGCAGGTACGTTTTCGGGAAGTGGCGCGAGTCTCACGAACATTCCTCTCGACCAGGTGACCGGTGTTCTCGCGGTCTTGAACGGTGGAACGGGGGTCACTACAACAACTGGGACGGGTAGCGTCGTCTACTCAGAATCACCAACACTCACTGGAACGGTCGTAGCCGATGGCGCGAACTTTTCATCTAACATTTCAGTCTCAAATGTGTACGCCGGCTACAACACGGATACCACATCATACCTGGGACGCGCAGCCGTAGGATTTTCCGGAATCACCGATGAAGCGACATTCGCACATATAGACGTAAACTCAACGAATAACTACGCACTCAAACAGACCGCTACTGGTGGGACTCATGTGAACGCGGCTACCACAAAATCCGTGATATTTTCTATAAATGATTCTGAACAGGCACGTATAAATACGACGGGTGTGGGTATAGGCACAGATAACCCCTCGTATAAACTGGATGTACACGGAACCGCTAACGTCGGTGCGTTGACATGTACGACTGTTTCGGGTGACGGATCAGGTCTGTTAAATGTCCCCGGGTTTTCGTGGCCGACCCATGCTAACGGGGTTGACATATATCATATCACTGGAAACGTCGGTATCGGGACGACTACACCTGGTACCACTCTCGAAGTTGCAGGTACGGCGGGTGTGGCAATCCTGAAAAGTGCAGCATCGGCGGCAATCTCAACGTATAACTTCATTCTCAATGGACCCCGCCCTGGGACGACATCGGGGGGTGCTATTCACTTCATAAACGGTTCTACGAGAACTGGAGATGGTGACGGGAGTACCTATACGATTCGGAATGATAGTGGTAAATTGCGTTTGGGTAATGCGAGTTACGATACCCTCCTAGAAGGTAACGTCGGGATCGGGGTGATGATTCCTAACTCGAAGTTACAGGTGAATGGCACCGTCACGGCGAGTTCGTTCAGTGGAATCCAAGTGGGCGACGTTCCAACCTTAAACCAAAACACGACTGGTTCTGCTGCCACACTGACGACAGCACGAACGATTGGAGGTGTTTCCTTTAACGGGGGTGCGAATATAACCCTCCCAGGTGTTAACGCCGTTGGGAACCAAAACACAACTGGTTCTGCTGCCACACTGACGACAGCACGAACGATTGGAGGTGTTTCCTTTAACGGGGGTGCGAATATAACCCTCCCAGGTGTTAACGCCGTTGGGAACCAAAACACAACTGGTTCTGCTGCCACACTGACGACAGCACGAACGATTGGAGGTGTTTCCTTTAACGGGGGTGCGAATATAACCCTCCCAGGTGTTAACGCCGCTGGGAACCAAAACACATCTGGAAACGCAGGTACGGTATCGAATGGTGTGTATACATCAGGAGATCAGACGATCGGGGGGAACAAAGAGTTTAGTAGTCGAATCATACTTGGTACAAGCGCGAGTATTCGTCAGTCCTCTACAGGGACTTGGACTGGTGACCCTGGGAGTGGGGTTGGTAAACTTGAATATTATAGTAATCGGTGGTATATCGTGGCGGGATCGAATAGCACTGAACTTCTACAGATTCGCCGGAATGACACCAACAAATTCACTATCGATAATAACGGTTCGGTTTCATTGGGGTCGGTTCCGTGGGCGAGATTAACAGGTGTTCAAACACTCACTCGTGGTAGTTACCTCACGGGAGATAATTATAACGGTGGAACGGCTAGGACCTGGGCAGTCGATGCGACGACGACAAACACAGCCTCTAAAATCGTGGCCCGTGACTCTGGTGGTGATATTAATGCACGCTATGTGAACGGGTCATACATGAACATGTCACATGGTGCATCCGCTAGAAATAGTGACACCATATTTTATTCATCCAATGATAATTACATCCGAAAAACAACTGCTTCGGGTATGCGAAGTTCTCTTGGTCTCGCAAACTCCGCGACAATTACAGCGACTTCAGCAAATACAGTAAATCAAATTTGTCAGAGAAATAGCAGTGGTGATATCTTTTGCAGATTGTTCCGCTCGGATTACACAGACCAAAATGATTGTGGTGCTGGTATAGCATTCAGGAATAGTACATCTGATAATTACATACGCTTTTGTAATAATATGGGTGCCGTGAGGTCGCGAATTGGGGCATATGGAAATGGTTCAAACATTACACGAACCTCACATAGTAATGGTTTCCTTGTAGGATCTTATAATAGTGTTGGGACCAACGACGCCAAAACGAACCCCATATATACAATAGGCTCAAGTTTTCAGCCAAGTGACACGTCTCTCAGTAATATGCATGGGATAGGGTATTCGCATGGGAACTTCACTTCAATGCTCACAGGTGGGTGGGGATTGTACGTCGCGGCAGATGGTGATATTCGTATAGGTTTGAATGCGTCTCATGGGCATATTAAGTGTACGGGATACGTTGATGTGGGAGGAGTGATCGGTATAAATGGTCTTGATAGCAATGTCCCTCTCACGATACAATCAAATAAAACGATTAATGTAGGCGGAGGTATATATACTTCATATTGCAGGTGGTATAGAGGTTCTGGTAATTGGTATATTGGTTCCGATAATAGCACTAGCTGGAATCAAAATTTATACTGGTTCGCGAACATAGCGACATCAGGAACTCCATTGGCTAAAGTCATTATGTTCGAAAATGACCAGTCAAAGGGAACCAACATTAATGCAAATACTTTTACTGGTCAACACAGAAATATTGTGAAGGGTGTGAATCCCACAAATATTGGGACACGTGTAGGACTCATCGTATCGGCGGATAATAACGAAAATATAAAAGTGAATGGAGGTGTTGAACGTGGGTTAGATGCTATAACGATTAACGAGACTATCCCATACGTGTCTGTGACAACAAAGCCGTACGATAAACGAGTTTTTGGTGTCATTTCTGGATCCGAAGACCCGGAATCCAGAGAAGATAAGTTTGGACGTGTCACATCAGTATTCATCAAAGAAGAAGGTGATGATAGAATATTCATTAACTCATTGGGTGAAGGTGCCATGTGGATATCTAATCAAAATGGTCCACTCGAATCCGGTGATTACGTGACATCATCTAACATGCCCGGATATGGTATGAAACAAGATTCAGAGTTCTTGGCGAATTATACGGTGGCCAAGATAACCATGAATTGTGATTTTCAAGCGACACTGAGAGTGAAGTATCGTATTAAAACTGAACTGAAAAATGTGAATTATTATAGACATGAAGAGAGTTTTCTAAAAGAATATGAGTATAACAAATTAGAACCAGACACTCAATCAAAATATTCACTTGAACAATACGACGAAAATGTTAACATTCTCGACGAATACGGTCAGCTCCAGTGGGAAGATTCTAGTGAAACTGAAGCACCATACAAAGTCCGATATCTCCTACCCGATGGCACCCAAATATCAGAAGAAAAATATACCACCAAGGCATTCGCAAACGAGGAAGTATACATTGCAGCATTCGTTGGGTGTACGTATCATTGTGGATAATTTGTGACGATATAGTAATATGATCGTCCCGGATATCGTTAAAGATAAGTGGACAGCTCAACCGACGACAGTGGAACTGTTGAAAATAGAACTCCAAGCCGAAAAGGTCAAAACCCGAGAACTTCAACAAAAGGTGGAAATATTAGAGATGTCACACGGGGCTCTCATTCAGCGCATAGAAGCATTAGAAAAATTGTAAAGTAAATGTAGATGAGCAGTGACATTAACGTTCAAACATTCTCAGGGAAGGTTAATATTACAAGTAATTTACTAGTAGGCACATCACACCTCTTCGTAGGTCACGGTGATTTAGGGATATAATTTCTGCTATTATAATAGAATGTCAATTAATGCCAGTCCAAGTATGTCGCAAGTTCAAAGCGAGTTTGGTGGTAGTAACCCAATCAGTTTAGACGAATATTACGGTGTTCGTTTCAGTGATGGGAGTTATGCACCTGGATCGGGAGCTATAAGTCTTAATAATTTTCGAAACAAAACTAGATATACAGCTCCTCCTCCTCCTCCTCCTCCATCTTCAGATCCCAGATTGAAGGACACTATCAACAAAATTGGAACATACATGGGATTGAATGTGTATGAGTGGGTGTGGAACGACGTTGCCACGACAATTTATGGTTTGAGAGGTCGTGAGATCGGTTTCTTGACGACTGAATTGGATCCTGAATATGTTGGTAAAGACCAACACGGGTACGAATATATTCAGGATGGTACGATGATTTCAGAGGCTTTGAAAGAAGTTCGTGCAACTATGATTAAATAAGCACAGGTTTCATGTACATTTCACCGTTTTCTATACGTGTTATATGTTTTTCAGAAGGTGCTGTTTGTGACACGACGAATAAATTTTCCATGATTTGTTCACATGATTCAAATTCGTGAATAATTTCACCATTGTATTCAGTTTTATCAAATGTGTGCAATTGCTTACATTCAATTGTTCCGTATTTTTTATAGTCTTCTGATGAGTACCAAAACGTTCCCTCTTTATCGAATGGTATATAAAATGCCATATCTACGAGCATATCGAACTTATCAAAACCCAACTGCATTCCGTAATTCATCAGGTTTCTAATTAGAACGTAATCTATCTCACCCGGATAGCTTAGAATTACATCTACATCCCATGTCAATTCCGGATTTTCAAGAAACTTACCGCACACATACATATTGACTTCTATCATGTGTGTATTGATGTACTCTTTAACAAGTATGACCCATTCGTCAAACTTTTTATTGATGGGTTGTTCCCAATAACGTTTAGTAGTCACAATTCCCTTTTTCAAATCACATCCACCTATAACATCCGGTTTAAAAGTCATTATACATATTATAATCTTTATCTTTTATATGGTTTCCGTATACTCAGAGCCACGGATTATGAAAAACTTTTTATCAGACGATGAACGCGAATACATCATGAGAGAGGCTAAAGACAATTTTTATGTATCGGCCGTGTCGGAAGACTATGTAATCGACCAACAAGTTCGCGTATGTGAAAGTGCGTGGTTAAATAATGACGATCCAATTATTCGAGATATTATTGACAGGTGTCTCACACACACGGACCGACCATTTATTCATTGTGAAAGACTTGTAGTTGTGCGTTACAAACCAGGTGGATTTTATTTACCTCATCAAGATGCAGACGATAATGTCAAGAATATCAGAATGTATACATTCATTTTAGCACTTAATGATGACTATAAAGGGGGGGAAACTTCATTTCCAATCTTAGAGAAAGAGTACAAACTTCAGAGGGGGGATGCCCTCTTTTTCGAGACGCTCGACAATCGTGAAATGATAACACCTAAGGCTATGCACGGTGGGAATCATGTAAAGTCTGGTGAGAAATGGATTTGTACCCTATGGGTCAGGAAATACCCTTATACCCAACAGTCTTGGTATAAAAATAACCCCTCTTCATAATTGTAAATGATTATGACGGACCGTGTAGTAGCAGTGATATAAACTCAAGTGATTTTTTGATGATTTCTTCATACATTGCCCATGGTACTACATCGTGAACTTCGTAGATATACCATAAACTCTCTAAAGTACCTAATAAAATAACCTCTTCAATTAGTAAGAGATGTCAGCCAACAAAAAGACTCTCATCGACGGGGACTTCCAGGTTGGGTCGGGTCACTTTATCGTGGACACGGAGAACAATTATGTCGGTTTCAACAATTCTGTACCCCAAAACAAAATTGATGTCCAGATAGGACCGCGTACAGGTACACACTCAACCAACAAACCCCTCTATGTCACTGGTGTGACGAGTACGAGCGGTGCAGAGTTTGTTTCGGACGATGGGACGACAGGTATTGGGATAGGTTCGAGTAACATCTTCACGACCGAGACCAATCAAAACCTTGTCATAGCCCCAGATGGAACAGGTGCTGTGGGTATCAAGACGGACCCCAACCCATTAGGTGAGACGTTCAGTCTTTGGGTTCAGGGGGACGCGAATGTTACTGGGAACGTAACAGCAAACCAAATTTATGGTGACGGATCAGGTCTCACTAACGTTCCGGGAACACAATGGGTCACTTCTTCTGAAGACATCTATTTTCTCAATAACACTGGAAGTGGTGAAGGAAAAGTTGGTATCGGTAAAATTGGACCGGAATATAAGTTGGATATTTTAGATAGTGATAAACCAACTATTCGTGTAAAGTCAACCAGCACGGGAGATGGTGACGCCCTTCTCATTCTCGACAGTTCTGCGACTGGTGAAAGTGATATAGAATTCAAACACGATGGAACTCTCAACTGGAGAATCAGAACGGGTGATGCAACCCCAAGTGGTACGACGTTTCAGCTCAATAACGCGAATGATTCTCCCGTTATAACAACCGAACAGAATGGAAATGTGGGTATCGGTACGGCTACACCCAACGTCCCCCTCGAAGTGAAGAAGACGGCCGGTGGGGAACTCTTTCGTCTCACCAACGGAACAAGTACCCTCTACGCAGGTGCAGATGCCGATCCACCCTGGTTTGGGACGTCCTCGGATGACCACCTTCGTTTGGTGACCAACGGGACAGAGAAGATACGCATAGAAAGTGGTGGGAACGTGGGTATCGGGACGACGAATCCGGGGACAGCCCTAGATGTTGTGGGGACCGTCACGGCGTCCTCGTTCAGTGGAATCCAAGTGGGTGACGTTCCAACCTTAAACCAAAACACAACTGGTTCTGCTGCCACACTAACGACCACGAGGACCATCGGTGGTGTATCTTTTAACGGGGGTGCGAATATAACCCTCCCAGGTGTTAACGCCGCTGGGAACCAAAACACAACTGGTTCTGCTGCCACACTGACGACCGCGAGGACCATCGGTGGGGTTTCCTTTAACGGGGGTGCGAATATAACCCTCCCAGGTGTTAATACGACAGGTAATCAAAACACAACCGGTTCTGCTGCAACACTGACGACAGCACGAACGATTGGAGGTGTTTCCTTTAACGGGGGTGCGAATATAACCCTCCCAGGTGTTAACGCCGCTGGGAACCAAAACACGACTGGTTCTGCTGCCACATTGACGACCACGAGGACCATCGGTGGTGTATCTTTTAACGGGGGTGCGAATATAACCCTCCCAGGTGTTAACGCCGCTGGGAACCAAAACACATCTGGTTCTGCCGCTACTCTAACAACTTCTCGAAACATAAATGGTGTCGCATTTAACGGAGGTAGTGATATAAATGTTATTAGCACTTCTACTTTTGGAGTATCTGCTACGGGTGGTGCAAATGCTGCTGTGTCAGCTACTAATAAATCTAATGGACTTGGGGTTGATATTGCCTTTACTCTTCCCCAAGGTCCTCCTGGTGCTAACTCGACGGTGGCTGGTCCTGCTGGTCCTCCTGGTGCTAACTCAACGGTGGCTGGTCCTCCTGGTCCTCCTGGTGCTAACTCGACGGTGGCTGGTCCTCCTGGTCCTCCTGGTGCTAACTCGACGGTGGCTGGTCCTCCTGGTCCTCCTGGTGCTACCGGAACTTTTAATTCCAGTAGCACAATTTCATGCACGGGTGGGAGTTTTTCGGGGACATGGTCAGGAAGTTCGGCGAGTTCTCGTGATAAGTTTCGTGTCTATCCAACCAGTCAATACTGTATTGGAATGCAGTCTAACGTTACTTTCGGTGACCTGAACGATTGGTCGATGACCTTCCAGATGAATAACGACAACGATCGTGGTTTTTGGTGGGGCGACGACGCTCATGGTGTGAATTCGGGGGCGATGGCCCTCTCCACAAGGGGGTGGCTAAATGTCGCAGAGCGAATCAAAGTCGGTGGAGGTCAAACGGATACGGGTGCCGCAAGTCACAATTTGGACGTCAATGGTACTGCGCATATATCATCTACACTCGAAGCAGACGGACGAATTTACGCAGATAACGGTTGCCACGTACGTGGAGATTGGCTTCGAGTGAATGGCAATAGTGGTATTTATATGGAGAGCTGGGGAGGTGGGTGGAACATGACGGATACAACATATATTAGGTCTTATCAGAATAAGGTGATTTATACAGGTGGTGCCATACTGGCGGGTGGTAACGTTACAGCTTATTCGGATATTCGACGTAAGAAGGATTTAGTAAAACTTGATAACGCACTAAACAAGGTTGAACAATTAACTGGATACACGTATACGAATAAAATAGACAATAAACGTTACACGGGTTTAATAGCACAAGATGTTCAGAAAGTATTACCAGAAGCTGTCCAAGCTGAAAAATTAGATGGACATCTTTCACTCGCATACGGAAATATGGCTGGACTATTCGTAGAAGCCATCAAAGAACTTGTACACAAAATTGAAATCCTTGAAGCACGTTTAAATGTCATAGAAAATAATAAATAGTTATATAAATGACTTCGTGTGCGTCTTGTACGAGTAATATTTTTGTAAATGATGATCACACTGCTACTTTAACTACAAACTTGTGCAGCGTTTCTTACAAAACGCTGCAAACATATTTTGATGATCCGAGTGATTGGATTAATACGATATTACACGATTGCATAGAAGTTCGAGCTGAACAAATATATAGGAAACAACTTGACAAAATCATTTTGGCAGGTACCCTACCTACTGATATCACAAAGCGTTCCATTATTTTGTCCTACGTAAAAGACTCAGATGAATATCTTGAACCATGAAGTGGTCCATGTCCCGCTTTACAATAAAAAAATCGTACACCTATAGTCATGTCCTTTGAAAAAGATGGATACATTTTCAAACGACAGTTTCTATCAGAGGAGTTGTGTGACATTGGTAAAAGAATTAAAAGAAAAAATTGGGTAGTAGTAGATGACTACTACATTACCCGTGACGAGTGGCCAATCGCACCAAGTCCGTAGAAGTCGTACATGAAAAACACAAACGTTACAAACCCATACCATAAACTCTCTAAAGTGCCTAATAAAATAACCTCTTCAATTAGTAAGAGATGTCAGCCAACAAAAAGACTCTCATCGATGGGGACTTCCAGGTTGGGTCGGGCCACTTTATCGTGGACACGGAGAACAATTATGTCGGTTTCAACAATTCTGTACCCCAAAACAAAATTGATGTCCAGATAGGACCGCGTACAGGTACACACTCAACCAACAAACCCCTCTATGTCACTGGTGTGACGAGTACGAGCGGTGCAGAGTTTGTTTCGGACGATGGGACGACAGGTATTGGGATAGGTTCGAGTAACATTTTTACGACCGAGACCAATCAAAACCTTGTCATAGCCCCAGATGGAACAGGTGCTGTGGGTATCAAGACGGATACACCAAACCCATTAGGTGAGACGTTCAGTCTTTGGGTTCAGGGGGACACGAATGTTACTGGGAACGTGACCGCAAACCAAATTTATGGTGACGGATCAGGTCTCACTAACGTTCCGGGAACACAATGGGTCACTTCTTCTGAAGACATCTATTTTCTCAATAACACTGGAAGTGGGCAGGGGAATGTCGCAATAGGAACGACAACCCCAGTGAGTCTATTAACACTACAAGGAACTTCAGTGGGTAACCCACCCACTACAGGTACCGAAGGAGTGACTAACGCAATCGTGAGAATACGCGATAATCATAATGTCGCCCTCGATATTGGAACGACTGGTTCGAGTCCGTGGACGACATGGTTCCAGTCGAGTGACGCCACGAACATGAGTATCAATTATCCAATCTCATTAAATCCTAATGGTGGTAACGTTGGTGTAGGAACTATTACACCCAACGTCCCCCTCGAAGTGAAGAAGACGGCCGGTGGGGAACTCTTTCGTCTCACCAACGGAACAAGTACCCTCTACGCAGGTGCAGATGCCGATCCACCCTGGTTTGGGACGTCCTCGGATGACCACCTTCGTTTGGTGACCAACGGGACAGAGAAGATACGCATAGAAAGTGGTGGGAACGTGGGTATCGGGACGACGAATCCGGGGACAGCCCTAGATGTTGTGGGGACCGTCACGGCGTCCTCGTTCAGTGGAATCCAAGTGGGTGACGTTCCAACCTTAAACCAAAACACAACTGGTTCTGCTGCCACACTAACGACCACGAGGACCATCGGTGGTGTATCTTTTAACGGGGGTGCGAATATAACCCTCCCAGGTGTTAACGCCGCTGGGAACCAAAACACAACTGGTTCTGCTGCCACACTGACGACCGCGAGGACCATCGGTGGGGTTTCCTTTAACGGGGGTGCGAATATAACCCTCCCAGGTGTTAATACGACAGGTAATCAAAACACAACCGGTTCTGCTGCAACACTGACGACAGCACGAACGATTGGAGGTGTTTCCTTTAACGGGGGTGCGAATATAACCCTCCCAGGTGTTAACGCCGCTGGGAACCAAAACACGACTGGTTCTGCTGCCACATTGACGACCACGAGGACCATCGGTGGTGTATCTTTTAACGGGGGTGCGAATATAACCCTCCCAGGTGTTAACGCCGCTGGGAACCAAAACACATCTGGTTCTGCCGCTACTCTAACAACTTCTCGAAACATAAATGGTGTCGCATTTAACGGAGGTAGTGATATAAATGTTATTAGCACTTCTACTTTTGGAGTATCTGCTACGGGTGGTGCAAATGCTGCTGTGTCAGCTACTAATAAATCTAATGGACTTGGGGTTGATATTGCCTTTACTCTTCCCCAAGGTCCTCCTGGTGCTAACTCGACGGTGGCTGGTCCTGCTGGTCCTCCTGGTGCTAACTCAACGGTGGCTGGTCCTCCTGGTCCTCCTGGTGCTAACTCGACGGTGGCTGGTCCTCCTGGTCCTCCTGGTGCTAACTCGACGGTGGCTGGTCCTCCTGGTCCTCCTGGTGCTAACTCAACGGTGG